>WNGG01000441.1_pt1 | contig 44560 bp, 34 predicted proteins | sample 5400661 | NCBI WGS metagenome assembly WNGG01 (sample SAMN13153372, study PRJNA577476) | soil metagenome | isolation source: 100 cm soil or saprolite under Garry oak tree replicate 1 | place: USA:California | collected 2016-06-15 | reverse complement strand
GCGACGCACGGCAGCCTGCTACCCGGCGCTCCGGCGTTTACCGGGACGGGACTTTCACCCGCTGGAGTGGTGCAGCAAGGCTCGACCGCGTCGGTCGCTTGCGCGACTTCCTCGGCTCTGCCGTCACGACGCACCATGGCGGAAGCCTAACACGGCCCCGCGGTCCCGCCGCGCGCCCGCTTGTCCAGCCGCCCGGGGCGACCCAGGTTGCTCCACCATGGTCCGCCTGCTCGCCGCCGCCCTGCTCTGCGCCTTGCCCGCGCGCGCAGCCGTGCAGGTGTGGGTGGCCGACGAGTCGGAGAAGGTGCGCCCCTCCGCAACGGCCCCCGCGGCCGCGCCCGCGGCGCGCATCCGGCTCGCCGCCGCCGGAGCCGAGTGCGCAGCCGCGCAGATCGTGGTGCGCTCCCCGGACGGCGTGCGCGGGCTCACCGCCTCCGCGGCGCCGCTGCGGGGGGGAGAGAAGGCTACGGTCCCGCTCGAGCTGGCGCGGGTGGCGACCATCGAGCTGACGCAGCCGAGCGGCCCGGAGGGCAACGCCGGTGAATGGCCGGACGCGCTGGTCCCCGTGCGCGACGCGATCTGGAAGGAGACGCGGCGGGCTTTTCCGGTGGACGTCGGGCCGGACCGCGCGCAGGCGATCTTCGTCGAGGCGTGCGCCCCGCCCCGCTCGCCGGGGCGGTACGCCGGCGCCGTGCAGCTGGACTGGATGGCGCGGAAGGGGCCGGTGCGCACCTCCGTTCCCGTCGAGCTGCGCGTGCGCCGGTTCGACCTGCCCGCCACGCCCGAGCTGGCGACCGCGTTCGGGTTCTCGGGCTATTCCGCCGCGAAGGGACACGGCAGGCGGCCGCAGGACGGGCGGGAGCTGACGCGTCTCTACGACACGATGGCCCTGCGCCGCGGCATCACGCTGTTCGGCGGCACGCAGGACGCGCCCGACTACGCGGCCCTGAGCGACTCGGTGCGCATCGACTGGACCGGCTACGACGCGGAGGTCGCGCCGTTCCTGGATGGCACCGCCCTGCCCTCGGGCGCGCGCTGGACGGCCGTGGAGCTGCGCGAGCCCGGGCGGCTCACCCGGCCGCAGCGCAAGTCCTGGCGCCGCGCCTGGGTCGAGCACTTCCGCGAGCGCGGCTGGCTGGATCGCCTGTTCGTGTACGTGCAGGACGAGCCTCGTCCAGAGGACTTCCCCCGCGTCGAGGAGCGCGCGCGCGAGCTGCGGGAGGACGCGCCGGAGGTGCGCCGCCTGCTGACGACCGCGTACTCCGATCAGCTGCCCAGCATCGACCTCTGGGTGCCGCTCTTGAACTGCCTCGATCCGCGCGCACCCTCCTGCCCGCGCGCGGCGCCGCGCTCCAGCTACGGCAAGCTGTGGTGGTACCAGAGCTGCATGTCGCACGGGTGCGGGCCGCTGCGGCCGCGCGACCGCGACGCGTTCGTCGGATGGCCGAGCTACATGATCGACGCGCCCGCCACGGCCGCCCGGGCGATGGGCTGGCTCGCCTTCGCCAACGGGATCTCCGGCGAGCTGTATTTCGACGTGGTGCACGCGTACGGCCAGGGCGATCCGTGGCGGTCTCAATGGGCCTTCGTGGGCAACGGCGACGGGACGCTGTACTACCCGGGCACGCCGGGGCGGATCGGAGGCGAGCACGACGTCCCCGTCGAATCGCTGCGGGTGGTGCAGATCCAGCGAAGCCTGCAGGACCACGCGTATCTGGCCCTCTGCGCGCGGTTCGGCGACCCGCGGCTGGCGCAGGCGGAGGCGCGCGCCCTCGCGCCGTCCTTGCGCGGCTGGGCGCGCGACCCACGGGCGTACGCTGTCGCCAGGGAGCGGCTGGCGGCGCGCATCGAGGCGCTTTCCGCGGATCGGCGGGCGGGGGCGCTCGAGCCGCGACGCTAGAGGCTAGAGCGCATCCCATGACGTCCGCGCTGTGAAAAGCGTAGCGCCGCCCTACCGGCGGCGACTAGCCCGCGGAGCTCGCTGTTTTACTTGTCCATCCCCACCCCTGGGGAGCATCCTTGCCCGAGGAGACTTGGATGACGGCCACCCTGCTCGCCCTGCTCCTCGCGGCGCCGAGCTGCTCGCCAGCGCCGGCGAGCGCACGGGCCTCGCGATTTGCTCCCGGCGAACAGCTCCGCTACCGGCTCGACGTCCTCGGGGCCGACGTGGGCACCTTCGAGGTCGCGCTGGAAGCGCCGCAGGCGGCGGACCGCGGCCGGGCCTCCCTGGTCGCGCGCTCGCGGGCGAAGACCAGCGCGTTCGTCAGCACCAACCTCGGACGGTACGAGGGCTTCATCAGCACCCTGCTCGGGCCCGACCTGATGCCGATTCACTTCCGCGAAGAGCTGGACGAGGGCGACAAGCACCGCGCCGTAGAGGCGTCGTTCCCCCCGCGGGCAGGAAAGCTCGCGGCCAGTGCGAGCACCGACGGAAAACCCGAGCCGCTCGAGCTCGACGCGACCCCGCTCGCGCGTGACATGCTCTCCACGTTCTTCCTCCTGCGCGCGATCCCGCTGAAGACGGGCACCCAGGTGTGCCTCGAGGTCTACGCCGCGCGGAAGATGTGGAGCATGGCCGGGGCGGTGGGTCCGCGCGAGCAGATCGAGAGCCCGCTGGGGAAGTTCAGCACGGTGCGCATCGACGCCGTCGCCACCCGCCTCGACGACGCGAACGTGAAGCGCTCGGCCCACGTCTGGGTCACCGACGACGATCGCCGGCTCCCCGTGGTCGCCGTCGGAGAAATGAAGGGCAAGACGATCCGCGCGCAGCTCGTCGAGGCGCCCGCCGCACGCCTGAAGACCACCGCCGCGAAGTCGGAGCGCAAGACCGGAGCGCCCCGCGTCGGCACCTCGATCGGCCGGTGAAGAGCGCTCACCACGTCGCTCGATTCACTGAGCGTGATCTGTTGGGGGGTCGAGGGGGGAGCGAGCTCCCCCCTTGTAGAGGCGCCGAAGGCGCCGGATCGAACAGCGTGCGCCGAAGGCAGAGCGGTCAACCCCAAGCGATCTAGATCAATCCTTTGTTCCGGCGGATCTGCTCGACCGTCTTCTGGTACTCCACGTCCCACGCCTGCGTGCCTTCGCTGAGGTGCTTGAGGCGAGCGCGGGCCTCGCGGTCGATGTCCTCGTCCACGTCGAGGTGCTTCTTGAAGACCTGGTAGATCTTCTTCCGGATCTGGTGGTCCTCGGCGTAGACCTCTTCCACGTTGCGCGAGATGAGCAGGAACTCGATCATCTGGTTGATGATGTAGTCGATGCCCTCGTCGCCCATCTTGAAGCCGCGCACGTCGGCCATCTCGCGCTTGACCTGGTTGAACTTCGAGTGGTCGTAGCCGCGGCGCTCGAGGGCCTCCCGCGTGGCCTGGTTCACCCGCTCCTCGGCCGCCAGGTACTCCTTGAGGATGGCGGCCATGTCCATCTCGGCGTCGGCCACCCGCATGGTCTCCACCTCGATGTCCCCATCGGCCATGAGCGTTGCGACGGTGTCGCGGGCGATCGATGGAATGATCTTCGGGTAGAGCTTCATGCTGCCGGTCCTTTCACGACGCATTCTGGAGGGGCGAGGCCGCGTTCTAGGACAGCTGGCAAGGGGGTTCAAGGAAAAACCGCGCATTCGCCGCCGGATCGACGCTCAGCCGCCGCCGCAGACGGCGGCGCTGTGCTTTTTCCTGCGGACGCCATGGCATGCGCTCAGGTAGCGCCGGTGCGTCCGGCGCTCTCGGAGACCGGCTCGGTTCCGGACGGCTCCGGCTCCTGAGGGCCGATCGGCTCTGCCTCTCCCACCTCGGAGTCCTCCAGCGCCTCCAGCTCGGCGGCGGCGGCGTCGAAAGCGACGTCGTCGCGGTCCGTGGCGAGGGCGCCGTCGCCCAGCGGCGGCGGTCCCTCGCCCGCGTCGGCGGCGCCCTGGGCGGCCTCGCGCGCTTCGGCCTCCAGGACGGCCCGTTGCTCGGCGGCGAGGAACCGGTGCACCCGCTCGGCGAGCTGGAGGTTGAACCCCTCGACCTGCGTGATCTCCCCCGGAGCGGCGGCGCGGATCCGGCGGAGCGAGCCGAAGTGCGCGAGCAGCGCGCGCTTGCGCTTGTCACCGATGCCGGGGATCTCCTCCAGGACGCTGCGGAAGTTCCGTTCGCGGCGCAGCTTGCGGTGATAGGTGATCGCGAACCGGTGCGCCTCGTCGCGCAGCCGCGCCAGAAGGAACAGCTCGCCGGTGTTCTGCCGCAGGATGACTGGGTTCTTCTGCCCGGGGAGGAAGACGCGCTCGGGGCTGCGCTCCACCTGGTCCTTGACGAATCGGCCTTTCCGGCGAGAGCGGCCGGGGGTCGCGGTCGAGGTGACCTCCTCCCCGTGCGCGATCTGCGCCACCTCCGGCTCCGGTCCCGCCCGCGCCGCCCACGCCTCCGTCACCGCGTACCCCTGCCGCGCCGCGAAGCGCGCCTCGTCCTCCAGCACCCGGCTCTTCGCCAGCCCGGCGAGCGGCACGTCCGAGAGCGACAACCCCGCTTCCTTGAGCGCCGCGCGCGCGACGTTGAGCTGTCCCTTGCCGCCGTCGACCACCAATAGATCTGGCAGGTCCTGCTGCTCGATGCCCCGCTGCAGCCGCCGGGTCAGGACCTGGAACATGGAGGCGAAGTCGTCGCCCGCCGCCTCGCCGCGCACCTTGAAGAGGCGATACGCGCTCTTGTCGGGCTCACCGTCGGTGAAGACCACCTGCGACCCCACCGTGAGCTGCCCCTGGAAGGTGGAGATGTCGAAGCACTCGATGCGGCGGGGAAGGCGCGGGAGCCGGAGCCGCGTCTGCAGGCGCTGGAGCGTCTCCACCGCGTTCTTCTGCGTGCGCTGCCGCTCGTCGAAGTTGTGCTGCGCGTTTTCCGAGGCCATCTCCACCAGGCGCGCCTTCTCGCCCCGCTCCGGCACGTGCACCCGGACGCGCTCTCCCTTGCGCTCGCTCAGCCACGCCTCGCGCGCCCCGGGCTCCGGCAGCTCGATGGGCAGGAGCAGCTCCTTGGGGATGAACGCGCCCGACTCGTAGTACTGGTCGAGGAAGCTGGAGAGCAGCTCCTCGGTGGGGAACTCCTGCTTGCTGAAGCTGAAGCTGCGCCCGCCCGAGAGCCGGCCGCCGCGGAAGAAGAGGAGCTGGATCTCCAAGAGCCCGCCCTCGCGGTGGAAGCCGAGCACGTCCTGGTCCACCGCATCGCCCAGCACGGTCCGCTGCTTCTCCAGGCTGCGCTCGATCGCGTGCAGCTGGTCGCGCAGCTGCGCCGCGCGCTCGTACTCGAGCTTTCCGGCCGCCTCCCTCATCCGCCCGCCGAGCTGCGCGGTCAGCTCGTCCGCCTTCCCCTCGAGGAACAGCGCCACCTCCTCCACGCTCCGCTGGTAGTCCTCCTGCGGGACGCTGTAGACGCAGGGCGCGGGGCACCGCTTGATCTGGTACTGCAGGCAGGGCCTTCGCCGGTTCGCCATCACCTGGTCGGTGCAGGTGCGCAGCTGGAAGTGGCGGTTCACGATCCCGAGCGTCTCCCGGATCGAGGAGGCGCTCGAGTACGGCCCGAAATAGCGCGCTCCGTCCTTGCGCACGCGCCGGACCACCTCCAGGCGCGGGTACGGGTGCGTCCGCGAGAGCCGCAGCGAGATGAAGTTCTTGTCGTCGCGCAGCCGGATGTTGAAGCGCGGCCGGTGCTTCTTGATCAGCTCGTTCTCGAGGAGGAGCGCGTCCTTCTCGCCCGGGGTGATCATCACCTCGATGTCGCCGAGCAGGTCCGTGAGGAAGGGGATGAAGATCCGGCTGTCGCCGGTGCGTTCCTGGAAGTACTGGGCGACGCGCGAGCGGAGGTTGACCGCCTTGCCGACGTACACCACCGCGCCGGCGCGGTCCTTCATGATGTAGCAGCCGGGCTGCGCGGGCAGCGCGTCCAGCTTCCGCTGCAGCTCCTCGGAAAGCATCGAGCTCATTGTAACCGTCGCGTTCCCCGCGGGTACACACGTGACTCGCACTTGAGTCCGAATGCGTTGCACGCAGTATGCTGGCATGAGACAAACTCGAACGAGGAGCCGTGCCGATGCTTACTCGGATCACTATCCGGAACTTCAAACGCTTCCGAGAGGCAGATATCGAGCTCGGCAGTGCCGTCGTCTTTGTTGGCCCCAACAATTCGGGCAAGACGACCGCGCTTCAATCCCTCGCCCTGTGGGACCTCGGTGTGCGACGGCTCGTCGAGCGGTACGGCGACAAGGAACCTCCGGAGAAACGTCCCGGAGTCACCATCAACCGCAAGGACCTAGTAGCTCTACCAGTTCCGAATGCGACGCTGCTGTGGCGGGCAGCGCACGCTTTTGAGAAGACGCAGCGGGTACGGATCGATATCATCGTAGAAGGTGTTACGGAAGATGTTCCGTGGACGTGTGGCCTGGAATTTGATTACGACAATGAAGAGTCACTCTCGTGCCGCCCGCTTCGACTCTCTGATGACAAGTTCCCGAAGCGCATGGCTGTTCCTCCAGCCGTCCGCGGCGTGCGCCTTGCGTTCCTTCCACCCATGTCCGGCTTGGTTTCAAACGAAACAAAACTCGAACCAGGTGCGGTAGCTGTCCGAATCGGAGAGGGCCGCACCGCAGAGGTACTTCGAAACCTCTGTTTTCGCATATTCAGCGAGGATCAGCCGGGGTGGGAAAGGCTTCGGCAACGAATTGAAACTCTGTTCGGCGCGCTGCTCGATGATCCACAATACCTCGCTCAGAGGGGAGAGGTCGCCATGACCTACTCCGAATACGGTGTTCATCTCGACCTTTCCTCATCAGGTCGTGGTCTTCAGCAAACTCTTCTCTTGCTCGCTTACCTTCAGGCCAACCCAGGGGCAATCCTTCTCCTCGACGAGCCTGATGCGCACCTCGAAATTCTACGGCAACGTCAGATCTACGAAGTACTCACGTACATCGGCAGGGAGAGTGGAAGTCAAATAATCGCTGCGAGTCATTCAGAGGTGTTGCTGAATGAAGCGGCCGACCGCGACATGGTCGTTGCGTTTGTAGGAAAGCCTCATCGAATCGATGATAGGGGAAGCCAAGTTCTGAAAGCGCTACGCGAAATTGGATTCGAGCACTACTATTTAGCCGAGCGTACAGGTTGGGTTCTGTATCTAGAAGGCTCTACTGATCTGGCCATCCTGAGGGAATTTGCGCGCCTGCTAGATCATCCCGCGACCGACATTCTCGAACGTCCCTTTGTCCACTATGTCGGCAATCAAATCCACAAGGCGCGCGAACATTTCCACGGGATCCGGGAAGCAAAGGCCGACTTGGTCGGTATAGCTATTCTTGACCGCGATGTTCCGGTTAACACGTCGACTCAGGCGCTTCGCGAACTCGCGTGGACCCGAAGAGAGATCGAAAACTATCTCGCCTATCCTGAGGTGCTTTACGCGTACGCAGAGGAGAGTGGCGCGGCTGCCGCTCCTGGGCCGCTCTTTAGCCGAACAGAGGCGAGTAGACGACGCAAGGTGATGGAAGAGGTCGTACGAGACCTCGTGCCACCGGCGGCATTGCGCGACCCGACTTTTCGCTGGTGGAAGGACACGAAAGCTAGCGATGACTTCTTGACCCCCGTGTTCGAAACCTTCTTCGCGAAGCTTGGCCTGCCGAACCTGATGCGGAAGACAGATTTTCATGTACTAGCCAGGTTTGTGCCGCGCGGATTGATCGATCGGGAGGTTGAAGAGAAGCTCACCGCAATCGCGGGCGTTGCTGGCGCTGCGAAACCGGTTCGGGACCCCGACACAGATCCACCACGGTAGCCGTGGGTGTCGTCGTATTAGCTACTTTAGTTACCTGCGGACTCCGCCGCCGCGGCTGCGAGGCTGCTTGCGCCGGCCGAACCGGCCGTGCTCCGGGCGCTGCGGCGCCGCGATGCCCGCCGCCGCGCGCGCCTCGGCGCGCAGCACCTCCGGGCGCTTGGGCAGGATGCCCAGGTCGAGGTCCTTGATGGCCTGGATCCGGTCCCGGAGCATGGCCGCGCCCTCGAAGTCCAGCTCCTCGGCCTTCTCGTGCATCTCCGCCTCCAGCCGCGCGATCAGCTTGGGCACGTCGCGCTTGTCCTTCGGCAGGTAGCCGGCCAGCTCCTCCTTGCCGGCGAGCGCATCGTCGGCATCGGTGGCGATGCCGTGGATCTGCATGTCGAGGATGGCCCGCTTGACGCTCTGCGGAGTGATGCCGTGCTGCTCGTTGTAGGCCTTCTGCTTGGCGCGGCGGCGGTCCGTCTCCTCGAGCGCGGCCTTCATCGAGGCGGTCACCGTGTCGGCGTAGAGGATCACCCGGCCTTCCAGGTTGCGCGCGGCGCGGCCGATGGTCTGGATCAGCGATACCGAGGAGCGCAGGAAGCCTTCCTTGTCCGCGTCGAGCACCGCCACCAGCGAGACCTCGGGGATGTCCAGGCCCTCGCGCAGCAGGTTGATGCCGACCAGCACGTCGAACACGCCGCGGCGCAGGTCGCGCACCAGCGCGAGCCGCTCCAGCGTGTCGATGTCCGAGTGCATGTAGCGGACCTTCACCCCCAGGTCGGCGTAGTACTCGGTCAGGTCCTCCGCCATGCGCTTGGTCAGGGTCGTCACCAGCACCCGCTGCCCGGCGGCCGCTCGCCTGCGGACCTCCTCGAGCAGGTCGTCGACCTGCGAGGCGACCGGGCGGACCTCCACCTTGGGATCGATGAGCCCGGTGGGGCGGATGATCTGCTCCACGATCACGCCTTCCGACCTCTGCAGCTCGTACTCGGCGGGCGTGGCGCTGACGAACACCGCCTGGTTGACCAGCTTCTCCCACTCCCCGAACTGCAGCGGCCGGTTGTCCAGCGCGCTGGGCAGCCGGAACCCGTACTCGACCAGCGTCTCCTTGCGGGAGCGGTCGCCGCGGTACATGGCGCCGATCTGCGGGACGGTCTGGTGCGACTCGTCGATGACCAGCAGGTAGTCCTTGGGGAAGTAGTCGAGGAGGCACGGCGGCGCCTCGCCGGCCTTGCGGCCCGAGAGGTGGCGCGAGTAGTTCTCGATGCCCTGGCAGTAGCCCATCTGCTCGATCATCTCGAGGTCGAACATCGTGCGCTGCTCGAGCCGCTGCGCCTCCAGCAGCTTGCTCTGGCCGCGCAGCTGACCCAGTCGCTCCCGCAGCTCTGCGCGGATGTCGAGGACGGCGCGCTTGCGGCGCTCGCCGCTGGTCACGTAATGGCTCGACGGGAAGATCGACATCTTCTCGATCTGCGCCAGCACCTTGCCGCGGAGCGGGTCGATCTCCTTGATGGACTCGACCGTGTCGCCGAACAGCTCGACGCGGATGGCGCGCTCCTCCTCGTACGCCGGGAAGATCTCGACCGTATCGCCCTTCACCCGGAACGTCCCGCGGGAGAAGTCCGTGTCGTTGCGCTCGTACTGGATCTCGACCAGGTCGCGCAGCAGCTTGTGGCGCGGGTACTCCCGGCCGGCCTCCAGGCTGATCTTGAGCTCGTAGTACGCCTCGGCGGTGCCCAGGCCGTAGATGCAGGAGACCGAGGCGACGATGAGCACGTCGTTGCGCGTGAGCAGCGAGTGCGTCGCCGCATGGCGCATGCGGTCGATCTCGTCGTTGATGGACGAGTCCTTCTCGATGTACGTGTCCGTGGTCGGGACGTACGCCTCGGGCTGGTAGTAGTCGTAGTAGCTGACGAAGAACTCGACCGCGTTCTGCGGGAACAGGTCCTTGAACTCGCCGTAGAGCTGGCCGGCCAGCGTCTTGTTGTGGGCGATGACCAGCGTGGGCCGCTGAATCTCATTGACCAGGTTCGCGACCGTGAACGTCTTGCCGCTGCCGGTGACCCCGAGCAGCGTCTGGTGCCGGTCGCCCCGGCGCACCCCGGCGATGAGCTCCTCGATGGCCCGGGGCTGGTCGCCCTGCGGCTTGTACTCGCTGACCAGCTTGAAAGACATGGCTGTCGAGTGTAACAGGCGCGCTCGGATACTGCCTCCCACCGAGGTCCCCATGCGCCAGACGATCGCTTGCACTCTCGCCGCCCTGCTCGCCGCCTGCGCCGCGGAGGCGCAGACCACGCGCCCCGTGCCACGACAGCAACCCGCGGCGCCAGCCGCGGCGCGGTCCGACGCGCCCGTGATGGGCGAGGCCCAGGCCCGTCCGGGGCTGCCGGTCGTCAGGCTGATCGCGACGGGCGGCACCATCGCCATGAAGATCGATCCGGTGAAGAAGGCCCCGGTGCCCGCCATCTCGGGCGAGGACCTGGTGGCCACCGTCCCCGAGATCGCGCAGGTGGCCCACGTCGAGGTGGAGAACCTCTCCAACGTGCCCAGCGACTACATGGACCCGGACCGCTGGGTGCAGCTGCAGAGGTCGGTGGCGCAGGCCCTGGCGCGGCCCGAGGTGGCCGGCGTGATCGTCTCGCACGGGACCGACACCCTGGAGGAGACGGGCTGGTTCCTCGATCTGACGGTCGACAGCCCCAAGCCCATCGTGCTCATCGGCGCGCAGCGCAACGCGAGCGAGCGCGACTTCGACGGGCCCCGGAACCTGCTCAACGCCGCCCGCATCTGCGTGGACCCCGGGGCGCGCGGCAAGGGTTCGATGATCGCGCTCAACAACAACATCAACGCCGCCCGCGACGCGGTGAAGACGCACACCTCGGACGTCGACACCTTCAAGTCGGGCGACCTCGGCTTCCTCGGCTACGCCGACTACGACCGCGTGGTCTGGTATCGCGCGCCGACCCGCCGCCAGCACGTCCCGCTGCGGCCGCTCGGCGACGGCCAGCACCTCCCCCGGGTGGACATCGTGCCGATGTACGGCGGAGCCGACGGCACCTTCGTGCGCGCGGCGGTGGCGGCGGGCGCGAAGGGGCTCGTCATCCAGGCGCTCGGCTGGGGCAACATGAACGTCCCGATGTTCCAGGCGGTGAAGGAAGCGATCGCGAAGGGCATTCCGGTGGTGATCAGCACCCGCGTGTGGACCGGCCGCGTGCTGCCGAACTACGGCTTCGAGGGAGGCGGCAAGACCCTCCAGCAGTCCGGCGCCGTGTTCGGCGACAACCTGTCCCCGCAGAAAGCCCGCATCCTGCTCATGCTGGCGCTGCAGACGAGCGCCGATCCGAAGCAGATCCAGCAGATGTTCGACCGCTGAGCGGGGTTGACCGCCGTACCTTCGACATCACTCTCTCCGATCCGGCGCCTCCGGCGCCTCCAACCAGGGGGGAGCTCGCTCCCCCCTGGACCCCCCAAAATCTCACGGTCGACACATTGGAACGGGCGGGTCTACTCAGAGCAGGACGCGCCAGTCGGTGCCGGTCGGGGAGTCGCGCAGCTCGACGCCGCGGCCCTTCACTTCTTCGCGGATGCGGTCCGCCTGGGCGAAGTCCTTCGCCTTGCGCGCGGCGACGCGCGCCGCGATGCGCTCCTCGACCCAGCGGGGATCGATGTCCTTTCGGCGGGCGGCGAGCTGGCGGCGCGAGCGGACGGCCTCCTCCGGCCTGCGCGTGGAGAGCCCGAGCACCTGCGACAGCTCGCGCGCGGTGCGCAGCAAGGGGGCCACCTCGGCCGGTGGTGCCTTCGCGTCGATGCGCGCGTTGAGGCGCGCGTAGAGGTGCTCCACCCGGGCCAGCGCGTCGGCGGTGTTGAAATCGTCCTCCATCGCGGCGCGGAACTCCGCCACCGGCTCCGGCAGCGGCTGCGCCTCCCCGCCGGACTTCTTCTGCGCGAGGTACGCGCCGCCCTTGGCGAGCGACTCGTAGAAGTACTCCACCCGCCGATCGGCGTCGGCGAGCGCGGACTCGGTGAAGTTGATCGGGTGCCGGTACTGCGTCGAGAGCAGGAACGCGCGCAGCGACTCGCCGTCCCAGTGCTGGAGCAGGTCGCGGATGGTGCGGAAGTTGCCGAGCGACTTGCTCATCTTCTCCGCGTCGATGGTGACGAAGCCGTTGTGCAGCCAGAAGCGAGCCAGCGGCTGCCCCGAGGCGGCCTCGCTCTGCGCGATCTCGTTCTCGTGGTGCGGGAACACCAGGTCCTTCCCGCCGCCGTGCACGTCGAAGCTCGTCCCCAGGTACTTCTGCGACATCGCCGAGCACTCGATGTGCCATCCCGGCCGGCCCGGGCCCCACGGACTGTCCCAGGTCACGCTGGCCGGCTCGCCGGGCTTGGCCGCCTTCCAGAGGGCGAAGTCGAGCGGATCGCGCTTGCGCTCGCCGGGCTCCACCCGCGCGCCCGCGAGCAGGTCGTCGAGGTTCCGCTTGGAGAGCTTCCCGTACGGAGGATAGGAGCGGACGGCAAAGTACACGTCCCCCCCGGAAGCGTACGCGTTCCCGCGATCGATGAGCTGCGCGATCAGCTTCTGCATCTCGGGCACGTGATCGGTCGCGCGCGGCTCCACGTCCGCGGGCAGCACCGAGAGCGCCTGGAAGTCCTCGCGGCAGGCGGCGATGTAGCCTTCGGCCAGCGCCTTGGGGTCCTGGCCTCTCTCGGCGGCCCGCCGGATGATCTTGTCGTCGACGTCGGTCCAGTTGCGGACGTAGGTCACCTTCCAGCCTGCCCAGCGCAGGTACCGCACCGCCGCGTCGAACGCGACCAGGAAGCGCGCGTGCCCGACGTGCGAGACGTCGTAGACGGTGATGCCGCAGACGTAGATGCCCACCCGCCCAGGCTCGAGCGGGACCAGTTCCTCCTTGCGGTCCGTCAGGGTGTTCCACACCCGCTGCGGCATCCCTGCCTCAAAGCCGGCGGGCGCGAGCACGCCAATCGTGCCCGCGCCCGCCGCGAAACTGTCCAGTAGCTGGTCAGCAGTTGAAGATCTGCTTCAGGTCCGTCTCGATGTCGTCTTCGTTGACGCCCTTCGCCAGCGACAGCTCCTTGATGAGCAGGTTGCGCGCGGTGTCGAGCATCTTGCGCTCGCCGAACGAGAGGTCCTTGTCGAACTTGAGCAGGTAGAGGTCGCGCAGCACTTCCGCGATCTCGAACACGGAGCCCGTCTTGATCTTCTCCATGTACTCGCGGTAGCGCCGGTTCCAAGTAGCGGAATCGACCGAGATATCCTTCTGCTTCAAGATGCCGTACACCTTGACGACGGCCTTCTCGTCGATCAGGTTCCGCAGGCCGACCGAGCCGACCTTGTTGATGGGAATCAGGATCTTCATCCCGTTTTCCATGATCTTGAGCACGTAGAAAGACTGCCGCTGACCGGCGATGTCCTTGTGCTCGATCCCCATCACCTCCCCGACTCCCTGCCCCGGGTAGACGGCCTTGTCACCGACCTTGAACGTCTGCATATGCGGCTTGTATCACGGCTTTGCACCCTGCGTCAAGCTCGCGGCTTGACTCGCCGTCGTGGCGGGGTGTAGGGTTACCGGCTGGCGGTCGGCATGTAGGACTTGTCCTACATCGGTTCTAGGGTGGGGGGGACGGGCGATGGGGCGGCCGCTCCTGGCGGCATGCGCGGCCTTTTCCGCGGCCGCGTACTTCGGACTCGGTCGGGATTCGGGACTGGCCATCGCATTGGCCTGCTGCGCCGCGGCGACCGGCGCCGTTGCGGTCCTGCGCTGGCGGGCTGCCGCCGCCCTGGGCCTGTGCGCGGCGCTCGGATTCGTCCGGGGCGGCTGCGGCGGGAAGCCCGCGCGGGACGAAGCGCTCGACGGCGCGCTGATCGACCCGGCGCTGGACCGGGGCGGGCGCGAACCGGTCCGCGTCGAAGGGACGGTGCTCGAGGCGGAGCCGCGACCCCGCGGCCTCTCGGTGGTGCTCCGCATCGAGCAGCTCGAGCCTCGCCCCGGCGACGCCCTGCACGAGCCCCGCGACCGGCCCCTGGCGATGGTCCTGGTGGAGAACCCGCCCGTCCTGGCGCGGGGCGCCCGCATCGGTCTCTTCGCCCGGCTGCGCGAGCCGCCCCGGGCCCTCAACCCCGGCGAACGCGATCGGCGCCGCGACCTGGCGCTGCGCGGGATCGCCTACCAGGGATCGGCCGATTCCGCCGAGGTTCTCGCCCCGGCGCCCCGTCCCTGGCAGCTCGTGGCCGGACTGCGGGCGCGCTTCGCGCGGCGCTGCGCGGACGTGTGCACCACTCCAGCGCGGGCCGGCCTGGTCGCCGCCCTCGGCGCCGGGGACCGGTCGCTGATCCCGCCGGATGTCGAGGAGCACCTGGCCGCGAGCGGCCTCGTGCACCTGCTCGCCAGCTCCGGGCTGCACCTCGCGGTCGTCGCGCTGCTGGTCCGCTGGGCGGCGAAGCAGCTCTGGCTGCGCGGGCCGTGGGCCGCCCGCGCGCGGGCCGCGGCGGTGGCGTCGCTCTGCGCGGCTCCGGCCGTCGCCGCCGAGGTGCTCCTGCTCGGCGCGCCCTGGCCCGCGATCCGGGCGGGCGCCGGCGCCGGGCTCGCGCTCTCGGCCGACCTGTGCGGGCGGCGCACCGACGGGCTCACAGCCCTGTTCGCGGCCGCCGCCACGTGCGCGTTGGTCGATCCGGCGGCGACGCACGATCTGGCGCTGCAGCTCTCCGTCGCCGGGGTTGCTGGGATGCTCGTGCTGGCCGACCCCTTGCGCGACTTCTTCCCCCGTCCCCTCCCGCAACTCCCCGGCCCCGGTCGCTTCCCCGAGATCGCCGGACGGGTGGCGGAGCACGGCCTGCGCCTCGCCTGCGCGACGGCGGCGGCCACGCTCTGCACCGGCCCGCTGATCGCCGCCGCATTCCACCGGGTCTCGCTCGCCTCGGTGGCCGCGAACACGATCGGGCTGGCGCCCGGCTTGCTCGCCATACCCATCGCGTCACTGGCCGTCCCCGTCGACGCGCTGTTCGCGCCCGCGGCGTTGCCGCTGCTCTGGGCGGCGGACCACCTCGCCGGCCTGACCCTGCTCGCCGCACGAGCCTTCGCCGCCCTGCCCTACGCCCGAATCGTGGTGGCGGCGCCGGCGCCGTGGACGGCGCTGCTGTGGTGGGCCGCGGCGTTGCTCCTGGCGGGATACCCTGCTCCGCTCGGGGCGGGTTCGCGGCCGCGGAGGCCAGCGCCTCGCGCCCGCGTGCGCCGGGCGCTGCTCCCCGCGTGCGCGCTACTCTGCACCGGCTTCGTCCAGGCCGCTTCACCGCGGCTGTCGAGCTCGCTGCGGATCACTTTCCTCGCCGTGGGCCAGGGCGACGCCGCGGTCGTGCAACTCCCCGGCGGACGCGCCCTCCTCGTCGACGGCGGAGGCGATCTGCGCGGCCTGGCTCCTCCCGGAGCGGACGTCGGCTCGCGCATCGTGCTTCCCGCGCTCGCGGAGCTGGGCGTGTCGCGCCTGGACGCGGTCGTGCTCACCCACCCGCATCCCGATCATGCCGGCGGGCTGTTCGCCGTGCTCGACCAGGTGCGCGTGGGCGAGCTGTGGGTGACCGGCGAAGCCGGACCGGGAAGGCTGGGGGAACTGCTGCGCGAACGGGCGCGGTCCCGCGGCGTGCCGGTCCGCGAGCCAGCGCCCGGAGCCGTGGACATGGGCGGCGTCCGCGTCGAGATTCTCCGGTCGGGCTGGCGCGCGTCGCGCTCCACCAACGACAACTCGCTCGTCTTGCGCCTCGTGCACGGCTCGGTCGCGGTGCTCCTCGCGGGCGACGTCGAGGCGCTCGCCGAAGCCGAGCTGGCCCAGTCCGGCCGCGACCTCCGGGCCGACGTCCTCAAGGCCGGCCACCACGGCAGCCGGACCAGCTCGACCGATGCTTTCCTGCGCGCCGCCCGCCCGGCGCACGTCGTCTTCTCCGTCGGCGCGCACAACCCCTTCGGCTTCCCTCACCTGGAAGTGGTCGAGCGCGCCCGCTCCTTCGGCGCCGCGACCTGGCGCACCGACGCCGGCGCCGTCACCGCCGTCAGCGACGGACAGACCATCGAGCTCCAGCAGGCCCGGCCTTGATCAGTCGTCGAAGCGGAGCGTGGCGAAGCGGTCCAGGTTGTGGAAGTCGCCCACCAGCGGCGGCGAGTAGGCCTGTCCCTCGCCGGGCTGACCGGGTCCCTGGCGCAGGCGGTACAGGTTGAAGCGCCACCTGTCGCCGCGCTGGGGACGAGGACGGGGCATGCCGGTCAATGCCGCGAAGGGAATGGCCAGCTCCGCCGTCCAGCCGCGGTCCACGTCGCGCGAGTCGTTCAGCGTGCCGTCGACGTGAACGGCGTGGCGGGCGCGCGACGACCAGGACAGGTCCATCCCCTGCCTCCGGCCGGTGAACGACGCGTCGAAGAGCGCGTTCGACGGCGCCAGCTCGATCTCGTCGTAGTTCCGCAGATCGCCGCTCGGGTTGAGGAAGATCTCCACGGCGTTCGCTCTATAGAGCGGTTCGTCGTCCCGGCTGAAGGGCGTCGACACGTCCGGGTCCTCCGCCTGGAACGCGACGTAGAGGTTGTCTTCGTCCCAGAGCAGGCGCGCGACCGTCTGGGCGATGCAGGGCTTCCCGTCCAGGGACCGCACGAACGGACCGGCGCGCTCCGCCCGATCCCACGCCGCCTCGGCCAGCACACCGTCGATCTCGATCGGGCCGCTCGTTCGGTGGACCACGTACTCGCCGCTGCGGCGGCTGCACCCACCGGTCGCTGCCATCACCCCCGCGGCCACGGCCGCGACGGCTCGCAAGCCGCCCGCCGCCCGCCGCCGGCCGCTCTCAGACAAGCCCGGCGCGCCGGACGATCAGATGGCAGAGGCGCTCGTGCCCGCCGAGCAAGCTCGAGAACTGGAGCGGCCCGAGCCGCGTCCGCACTGCGTAGCTGGTGCCGAGCAGGGTCGGCAGCACGTCGACGCGCAGGATGTCCTCGAACGAGAAGTGCCGCACCGCCGAGAAGGTCCGTACCGTGAGCCCGGAGTCGCTCACCGTGTACGCGAGCCGCCCGTAGAACATCGAGCAGGCGGTGAAGAGCGCGATGAAGAACGCCGCGGAGAGGAACGCCGATCGGGTCGCGCCTTGGAGCCCGAGCAACGCGACGAACACGCCGATCCAGAGCGTGTCGGCGGCGAGCACCACGGTGCGAAGGACGGCGCGGGGCCGGAAGGTCTCGGGTGCCACCGCTTCTCGACCTCTGGGAAGCTGCACCATGTCAGGAGCATAGCGACGCGGATCATGGCGAGCAATTCCGCGCCCCAGCGCTGCTACCATGGGAACATGCGCGACGTTTCGCAGGCGCTCGCCTCCCCGGCGGCCTGGGAAGAGCCCGACCGCGCGGCGCGCCTCGCGCTGCGGCTGCCGGAGGAAACCGGCCTCGCCCCGCCGGACGCCGAGCTGCTGCTGCGGCTGTGCGAAGAGAGCGCCGACCCCGACGGCGCGCTCGCCGGAGCCGTGCGGGCGCTGGGCGCGCGGCGGACGCACCTGGGCAGGCCGGCGTCCGTCGCCGCGCTGGAGCCGCTCGTCACCATTTGCGCCGCCTCGCGCTACCTGGCCGCCCACCTGGCCGCGCGGCCGCGCCTGCTCGATCTGCTGCCGCTGCTGCCGGGACGTACGCGGAGTGCCCACGAGGCGCTCTCCGCGGCGTTGCGCCACGCGAGCGCAAAGGACGCGGAGGCGCTCGCGCGCAGGCTCCGCCGCCACAAGCTCATCGAGGTGCTGCGCATCGCGCTGCGCGACCTCGGCGGCCGCGCTCCCCTCGCCGAGGCCGCGCGCGAGCTGTCCTGGCTGGCTGCCTCGGTGCTGGAGACGGCGGTCCGCTTCCACTACGCCCGCCTCTGCGCGGAGCACGGGCCGCCGGAGGGACGGACCGCGCTGGGCGCCTCCGGCTTCTGCGTGCTGGGGATGGGGAAGCTGGGCGGGACCGAGCTGAACTTCTCGAGCGACGTGGACCTGCTCTACGTCTATGACCGCGACGGCCGGACGCAGGGACCGCAGCCGATCGACCACTTCGCCTTCTACGCCCGGCTGGCCGAGGAGGTGACGCGCGCGATCGGCGCGACCCCGTTCGTGTTCCGCGTCGATCTCGACCTGCGCCCCGAAGGCCGCAGCGGGCCGATCGTCAACTCGCTGCGGGCGCTCGAGCTGTACTACGAGGCGCAGGGCGCGCCCTGGGAACGATTCGCCCTGCTCAAGGCCCTGCCCGTCGCGGGAGACCTGGCGGTCGGCGAGGACGGGCTGCGGCGGCTCGCTCCCTTCGTCTGGCGCAAGTACCTCGACCTGGGCGCGGTGGAGGAGATGCGCGCGCTCAAGGCGCGGGCCGAGCGCGAGGCCGGAAGGCGCGGCGGCCACGACCTGAAGCTCGGGCCCGGCGGCATCCGCGAGGTGGAGTTCTTCGTGCAGGCCTTGCAGCTCTTGCACGGCGGAAAGGATGCGAGCCTCCGGGTGAGCGGCACCCTGCCCGCGCTGGAGCGGCTGCTCTTCGCCGGCCTCATCTCCAGCCGGGACCGCGACGAGCTGGCGGAAGCGTACGTGTTCCTGCGCCGGCTCGAGCACCGCGTGCAGATGGTGGCGGAGCGGCAGACGCACGCGCTGCCGGAGGATCCGCCGGAGCGGGCACGCCTCGCGCGCCGGGCCGGCTATCCCGGGCCCCGCGAGGAAGCGGCGCGCGCGCTCGATCGGGACCTCCAGCTGCACCGCGGGCGCGTCGAGGCGCGCTTCCGCGACCTGCTGCGCGTGGCCGGCGGCGGCGCGCCGGACGCGGATCCGAACGCGACCCTCGCCGCCGATCCACAGGCGGAGCCTGCCGAGCGCCTGCAGGCGCTGCGCGCGCTGGGCTTCCTCGACGCCGAGGCGGCCGCCGCCGAGGTCACCCGCCTGGCGCGCCGGCGCGAGACGCCGTTCTCGCCCAACGCTCCTCCCGAGCTGCAGCAGCTCGCGCCGCGCCTGTTGCAGGAAGCCGCCGCGGCACCCGATCCGGACCAGGCCCTGCGCCACCTCGCCGACCTCTTCGGGCAGCTCTCCAACCCGCGGCCCGTCTCCGATCTGCTGGCGGGATCGGCGCGGACCACGCGGCTGCTCGTCTCGCTCTTCGGGTCGAGCGACTTCCTCAGCCGCTCCTTGCTGCGCCATCCCGAGCTGATCGACCAGCTCGTCCACCGCGGCTCCGCGCCGCTGGTGCGCACGCGCGACGAGCTGCGCGCCGAGCTGCGCAGCCGGTTGACCGGGGACACCGAGCACGACCTGACTGAGCTGCGGCGCTTCCGCCTCGAGGAGCTGCTGCGCATCGGCGTGCACGACGTCGCCGGCGCGCTCGACGCCGACCTGGTGCCGCAGCAGCTCTCGGACGTCGCCGAGGCCTGCGTGGCCGCGTGCCTCGACCTCGCCACCGCGGAAGTGCAGCGCCGCGACGGCCTGCCCCGCAAGGGGGATGGGTCGCTTGCCAGCATGGTGGTGATCGGCCTCGGCAAGCTGGGCGGCCGCGAGCTCGGCTACCACTCCGACCTCGACCTGCTCTTCCTCTACAGCGGCCCGGGAGAGACCGACGGCGCGCGCCACGCCTCCAACCACGAGCACTTCGCGCGCGTCGCGCAGAAGCTGATCAGCCACTTGACCCTCCCCTTGCGCGAGGGGAGCCTGTACCGCATCGACACGCGGCTCCGGCCGAGCGGCAGCGCGGGGCCGCTGGTCGTCTCCTTCGACGCGCTGGCCACGTACCACGCGCGCGAGGCGCGGCTCTGGGAGCGGCAGGCGCTCCTGCGCGCCCGCGCCGTCGCCGGGAATGCCCGCCTGTTCGAGCGCGCGTCGCGCGAGGTGCTGGTGCCCAGCCTGTTCCGGACGCTCGATCCGAAGGAGGCCTCGCGCGAGCTGCTCGCCATGCGCGAGCGCATGGAACGCGAGATTGCCGCCGAATCCGACGCCCGATACAATTCGAAGCTCGGACGCGGGGGACTCGTCGACGTGGAGTTCTCGGTGCAGTTCCTCCAGCTGGTCCACGGCTCGTCCCACCCGTCGATCCGCACCTCCTCGACCGCCGCCGCGCTCGCCGAGCTGCGGCGCACCGGCCTGCTCGCCGAGACCGCCGCGGGACCGCTCGCGCGCGGCTACCGGTTCCTGCGGCGGGTGGAGAGCCGCCTGCGCATCGTGCGCGACCGCCCCATCAGCCACCTGCCCACCAGCAGACGCGAGCTGGTCCTGCTCGCCCGCCGCCTCGGCTACAGCGGGCCGCGCGCCGGCGAGGAGCTGCTCGCCGACTACGAGCGCGAGACCCAGTCCGTGCGCGCCGCGTTCCTCCGCGTGCTCGAGGCGGCGTAGATGCGCCCCTCCCCGGTTCCATGACGCTGCTCGCCGAGCGCTTCGCCGAGATCCGCCCGCTCCTGGAGATGGAGGTTCAGCTCGCCCGGGCCGCGCTGGAGGCGCGCGGCCGGCTCCACGCCGAGGACGAGGCTACTCTACGTTACGCGCTGTCGCTGGCGCGCTGCTGGCACGTGCGCGCTCCGGACGGACGGGACGTGGCCGTGTCCGCATTCGTGCGCCCCCTGCGCGAGCGCCTCTCCCACCTGCTCTGGCCTTTGCTCGATCCGCAGCGTGAGCAGCTCGCCGCGCCGCACGAGCTGCTCCCCGCGGCGCGCGAGGCGGCCCGCGCCGCCCAAGAAACGCGCCACGAGATCTCCCGGCGCCTGTCGCACCGGCTGCCCGCGGAGTCGCTGGACCGCGAGGTCCGGGAGCGCCACCTGGTGCTCGTCTGCGGCGGCGGCGGCGGGACCGGCTACGTCCACCTGGCCGCCTTCGCGCTGCTCGAGGCCGCCGGCCTGCAGCCGGCCCTGATCGCGGGCAGCTCGATGGGCGCCATCCTGGGCCTGTTCCGCGCCCGGGAGAAGCGATTCGATCTGGCGCGCATCCCGGAGATCCTCGCGGACCTGAGCTACCGGAAGATCTTCCGCATCGTCCCGCAGCCGAGCGTGTACGGCCTGCCGGGGCCCCTCCGCCTCCACCTGCGCGCGGCGATCGGCCACTGGTTCCGCCATCCCGATGGGACCGCGCTGCGCATCGCCGAGCTGCCCATCCCGCTGCTCGTGACCGTGACCGGCATCCGCCGGGGCAAGCTCCCCCGGCCGCTCGAAGAGTACGAGTCGCTCCTGGGCATCACCGAACCGGACCCGGCCGGCTGGGGACTGCGCGCCCTGCACCGCAACGTGCAGCGGCTCACGGAAGCGATCCAGGAGCTGGCCCGGGTCCCGCAGCTGACCCAGAAGCTCGTCTTCGGCGCTTCCGAGGAGACGCGGCAGGCGGACGCGATCGACGCGGCGGGCTTCTCCGCCTCGGTGCCCGGCGTCATCCACTACGACGTGCTGCGCGACGACGCGCGCATGAAGGAGCTGCTCGATACGTTGCTGCGCCGGCACAACCTGTTGCGGCTGTGCGACGGCGGCGTCTCCGACAACCTGCCGGTGCGGTCGGCGTGGCACCACGTCCAGCGCGCGGGCCTCCCGGGCACCGGGAGCCGCAACACGGTGGTGCTGGCGCTGGACAGCTTCGCCCCGCGCCTGCTGACGCCCCTGTGGTACCCGCTGCAGAGCATCGCCGCGCCCTCGGTGGCGCGGAACCGGCCGTACGCGCACGTCTACAAGGCGTTCCGCCGGACGCTGTCGCCACTCGCGCTGCTTCCCTCGCAGAGGTCCCTGCAAGGGATCGTGGACACGGCCAAGGACGAGCTGCTCAGCGAGCTGCCCGTGCTCCAGCGGCTGCTCGCCCCCATCCCGGCGATGTGTTAAGAGCGCGCCTCCGGAGCGGAGGAAGACCGTGGCTGGGAAGAAGGTCGAGAAGATCCGGGGCGTCGATTTCATCTGGATGGACGGTCACCTCGTCCCCTGGGCGGAGGCCAAGGTCCACGTCCTGACACACTCGCTGCACTACGGCGTGGCCGTCTTCGAGGGCATCCGCTGCTACCCGCAGCCCGACGGCCGCGGCGCGATCTTCCGCTTGCGCGAGCACATCCGGCGGCTCTTCGAATCGGCGCACATCTGCCTGATGGAGATGCCCTACTCCAAGGAGCAGGTGGTGGAGGCCTGCAAGGAGGTCCTCCGCCGCAACAAGCTGAACGAGGCGTACCTGCGCCCGATCGCCTACCACTCCGACGGGTTGATGGGCGTCGGCGCCGTGAACCCGGTGAAGCTCACCGTGGCCGCCTGGTACTGGGGCCCGTACCTCGGCGAGGAGGGGCTCAAGAAGGGCATCCGCGTGAAGATCAGCTCGTACACGCGCATGCACATGAACTCCGACCCCACGCGCGCCAAGGTGACGGGGCACTACCTGAACAGCGTGCTCGCCAAGCGCGAGGCGCTGGTCGCCGGTTACGACGAGGCCGTCCTGCTCGACCAGCAGGGCTATGTCGCCGAGGCGACCGGCGAGAACGTCTTCCTGGTGCGCGACGGCATCCTCTACACGCCCCCGGTCGCCGGCGGCATCCTCGAGGGGATCACGCGCGAGAGCATCCTGCGCATCGCGAAGGACAAGGGGATCCCGGTCGAGGAGCGCCGCTTCTCGCGCGACTACCTCTATTGCGCCGACGAGGCGTTCATGTGCGGCACCGCGGCGGAGATCACGCCGGTGCGCGAGGTGGACGATCGTCGGATCGGAATCGGCGAGATGGGTCCGCTCACCAAGGAGATCCAGGCGACCTTCTTCCGCGCCGTCCGGGGCCTGGAGCCTCGCTACGTGGAGTGGCTGACACCGGTGTAGAACGCGCCACCCAAGTCCGCGCCAGTCGCCGCCGATTGGACGGCGCTGGGCTTTTCCCAGGAAACACGCGGCAACCCATCCCGCGCGGCGGAATGTCACGTGACCGTCGGAGGTTGCGGAACCGGGCGGCGCTGGCCCGGGAGGTGGCCGCCCATCCTACACGGGGGTCCGCCGGATGACGCAGTGAGCCGTGATTTCCGGACAGCAATGCTGTTGATTGACAGGAATCGGGTCACCTGCCCGCCCGCTGAACGGGCAAGTGTTTCAAGGGGTTGTAAAAGGAGCAGCACCGTGAGCCGCACCCGGTACATGGACCTGGACGATCGCACCGAGGACGTTCGGCAGCTCATGCGCGAGCGGCCGCGCGAAGCGCGCGATTTCATGGAAAAGTACGAGCTGTCCTGGGTGTACCACGAGAACGCGCTCGAGGGGATGGTCCTCACCCATGCCGAGCTCCGGCAGGCCTTCGACCCGACGGGCATCACGGAAAGCTCGATGGTCCACACCTACGCCGAGATCCGCAACCAGAAGGCTGCCATCGAGTACGTGAAGGACGAGGCCCGGTCCAAGCAGACGCGGTACACCCTGACGCTGGTCAAGAAGCTCTACGAGATCCTCTACCAGGGCCTGCCGAACCGGATGCCCGTTGCGCTGCGGCGCGACATGCCGCTGCACCGCACCTACTTCCACGACATCGTGCAGCCGGTGCAGATCCAGCCGGGACTGGAGCAGCTGTTCGACTTCATGAACAGCGAGGAGTTCCACAAGCTGCACCCCATCCGGCAGGCGACCCACTCGCACCACCGCTTCATGGAGATCTTCCCGTTCAGCGATCTTTCCGGGAAGGTCGGACGGATGATGATGAACCTCATCCTGATCCGGCACGGCTACATGCCGGTCATCGTCCACGTCATGGATCGCCAGAAGTACTACGACGGCCTCCGCCTGCCCGCGACGCAGTTCGGGCACGTGGTCATGGACGCCATGGACAACTCGCTGGACAACGCGTACCGGTACTTGATCCCGGGCTGGAACGAGATGTCGCGCAAGCGGGCCGCGAGCGAATAGCGAGCGGGGAGGGGACACCATGTTTTTATGGTGTCCCCCATCTGCTCACAGACCCGGATAGACTCCTCCCCCATGCTGCTGGGAGCCCACGAGAGCACCGCCGGCGGCCTCCACGAGGCATTCGCCCGCGCCTTGGCCGACGGCGCCGAGGCCGTGCAGATCTTCACGAAATCCAGCCGGATGTGGCGCGCGAAGGAGATCACCCCGGCCGGTGCCGAGCAGTTCCGCCGCGCGGCCACGCTGCCCGTCTCGGTGCACGCGAGCTACCTGGTGAACCTCGGCGCCGATCCCGGCGACCTGCGCGAGAAGTCCATCGCCGCGTTCGTCGACGAGCTGCGGCGGTGCGACCTCCTCGGGATCCCGCACCTCGTCCTCCACCCGGGTGCGAACCCGGACAAGCAGCGTGGGCCCGGCAACGTGGCGGAGGCGCTGGACCGCGTGTTCGCGGCGCACCGCGGGCCCTGCCAGGTGCTGCTCGAGACGGCCGCCGGCCAGGGATCTTCCCTGGGCAGCCGGTTCGAAGAGCTGCGCGAGATCCGCGACGCGTGCAAGAGCCCGGACCGCGTCGCCATCTGCCTCGACACCTGCCACGTGTTCGCAGCGGGGTACGACATCGCCTCGGATCGAGGCTACGAGTCGACCTTCGAGCAGTTCGACCGCGTCCTGGGCGTCGACCGGATCCGCGCCTTCCACCTCAACGACAGCGTGAAGCCGCTGGGGTGCCGGGTGGATCGCCACGAGCACGTCTGCAAGGGGGAAATCGGGCCGCTCGCCTTTCGCAAGCTCGTGAACGATGAGCGATTCCGCGACGTTCCGGGGTACCTGGAGATCCCCCCGGAGGGGAATCGCGCCTGCCTCCTCCGCCTCAAGAAGCTGCGCGTCGACGCGGCGCCGGCCCGGAACCGGGGGCGCGTTGCGCGGGCCACCCGACCCCAGTAAGGTGCGCACCTTCATGTCCCCACCCTCGCCGCCAGCCGAGCGGCTCGAGCCTGCCGCATCCGACGACCAGCTCCGCTTCAGGTTGCGGAAGCTCTTGTCGGTCGCCCGGTCTCACAAGCGGGCGCTCGTGCTCACGCACGACAACCCCGACCCGGACGCGGTGGCGAGCGCCTGCGGGCTGGCATTCCTGCTCGAGCACGGCGCCCACGTGCACGCCCAGGCGGCCTACGGGGGCATCATCGGGCGCGCCGAGAACAAGGCCTTGCTCAAGGTGCTGCACCTGCCCATCGAGCCCGTCGGGCGGGTAGAGGCCTCGCAATTCGACCTCGTCTGCCTGGTGGATACCCAGCCCGAGGTGGGGAACTACTCGCTGGCCGCCCGCTCCGCGCCGGAGCTGGTCATCGACCACCACCCGGCCCGGCCCGCTTCGCTGCTCTCGGCCTTCCACGACGTGGGCGGACCCGCGGGGGCCACCTCCACCCTGGTCACGCAGTACCTGCGCGCAGCCCGCCTGGTCCCGGGCCCCGCGCTGGCGACCGCGCTCTTCTACGGCATCAAGAGCGACACGCGGGACCTCGGCCGCGAGGTCGAGGGCGCGGACGTGGAATGCTACAACTGGCTCTTCCCTCACGTGGACAAGCGGGCGCTGTCGCGCATCGAGCACCCGCAGGTGCCGGCGCGCTACTTCGCCGCCTACCACACGGCGTACGAGCGGGCGCGGCTCCACGGGAACGGGCAGGCCTGCGTGGTGGACCTGGGCGAGGTCTACGTCCCTGAGATCGTTCCCGAGGTGGCGGAGCGGCTGGTCAGCCTGGAGGGCCTGCGCTGGTCGCTGGCCACCGGCGCCTACAAGGGCGAGCTGTACCTCTCGCTGCGGCTCAACGACCGGCGCGTCAACGCCGGCAAGATCGTGCGCGAGGTCTGCAGCGCGTTCGGCGGCAGCGCCGGCGGACACGGCGCGATGGCCGGCGCGCGCATCCCGCTCAACGGGCGCAGCGAGGCGGAGCTGGCGGAGGAGCTGGCGGCGGCCTTCCTCAAGGTGTTCCACCTGCGCCCCGGTGTCGGGACGCCCCTCGTCCCTTGAGCCGTGATCTACCTCGACGCCAACGCGACCACCCCGCTCGACCCCGCCGTGATGGCCGCCATGATGCCGGCCCTGGGCGAGGTGTTCGCGAATCCCTCGTCGGTGCACAAGCCCGGGCAGGATGCGCGGGCCTTGCTGGACCGGGCCCGCGAGCAGTGCGGCGCCGCGCTCGAGTGCGACCCGCGCGAGATCGTCTTCACCTCGGGCGGCACCGAAGCCGACGCGCTGGCCGTCCGCGGGCTGGGCCGCCGGAAGGTGGTCGCCACCGCGGTCGAGCACCCGGCGCTGCTCGGCGCTTGCGCGGAGCTGGAGCGCGCGGGAGCGCAGGTGGTGCGCATCGCGGTCGACCGGTCCGGCCGGCTCGACCTGGATGCGCTGGACGCGGCGCTCCCCGGCGCCGACCTGTGCTCGGCGATGGCGGCGAACAACGAGACCGGGATCGTCTTTCCGCTGGCGCGGATCGGCGAGCTGTGCCGGAAGCACGGAGTCCCGTTGCACGCCGACGCGGTGCAGGCGGTGGGCAAGATGCCCCTGCGCATTCGCGAGCTGCCGATCGATCTGCTGTCGTGCTCGGCGCACAAGATCGGCGGCCCCAAGGGTGTCGGGCTCCTGTGGGTGCGGCGTTTGCTGCAGCTCGCGCCGGTCCAGGTCGGCGGGCACCAGGAGCGGGGCCGGCGGGCCGGCACGGAGAACGTGGCCGCGATCGTCGGGCTGGGCGAGGCGCTGTCGCGCGCCGTCGCCGCGGTGGCTTCCGAGGCGCCGCGCCTCGCCGCCTTGCGCGACCGGCTGGAGGCCGCCGCGCGGGAGATCCCCGGCAGCCAGGTGGCGGGCGCCGGCGCCGAGCGCGTGTGCAATACGCTGAATGTCGCGTTCGAGGGCTGCGACGGCGAGACGCTGCTCGTCGCGCTGGACCTCGCCGGCGTGGCGGTCTCGACCGGCTCGGCGTGCAGCTCCGGATCGCTCGAACCCTCTCCGGTCCTGCTCGCGATGGGGTACCCGCCCGCGCTGGCCCGCGGCGCGATCCGCTTCTCCCTCTGGCGCGGGACCACGGCGGCGGACATCGACGAGGTCTGCCGGCTGCTTCGGGACGTGGTCGCGCGCACGCGCGCGCGCCCGGACCGGCGAACGCGCTGACCCTATTGCTTGAACAGGCCCCGGACGACGCTCGCGATGCCGAGCGCCTCGCCGACCATCTCGTCGTGGAAGGGCTTGAGCGCGTCGCTGAACTCCGCGGCGGTCTGGTAGCGTTTGTCGGGATCGCGGTTCAGCGCCCGGCGCAGCGCGTGCGCCAGCCCCGAGGGGAGGTCCTTGCGCAGCTCCTCGAGCGGCTTGATCTCTCCGTTGCGCACCGCTTGCTGCAGCTGCTCGGTGTTGTTGCCCTGGAAGGTGCGCTGGTTGCCGATGATCTCGTAGAGCACGAGCGCGGCGCCCCACAGGTCCACGCGCGGGGTCAGGGGTCCGCGGTCGAGCTGCTCCGGAGCCAGGTACGCGAGCTTGCCCCAGAGCGTCTCGCCGCTGTCGCCGCCCATCGAGCGCACCTTGGCGATGCCGAAGTCGCCCAGCTTGATCTCCCCCAGCCGCGAGATGAACAGGTTCGAGGGTGAGACGTCGCAGTGGACGATGTTGAGGTGCAGGCCCGTCGGGCCCCGTGCCTCGTGCGCGTACGCGAGCGCATCGAGCACCCGGCGCACGATGTAGAGCGCGAAGGGCACGGGAAGGAAGATCTTCCGCTCGCGGCAGCGCGTCAGCACCATGCCCAGGTCGCGGCCGTCCACGTACTCCATGGCCAGGTAGTACATCTCGCCGACCACACCCGCCTCGAGCACCTCGACGATGTTGGGGTGCTTGAGCAGGCGCGAGACGTCGGCCTCGACGGTGAAGAGATCGACCGCCTCGGGGTCGGCGGCGAGCTTGGGCGCGAGGCGCTTGAGCGCGATCTCCGTCCCGGCGCGCGTGCCTTCCACGATGCGCGCCTTGTAGACCTCGGCCATCCCACCGCGCCCGAGGAGCTGCAGGATCTCGAACCGCCCGAAGCGCGGAGGCGCCTTGGCCACGGTCACGCCCTTCGCCCCAGATTGTGCCAGCCTTTCGCACCCGCGGGCAGCTCCACCGCGGCGGAGCGCCCGGAGTCGGCCGCCAGCGCGAGCAGCAAGGTGGCGAGCGGGCTGTGCACCGGCGGCGACTGTACCGGAGGGGTGCACGAGCGGCAAATGTTCGCGTTGACTTCACAGGCCGCACGCTCCACACTTCTCGACAGAGGAGGAATCCGAGGGGAGCTCCGAAAGGTTTCGCGGTGGGGACACCATGTTTTTATGGTGTCCCCCAGTGTCCGATTCCCCTGCCTGGATTGCGTGATGGGCGGCCAACCTCGTGCCCGATAGCTGTCCAACGGGGTCCTGTCCGCGCCTGCGGTGTGCACGCCCCCGGCTGCGAAGCCGACTGGGGAAGCCTGAAGCAGGCCAACCGGGGTCCCACCTGCCATAGCGCAGGGCACCACCGATGCTGCCCACACGGCCGAGGCGGGGTCTTTTCCGGGAGCGGCGGCGCGCGCCGTCGCTCCCTTCGTTTTTCCGGGTGGCGCGTGACGCTGGAAGAGCGGAAGAACGCGCTGCGCGACGAGGCGCGGCGCCGCCCGCGCGGCACGCCCGAGGCCTCACGGGCTGCCCAGGAGCGGCTGCTCGCCAGCGGCCTGATCGTAGGGACCGTCGGCCTCTACCAGGCGCTCCCTTCCGAATGCGGGACCGACCTGCTCGCGTCCGCGCTGGGCGAGCGGGCCTGCTTTCCCTGCGTGGTGCCCGGCCAGGCCGAGCTGCAGTTCCGGCGCGCGGGCGGAGCCTGGGCGCGAGGCCCGCTCGGCGCGCTCGAGCCCCGGGGCGAGCCGGTGCCGCTGCGCGACATCGACGTGCTGGTCGTCCCGGCCCTGGCGGTCGATCTGCACGGGCGCAGGCTGGGTCGCGGGCGCGGCCACTACGACGCCACGCTGGCGGCGTTCGGCGGGCGCAGCGCGGCGCTGGTCTTCGAATCTCAGCTTGTGCCCGAAGTCCCGGTGGGCGAGCATGACCGCCCGGTCGGCGCCGTCTGCACCGAGGCGCGCCTGGTGCTGGCGAGGAGCGCGCGTTGAAGGTCCTGTTCCTGGGGGACATCGTGGGCAAGCCGGGCAGGACGGCGGTGCGCCACTTCGTGCCGATCCTGCGCGAGCGGCACGGTCTCGACCTGTGCGTGGGCAACTCGGAGAACTCGGCCGGCGGCGCCGGGATCACGCCGGAGAGCGCCGAGGACCTGCTTCAGGCGGGGCTCGACCTGCTCACCGGCGGGAACCACACCTGGAGCAAGCGCGAGATCCTGCCCTACCTCGATCGGAGCGGCTCGCGGCAGCTGCGGCCCGCGAACTACCCGGACGGAGCGCCGGGGCGCGGCCACGGGGTGGTGACCTCGCGAGGCGGGCGCAAGCTGGGGGTCGTGAACGTCGAAGGGCGCGTGTTCATGAAGCCGCTCGACTGCCCCTTCCGCGCCGCGGAGCGGCTGGTCGGGGAGCTGCGCGAAGAGACGCCGTGCATCCTGGTCGACATGCATTGCGAAGCGACCAGCGAGAAGAACGCGATGGGGCACTTCCTCGACGGCCGCGTCTCGGCGGTGCTGGGGACGCACACGCACGTGCAGACCGCGGACGAGCGGGTGCTGCGGGGAGGGACGGCGTACCAGACCGACGTGGGCATGTGCGGTCCGTGGGACAGCGTCATCGGGCTGCGCAAGGAATCCGCCATCGAGCGCTTCCTCACCGCGCGCCACACCCCGTTCGAGACCGCGCAAGGAGAGACGGTGCTGCAGGGCGCGATCGTGGACATCGACGACCAGACCGGGCGGGCGCGGAGCATCCTGCGCATCCAGGAGATGCTGCCCGAATGAGCAAGGACCTCCTGGGGCGCGCGACGCCTTCCGAGCAGCTCGCCGAGGTCACCCGCGGCGCCGTCGACGTGCACACCCGCGAGGACCTGCTGCGCAAGCTCACCTCCTCGGTCGAGCGCGGCGTCCCCTTGCGCGTCAAGATGGGGTTCGACCCCACCGCGCCCGACCTGCACCTCGGGCACACCGTGCCGCTCGAGCGCATGCGCAGGTTCCAGGACTTCGGGCACACGGTCATCTTCCTCATCGGCGACTTCACCGCGATGATCGGCGACCCGACCGGGCGCAACACCACCCGCCCTCCCCTCAGCGACGAGCAGATCGCCGCCAACGCCGAGACCTACAAGCGGCAGGTCTTCAAGGTGCTCGACAAGGACCGCACCGAGGTGCGGTTCAACAGCGAGTGGCTGCTCCCGCTCGGCTCGCCGGGCATGATCAAGCTGGCGGCGAAGTACACGCTGGCGCGCATGCTCGAGCGCGATGACTTCAAGAAGCGCTACGCCGAGGAACGGCCGATCGCCCTGCACGAGCTGCTCTATCCGCTCGCGCAGGGCTACGATTCGGTGGCGCTGAAGGCGGACGTGGAGCTAGGCTCCTCCGACCAGCTCTTCAACCTCCTCGTGGGGCGCACGCTGCAGAAGGAGTACGGCCAGGAGCCGCAGGTGTGCCTGACCGGGCCCTTGCTCGAGGGCACCGACGCGCGCGAGGAGAACGGCAAGATCGTCGGCGACAAGATGTCCAAGTCGCTCGGCAACTATGTCGGCATCGACGAGCCCGCCGCGGACCAGTACGGCAAGCTGATGAGCGTCTCCGACGCGCTGATGTGGCGCTACTACGAGCTGCTCAGCCGGCGCACCGTGGCGGAGATCGCCGAGCTGCGCCGGGGGCACCCGAAGGCGGCGAAGATGGCGCTGGCGCGGGAGATCGTCGAGCGCTACCACGGCGCCGGCGCGGCGCGCGCAGCCGAGGAATCCTTCGAGCAGGTGCACGCGCGCCGCGAGCTCCCGGACGAGATCGAGGAGCGCGAGCTTCCGCGCGACGGCGGGGCCGAGCGCCTTCCGCTGATCAAGGCGCTCTCCAAGCTGGGCCTGGCTTCCTCCGGTTCCGAGGCGCGGCGGCTGATCGCCCAGGGCGGCGTGACCGTCGAGGGCGCGCGCGTCAGCGATCCCAATGCCGCGCTCCCGCCGGGCTCGCACTTGATCAAGGTGGGCAAGCGCAAGTTCGTGCGGCTCCACGTGCGATGAGGGCGCCGCATGCCGCTGCTGAAGACGCTTCTGTTCACCGTCGTCGTGCCCGGCACCGTGGTGGTGCTGGCTCCGCGGTGGCTGATGCGCGGCGGGGGCACCGTCCAAGGCGGATGGGTGGGGGTGGCCGGCGCGTTGCTGCTCGTCTGGGGGGCCGTGCTGTACCTGCGCTGCGCCTGGGAATTCGCCAGGCGCGGCCGCGGCACCCCGGCCCCCGTGGATCCACCTCGCGAGCTGATCGTCGGGGTCGCCTACCGGTACGTGCGCAATCCGATGTACCTCGGCGTGCTGTCGATGGTGGTCGGAGAGGCAGCGCTGTATGGCGCGGCCGTGCTACTGGGCTACGCCGGAGCGCTCCTCCTCGCCTTCCACTTGTTCGTGGTGACCTACGAGGAGCCGACCCTGCGGAGGAGGTTCGGCGCCTCTCACGAGCGCTACTGCGCGGCGGTGCCGCGGTGGCTTCCGCGGCTGCGTCCCTGGAAGGGCTGAATCGAACCGTGGCCATTCCCGCTTGACAGCGGAGCCCGCGCCGCCAAGAATGCTGCCATGCTCTCCTCCCACCGCGCCTGTCGCTGTCCGTGCCGCTCGGTGGGCGAGGAGCTGCCGGCCGCCTGAGCGGGCCGGACCGTTCTTCAAGGCCCACCACCCGGCGCGGTGCGTGGGCCTTCGTGCTTCGGACGTCCGAAGCGGATCGCCTCCGATCTCGCGGGTGGTGGCTTCGAACGCGAGGAGCACGGAGTGCGGTGGCACGAAGGACATCGGTGGGTGCTGGCGGCGGCGCTCTGCGCGGCGGCGGGGTGCCGGCGTGGGGCCGACCCCGGCGGCCGCAACCAGCTGCTCAACGTGTCCTACGACCCGACGCGCGAGCTGTACGCCGACGTCAACGCCGCCTTCGCGCGTCACCGGGAGGCGGCCGGCGCGCCGAAGGTGGAGGTGCGCCAGTCCCACGGTGGATCCGGCAAGCAGGCCCGCGCGGTGCTCGACGGTCTCGAGGCGGACGTGGTCACGCTCGCGCTCGCGCACGACGTCGACGTGCTCGCGCGCGCAGGGCTGCTCCAGACGGGCTGGCAGGACGCCCTGCCCCACCGCAGCGCTCCGTACACCTCGACCATCGTGTTCGTGGTGCGCAAGGGCAATCCGAAGCGGATCCGTGGCTGGGAGGACCTCGCGCGCAAGGGCGTCGCGGTGGTCGCGCCGAATCCCAAGACCTCGGGGGGCGCGCGGTGGGGTTACCTGGCCGCCTGGGGCGCGGCGCTGCGGCGAAGCGGAGGCGACGAGCGCAAAGCGCGCGAGTACGTCGCGGCGCTCTACGCCAACGTGCCCGTGCTCGACACGGGCGCCCGCGGAGCGAGCACCACCTTCGCGGAGCGCGGGGTCGGGGACGTCCTGCTCTCCTGGGAGAACGAGGCGCTGCTGCTCGCAGACGAGATCGGCAAGGAGCGCTTCGACATCGTGGTCCCCAAGGTCAGCATCCTGGCCGAGCCGCCGGTCGCGGTGGTCGACAGGTACGCGGACAAGCACGGGACGCGCGCCGTGGCGCGGGAGTACCTCGAATACCTCTATTCCGAGGAGGGCCAGGAGATCGCGGCGCGCCACCACTACCGCCCCCGGTCGGCGAAGGCGGCCGCGCGGCACGCCAGCGAGTTCCCCCGCCTCGAGCTGTTCACCGTCGAGGAAGTGTTCGGCGGGTGGGACAACGCGCAGAGGACCCACTTCGCCGAAGGCGCGATCTTCGACCAGATCTCGGTCCCGCAGGCGCGCCGATGACGATGCGGCGCGCGCGCGGAATCCTGCCTGGGTTCGGGCTGTCGCTCGGCACGAGCCTGCTCTACCTGACGCTGCTCGTCCTGGTGCCGCTGGCGGGTGTGGCGCTGCGCGGAGCGACCTCGAGCTGGGACGAGATCTGGCGCGCGTCCACCTCGGCACGGGCGTTGGCGTCGTTCCGGCTGAGCTTCACGGCCTCGCTCGCCGCCGGCGCGGCGAACGCGGCCGCGGGGCTGCTCATCGCCTGGGTGCTGGTCCGCTACCGCTTCGCCGGCCGGTCCGCGCTGGACGCGCTCGTCGACGTGCCCTTCGCGCTGCCCACCGCCGTCGCCGGGCTGGCGCTGACCGCGGTCTACTCCGCCGACGGGTGGCTGGGGCGCTGGCTCGCGCCGCTCGGCATCAAGGTGGCCTACACGCCGGTCGGCGTCTGGCTGGCGATGACCTTCGTCGGCCTGCCGTTCGTCGTCCGCACCGTGCAGCCCGTGCTCGCCGGGATCGACGCGCACCTCGAGGAGACGGCGGCCGTGCTGGGGGCCGGCCGGGTGCAGTCCTTCTTGCGGGTCATCTTCCCCACCCTCCTTCCCGCGGTGCTGACGGGCTTCACGCTGGCGGTGGCGCGGGCGCTCGGCGAGTACGGATCCATCGTCTTCATCTCGGGCAACCTGCCGCTGCGCACCGAGATCGCCCCGCTGCTCATCGTCGCCAGGCTCGAGCAGTACGACTACGCAGGCGCCACCGCCCTGGCGCTGGTCCTGCTCCTCACCTCGTTCGCGCTGCTCTTCGCCATCAACGTCTTCCAGCGCTGGAGCGTCCGGCGGCTGGGGCCTTCTCCGGGGTAGCGATGCCGTTCGGCGAATCCATCCTGATCGCTCCCCCGCTCCGGCAGCCGAGCGTGACCGAGCCTGCCCCGGTGCGGTGGCTGCTCGTCTCGGCCGCGGCGGTGCTTCTCGGCCTCTTCGTCCTGGTGCCGCTCGCGGCCGTGTTCGCCACCGCGCTGCGCGCCGGCCTGGGCAGGTACCTGGACGCCATCCTGCACCCGGATACGCGGTCGGCCATCGGGCTGACGCTGCTCACCGCCGCCATCGTGGTGCCTCTCAACGCCCTCTTCGGCATCGCGGCCGCCTGGGCGATCGCGAACTTCCGCTTCCGTGGCAAACGGCTGCTGATCACGCTCATCGACCTTCCCTTCAGCGTGTCGCCCGTGATCGCCGGCCTCGCCCTGGTGCTGGTCTTCGGCCGGCAGGGCTGGCTGGGGAGCTGGCTCGACGCGCGGCAGGTCCGGATCGTCTTCGCGGTGCCGGGGGTGGTGCTGGCGACCGCTTTCGTCACCGTGCCGTACGTCGCCCGCGAGGTCCTGGCGGTGCTCGAGGCGCAGGGCAGCGACGAGGAGGCGGCCGCCCTGACGCTGGGAGCGAGCGGCTGGCAGATCCTCGCGCGCGTGACGCTGCCCAAGATCCGCTGGGGGCTGCTCTACGGGATCGCGCTCTGCAACGCCCGGGCGATGGGCGAGTTCGGAGCGGTGTCGGTCGTCTCCGGACACGTTCGCGGCGAGACCATCACGCTGCCGCTGCACGCCCAGATCCTCTACGACCAGTACGACGCGGTGGGCGCATTCGCGGTCGCCTCGCTGCTCGCCGTGCTGGCGCTGTTCACCCTGGTCACCAAGAAGTACGTTGAGTGGAGGTCGCGCCCCGCATGAGCATCGTCCTGCAGGCGGTCACCAAGCGCTTCACCGCGGCCGGCACGCCGGCGGTCTCCGGCGTGTCGTTCGATGCGCCGCGCGGCGCGATCACCGCGCTGCTCGGACCTTCGGGCGCCGGGAAGTCGACGGTGCTGCGCATCGTCGCGGGCCTGGAGGCGCCCGACTCGGGCCAGGTGCTCATCGACGGCGAGGACTGCGCGCGGGTGCCGGTGCAGAAGCGCGGCGTGGGGCTCGTGTTCCAGCACTATGCCCTCTTCCGTCACATGACCGTCCGCGAGAACGTCGCCTTCGGGCTCTCGGTGCGGCGCGTCCCGCGCAAGGAGATCGCCGCGCGCGTGTTCGAGCTGCTGCAGCTGGTGCAGCTGGAGCACCTCGCCGACCGCTATCCCGCCCAGCTCTCCGGCGGGCAGCGGCAGCGGATCGCGTTCGCCCGCGCCCTGGCGGTGCGTCCGCGGGTGCTGCTCCTCGACGAGCCATTCGGGGCGCTGGACGCCGCCGTCCGCCGCGAGCTGCGGGAGTGGCTCGAGCAGCTCCACGCCGGCATGGGCGTGACCACGCTGCTCGTCACCCACGACCAGGAGGAGGCGCTCGAGCTGGCCGAGCACGTGGTGATCATGTTCGACGGCCGCATCGCCCAGTCGGGCCCGCCGGGCGAGGTGTACGACCATCCCGCCTCTCCGGTGGTCGCCTCGTTCCTGGGAGGAGCAAACCTCTTGACGGCGCCCGTCTTCTCCGGCCGGGCCGATTTCGGCCCGCTGGCCGTGTCGGCCCCCGACTCCGCGCGCGACGGGGAGCTGCTCCAGGTGTTCGTCCGGCCGCACGACCTGAAGCTCCGCAGGGTCCGCGGCAAGCACCCCGGGCTCGCCGTGGCGCGGGTCGAGCGGGTGAAGCGGATCGGCGGCTACGTCCGGATCTCCCTCGCGCTCCCGGGCGGCGAGGCGCTCACGGTCGAGTCCCCCCGCGCCGAGATCGACGAGCTCGGCGTGGTCGCCGGCGAGCCCGTCCTGGTCGACCTCCGCGCCGCCCGCCCCTTCACCGAACACGCCGCCCACTGACGCGAGCCAGCCTACAAGCGTTTCACGCGGAGCGCGCCGAGGACGCGGAGCGCGCGGAGTCGGTCTTTGGAAAAACGATTTCTCCGCGCGCTCTTCTTTTCTCCGCGCGCTCCGCGTGAAACGTTTGTAGTCATGATCGCGGCACAAAAGGCGACGCCCCGCGGCTCGGGTGAGCGGCGGGGCGTCTTGGGGAAAAATTCCGGCAGCGACCTACTCTCCCACACGCAGAGCGTGCAGTACCATCGGCTCTGGAGGGCTTGACTTCCGTGTTCGGGATGGGAACGGGTAGGACCCCTCCGATATAGCCACCGGAAACCTGGGGCTCCGCGCGGCTGGTGCGGCGGCAGCGGGGCCTTGCATACGCGCAAAAAGGAGTGAGTGTGACGGTCGCATTGTCGACCGAGCTCGACCTTGGCCTCCGGGAAGGATGCTCCCATCAGTCGGGATCAAGAAGAGAAGAATGACCAAGCCGCACGGGCGATTAGTATCGGTCAGCTGAACGCCTTGCGGCGCTTGCACCTCCGACCTATCGACGTCGTCGTCTTCGACGGCCCTTCAGGGGGATTGCTCCCCGGGAAGCCTAGTCTCGAGGTTCGCTTCCCGCTTAGATGCTTTCAGCGGTTATCGAATCCGCACACTGCTACCCAGCGATGCCACTGGCGTGACAACTGGTACACAGGCGGTGCGTCCAACCCGGTCCTCTCGTACTAAGGTCAGATCCTCTCAAGCTTCCTGCGCCCACAGCAGATAGGGACCAAACTGTCTCACGACGTTTTGAACCCAGCTCGCGTACCGCTTTAATCGGCGAACAGCCGAACCCTTGGGACCTGCTCCAGCCCCAGGATGCGATGAGCCGACATCGAGGTGCCAAACCACGCCGTCGATGTGAACTCTTGGGCGTGATAAGCCTGTTATCCCCGGAGTACCTTTTATCCGTTGAGCGATGGCCCTTCCATGCAGAACCACCGGATCACTATGACCTGGTTTCCCACCTGCTCGACCCGTCGGTCTCGCAGTCAAGCTCCCTTGTGCCATTGCACTCGCCGGCTGGTTTCCAATCAGCCTGAGGGAACCTTCGCGCGCCTCCGTTACATTTTGGGAGGCGACCGCCCCAGTCAAACTCCCCACCAGCCAGTGTCCTCGCCCCGGTTCACGGGGCAGAGTTAGACACCAAGACCCACCAGGGTGGTATTTCACCGTTGGCTCCACCCGAGCTGGCGCCCGGGCTTCACAGCCTCCCACCTATCCTACACAAGCGAGTCCTAGTGTCACTGGCAAGTTAGAGTAAAGGTTCACGGGGTCTTTCCGTCTTGCTGCGGGTAAACTGCATCTTCACAGCTATTTCAATTTCGCTGAGTCCCTGGCCGAGACAGTGCGGAAGTCGTTACGCCATTCGTGCAGGTCGGAACTTACCCGACAAGGAATTTCGCTACCTTAGGACCGTTATAGTTACGGCCGCCGTTTACCGGGGCTTCGGCTCACCGCTTCGGAGGTTTGACCCTCCTGACGGATCCCCTTAACCTTCCGGCACCGGGCAGGCGTCAGACCCTATACATCCTCTTGCGAGTTTGCAGAGTCCTGTGTTTTTGGTAAACAGTCGCTACCGCCATTTCTCTGCGACCCTTCCCGGCTCCAGGAGCAAGTCCCTTCACCAGAAAAGGCCCACCTTCTTCCGAAGTTACGGTGGTAATTTGCCGAGTTCCTTGGCCAGAGTTCTCTCAAGCGCCTGAGGATTTTCTCCTCGCCCACCTGTGTCGGTTTACGGTACGGGCACCACATGGCTCCACTGAACGCGGGGCTTTTCTCGGAAGCGGAGCATCGGTTGCTTCTGGCCATGCGGCCACGTCGTCGGCTCTCGGTGTTGCCCTCAAGTTACGCTTGCCTCGAGGGCCACCTACCGCCTTGAACCGCCTCTTCCGTCCGGCGGCCAACCTAGCTTTCTCCGTCCCCCCGGCTTCGACGCCATGAGGTGGTACAGGAATATTAACCTGTTGTCCATCGCCTACGCCTCTCGGCCTCGGCTTAGGTCCCGACTAACCCCGGGCGGATTAACCTCCCCCGGGAAACCTTGGGCTTGCGGCGAACGGGTTTCTCACCCGTTTTATCGCTACTCATATCGGCATCAGCTCTCGTAGCTCCTCCACCACTCCTTCCGGTATGGCTTCAAAGGCGCTACGACGCTCCCCTACCACTGCCCTTTTAAGGCAATCCGAAGCTTCGGTACGATGCTTGAGCCCCGTTTCATTTTCGGCGCAGCCTCGCTTGACTAGTGAGCTATTACGCTTTCTTCAAAGGATGGCTGCTTCTAAGCCAACCTCCTAGTTGTCTGAGCGCTGCCACATCCTTTCCCACTTAGCATCGACTTGGGGACCTTAGCTGTCGGTCTGGGGTGTTTCCCTCTCGCGCGCGGATGTTATCACCCGTGCACTGCCTCCAAGGATATCTGTCGACGGTATTCGGAGTTTGGTACGGTTTGGTAACCTGGTAGGGCCCCTAGCCGTTCCAGTGCTCTACCTCCCTCGCAGAGTTCCCTCGGGCGATACCTAAATATCTTTCGGGGAGAACCAGCTATCACCAAGTTTGATTGGCCTTTCACCCCTACCCACAGTTCATCGCAGGAGTTTTCAACCTCCATTTCGTTCGGCCCTCCACGCGGTTTTACCCACGCTTCAGCCTGACCATGGGTAGATCACTTGGCTTCGGGTTATAATGCACGCGACTCGTCGCCCTGTTCAGACTCGCTTTCGCTCCGGCTCCGGCATTCTCGCCTTAACCTCGCCACGTACATTAAGTCGCCGATTCATGATGCAAAAGGTACGGAATCGCGCGTTGCCCTTGCGGGCCATAGCGCTTTCCCTGCTTGTAGACACACGATTTCAGGTTCTTTTGACTCCCCTCACCGGGGTCCTTTTCACCTTTCCCTCGCGGTACTTGTTCACTATCGGTCGACAGGGAGTATTTAGGCTTACGAGATGGTCCTCGCAGATTCAGGCAGGATTGCACGTGTCCCGCCTTACTTGGGAGCTCCGCTCGGCCCAGACCCCGTTTCGGCTACGGGGCTCTCACCCTCTGTGGCCCGCCTTTCCAGACGGTTCGCCTACAGGGTCTGAGTCCTAAATGCGGTCCCACAACCCCGGCCGAGTTTCCTCGGACGGTTTGGCCTCTTCCGCGTTCGCTCGCCACTACTGGCGGAATCGAGTTTTCTTTCTTCTCCTCGAGGTACTGAGATGTTTCACTTCCCTCGGTTCGCTCGCGCGCGCCTATTTGTTCAGCGCGCCGTACGGCGGCATTACCCGCCGTGGGTTTCCCCATTCGGACATCTCCGGATCAAAGCCTGGTTAGCGGCTCCCCGAAGCTTATCGCAGCTACCCGCGTCCTTCTTCGCCTCCTGTCGCCTAGGCATCCATCGTGTGCCCTTTCCAGCTTGGTCACCGTCTCTTCTCGCTCCCGCTTCCGCGGAAACAAGCCTCCTCGAAGACCAAGGTCCAGCCCGGTCGCAAAACGCCGTGGTTAACCGGCGCACAGCTCCCGTCACACCAACTACAACAGCGCCGCCCTATCAGGCGGCGACTGCTCTTTCTTGCGCATATGCAGTTGTCAAAGATCGCAAATCGACGTGGTGGAGCCGATCGGGATCGAACCGACGACTTCCAGCTTGCAAAGCTGGCGCTCTCCCAACTGAGCTACGGCCCCCGGTGGTTGGTGGGCCTGGATAGATTTGAACTATCGACCCCACGCTTATCAAGCGTGTGCTCTAACCAACTGAGCTACAGGCCCTCGCCTCTCCAGGCTCCGCCCGACCTCGGCTCCACGGCTGATCTTCAAAGAGCCGAAGGCTACCCCTTCGGTCCCTCAAGGCTGGATGCAAGCCCACGAAAAGCGAATTGCGGTTTGACCTGGTTGCTGGATGGGACCCTTGCGGGCCCACCGAGCTCCTTAGAAAGGAGGTGATCCAGCCGCAGGTTCCCCTACGGCTACCTTGTTACGACTTCACCCCAGTCACCAGCCACTCCTTAGGGGCCTGCCTCCTTGCGGTTGGCTCGGCCACTTCTGGAGCAACTGACTCCCATGGTGTGACGGGCGGTGTGTACAAGGCCCGGGAACGTATTCACCGCGGCGTGCTGATCCGCGATTACTAGCGATTCCGACTTCATGAAGTCGAGTTGCAGACTTCAATCCGAACTGAGACCGGTTTTTTGCGATTGGCTCCGTCTCGCGACTTGGCTGCGCTTTGTACCGGCCATTGTAGCACGTGTGTAGCCCTGGTCATAAAGGCCATGAGGACTTGACGTCATCCCCACCTTCCTCCGGTTTAACACCGGCAGTCCCATTAGAGTGCCCAACTGAATGTTGGCAACTAATGGCGAGGGTTGCGCTCGTTGCGGGACTTAACCCAACATCTCACGACACGAGCTGACGACAGCCATGCAGCACCTGTCTCTCGGTTCCCCGAAGGGCACTCCCCCATCTCTGGGGGATCCCGAGGATGTCAAGACCAGGTAAGGTTCTGCGCGTTGCGTCGAATTAAACCACATGCTCCACCGCTTGTGCGGGCCCCCGTCAATTCCTTTGAGTTTTAGCCTTGCGGCCGTACTTCCCAGGCGGGATGCTTATTGCGTTAGCTGCGCCACGGCAGGGGTCAAAACCCGCCACAGCTAGCATCCATCGTTTACAGCGTGGACTACCAGGGTATCTAATCCTGTTTGCTCCCCACGCTTTCGCGTCTCAGCGTCAGTGTCCGTCCAGGTCGCCGCCTTCGCCACTGGTGTTCCTCCCGATATCTACGAATTTCACCTCTACACCGGGAATTCCGCGACCCTCTCCGGCACTCGAGCTCGCCAGTTTCGCGCGCACTTCCTTGGTTGAGCCAAGGGATTTCACACGCGACTTAACAAGCCGCCTACAAGCGCTTTACGCCCAATGATTCCGAACAACGCTCGCACCCTCTGTATTACCGCGGCTGCTGGCACAGAGTTAGCCGGTGCTTCCTCTCGAGGTACCGTCCTAGCCCCCGGATGTTAGCCGGTGGCATCTCTTCCCTCGCGACAGTGCTTTACGATCCGAAGACCTTCATCACACACGCGGCGTTGCTGCGTCAGGCTTTCGCCCATTGCGCAAGATTCCCCACTGCTGCCTCCCGTAGGAGTCTGGACCGTGTCTCAGTTCCAGTGTGGCTGATCATCCTCTCAGACCAGCTACCCGTCGTCGCCTTGGTGGGCTTTTACCCCGCCAACTAGCTGATGGGCCGCGGACTCATCTCGATGCGACAGCTTGCTTGCAGAGGCCGCCTTTTCCCTCGACGTCCGAAAACGTCGTGGGCTTATCCGGTATTAGCAAGCCTTTCGGCCAGTTATCCCGGTCATCGAGGTAGATTATCCACGTGTTACGCACCCGTTCGCCGGTGTACTCACCCTTGCGGGCTTTCTCCCTCGACTTGCATGTGTTAGGCACGCCGCCAGCGTTCGTTCTGAGCCAGGATCAAACTCTCCAATTATCAATCGGAGTGTCTTTCCTAGCGCATCTCTCTCGCGTCCCGTGGCTAAACGGAACACGATCGGTGCACTCAAAGCATTGCGAGTTCCGCAATCCTTCTTCGTGGACTTGCTATCCAGTTTTCAGAGACCGACCTGGCACGCCCTTCTTGACTCCGCACTTCCGACGACCTCGCCTCCCGCCGTCTCCAACACCCCGGCGAGGGGCGTGCTTCCTACCGCTGCCAACTGCTGCGCGTCAAGGACCTTGCTTCCGGCCCGGCGCGTACCCCGAGGCTGCAGGGGCCGCGGTGTGTAGCAGACCGTCCCAGGGCTGTCAACTTCCCCTGCCGACCCGCTTCCAACCCCGCGTGTAGACTTCAGATTCCTCCGCCGTTGGACGGATTCGCCGGCGCCCTCTCTTTTTTCAAGCCCTGTCCGACCAGGTAGACCTCCTTGCTGGAGCGCGCGACCGAGGCCTCGGGCTTCACCACTTTGACCTGGCCGAACGCCCGCTTGAACGCCCGGAGGAAGTCGTCGAATCCCCCGCCCATGAAGACCTTCACGACCAGGCTGCCGGCGGGCTTGAGGACCTGCCGGGCCAGCTCGATGGCCCTCTCCGCGAGCGCGAGCGACCGCGCCTCGTCGGTGCCGCGGACGCCGGAGGTCTTCGGCGCCAGGTCGCTGAGGACCGCATCGTACGGAGCGCCGCCCTCCGTGCGCAGCCTCTCGAGCAGCTCGGGCGCGAAGGCGTCCGCCACCCACGTGCGCACCGGAGGCGGCAGGCCGGGGATGGGTTCCAGGTCGACCCCGAGCACGAGCCCGCGCGGCCCCACCTCGCGCGCGGCGATCTGGCACCATCCGCCCGGCGCGGCGCCCAGATCGAGCACCCGCGCGCCAGGGCGCAAGATGCGCAAGCGGCGCTGGATCTCCTCGAGCTTGTAGGCGGAGCGGGCGCGCAGCCCTTCCTTCTTCGCTCTCTGGAAGAACCGGTCGCGCGGGTCGTAGCGGGGCACGCGCCGTCAGTACGTCGGGCGCGCCGAAAAAGCGAGACCCCCGCGCCCGGAGGCGCAGGGGCCCATGAACTGCCGATCGCCGGAACGCGATCTTACTTCGGGGCGGCGGTGCTGCTGCTGTCCTTCGCGGCGGTGTCGGCCTTCTTCGCCTTCTTGGCCTTCTTGTGCTTCTTCGACGCCTTGGTCGTGTCCGACTTGGTCTCGGTCTTGGCCGAGGTGCCCGTGTCGGTCGTGCTGCCCTGCGCAAACGCTCCGAACGAGACGAAGCAGAAGGCAGCGAGGGCGGCGGCGATCGTGCGGATCATGTTGATCTCCTTGGGTAATTCCGAATGGACCCGTCCATCCGGACTTCACTCTGGGTAGAGCAAGCTCCGTGCCGTCCGGATCGGGGAGGATTTCCCCGCCTGCAAAGAAACAGGCCCCGGAGCCGGCGCCCCGAGGCCTCGGACTGCACGCCGATCGTCGGCGGTGAGGGTTTACTTCGCGGGGGCGGCGGCGGGCGCCTCGGCCTTCTCCGCCTTCTTTTCGGCCTTCTTTTCGGCCTTCTTCGCCTTCTTGTCGGCCTTCTTCTCCGTCGCCTTGGCGTCGGCGGCGGGCTTCTCCTCGGCGCGGGCGCCGAACGAGACGAGGGCGAAAGCGGCCAGGGCAGCAGCGATCGTGCGGATCATGAGCAGCTCCTATAGGTTGTGGCGGGCGAAGCCCACCGGCTTGGCCTGCCTCGGCGAGCAAGCGCCATGCCGTGTGTCCACCAGGTGACAAGTAGCCGGAAAGATTGGCGGCGCGGCGGGCGCGTCGCGTCGGAACTACGGCGGAAGCCCTCCCCGGCGCCCCAATTCTCCCCAGCGACGGATCGTAGAGACGTCGCATCGCTCGCCCGCGAGTGGTCCGGCCGCCCGCGCGATGCTATAGCCGCGGGCGCCGGCCCTCTGGCGGAACTGGCAGACGCAGCAGACTCAAAATCTGCCGCCTTTCGAGGCGTCCCGGTTCGATTCCGGGGAGGGCCACTCCCTCTAAGATTGACCGTCGCGAACGCAAACGCGCAGGCGAGCACGACTCCGCCGCAACAGCAAGAAAGGCCTTGGGCGTCGGGCAGGTGAAATCGCGGTGGGTCTGCTACGTTCAGCTGTCATGTCGTCGAACCTGATCGCTTACCTGATCGCGGCGGTCACCGTCCTCGTCGGCGTCCTGGCGGTGTTCGGGTTCCCTGCTCTCGCAATCGTCGCCGTCAAGTATTTCAAGATGAAGGAGCGCGAGTTGGCGCTCGAGATGGAGTACCGCCAGAAATCGCAGCAGCAGCAGCTTGCCATCGAGCCGCGGGTGCAGCGCCTCGAGGACGTGATTCTCAGCCTCGACCACGATGTGCGTGCGCGGCTGGGGGTCGACCAGCCGGCCACGCCCCTGGCGTCCCGCCCAGAGTTCCTGGAGGGGCTGGCCGCGCCGGATGCTCAGCGCGGGCAGTCGCTGGACCCGTCCCGGACAAAAGCGCGATAGCGGCGGCGCGGCGTAGAGGTGCTCAGTCCGGCAGCGGCTCCAGTAGCGCTCTTCTGTACGCTGGAAAAGCCATGCCGGGCGGGTTGGCGCGGACTCAAAATCTGCCGCCCTTTTCGGGCGTCCCGGTTCGATTCCGGGGAGGGCCACCACCCGGCGCGCGCTACTCCGGAATCGCGACGCACACCGCGGTGGTGTTGTGGCATGCCTCGACGCTGCCGCCGTAGTTGGCGATCTCTCCGTAGGTGAGGAAGCCGCCGACGGGGACGTCGCCCATCACCGAGCGGACGGCTTCCACCTCTTTCTGGAACTCGTCCTTGAGGATCAGCCCGCGGCACACGCAGTCGAAGAGCAGCACGCCTGCCGGCCTGGCGCCCTGCAGGTTGGCCTTCGCTTCCTCGGCGGCCGCGCGCGCCGCCGCGACCATGTTCTTCGGCACGCCGTCGAGGATGGCGACCTGGCTCCCCTGCCGCACGCCCGCGGCGCAGGTGAGCGATCCATCCGTTCCGACGGAGAGCGGCGCCCGGGCGCGCGCCACGCGGTCGCCGAGCATCACGCCCAGCTCGTTCGCGATCAGTACTCGCCTGCGGCCGACGGCGTCAGGGCGACGCCGCGCTTGCGGGCATGCTCCTTGTACGCCTCGAACGCCGGGCGGCCGTCCAGCTCGTAGACGACGTTCCCCGTGGCGCGAGTCACCGCCATCTTGCCGGTCGTCGCCTCGAGGCCGTGCCCGATGCCCACGCCCCAGGGCGCGTCGCCGAAGACGTGCATCGCCGCCGCGACGTCGGGCGCGGCCCGTTCCGCATCGCCCACCAGGGTGGCCTTGAAGCGGCCCTCGTCGCCGGCCGCGCCGCCGACGATCTGGTGGAGGGCCTGCGTCTGCGCGACGATCTGCCGGACCAGCTCCTCGCCGACGCCCGAGAGGACACTGCAGCGTCCGAGCCGACGTGCTGCCCCGATCCAACTCGATTGGCCATCTCGCATTCCCCCCAAGTGCGGTTTGAGCGGACGCTAACCTGTTGGAACTATGTGGAAAACTGCGCGAGTGTCGGGAATTGCGCGGCGCTGTCGGTCGAGGAGTGTGCATCGGCGCCGGAGACCGGGTAACATGCGACACTTTTCGGGGGTCCCCATGCAGGACGGTCGCGTGCTCGAGGTCGATCCGATTCCCGCCGTCGAAGCGCTGCCGGCCATCGCCTCGCCAGCCGGCGTCCTGGGCGCACGGCCGATCGACTCGCCGCTCGCCGCCGACCCTCTGCA
>WNGG01001151.1_pt1 | contig 44575 bp, 43 predicted proteins | sample 5400661 | NCBI WGS metagenome assembly WNGG01 (sample SAMN13153372, study PRJNA577476) | soil metagenome | isolation source: 100 cm soil or saprolite under Garry oak tree replicate 1 | place: USA:California | collected 2016-06-15 | reverse complement strand
CAGCGTGCCCGAGCGACTCGTTGACGTCCCGAAGCCCCGACACGTCGAACTGGATCACCGCCACGACCTCGCCCGGCGCCCGTACCTTGACCGCCTCCTCCAGCGCGGCCAGCATCCGCCGCCGGTTCGGCAGCCCGGTGAGCGCATCGTGCAGGGCATCGAACCGCAGCCGGTCCACCAGTCGCGAGTTCTCCACCGCGACCGCCGCATGCGCCGCGACGGTCTCCAGAAGCCGCATGTCGTCCGGGCCGAACCTGGCGCGGTCGCCGAGCCGGCCGGCAACCTCCAGCGTCCCGATCACCGCGGTACCCGAGCGCATCGGCACCACGATCGCGTCCTTGATGCCGGTCTCCTCCAGGGCGGCCCGGAAGTCGTCGTCGCCGAGCCGGGGCCCGACCGCCACCGTGCTCGCCGTCTCCACGGCGTGCCGCCGCAGCGCTTCCGGGGTGGCCGAAAGATCGATCAACCCGGTGTCGTCCACCCTCGCGGACAGCAGCGTTTCCGGATACCGCGTCTGCGCCGGCAGCCACAGCGTGGCGAACTCGGCCTGCAGCAACTCCCGTACCCGGCCGAGCAGGACGTCGGCCAACGTACCGTCGTTGCGGGTCTCGGTGATCGCCTTGGTGAGGTCGTAGATCTCGGTGAGCGACTTGTGCTGGCGAAGGAACTGGGCGTAGGTCCGGTACACCAGGACGACCGCGGCCGCTATCCCGGCGATGAGCAACGCTGCCCAGGGACTGCGCCGGACCGCCAGCAACAGGACCAGCCCGACCGTGGTGTTGGTACCGCCGACCACCAGGCTCGGGGTCGCCGTCCGCAGCACCCGCCGGATCGACATGCCGCCCTGGATCAACGCGATCACGCCGATCACGGCAGCGACCGTCGACAGTACGGCGGCACCCACCGCTGAATAGATCACCAGCCAGCTGGCCGGCCGGGTGTCGACGGGTGGGCCGAAGGCGAAGACGATCAACACGGCGGCCGCGTTGGCCGCCACGATGTTCGCGAGGTTGAAGGCGAGCCGAACCGTGGTCGTGCGGCGCTGCAACTGGATCAGCGTCAGGGCGACGATGCGGACGAACAGGACCGACAGCGGCGCAAGATAGAAAAGCGCCAAGACCAGCGGGATCTCGGTCAGCGTGATGCTGATTCCATGTCGCCGGATCTCCACGCTGAGGTCGGTCGCCTCGGCGGCCAGAAAGAGGCCGAGGAACAGAATGGTGACCGGCAAGGGCGAGAGCAGGCGCTGCGTACCGTTGAAGGTGGGTGCGATGAGCACCACGGCCATCGCTGCCAGCGGCGCCGTGATCAACCAGGCAACGTTCTCGCGCCGCCGGACAGTTTGAGGACGCGGCACTTCGGTTACCGCGTCAACGCCGCGTCATTGCCAGATGCTCTCGGCAGGAGCGGATACTCCCGCAGGGCCATGGACGACCTTGCCGACCGAGGACGAGTCGGGGCCGGTCAGCGTGTCGGCGTGCGCGATCCCGCCGGCGGTGATGATGAGGGCAACTCCCAGCGACGCGGCCGCGAGGACTCGCAGCGCGTAGCGGCGCAGTCTGCCTCGGTTCATCGGAGACTCCTGTGTTGCGTAGGCGGCCCTAACGAAGTGACTGGGGTTATGACGATCGTGCCACACCCGGGGGTCACCGCAAAACAGGAGCGGTCACGGAGGTCCACATGGCCGCTATTTGCCAACCGGAAAGGACCGGATCCTTCCTGCCACCTCGTACGAATGCGGACCGTTAGTCCAGGTTGATGTCCTCCAAACGGAGGATACCGCACAGCCGACCGGATGAGGGCCCGAGCGGCAACCGGGACTGCCGTTCCGATTTTCTCAGCGGTCCGATGGGGTATGATCACCGGGCCCGTGCCATTGTTTTCCTGTGGACGACAAGGCGGGCGGCGGCGCGGGCGAGCGCTCCGGGCTCGACTGGGCGGCCCGGGTACAGCGGCTGGAGGCCGAGGTCGACGGGCTGCGCCGGGCGATGCGCAGCCGCGCGGTCATCGAGCAGGCGAAGGGCTTTCTCTCCGCGGCGCTGAACTGCGGCCTGGACGAGGCGTTCGGGCACCTGGCGAGGTTGTCCCAACACGAAAACCTGCGGGTGGCCGAAGTGGCGGCCCGGATCATCGGGTCCGGCCTGCCCGGCGGCGCCGAGGAGCCCGGACCGGCCGAGGCGCCGCAGGTCGACGCCCGCCTGTTCGACCCGCTGACCTACCTGCACGGCGGGCCGACCGGCGCCGCCGACGACGAGGACCCGCCCGGTTCGGTCGATCTGCCCGTACTGCCGGCGCAGACCCGGGTACGGCTACAGACCGCAGCCGCCGCGATCCAGTCGGCCGAGACGCTCACCGAACTCGCCGACCGGCTGCTCGACGAAGGTACCGGCTGGCTCGGCGCCGAGGCGACGATGATCTGGGCCTCCGAGCCCGACGGTGCGCTCCGGCTGGCTGCCTGCGCCGGGATCGCCCCGCAGGTCGCCAGCGACTGGCAGCGCATCCCGTCCCGGGTCAAGGCGCCGGTTCGCGATGCGATCTCCGCGGACCAGCCGGTGTGGCTCGACGGCCGGAAGCAGCACGACTACGTGATCATGCGGGACGGTTCGGCCGCGGCCAGCCTTCCGCTGCGCCACGGCGGCCGGCCCTTCGCCGGCCTGGTCGTCCTCTGGGACGGGCCGCATACGTACCGGGACACCGAGCGCCGGTACCTGACCGGCCTCGCCGCGCTGGCTGGACGCCGGTTCCCCAAACTGGCCCGGTCCGCCGGCGTCGACGTCCCGCCGGGGCACTGGTTGCAGGGGGTACTGGACACGCTGCCGGTGGCGACGTTCCTGCTCGCGCCGGTACGCGACAACGGCACGATCGTCGACTTCGTCATCGACTACGCCAGCCCTCAGGCGAGCGAACCGGAGCAGCAGGTACCGGGGGATCTGGTCGGGCGGCGACTCCTGGACGTCCGGCCGCAACTGGCCAATACCGGCGTCTTCGAGGCGTACCGGCAGGTCGCGCTCGGCGGCGGTACCTGGCAGCGGTCGGCGGAGCCGGAGACGATCCTCGTCGACGGCACCCCCGAGCAGCGGATCATCAGTAGGTCGGCGGTCCGGCTCGGCGAAGGCCTGCTCGTCTCGTGGCGGGTGCACGACGCCGAGGCGCAGCTGACCCGGGTCGGGCGGATGGAGGAGTTCGGCGGCCTCGGGTACCTGGAGTGGGACCTGCTGTCGGACAGCGTGTACTGGTCGCCCGGTACCTACCGGATCTTCGACCGGAGCCCCCAGCGCGGGCCGATCACCCTCGATCACCTCCCCGAGCACGTGGTGGCCGAGGACCTGCCGATCCTCGAGAGCCACCTGCGCAGCCTGCTGGAACAGCACCATCCGGTCGACATGTCGGTCCGGCTGCGGGTCGGTGGCGGCGAGCGGCTGGTCCGGGCGGTCATCCGGCCGGTACCCGACGAGAACGGCGACCTCGTCGGCCTGTACGGGCTGGTCCAGGACCTCAGCGAGTTCCAGCGCCGCAGCGAGGCCCAGCGCCGCAGCGAGCACGCGGCCAAGGTCCGGCGCATCCACGGCGCCGTGTCTCCCCGGCGGGACTGGTGACCGGCATAACGATCCCCGACCCCGGTCCAGACCGTATCGTGCAGGGTATGGATCGACATCCGTTGGCATTCCGGGCGAACCGTGAGGCCGATGAGGCGTCCCTCGCCGTTGCCGGCGAGATCGACATGTTCACGGCGGAGAGCCTGTACCAGCAGGCCAGGCGGCTGGTGGATGCCTCGGTGTCGCGGTTGGTCCTGGACCTTGGCGACGTGACGTTCTGCGACTCGCTCGGGGTGGCGGCGCTGGTGCGGATCTACAAGTACGGGGCGGCGGTGGACTGCCGGCTGCGCCTGACCAACCTCCGCCAGCACGTCGCGCACATCCTCCAGATCAGCGGGCTGGACCAGGTGTTCGAGGTCGAGCTTGCCTGAGGCCACACGGCTTCCTGCTCACCTGCTGTTCGGGGTGCGGGGCACGGCGTATCGGTTCTTCCAGACGGTGGCGAGGTCGCGCACGCCGCGCCCGCGTCCACCGCCACCCGCGCCGCGGCCACGATGCTCACGTGGACCGAGACCTGGACGTGCCGGGCGCGTGCGGCCGAGGTCCGCCAGGTTGTTCACGACGTACGAGGCAGCGCCGAGCGTTCCGGGCGCGTGCAGGCCGGCGAGGTAGAGGAACGTCCCCTTGCCGTCCGGCCGAGGTAGCCGGCCCACGTAGCTATAGTCAGCGCTCTCCCCGTCTTCGTGGACGTTGCGGGCATTCCGGAAGATGGGTCCGGGTCAGACCGCGTGATGGAGGGGCTGTCACGAACTTCTCGCCATGCTCAAACACATATCGGACCGTCTCGATCGGCTCGTCTTCTTCGAAGAAGTCGTCGGGGTCCACGTCAGCCATCATCGGTCCCTTCTGCTCGGAGCGCTAGCGTTCGACGAAGTACACGCTGCCGAGGTTGTAAGCGTCGCCCATCGGTTCCTCGGGTAGAGCACTACCCAAGCCGAGGCGGCGGTCGGGTGCCAGACCACGCCCAACAAGGCCGGCGTTCTCCCTAGCGATGATCGCCAGCGAGAACGCCGACACGTATCCGACACGACTAGCAAGAGCGACCGGGTCGGGGTGAGACTCAGTGGGACTGACATGAACGGCCCCCGGCCGGCGTTTCCGCTGGTCGGGGGCCGTTTGCCCGGGACGTGGCGGGTCGAGGATTCGAACCTCGGTAGCTTTCGCGACGGATTTACAGAACGACAACCACACGGCCGCGACCAGGCAAAATCGCCCGGCGGCGCGCTGCCACGTAGCCGACGCCCCCGATCCTTACCCCTCCGAGGGTGGAGGGACGCCTTCCGAGACGGGCGCCGGCGTTGACTGGGCACGGACCAGCTTCCCAACGGTTGGGTCGGTGGCCGAGACCTCGATCCTGCATCCCGCTGGCCATGAGTACTTATGGTCGCGATCGAGATTGGTCACCTTTGCCCCCGCCCCGCCGAACCCCGCGCCGCCGGAGAACCTTGCCCCGCCGAATATGGCAACACGTAGGTGGCCTCGGCTTAGCTGAAAGTCGAACAAGATTGCACCAGTCAGATCGAGGCCCAGATCGGGCCAGAATGTCTGAGTCGCATCAGCGATGAGCTGGTCCGCCTCCTCCTTGCTGATCCCAGCCGGGAGAGTGAGGTGGTCAGTAATGATTCGTTGAGCCGTGAGGCGTACCTGCATCTCCTCCTGCGGATCTCGGCCGGCTGCGGTCGGAACGGGCCTGCTAGGTCGGCCGTCTAGCTAGAGACCGGTAATGCGGAATTCTGGATGCCTTGTCGTCCCGTTGTCGGGGTGGCGTATAGGGCATCCGCAGGTACGCGCAGATGACGTTGACGATCGTCTGCCGCTGGTTAGAGTTGTCCTGCGCAAGCCGTTCAAGGGCATACAGACCCGCCAGGCGAACAGGCGCCTTGTCTGTGCCGAGCTGATCGGCCGCCTTGACGTACAGCTCGGTGACGCGCCGCTCCCCCGCGTGATACTCACTGGACTGCTGCGCACGCTCAGCGAGCCACTGCCGACGCACCGCCAGAACCAGGGCCAGAGCCTGGCCAGAGCCCCGGCAACCCCGGCACCCACAGACAGACCCGTACGGATGAGGTCGACCCGAAGCTTCGCCCGATCCAGATCGGTACCCACGGGCAGCCCGGTGTTGTTGAGTAACCACGCCGTGGCTACACCGACCCGGACAAGGTGCTCCCCGGCTGGTCGAGCCACTTGACCGGGGTACTCGGCTGAGGGTGCTCGACTAATCCTCTTCGGGGTCCAGGGCGGCCTCCTCGCCCATCACGTATGCCTGCATGGCCAGCTCGTCGTCCAGCGGCGAGACGAACGCCGGCAGCTCGCTCGGGCCGAGATCGCGCAGGTACGACCAGTACCGGCGGACCGCCTCGGCCGGGGTGTCCGCCTCGATCGGCAGGTCCACCCCGACGATCCAGGTCTGTACCGGCGCCACCGGGCCGGCCTTCTCGACCAGCGCGCCGAAGGCGTCCGCGGGCAGCGGGCCGGGAGCCAGCTCGCCCGCCGGCAGCGGCGCGTCGAACAGCCGCCGCGTGTAGTGCACCCGACCGTCCCGGCCCACCGCGCCGAGCCCGAAGACCACCGGCGGCTCGATCCCCGCGATCAGCGCGACCTGATCCCCGGGCACCAGGCCGGGTGCCGTCGCCACCGATGCGTTGCCGACCAGGCGCTCCTGCGCGTACCGCTCCGCCGGGACGACCACCGCCCAGTACCCCATGCCGTCATCCCATCACGGCGCGGCGGCCCAGCAGCCGGCCAGGTGGTCGTCGACCATCCCGGTCGCCTGCATCGTCGCGTACGCCGTCGTCGGGCCGACGAACCGGAAGCCACGCCGCTTGAGTTCCTTGGCCATCGCCTTCGACTCGGGCGTCACGGCCGGCACCTCCGCGAACGAGGCCGGCCGGCGCGCCCGCGGCGCCGGGGCGAACGACCAGAGCAGGGCGGCCAGCCCGTCCGGCAGGTCAGCCGAGGCCCGCGCGTTCGCGATGGCGGCCTCGACCTTCGCCCGGTTCCGGACGATGCCCGCGTCGGCCATCAGCCGCGCCAGGTCATCCGCGCCGAACGCGGCCACCTTGTCGATCGCGAAGCCGGCGAACGCGGCCCGGAACGCCGGCCGTTTGCGCAGGATGGTCAGCCAGGACAGGCCGGACTGGAAGGCTTCCAGGGTCAGCCGCTCGTACAGCCCGTCGTCGCTGCGTACCGGCCGGCCCCACTCCTCGTCGTGGTAGGCGAGGTACTCCGGAGCGCTGCCGGCCCAGCGGCACCGGAGCTTGCCGTCCGGCCCGACGACGAGATCACTCACGGGAGGACACCGGTCTCGACCAGCCGGGCGAACCGGCGCAGCGCCTGGGTCAGGCTGACCTTCGAGCCCGGCCACAGCACCGGCCACGCGATCCGGCCGACCACGCCGGCCGGGAGCTGGAACCACTCGTGCCAGACGACCTGGGTACGCCCGCCGTCCATCGGGGTGGCCCGCATGACCCCGGGGCCCTGCAGGATCCGTCCGGTGTGCAGGACCCGCACCTCGTACGGCGGGTCCAGCCGGACCACCCGCATCACGTCCCGCAGCACCGCCGGCCCGACCGTGGTGACCGCCTCGATCGTGCTGCCCTCGCTGCCGTCGCCCTCGACGAGGCGGACCTGGGTGAACGGGATCCACTCGCCCTGCCGCTCCCACGCGGTGAAGGCCCGGAAGACCTTGTCCGCCGAAGCACGCACGATGACCGTCGCGGTGACCTCACCGGCGCCCGGTGGGGCCGGGATCGGCTGCGGATCCGTCACTTCTCCGCGTCCGCCGGCTCGGTCCCCGCCGTCCCGGTACCGCGCGCGCCGCTGGCCACCCAGTCCGCGACGGTCGGATCCTCCGCCTCGGCCGCGGGGGCGTCGTCGTCGAGCGCGTCGTCCGGCTCAGCCGCCGCGGTCGGGGCGTCCGGAGCCTCCGGGGCCTCCGCTGCCTCGTCGGGTGCCGGCTCGGCGGGCCGGCCTGCGGCGCGCGGCCGCTGCGCGGCCTCCCGCGCCTGGCGCAGGGCATCCGCATCCTCCTGGCGGCCCTCCCGCAGCGCGGTCAGCTCCACCTCGAGGACCCCGATCAGCTCCTCCTTGTACCCGATGTCGTAGGCGATGCGGCGCAGCGCCTGGTCGACCTGACCCATCCGGTATCCGCGGGCCACGGTGTCGAAGCGCAACTGGCCGACGTCGGACTCGATCAACGGTCGCGCGGTGGGCAGCGGGATCGCCCGTCCGTCCGGCTCCGCCGGCTCCAGACCCTGGTCGCGGCCCATCAACAGGACGGCGACGCCCCAGGCGAGAGCGGCGGCGACGAGCGCCACAGCGAGCAGGATCAACAGCTGGCCCATGCCGGAATCGTGGCACGCTTACCGGGTACCGGCGACCCCGGGGCTCCCAGGTAACCGCTGAGGGAGCGAGCGGGCGGGGCAGGCTGAGGGAGCGAGCGGACAGGGCGACTCTGGGAGGACGACTGTGCTGCGGTTGGGTGGGCGTACCTTCGCACCGGGTGGGTACGCGGTCATGGCGATCGTGAACCGTACTCCGGACTCGTTCTTCGACCGGGGCGCGGCCTTCGCGCCGGACGCCGCGCTGCGGGCGGCCGCGGCCGCCGTGGACGAGGGTGCCGACATCGTCGACGTCGGCGGGGTGAAGGCCGGGCCGGGCGCCGTCGTGGACGTCGCCGAGGAGGTCCGCCGTACTGTCTCCACGATCGCGGCCGTCCGCGCCGAGTTCCCGGAGATCGTGATCTCGATCGATACCTGGCGGGCCGAGGTGGCCCGGGAGGCGGTCGCGGCCGGCGCCGACCTGATCAACGACACCTGGGCCGGTGCCGACGAGCAGCTCGCCGAGGTGGCCGCGGCGACCGGGGCCGGCCTGGTCTGCTCGCACGCCGGTGGGCTGCGCCCGCGGACCCGCCCGCATCGAGCGGCCTTTCCGGACGTGGTGGCCGACGTGGTCGGTACCGTCACCCGCCTGGCCGACTGGGCGCTGGCAGCGGGGGTACGCCGCGACGGCATCCTGATCGATCCCGCCCACGACTTCGGCAAGAACACCCGGCACTCGCTGGAGCTCACCCGCCGGCTCGGCGAGCTGGTCGGCACCGGCTGGCCGGTACTGGTCGCGCTGTCCAACAAGGACTTCATCGGCGAGACGCTGGCCGAGCGGACGAAGACCCTGCCGGTCGAGGACCGGCTGGACGGTACCCTCGCGGCGACCGCGGTGTCCGCCTGGCTCGGTGCCCGGGTGTTCCGGGCGCACCACGTCCGGCAGACCCGCCGGGTGCTGGACATGGTGGCCGCCATCCGCGGCGAACGGCAGCCGGCCGTGTCCCGGCGCGGCCTGACTTAAACCGTCCAGCGCAGGACGCGCTTGCGCCAGGCGTACAAAAGCCCCAGCGCGAGTACCCCGACGAAGATCCCCATCTCCACCACGGCGGTACGGCCGAAGCCGGGCCGGGCGAACACGACCGCCCACGGGAAGAGGAACACGCTCTCGACCGCGAACAGCACATACAGGTACGCGTACAGGTAATAGCGGATCTGCGCCTGCGCCCAGTCGCCACCGACCGGGTCGAGACCGCACTCGTAGTTGGCCAGCTTGCCGGGGGCGTCGTTGGGGCGGGCCGGCCGGAGCAGCCGGTTGACCCCGAAGGCGCCGCCCAGCGCGGCCACGCCGACCAGCAACAGCAGGCCGAGGGTCGCGTACGAGCCGAGGTAGCCGCCCATGCGCAGAGCGTACCCACCTTCATCCGATCGCCTGTACTGCACTCGACTCATCGACAGGGCAGAATGGGTACGGCATTAGGGCGATGCACTGGAGGACTGCGAGGTGGCCGCTACTCCGTTGGCCCGGCGTACCGTCCTGGCGGCGGCCGCCATTGTTCTCGCTGTCCTGACCGGCCTGGCGCTGCCCGCCATGGCGACCGGCGCGCCGGCCACGACCGCCGCCGCGCTCGAACCACCTGGCGGCGACAAGCCGAGCCACGACCCGAAATGCCGCGCCAACCCGCCGTGTCCGACCGACCGGCCGACCCCGACACCGACGGTCGGCGGCACCGATCCGGCGCCCACGCCGACCTCGTCCGAGGGTGTCCCGCTGCCTGGCGGATCAGCGCCCGGCCCCGGCGCAACCGGCCCGGGCGGACAACCAGGGCAATCAGGCCGACCCGGACAGCCGGGCCAGCCCGGCGGACCGGGCGGACCGCGACCGGGCAACGCCCCTGGTCAGCAACCCATCGGAGCGGTGGTCCCCAACGGCGCGACCACGGGACCGGGCGACGGTTCCGGTACCGGCTCGGGCAGCCGCGCCCAGCCGGCCGGCCCCACCTCGCTGGTCTCCGCGGCCCGCCCGTTCTGGCCGTTCCTCTGGGGTGGCACGCTGCTGATCGCCGTCGTCACCACGGTGCTACTGCTGAGCCTGCGGGACAAACCCAACCGGACCGCCGCAGGTGAGCCGGTCGGCCCTGGTGAAGGGCGGGACCAGGCGGTACCGTCACCGCGCGGTCCGATCAAGATCGACTGGGTCGAGCGCCCTGGGTGAACCGAGTCGACCTCGAACTATCGGCCTCGATCTCACGTACCACTAGTCGGACGTAAGACACGGCGGTACGGGGCCACCGAAGTACGCTCGAAGTGATATGACGCATCAAGCGGGCCGGCAACAACGACGTTAGACACCCGCCATCGCGCAGCCGCCCGCGAGGAGGTCCCACGTGGCCAAGAACATGGCCAAAAAGGTCCAACAACTGGATCGGGTGGTCATCCGGTTCGCAGGCGACTCCGGCGACGGCATGCAACTCACTGGTGACCGGTTCACCTCGGAGACCGCCCAGCTCGGCAACGACATCTCGACTCTCCCGAACTTCCCCGCCGAGATCCGCGCGCCCGCCGGTACTCTCCCCGGCGTCTCCAGCTTCCAGATCCACTTCGCCGATACCGACATCCTCACGCCGGGCGACGCGCCCGACGTCCTGGTCGCGATGAACCCGGCGGCGCTGAAGGCCAACCTGTCCGACCTGCCGGGCGGCGCGCAGATCATCGTCAACACCGACGAGTTCACCAAGCGCAACCTGACCAAGGTCGGCTACGACGGCAACCCGCTCGAGGACCGCACGCTGGACGGGTACTCGGTCCACCCGGTCGCGCTGACCAGCATGACCGTCGGTGCGCTGGCCGATCTGGAGATCTCCAAGAAGGACGCCGAGCGGGCCAAGAACATGTTCGCGCTCGGCATGCTGTCCTGGCTGTACTCGCGGCCGTACGGGTCGACGATCTCGTTCCTTTCGCGGAAATTCGCCAAGCGGCCGGAGCTGGTCGCGGCGAACATAGCCGCGTTCAAGGCCGGCTGGAACTTCGGCGAGACGACCGAGGACTTCGCCGTCCGGTACGAGGTCAAGCCGGCCCGGATGCCGGCCGGCAAGTACCGCAACATCACCGGCAACACCGCGCTCGCGCTCGGCGTCATCGCCGCCCGGGTACGTTCCGGGCTGCCCGTGGTGCTCGGCGCGTACCCGATCACCCCGGCCTCGGACGTCCTGCACGAACTGTCCAAGCACAAGCGCTTCGGCGTCACCACCGTGCAGGCGGAGGACGAGATCGCGGCCGTCGGTGTGGCGCTCGGCGCCGCGTACGGCGGCGCGCTCGGGATCACCTCGACCTCGGGGCCGGGCGTCGCGCTCAAGGGCGAGACGATCTCGCTGGCCGTCGCGCTGGAGCTGCCGCTGATCGTCATCGACGTCCAGCGGGCCGGCCCGTCGACCGGCATGCCCACCAAGACCGAGCAGGCCGACCTCAACATGGCCCTGTTCGGGCGGCACGGCGAGGCACCGGTCGCGGTCATCGCGCCCAAGTCGCCGGTGGACTGCTTCTACGCCGCGATCGAGGCGGCCCGCATCGCGCTGACCTACCGGACGCCGGTACTGCTGCTGTCCGACGGGTACATCGCCAACGGGTCGGAGCCGTGGCTGCTGCCCGACGTCGAGGCGCTGCCCGACCTGCGGGTGGTGTTCGCCTCGACGCCCAACGGCGAGGACGGGACCACGTTCCTGCCGTACCTGCGCGACCCGGTCACGCTGGCCCGGCCGTGGGCGATCCCCGGTACCCCCGGATTGGAGCACCGCATCGGCGGCCTGGAGAAGGCCGACCGGACCGGGGACATCTCCTACGACCCGGCCAACCACGACTTCATGGTGCGCACCCGGGCCGCGCGGATCGAGGCCATCGAGGTGCCGGACGTCGAGGTGGAGGACCCCGACGGTGACGCGACCGTCCTCGTGCTCGGCTGGGGCTCCACGTACGGGCCGATCGGCGCGGCCGTCCGGGCGCTGCGCCAGCGCGGCCTGCCGATCGCGCAGGCGCACCTGCGCCACCTGAACCCGTTCCCGCGCAACCTCGGCGCCGTGCTGCGCCGGTACGAGAAGGTGGTCATCCCGGAGATGAACCTGGGCCAGCTCGCCCACGTGATCCGGGGCCGGTACCTGGTCGACGCGATCCCGTACAACCAGGTCCGCGGGCTGCCGTTCACGGCGGCCGAGCTGGAGAGCATGTTGGAAGAGGTCGTTAAGAATGCCTGAGACGCCGCTCAAGCTCACCCTGAAGGACTTCAAGTCCGACCAGGAGGTGCGTTGGTGCCCGGGCTGCGGGGACTACGCGATCCTGGCGGCCGTACAGGCGTTCATGCCGGAGCTGAACATCCCGCGCGAGCGGATCGTGTTCATCTCCGGCATCGGCTGCTCGTCGCGGTTCCCGTACTACATGAACACGTACGGGATGCACTCGATCCACGGGCGGGCCCCGGCGATCGCGACCGGCCTGTCGATCTCCCGGCCGGACCTGTCGGTCTGGGTGGTCACCGGCGACGGCGATGCGCTGTCGATCGGCGGCAACCACCTGATCCACGCGCTGCGCCGCAACGTCAACCTGAAGATCCTGCTGTTCAACAACCGGATCTACGGGCTGACCAAGGGCCAGTACTCGCCGACGTCGGAGCTGGGGAAGATCACCAAGTCGACGCCGGTCGGTTCGGCGGACTCGCCGTTCAACCCGCTGTCGCTCGCGCTCGGGGCCGAGGCCACGTTCGTCGCCCGTACCCTCGACACCGACCGCAAGCACCTCCAGTCGGTACTGCGCGCCGCGGTGCACCACACCGGATCCGCCTTCATCGAGATCTACCAGAACTGCAACATCTTCAACGACGGCGCGTTCGACACGCTCAAGGAACCGGCAACCCGCGACGACTTCCTGATCCGGCTGGAGCACGGGGAGCCGATCACGTTCGGCGCCGACCGGCAGTGGTGCGTGGTACACCCGCCCGGGGCGTTCGGGCTGGAGGTCCGGCGTACCGCGGAGACGCCCGCCGACCACATCCTGGTACACGACGCGACGGTCAAGGAGCCGGCGTACGCCTTCGCGCTGTCCCGGCTGCCCGACCTGGACCTGCGGCACACGCCCATCGGGGTGTTCCGCAAGGTCGACCGGCCGTCGTACGACGGGCTGGTGCGCGAGCAGATCGAGGTGGCGCAGAGCAAGCTGACCGGATCGCCCGAGGAGGAGCTGGCGGCGCTGTTGAACTCCGGCGACACCTGGTCGATCACATAGAGCGCGAGGAGTGGCTGGCGTCCCTGCCACGCCTTCGGTCCGGGTGCGAGCAGCGCTGGTCGCTGCGTAGGCGCTCGCGTGGGGTTTCGGGGACGATGGCGAGCTCATCCCGCACCACCTGGAGGTGGCCCGGTGGGTCTGACTGGCCCCGTCGCAGCTATGAGGCGTCGGAGAAGCGTAGGGAGTCGGCCGCGAGGTCCGGGTGCTCGACGGCGAGTGCCGTGGCCACGGCCTGGTCGAGGGTGAGCCCGCTGCCCTCGGCGTAGGCCGCGTCGAAGTCCGCGTCACCCAGCTCGGCCCGGACCTGGGTCTGCCAGTCCGTCCAGTACCCGGCGGTGAGCGCGCTCGCCGGGCGCGGCCAGGTGGTCGCGGATTGCGCGGCGCCGAAGAGCCGGGCCGCCGTGGCGTGGTCACCGGCCAGGGCGCACCGCACCCCGAGGGCGTTGATGACCTCGCACGCCCGGGAGTGGAACCCGTACCCGACGCGCCAGCGCAGCGCCACCGCCAGATGCTCGTGCGCGGCGACGAGGTCGCCCCGGCTCAGCGCGACCAGGCCAAGCAACAGGTCGACGGTACGGCGACCCCGCTCGGCCGGCCGCGCCGCCTCCATCGGACGTGCCGCCGCGAGCAGCTCGGCGGCCTCGTCCAGGGCACCGCGCCGCCACAGCAGTTCGGCGAGCCCGTACACGGCGGACAGCGCCTCGGCGGTCACCCCGTGCTGGTGGCCGTACTCCATGACCTCCCGGCAGACCCGCTCAGCATCCGCAAGCTCGCCGGTGTTGCGCAGGTATGCGGCGTACCCGGCCCGTACCTGCGCCAGCAGCGCCGGGTCGCCGGCCCGCCGCGCGGCGGCGTCCGCCCGGTTGACGAAGGCCAGTGCCTCGGGATACTCGCGATCGACGCAGGCGTGCAGGGCATGCATGTGGTACGCGGCCGCCAGCTCCGCGTCGGGGATCCGCTCGCCGGTCGCGCGGATCCGCTCGTACAGCCGGAACAGCCAGGTCCGCCCCTCACGGGCCAGCCCGCGCTCGCGCCACCACTGGTCGAGCCGGGCCGCGATCCGCAAGCCCTCCCGCCCGCTGCCGGCCGTGGCCGACCAGTTCAGCGCCGCGCGTACCTCGTCGGCAAGCGGGTCCAGCGAGTGCATCGACAGGGTGACCGGGCGCCGGTCGGAATCCTGGTGGGCGGCCTCGACAGCGTGCAGCGCCCAGGCGACGTGGCGGTTGCGCGCGGAGTGCTCCTCGCCGGCCTCCACGAGCCGCCGGGCGGCGTAGGCGCGGATCGGGTCGAGCATCCGGTACGTGGTGCCCGAGGGCGTCACCTCGGCCTGTACCAGCGACTTGTCCACCAGTACCGACAGCACGCCCAGCGGGTCCTCGTCGACCAGCCACTCGACGGTGCCGAGCTGGACGCGCCCGGTGAACACCGACAGCCAGCGCATCAGCCGGGCGGCGCGCGGCGGCAGCGTCCGGTACGACCAGGTGACCGCCGCGTGCAGCGTCGCGTGGCGATCGTCCACTGTGGATGGTGCGGCCAGCACGTCGTCGAGGCGCGCGGTCAGCTCGGCCGCTGACAGTACCCGCAGCCGCGCCGCCGCCAGCTCCAGCGCGAGCGGCAGCCCGTCCAGGCGCTCGGCGAGCCGGCGCAGCTGGTCCAGCTCGGAGCGCTCCGGTTGGCGCCCGCCGCGGGCCGCCGTGGCCCGGTCGAGCAGCAGCCGCACCGCCTCGCTCGGAGCGCCGTCGGGCGCCGGGCGCACCGACAGCGGCGGGATCCGCCACACCACCTCGCCCGGCCGGCCGAGCGGTTCCCGGCTGGTGACCAGTACCTTCGCCGCCCGGCTACCGGACAGCAGGCGACCGACGAGCGCGGCAGCCGCGGCCGGATGCGCGTCGCAGGTGTCCAGGACCAGCAGGAACCGCCGGTTCGCCGCGTACTCGACGATGGTGTCCAGCACCGGCCGGCCCGGTTCCGGCCGCAGGCCCAGCGCCGCGGCCACGGCGACGGGCACCAGTTCCGGATCGGTAACTGACGATCGCTGGCTGGTCGCCGCTCCGACAAGCTGCGCGGCTGCCGCTAGGTCGGCGAACCAGGCGCCGTCCGGGTACTCGTCGGCGACCGCCGCGGCGGTCTGCACCGCGAGGCGGGTCTTGCCGGCGCCGCCCGGCCCGACGACGCTCACCAGCCGGCATCCGGCGACCAGCTCGGTCAGCTCGGCCTGTTCGACCTCCCGGCCGACGAAGGTGGTCACCGCGCGCGGCAGGTTGTGCGCCGTCTCGGCCACGGTGCGCGGGCGCGGGAACTGCCGGGGCAGGCCGGCGGACACCAGCTGGAACAGCCGCTCCCGGTCGTCGAAGCCGCGCAGCCGGTGCAGTCCGAGGTCGAGCAGCCAGGCGCCGTCGACCAGGCCGCCGGCGTGGCGGGCGGTGGCCGCCGAGCAGAGCACCTGGCCACCGTGCGCGGCCGCCGCGATCCGCGCCGCCCGGTGCACTTCCGGGGTGGCGTACTCGCCGCCGCGCGGGTATGCGAAGCCGGTGTGCAGGCCCATCCGGACCAGCGGTCGGGCGTCCGGTACCGACCAGGCATGGCCGGCCAGCGCCCGCTGCGCCTCGGCGCACGCGGCCAGTGCGTTGCGCGCGTCCGGGAACGCGACGAACAGGGAGTCGCCTTCGCTGAACAACGGGGTACCGCCGCAGGCGGACAAGGTACGGCGCAACAGCCTGCGATGCTCGGTCAGCATGGCGCGGTAACCGGCACCGAGCATGCGGGCCAGCCGGGTGGAGCCCTCAATGTCGGTGAACAGGAACGTCACCAAGCCGCGTGGCAGGTTGATGCGTACGGACACCGGTGAACCTCCCACCCCCACTGGAAGTCGTGCTTTATGCTTTCGCAGGCCCACTAGCTGCCACATCACCAGAACGGGCCGGCACCGACCACCCCAAGGTCGAACCTTGGAGCGATGGACGATGGACATCGAACGACCGGAAGGCCGCGACGAGTTACGGCTGGCGTAACGAGAACCGATCGGATGGGTTGTCGTCCTTCAGGGCAGAACCCCACACCGTCCGGATGGTCGACGGCATAACGGATACCCGGCGCAGGACCGCCCTAACAGCCGCAGTTGCCGCCGCAGCAACCGCCGGCAGCGGGGCGCGCCGCCGCCCCCGGCGCCGTGCCGCCGAGCGCGACCGTCGACAGCAACTTCACGGTGTCGTCGTGGCCGTCCGGGCACCGCGCCGGCGCGCTGGACTCACTCATCGGACGGTTCAGCTCGAACGTGTCGCCACAGGCGCGGCAGCGGTACTCGTAGCGCGGCATGTGAACAGGTTACGACGGTTGCCGGACACCGAGGAATCGGTGCCATACTCGACCGCGTGACCCGGCGTCCTCCCCTCCGCTCGGCCACGCCCGCGGTACCCGTTGCGGTACCCGGGCCGCGACCGTCGCCCGATCCGGTCCCGGCCGAACCGCCAGTGCAACCGGCGGTTCGGTCGATTCTGGCCGGCCGGTCGATCCTGTCCGGCCCGTCCATCTTCACCGCGCGGGCATCGCCAGCCGCGGCTCCGGTACCGGTACCGGTGCCCGGCCCGGGTTCGGGCCGGCACCGCCGGCCGGCCGACACCCTCCTGTTCGTCCCGGTCCGCTCCGTCGGCCGGGTCGCCCGCTCCGGTAGCCGATCCGTCGTGCGGTGGGCCGGGCGGCCCAGCGGGCGGTTCGTCCTACCGCTGGTGGCGATCGTCGCGCTCCTCGCGGTCACCGGTACGGTCGGCAACTACGCGACGCGGGCCACTGTGCCGCGGGTACACCCGTCGGACACCGCGAGTGCCGCGGCCTCGGGGGAGCCGACCGACGACCAGGCCCCGACTGCCGGCGGCGACCCGGCCCTGGACCCCAACGCGGTGGATCCGGCCGGGGGTACGGCGCCCGGCGGTGCATCGGCGCACCCGCAGGACGTCGTGGCGCAGTGGGCCAAGCGGATGTCCCCCGCGGTCGGGATCTCCGAGACCGCGCTCAAGGCGTACGGGTACGCGGCCCTGCGCGTCGGCGCCGACCTGCCCGCCTGCCACCTGGCCTGGACCACGCTCGCCGCGATCGGCAAGGTGGAGTCCGACCACGGCACCGCGAAGCGCGCCACGCTGCAGGCGGACGGCAACGCGCTGCCGCCCATCATCGGCGCGCCGCTGGACGGCCAGGGCGGCCGCCAGCTGGTACCGGACACCGACAGCGGCCGGTTCGACGGCGACCGGGCGTATGACCACGCCGTCGGGCCGATGCAGTTCCTTCCGCGCACCTGGCTCCAGTACCAGACCGATGCGGACGAGGACGGCCGGACCGACCCGAACGACCTCAACGACGCCGCGCTCGCGGCCGGCAGGTACCTGTGTGCCGGCGGCAAGGACCTGGCGACCAGCGGCGGCTGGTGGGCCGCGGTCCTGTCGTACAACGAGCTGCAGGCGTACGCGAAGAGCGTGTTCGACGCGGCCAACGACTACGGGCTGCGGAGCAGGTCCGTCACCTAGCGACGGTCTATCGCGTAGCGTCGCGAGGATCTCCCACAGCGTAAAGTTCCCGTGCGTTACCACTTTCGCGGAACCCGCTTTGTCTGCAAGCTAGACGGGTGATGGTACGCGAGTGGGAGCCCCGAACCGCGCCGTCCGTCGAGATCGAAGCAGTGCTCACCATGCTGAACGCGGCCATCACGGCCGATCTCCCGGACGATCCGCAGTGGCGGATCGACGCGTTCCGGGAGTACCTCGCCGTGACGATGCCCGGCGAGCGGCGGGTCTGCTGGCTGGCCGAGGAAACCCCGGGCACGGCACAGCACGGCGAGCCGCCGCTGGGCATGGCCGACATGGTGATGGTGGGAGACCTCGGGGTACTCGAGGTCACGGTCGAGCCGGCCGGCCGGCGCAGGGGCGTCGGCCACGAGCTGCTGGGGGCGGTTGCGCAGCGCGCCTACGCCGAGGGCCTGCCGTCGGTCGCGGTAGAGGTCATCGGGGATACCCCGTCGGTCAAGTTCTACGAACACTACGGCTTCCAATGCGCGTTCGTGGAGATCCGCAACGTGCTGAAACTGTCCACAGTGGACTGGTCCTGGCTGGGCGAGATGGCGCGGGGCATCAGCCCGGGGTACCGCATCGAGTACTACCCGGGCGGCCCGCCCGAGGAGCTCTACGAGGCGTACGCCGAGGCCAAGGCGATCGTCCGGGAGTCCTACGACTCCACCGACCTGGAACTGCGACCCGCCTCGTACGATCCCGAGCGGCTACGGGCCAGCCTCGCGACGCTGCACGCCCGCGGGCTGCGGCCGTACATCGTCGTGGGCATCCACGATCCGACCGGCAAGATCGCCGGGCTCACCGAGGTCGTGGTGGCCGCCCAGCACCCGTCGCGCGCCGACCAGTACGACACGGTCGTCGTACCCGCCCATCGCGGGTACGGGCTGGGCCGGGCGCTCAAGGCACGGATGCTCTTCGAACTGCGCTCCGCCGAGCCCCGGCTGACCGAGGTGCAGACCTGGAACGCCTTCGAGAACGAGCCCATGCTGAAGGTCAACGCCGAGCTGGGCTTCCAGCCCGACCGGCAATGGTCCGAGTACGAGGCCGACGTCGCCGATCTCATCCGCCGCTTCGACAAGGACAACTGAAATCCTGGCGCTCGCTCCGCTCGCGCGGCCCCGACGCTCCTTAGGCGACGTCTTCCTTCGTCGCTGCGCTCCTCGGTCCAGACGCCGCCCGCGTCGGGACTAGACGTTCACCTTGATCACCCGCTTGGTGAGCTGACTGCCGGCCCGCCAGGACCAGACCTCTTCTTTCTCGCCATCTGAACCGCCGAACCTCAGGAAGCCGGCCGACTCGACGTCCACCGCGAAGCAGTGGTAAGGCTCGTGCGGCCGCCATCCGATCCGCGTGAAGATCGCTTCTTCGTAGGCCCGCTTGACGCCGGGATCGGTAACCTCCACGGCCCGCCCGTACAGCTTGACGTCGCCGTCCGGGTTGTCCTTGCCCGGCGGCCAGCTGTGCACCGTCGCCCGCGGGTCACGGCGCAGGTCCGTGGCCTTCACGGACCGATGGATCATGCCGATCAGCAACTCCCCCTTCGCAAAGTCGCACTCCACCGCGCTGATCCGCGGCGAGCCGTCCGGGCGCAGGGTGCCCAGAAGCAGCAACTGGTCGCGGGCGAACCGGGCCGCCGCGAGCTGGGCCAGCTCCGGACACTGTCCGGCGAACTCCTGCCAACGCATGAGACCCCACCTCCTGTCCGCGAACCTAGACCGGAGGTATGACACAACCGCGCAGTTGACTTCCGTACCGTCCGTGAGTTAGCAGGTACGGGGAGGTCAGGTGGCACGTGGTAGCCGGCCCGGTCGCGGCAGGGGCCGTCTTCCCGCCGAGACGACGGTCTTCATCGACCGCGACCTCGATGTCGCCGAGGTCAAGCGGCTGCTGGTCGCCGCGCGCCTGGTCACCCTGACCGGGGTGGGCGGTGCCGGCAAGACCCGCCTGGCCGTCCGGGTCGCCGCCGACCTGCGGGCCACCTACGCCGACGGCGCCTGGCTGGTCGACCTGACCGCGGTCACCGATCCGTCCTGGCTGGAACTGGCCGTGGCGGAGACGCTGGACCTCACCGACTGCACGGGCCGGCCGCCGGCCGAGGTGGTCATCGAGTACCTGCGCGACCGCGACCTGCTGCTGGTACTCGACAACTGCGAGCACCTGCTGGACGCCGGCGCGTGCTTCGCCGACCGGGTACTGCGCCAGGCCCCCGGGGTACGCATCCTGTGCACCAGCCGGCAGCCGCTGGGCCTGGTGGCCGAGCACCTCTGGGCGGTACTCCCGCTGGCCCTGCCCGAAAGCCCCCGATCGGTACCGGCCGGGTCGGGTACCCGGTACGCGGCGCTGGCGCTGTTCGCGGCGCGGGCGGCGGCGGTGGTCAGCGGGTTCGCGCTCACGGCCGACAACCTGGACACCGTGATCGACGTGTGCCGGAAGCTGGACGGGCTGCCGCTGGCGATCGAGCTGGCCGCCGCCCAGCTGCGCCACCGCACGCTCGGCCAGCTCGCCGCCGGGCTCGGCGACCGGTTTCGCCTGCTCACCACCCGCCACGCCTCGCCCGCGCACCACCGGACACTCGGCTCCACGTTCGACTGGAGCTTCGCGTTGTGCTCGCCCGAGGAGCAGGCCATGTGGGCCGGGCTCGTGGTGTTCCACGACAGCTTCCCCGCCGACGCGGCCGGGTACGTGTGCGCGCCGGAGCTGCCCTCGACAGCCGTGGTCGAGCTGCTGTCCGGCCTGCTCGACAAGTCGGTACTGGTCCGCGCGGACGGGCCGGGCCCCATCCGGTACCGGCTGCTGGAGACCATGCGCCAGTACGGCGGGGACCGGTTGCGGGCCGACCGCGACCCCGCACCGGCCGACCTGGCGCGCCGCCATCGCGACTGGTACCTGCGCCTCGCCCGCCGGTTCGACGCAGACTGGTTCGGCCCGCGCCAGGCACAGTGGCTGCGCCAGCTGCGCCAAGAGCACGCCAACCTGCGGGCGGCGCTGGACTTCTCGCTGAGCACGCCGAGCGAGGCCGCCGCCGGGCTCGAGCTGGCCACCTGCCTGGTGCACTTCTGGTACCCGGCCGGGCGGATCCACGAGGGCCGGTACTGGCTGCAGCAGGCCCTCGACGCCAACCCGGCACCGACCCGCGCCCGGGGGTACGCGCTGGTCGCCTCCTCCCATCTCGCGCAGGTACGCGGCGAGCTGGCGACCGCTACCGCGCAGGGCCGCGAGGCGGCGCAGATCGCCCGGCAGTTGCCCGACGGGCGGCTGTCCGCGCTGGCCGAACGGGCCGTCGGCATGGTCGCGGCAATGGGCGGCAACGATCCGGCGGCCGCACAGGCGCAGCTCCGGAAAGCGCTTGCCGAGCTGGTCCGCCTCGGCGAGAACGGCCTCGCGGTGGCCGAGACGCAGCTGGCGCTCGCGCTGGCCCTGCTGTTCACCGGCGACGTGGAGCAGGCCGCCGCGGTGTGCCGGCAGTCGCAGCGGGTGTGCGAGGCGCACGGCGACCGGTGGTGGCTCTGCCACGTCTACAGCGCCGCCTCGCACATTGCGCTGGCGGCCGGTGATCCCGATACCGCCAACCGGCACACCCGCACCGTGCTGGAGCTGGGCAGCGAACTGGGCGACGTGGTGGTGCTGGCGATGCAGGTCGAACGGACCGCCTGGCTCGCCGGCCTGGCGGGCGACCACCGGCGGGCCGCCCGGCTCCTCGGCGCGGCCGACGAGATGTGGCAGCGGCTCGGCCGGCGCCTGTTCGGGGCCGGCGTCTGGCTGCGCGCCCACGACGACTGCGCGGCGCAGGCCGAGAGCGTGCTGGGCCGGACCGGGTACGCCGCCGAGTTCCACCGGGGCGCGGCGCTCACCCCGGACGAGGTGGCCGCGTGCGCGCTGGGTCAGGAGCCGGCAGCCGAACCGGCGGGCAAGGCGCAGCTCCTCACCCGCCGGGAGCGCCAGGTGGCCGAGCTGATCGGCCAGGGCCTGTCCAACCGGCAGATCGCGGCGCGGCTGGGTACCTCACAACGCACCGCGGAGAGCCACGTCGAGAACATCCTGCGCAAGCTGGGCTTCACCGCCCGTGCTCAGGTGGCCACCTGGGTCGTCCAGCAGGAGGCGGACGAGGTCAGCGCTGGTCGCGCAGGAGCCGGGCCGCTTCGGCTGCCCAGTACGTGAGGATGATCTGCGCACCGGCGCGGCGGATCGCGGTCAGCGTCTCCAGCATCACCCGCTCGCGGTCCAGCCAGCCATTGGCGGCGGCCGCCTCGACCATCGCGTACTCGCCGGAGACCTGGTACGCCGCGACCGGTACCTCGACCGCGGCGGCGACGGCGGAGACCACGTCGAGGTACGGTAGCGCCGGCTTGACCATGACGATGTCGGCGCCCTCGGCGACGTCGAGGGCGACCTCGCGCAGCGCCTCCCGGACGTTGGCCGGATCCTGCTGGTACGCCCGGCGGTCGCCGGTCAGCGCCGACTCCACCGCATCGCGGAACGGGCCGTAGAACCCCGAGGCGTACTTCGCCGCATAGGCCAGCACCACGACATCCGGGTACCCCGCCGCGTCCAGCGCGTGCCGGACCACCGCGACCTGGCCGTCCATCATCCCGGACAGCCCGACCACGTGCACCCCGGCGACCGCCTGCGCGACGGCCATCACCGCGTACCGGGTCAGCGTCGCGTCGTTGTCGACGCTGCCGTCCGCGGCGAGCACGCCGCAGTGCCCGTGCGAGGTGAACTCGTCCAGGCACAGGTCGCCCATCACCACGGTGGCGTCGCCGACCTCGGCGACGACGTCACGGATGGCGACGTTGAGGATGCCGTCGGGGTCGGTGGCTCCGGAGCCGGCTGCGTCGCGGGTCACCGGTACCCCGAAGAGCATCAGCCCGCCCACGCCCGCCTCGACGGCGGCGGCCGCCGCCTTGCGCAGCGACTCCCGGGAGTGCTGCACGACACCGGGCAGGGAAGCCACCGGACGCGGCTCGGTCAGCTCTTCCTTGACGAACAGCGGCAGGACCAGCTCCCGGGGCGAGACCGTGGTCTCCGCCACCAGCCGGCGCAGCGCGGCCGTGCGCCGGAGGCGGCGCGGCCGGACGTCTGGATAGTTCACCAGCACAGGTTACGCTCACGCCAGGTAAGCACATTCCCGGCAATCCCTAGAACGGAGCGTCCTCGGCAGCGCGGCCCAGCGACATCAGCGCCCGACCGAGGCCATATGCCTCCCGCGCCCGCAACACCGCCGTGCCGCACCGCAATTCGACGAACGCCACCCCTGGTGCGGCCGCCGGGGAGTAGAGATTGGCGCGCACGAGGAGCAGCCGGTCGATGACGACCGGCCGGCTCCGGTGAGCACCCGCAGAGCCGCGGGCCACACAGTGGGCGCGGTCACACCACGACGGGTGGCTCATCGGACCGGCTGACAGTGGCGGCACATCAAGGGGTACCCGCATCCCGGGCACCACCTGGCCGGACCGCGCACCGCCCAACCAGCGGCGAGGCCGACCAGCAGGGCACCGACCGCCACCAGGAACAGGATCACGGGGTACCTCTCCTCGTTCGACGGATCGGGCGGGCGCGGCGGCCGGGCGGCTGCTGAGGTCGACTCGCGACCACCGCGCCCTACCGCCATGCTTCCGATGCTCGCGCGTGAGGGCAATATTCCATCCCGGATTTCCGAGTCCGTTGTTGACATTCGCAACAAACCGTTGGAGTGTCTTCCACACCGGAGCGCCAAGGTCTCCGGAAACCGCTTCTCGCGGAGGCCGCATTGACGACCGACTTCGGCTCGACTGTCCCGCGCCGCCAACTCGGCCGGTACCTGCGCAGGCTCCGCGAGGACGGCCAGGTCACCATCAAGGCGGCAGCAGAGGCTCTGGAATGGTCGCCGCAGAAGATCTGGCGCATCGAAACGGCGCCGTCGCCATGCGCTCCCACGACGTCGAAACCATGTGCCGCATCTACGGCGCCCGACCGGAGACAACGGAGGCCCTAGTCGCCCTCGCCCGGGAGACCAAGGCCCGCGGCTGGTGGCACGAGTATGGCGACAGCATCGCTGCCGGCTTCCAGCTCTACATCGGGCTGGAGAGTGTGGCGAGCCGCATGCGTGAATATGCACCTGAGCTGATCCCAGGTCTACTGCAGACGAAGGCATACGCCACTGAACTGTTCACGGTCCAGAGCGCCACAGCTCCGGAGCCTGAGCGCGACCGGTGGACGGCCGTGCGATTGCAGCGGCAGAACGTGCTCATCCGGCGGCTTCCACCGCCACCTCACCTTGACGTTGTCATCAATGAGCACGTCCTGCGTCAGCCACCGCAGGACCGTAGCTCGATGGAAGGTCAGCTCGATCATCTTGCCGCTATGACCGACCTGCCGAACGTGACCATCCGTGTCGTGCCGATCGGCACTCCCATTCATTCGGCCGCTGGGTTCGGAGCCTTCGCGATCTTCGACTTTCCAAATGCCGGCAGCCGCGAAGCCGAACCGTCCACGGTGTTTCGGGACGGGTTCACCGTTGGCCAATACACTGACCGCACCGCCGAGGTCGAGAAGTATGCGGCTGCCTGGAATGGCCTCGAAGGCATCGCTCTTGGAGTGGGAGAATCGAGGATATTGATCAAGGCGGTTGCTGAGGAGCACGCACCATGACGGATCTAGCCCGCGTTGTGTGGCACAAGAGCACTCGCAGTGGCGGGAACGGTAGCAACAGTAGCTGCGTCGAGGTCACTGACGCTCTGCCCGGCGAGGTTGCGGTCCGGGACTCGAAGGATCCGGACGGGGCGGTGCTGGTGTTCACGCGCACCGAGTGGGCAGCGTTCATCGGCCGGGTCAAGGACGGCGAGTTCGACCAGCCCGGGGAGATCACGAGTTCCCGGCAGAGTCCGCAGTCTGACTGAGGATTCTGCCGGGAAATGGCGATCAAGCCGCATCCCGGACGCGGCGGCCGTCGCCGGGCCAACCTCAGCGGAAGCGCAGGGCTGTCGGGCCCTGGACCTTGGAGCCGCGGCGCTGCTTGGCCGGCATCGTGGCGAGCTTCTCGCGCAGCTCCACGGCGTACGAGGCGAGCGCCTCCACCAGATCCGGTACCGAGGCATGCGCGGGTTGCACGTCGACCCGCAGGCCGAACTCCACCGCCGTGTCGGCTGTCTTGGGGCCGATGACCGCGACGACGGTGCGGGTGTGCGGCTTGCCGGCGATCCCGACCAGGTTGCGGACTGTCGACGAGGACGTGAAGAGGACCGCGTCGAACCCGCCGGACTTGATCGCGTCGCGGATCTCGGCCGGCGGCGGGGCGGCCCGTACCGTCCGGTACGCGGTCACGTCGTCGACCTCCCAGCCGCGCTCGGTCAGCCCGGCGGCCAGCGTCTCGGTCGCGATGTCGGCGCGCGGGAGCAGTACCCGGCCAACCGGGTCCAGGACCTCGTCGTGCGGGGAGAACTCGGCGAGCAGACCCTCGCTGGACTGCTCCCCGGCGGGTACCAGCTCGGGCTGGATGCCGAAGTCGCGCACGGCGGCGGCGGTGGCCTCCCCGATGCAGGCGATCTTCACGCCGCCGAAGTGCCGGGCGTCGAGGCCGTGCTCGGCGAACTTCTCCCACACCGCGCGCACCGCGTTCACCGAGGTGAAGACGACCCAGGCGTAGCGCCCGTCGACCAGGCCCTTGATGGCCCGCTCCATCTGGGCCGGGGTGCGTGGCGGCTCGACCGCGATCGTCGGTACCTCGCACGGGATCGCCCCGTACCCGCGCAGCCGCTCGCTCATCGCGCCGGCCTGCTCCTTGGTGCGGGGTACCAGCACCTTCCAGCCGTACAGCGGCCGGTTCTCCCACCAGGACAGCTTGTCCCGGGTCGCCACGGCCGGACCGAGACTCAGCACCACCCGGCCGGTGAAGCCCAGCGCGGCGGACACCATACTGTCCACAGTGGACGTGCTGGTGTGCTGAGTCTCGCCGGTACCGTCGCCGGTGACGCCGACCGGGGTCGCCGGGTCCAGGCCGGCGGCGAGCAACCCGTCCCGTACCCCGGCCAGTTCGCCGGCCGGCACGGACAGCGCGGCGGAACCGTGTGCCACGGCGGCGACCAGCGCCGGAAAGTCCACAGTGGACAGATCCGCCACGTCGGCGGCCGCGCGTACCCCGGTCAGCGGTACCCCGGCATAGGTCGCGACACCGGCGGCCTGGCCGATCCCCGGCACCACCTCGAACGGCACCGCGGTGCGTGCGACGGCCTGCACCTCCCGCACCACCGACTCGTGCCCGAACGGATCACCCGCCACCAGGTGTACCGCGTGCAGTCCGGACCGCGCGGCTGACAGCAACACCTTCGCCACGTCGCCGGACGCGCCCTCGGCGGGCGAGAACTGCGCGTCCGGGCGGGCGTCGGCGCGCACCGCCGCGAGCAGCGCATCCGGCACGCCGCGGTCGAAGACCACCTGGTCGGCCCCGGCCAGGGCGTCCAGCGCCCGGCGGGTGAGCAGGCCCGGGTCGCCGGGGCCGGCCCCGACGAAGCTGATGTGGCCGGTGGACTTGCGCGTACGGGTCATCGCTGTACTCCCAGTACTGTGTCGGCGCCGGCGCGCAGCAACTCCTCGGCCAGCAAGCGGCCGGTCGATGCGGCGTCGGCGAGCGTTCCGGTGCGGGAGAGCCGGACGGCGACGCGCCCGTCCGGACTCAGTACCGCACCGCGCAGGTGGATCTGACCCTCCCCGGCCGCCTCGGCGAGGCCGGCGACGGGTGCGCTGCAACCCGCTTCGAGCGTGGCGAGCAGCGTCCGTTCCGCGTCCACGGCCGCCCGGGTGGCCGGGTCGTCCAATGTGGACAGAACGGCGAACAGGGGATCGTCGGCCCGGCACTCCACGGCCAGCGCGCCTTGTGCGGGCGCCGGCAGCATCAGCGCCGGGTCGAGGATCTCGGTGGCCTCGTGCGCCCGGCCGAGCCGGGCCAGGCCGGCCCGGGCCAGCACGACGGCGTCCAGCTCGCCCTCAGCGACCTTGCGCAGCCGGGTGTCCACGTTGCCGCGGATCGGCACGGTCTCGATCGGCAGGCCGAGCGCGCGCAGCTGGGCAATGCGACGCACCGCGCCGGTGCCGACGTGCGCGCCGGGCGGAAGCTGCGCGAGGGTCAGACCGTCGCGGGCCACGAGCGCGTCGCGGGGGTCTTCACGCGGGGGTACCGCGGCGATCGCCAGCCCGTCGGCCGGCGCGGTTGGCAGGTCCTTGTACGAGTGGACGGCGACGTCGATCTCCTTGGCCAGCAGGGCCTCGCGCAGCGCGGAGACGAAGGCGCCGATGCCGAGTTGAGCGACCGGCGCGCTGGACGTGTCACCGCTGGTCGTGATGCGCACCAGCTCGACGGGTTCGCCGGTGCGCTCCTCGATGGCGCGCGCGACCATGCCGGACTGCGCCAGCGCGAGCGCGCTGCCCCTGGTGCCGAGCCTCATGAATCGACCTCCGGAATCTCGGTCAGCGCGCCGGAGGACGGTACATCGAGGTCGAACAGTTCGCGCAGCAGTTCCGGGTACCGGTCCCCGCCGGGTCCCGCGGCCAGCTCCCGTACCCGTACCGTCGGCTGGTGCAGCAGCCGCTGGACCAGCCGGTGCAGGGTGTGCGCCACGTCGGCGCGCTGCTCGGCGGTCAGGTCGGGGCGGCGGTGCGCCAGCCGGCGCAGCTCGGTCTCGACGAGCTGGTCGGCCCGGCCGCGCAGCGCGGCGAGGGTGGGCGCCAGGTCGAGCCCGCGCAGCCAGGTGCGGAAACCCTCGACCTCGGTCGCCACGATCGCCTCGACGGCGGCCCGGTCGGCGGCCAGCCCACCGAAGTCGCGCAGGGCCGCACCGAGCAGTTCCAGGTCGATCAGCCGTACCCCGGGCAGCTCGGCCACTGCCGGGTCGACATCGCGGGGTACCGCGAGATCGACGATCGTCACCGGCTGGGTCACCTCGGCCGGCCCGATGACGTACCCGCGCGAGGTTGTGGCCGACACCACCAGGTCCACTGTGGACAGATCGAGCGCCGGCACCGGTACCGCGCCGTGCAGCTCGGCCAGCCGGAGCGCGCGGTCCGGCGTCCGGTTGGTGACGTACAGCGGCCCGGCTCCGGCGCGACGCAGCGTGGCGAGCGCGAGCGCACCCATCGCCCCGGCCCCGATGACCAGCGCCGACCGCCCGGCAAGGTCCGGGGCGGCGCCAGCGGAAGAACCTGCCGCCAGCGACAGGGCGGCCGACACGAAGTTCTGGCCGGCGCGGTCGATCCCGGTCTCCGCGTGGGCCCGCTTGCCGACCCGCAGTGCCTGCTGCATCAGCTCGTGCAGCAGCCGCCCGGTGGAGTCCTGCTCGGCGGCGATGGCGTACGCGTCGCGCAACTGCCCGAGGATCTGCGCCTCGCCGACGACCATCGAGTCCAGCCCGGTGGCCACCCGGTACGCGTGCCGGACTGCCTCGGCGTCGTAGTGCACGTAGGCGTACGGGGCGAGCTCCGTCGGCGCGCACCCGGCCCGGCGGGCCAGCACCGCGACGATCTCGGCGAGCCCGCCGTGGAACCCGCTCACCCCGGCGTGGACCTCCACCCGGTTGCAGGTGGACAGCACCAGCGCCTCGCCGATGAACTCGCCGGTCAGCAGGTCGGCGAGCAACTGCGGGACGTCTGCGGGCGAGGCGGCCAGCCGCTCCAGGACAGGTACCGGCGCGGTGCGGTGCGAGACACCGACAACCAGAAGGTTCATGAGCCAACCGCCGTTCCAGGTAACGCGGTCAAGGTGGCCTTGCGGTGCTCGTGGAAGGACAGGATCTGCAGCTCGATGGCGAGGTCGACCTTGCGGACGTCGACGTTGTCGGGTACCGACAGCACGCACGGCGCGAAGTTGAGGATGCTGGTCACCCCGCAGGCGATGAGTGCGTCGGCGACGGACTGCGCGGCGTCGGCCGGCGTCGCGACCACCGCGATCGAGATGCCTTCCTGCTCGACCACCTCGGACAGCTCGTCGATGTGCCGGACGACCAGCCCGCTGATCTCCTCCCCCACCCGGGCCGGGTCGGCGTCGAAGAGCGCGGCGATGTGGAACCCGCGCGTACCGAACCCCGCGTACCCGGCCAGCGCGTGCCCGAGGTTGCCGACCCCTACGAGCGCCACCGCCCGGTGCAGGTTCAGCCCGAGCACGTACTCGATCTTGTCGATCAGCTGGCCGACGTCGTACCCGACCCCCCGGGTACCATTCGAGCGCAGGTACGACAGGTCCTTGCGCAGCTTGGCGGAGTTGACCCCGGCGGCCGTCGCCAGTTCCTCGCTGGATACCATGTCGTTGCCGGTCCGGGACAGGTCGTGCAGCGCGCGGAGGTACTCCGGAAGCCGGGCCACGGTCGCGTCGGGAAGATCCGGAAAGTCCGCCGACGGCTCCAGTGGCCGTTCGCTGCGCTGCTGGCTCATGAGGCTCCGTGCCGACTTGCTGACGAGTTCTCGTCACAGAGTAGGCGCTTGTGAAGTCGTGCACAAATCGCGATCTTGACGTGTCCCACGGACGGGGTAGGGGCATCCCTACCAGGAAGAGTCCGGCCGGCGGGCTGGGTCGCCGCCGCCGAAGTCCCTACCGTTTGTCGGATGTCGAAGCTCGTCCGCCAACTCAGCGTGGATACCGCGTACCTGCTGATCGGGTTCCCCATCGCCGTGGTCGCCTACACCGTCGTCCTGACCCTTTTCTCCACCGAGACCGGGATGGTCGTCACGCTCGTGGGCTTCCCGATCCTGGTCACCCCGCTCGCGGACGTCGCTGGTACACGCGATCGTCGCGCACCGGCCGGATGTGTCCATCGTCGACGTGCGGATGCCGCCGGAGGCCCGTGCGCTGGTACCGGGATCGCTGGTACTCGTGCTTTCCCAGTACGTCGAGGTGTCCTACGCCGACCGAGGAGCAGCACCGCCGGGTACTGGCCGTGCTCGCCTATCTGGGCGGCTGATCCGTTGGCGCTCGCTCCGCTCGCGCGGGCCCGTGGCTCCTCAGGCGACGTCTTCCCTCCTCGCTGCGCTCGTCAGTCCAGACGCCGCCCGCCACGGGCTAGCTCGCCGGCCCCGGCCAGGCGGACCGCCTCGGTCAGCGTGTGCGCCACCGGCCGGCCGGTGGCCCGCAGCCGGTCGACGTCGGTGAACCCGCCCGAGTACAGCACGCAGGCGGCCCCGACCGCCTCGGCGGCCTCGGCGTCGTCGACCGAGTCGCCGATGAGCACGCAGTCCGGTCCGGTCAGCCCGAGCGCGGCCAGGTGCGCCACCAGGTGCGGAGTCTTCGGGCCGCCGCCGATCTCCGCGCGCAGCCCGTCGACCCGGGCGAAGTACCCGGAGAGGCCGTACCGGTCGATCGCCGGTACCAGCCGGTCGTGGAACCACATGGACAGCAGCGACTGGGTACCCGGCCAGGATCCGAGGGCGGAGTGCGCGCCGGCGGCCAGCGCGCAGGCGGTCAGGCCGGCGCCGTAGGTGTCGTGGAACACCCGGTCCAACCGGGCGAAGTCCGGCTCGCCGATGGCGCGGCCGAGGGCCAGCGCGTAGTACGCGGACACCGGGCGGCGGAACTCCCGGCGGTGCTCCTCGGCCGTGGTCGGCCCGCCGCCGAAGAGGGCCAGGCAGGCGTTGGTGGCGTCGACCACGAGGGTCAGGTCGTCGAGCAGCGTGCCGTTCCAGTCCCAGACGAGGTGTGCCACGGGAAGCGAGCCTATCTCGCGAGATCCCGGCGCAGCCGGTCCTCCTCGACCCGCCAGTACCCGTGCTCCCTGCCGTCGAGCAGCACCACCGGTACCCGGTCGCCGTACTCGCGCTCCAGTTCGAGGTCGGACTCGACGTTGAGCTCGGTCCACGGTTCGCCGATGCGGTCCAGCGCCTGCGCGGCGACGTCGCACAGATGGCAGCCCGGCCGGGTGATCAACGTCAGCCTAGCCGCGTAGCTTGTCGGAGCGGCTACCAGCCGGCGATCGTCAGCCACGCAGGGCCGCCTTGCGGACCTTGCCGGTCGCCGAGTGCGGCATCGACGCCACGAACTCGATCGCCGTCGGGCACTTGAACCGGGCGAGATTGCGCTCGCAGTACCCCAGCAGCTCCTCGGTGCCGACCGGTTCCCGGGTCACCACGAACGCCTTGACCGTCTGGCCGGTGTACGGGTGCGGTACCCCGAGCACCGCCGCCTCGGCGACCGCCGGGTGGTTCTGGAGCACCTGCTCGACCTCGTATGGGTACACGTTGAAGCCGCTGACCAGGATCAGCTCGCGGAGCCGGTCGACGAGGAACAGGTCGCCGTCGCCGTCGGCGTACGCCACGTCGCCGGTCGGCCACCAGCCGTCGCCGGCCGGGCCGTCCCGCCCGTCCGGCCAGTACCCGGAGAAGAGGTTGGCGCCGCGCGCGACGATCTCGCCCGGGTCGGTACCGGGTGAGCCGGGCGCGTCGTCGTCGAAGTCGTCCTCGGTGACCTCGATCTCCTCGCCCCCGGCGCCGACCAGCTTGATCGACACGCCCGGCAGCGCCCGGCCGATCGAGCCGGTCTTCGGAGTCGGCGAGGCGAGGGACGTGGTCAGTACCGGCCCGGTCTCGGTCAGCCCGTACCCCTCGAAGACCGGATGGCCGGTCGCGACCAGGAACCGGCGGGCGGCGGCCGGGTCGAGCGGAGCCGCGCCGCACACCGCGACCCGGACCGAGGCGAACAGCTCGCCGCACTCGGAAAGCAGCGACCACGCGATGAACATCGCTGGTACGCCGATGACGACGCTGATCTGGTGCAGACCGATCAGGCGCAGCGATTCGACCGGGTCGAAGCGCTCCAGGAGGACCCCGGTCGCCGCGTGGTAGGCCACGGCGCCGAGGCTGGAGTTGAGCCCGTACGCGTGGAACAGCGGGACGGCCAGGAGCAGCACGTCGTCCCGGCCGACCGGCGGCGGCTCGACCGCGGCGACCTGTTCGTGGTTGGCCAGCAGCGCGCGGTGCGAGAGCATGGCGCCCTTCGGATCACCCTCGGTACCGCTCGTGTAGATCAGAACCGCCAGGTCCTCGCCACCGGTCGGCGCCTCGACCGGCTCCCCCGACTTCTCCGGCGGTGCGGTGTACCGGTGCGGCACCGGCACCGACACGGCGTCGAGCACGGTAGCCGCGCCGACCAGTACCGCGGCACCGGAGTCGGTGAGCAGCTGGTCCAACTCACGCTGCGTGTACCCGGGATTTACCAGTACCGCGACCAGGCCGGCGCGCAGGACGCCGAAGTACGCGACGGCGAAGTCGGGTACGTTCGGCAGCGCGATCGCCACCCGGGCCGGGTGCCCGGCGCTGTCCGGCAGGTCGAGGGCGCGCAGCGCCCGCGCCGCCGCGTCGACCCGCGCGTCCAGCTCACGCCAGGTCAGGCTGCGGTCCTGCCAGATCAGCGCGGGTTTGTCGCCCGCTTCCCGGGCAGCCCGGCGGACCAGGTCGGCTACGTTGCGCGGCACCTGCACGGTGGGTGAGTCTGGCACAGGACCCGGTGCACCGGTAGGCCAATGACGCCTAACCGAACGTGTGGCGCCGGCGGGTCGCATCGCGGGTCGTCACGAACATGACGCACATAGTGTGCGACGCCTCCGGCGAAGGTTCCGAAATACTTCGCCCCTGTGTAACGGACTCCGCACGCGTCAGTGACGTGCGCCCTATTATCGCTGGGGTGCTTTCCCTCGCTTTACCCCTACTCGACACCTCTCACCCCAGAGGAGGCCGTAGTGCCCTATAAAGCACCGCATCGGCTGGCGCCGTCCCGCACCTCGACGGGGGCGGTGCAGTGACCGGGTACGAGATCAGTCCCGAGGTGTTCAACGCCCGCGAGGCGCTGGCTGCCGGCCTGGCCGACCTGCGCTGGACGGTACTGGAGATGTTCAGCGTCGGGCTGCGCGGCGACGGCGGCACCTCCCGGATCCGCAACCGGCCGCCGACCAACGACCGGCACCACCCCGGAGGGCCGGCCAAGCCGGCCGCGGGGCGGACCCGGCCGATCCCGGCGCAACCGCCCGAGCCGACCGGTACCGGCGGCGTCGCCCTGTCGGACGACACCACCACGATCCTGCCACCCGCGACGGAGACGGCACCCGGGCCGCCCCGGCAGCCCGACCGGCCCGACCCCGGCGACGCGGCGGCCGAGGTCTGGGCGCTGGTCGAGCGGGCCCAGGCCGGCGAGGCGGAGGCGTTCGGCCTGATCTACGACCGGTACGTGGACACCGTGTTCCGGTTCATCTACTTCCGGGTCGGCAACCGCCAGCTGGCCGAGGACCTCACCTCCGACACCTTCCTCCGCGCGCTCAAACGGATCGGCAGCTTCACCTGGCAGGGCCGCGACCTCGGCGCCTGGCTGGTGACGATCGCCCGCAACCTGGTGGCCGACCACTTCAAGTCCGGCCGGTACCGGCTGGAAGTTACAACGGGTGACGTACTGGACGCGGATCGCGAGGACCGTGGACCGGAAGGCAGCCCGGAGGCGGCCGTGGTCGACCACATCACCAACGTCGCCCTGCTCGGCGCGGTCAAGCAGCTCAACCCCGAGCAGCAGGAATGCATCGTGCTGCGCTTCCTGCAGGGCTTCTCGGTCGCCGAGACCGCGCAGGCGATGGGCAAGAACGAGGGGGCGATCAAGGCACTGCAGTACCGGGCCGTCCGGGCGCTCGCCAGGCTGCTGCCCGAGGGCTTCCAGCCGTGAGCGGAGAGGGGCGCAGCCGTGAGGTTCATCACTGATGGTGACAAAACCTGGCGCCAGCCCGTAACCCACGCTAACGCCCGCACGTTGGTACTGATGCCACCGGCGCCGGCCGGAGCGCACGACGACGTCGAAGGGGGGTGCGCGCGGTGACTACATCTCTCTTCCACCGGCGCCGGGCCGAGCGCCTGGCACAGCTTCTCGACGAGGCGACCGGCGGCCCGCGGCACCACGCCCGCGCCACGCACGACGAGGAGCTGGCCGGGTACGTCCGGCTCGGCGAAGGGCTCGTGCGCAGCGCCGGGGTCCTCTCCGGTCCGACCGCGGATTTCCGATCGAGTCTGCGCGCCATGCTCGTCGCAGCCGCCGAGCGCGACGGCGTCGGCGTGGCCGACGAGGCCTCCGAGACAGGTGGCAGGCGGGCCCGCCCGAGCCAGCCGGTGGTCGGCGGCAAACGGGCCCGCGGTGCCGTTCTCGTCGGGCTCGCCGCCGGTACCCTCGCCTTGTCCGGAATGTCTGCGGCCAGCGGCAACGCGATGCCCGGCGACCCCCTCTACGGCGTGAAACGCTCCACGGAGAGCGCCCGCCTCGCGCTGGCCGGCTCGGACATCAGCCGGGGCCAGCTCTACCTCGAGTTCGCCCGCAACCGGCTGGCCGAGGCCGGCGAGACCGGCGCGCACGGCAACAACCTCGCCAACATGCTCACCGACATGGACAACGAGACGCGCGCCGGCGTCCGGCTGCTCACGATGACGGCCCAGAACCGGCGGGACACCACCGCGCTGGACGTCATCGACACGTTCGTGCGGGCGCAGCGCGCCCCACTCGGCCGCTTCAGCGACACCGAGCGCACCAAGCCGTCGCTGGCGCTGCTCGACCGCATCGCCGCGCGGTCCGCGGGCCTGCGTACCAGCCTGCGCTGCGGCGCCAGTGCCACGGCGACCGACGAGCTGGGCGCGGTCGCACCGGCCTGCCCGATCGCACCCACCGGTACCTCGCGCTCCGGTATCGGGCCGCCCGGCCAGGCCGCGACCGGGCGGCCCGCGGGCGGCACAGTGCCGCACCCGGAACCGGGTACCGCCGGCAGCGCGCCGGCAACTCCCACCCCGTCGCCTTCGTCGAGCGGTCTGTTGGACGACCTCGGCCGGCTGATCGGCGGCGGACACTAGATTCGAGCAGCTACCCGGTTGGGGGACTTCGGCGGTAATGCTGAAGTCCCCGATCCGTCTTCGGGTACGGATACCCTCGCAGGGTCAACGAAAGGAGGGCCGCCGTGGCTGGAGCATCCGAACACGAGGTACTCGCCGGCTGGGCGGCCGCCGAGCTGGAGATGGCGCTCGCGGTACCGCCGGACGCGACCGCGGCGGCCTTCTTCGACGTGGACAACACGATGATGCAGGGCGCGTCGATCTACTGGTTCGCCCGCGGGCTCGCCGCCCGCAAGTACTTCACGACCGGTGACCTGCTGCGCTTCGCCTGGGGCCAGCTGAAGTTCCGGCTGCTCGCGACCGAGCACCACGGCGACATGTCGGAGGCCAAGCAGGCCGCGCTCGCCTTCATCACCGGCTGGCGGGTCGACGACATCCACCGGCTGGCCGAGGAGATCTTCGACGAGCTGATGGCCGAGCGGATCTGGTCCGGTACCCGGGCGCTGGCCCAGCTGCACCTCGACGCGGGGCAGCGGGTGTGGCTGGTGACCGCCGCGCCGGTCGAACTGGGCCGGGTGATCGCGGCGCGGTTGGGGCTGACCGGCGCGCTGGGTACGGTCGCGGAGGTCGAGGACGGGGCGTACACCGGCCGGCTGGTCGGCGACCTGCTGCACGGGCCGGCCAAGGCCGAGGCGATCACCGCGCTGGCCGCCGAGGAGGGGCTGGACCTGTCCCGCTGCACGGCCTACAGCGACTCGGCCAACGACCTGCCGATGCTCTCGCTGGTCGGGCACGCGGTCGCGGTCAACCCCGACACCTCGCTGCGCCGCGAGGCCCGCCGGCGTAACTGGGAGGTCCGCGACTTCCGCACCGGGCGCAAGGCCGCAAAGGTCGCGGTACCGGCAACGCTAGGTGCCGGGATCGCCATCGGCGCAGCGGTATTTGCGACGGCAGCCGTGCGGCGCCGGGCCCGCATGCATTAGACCGTCGTAGCGCTGACTAGCTGGGGAGCGCCTTGATGTACGCGACTCGCCCGGCGATTGCGGCGGCGAAGTTACCGAATCCGACTTCCGGGTCAGGCTCGTGGATCGGTTCTGTTGCATCCTCCGAGGACGTCACAAACGCAGCCGCATCGTAGAGACGCTCGCGGACGAGTCGCTGGCACAGCAGGCGGTAACGGTCCTTGTAGGACGTACCGTGGAAGATCGGATCGACAGGAAACGCCGGATTCCCCAGACCCACCGCCCTTGTCGATCCGGTGCTCTCTTCGAGAAGGAAGACGTACCCGAGCCAGGGCCGCACAGACCCGAAGACGCCTGCTTCGTATGCGCGCCAGACATCTGTGGCGCTGCCCAGGGCCTCTTCGACACGGTTGTTGAAGTTGTTCCCAAAAGATGGTCCGACCTGGGATTTGAACTCGATCGCGGCGACCAACCGACCCTGGTCTAGGACCAGCAGGTCCCATTTCTTGGTCGGTCGGTAGTAGCCGGGCAACTCAACGCCGGACTTCCGTCGAATCGCAGAGGGCGGAAGGCCCTCGCGCACGAAGACGTCCTCGACAAGTTGGGCGAGGGCGTCGAGTTGCGCACCACCGGTCGTTGCCCCTCGGAGGCCGGCGTCGATCCTCCCCGTCGCGACCTGCTTCGCCGCCTGGAACCTGCGTACCTTCCAGTAGCTACGAACCGCCTCTTCGAACGCTTCCTGGTCCTGGTCCACCCGTCAGCTCCCCGATAGAAGGGTCGATGCCGTATACCCGCCCTGCAACTTCCGTCGCAGCACGCCGGTCCCGCTTCTCGAACGCTTGAACGAGCGCCTCCTGGTCCGCAGGAGAAACCGCCTCCGGCCGAGGAACGCGAATGCGGCGAAGGTACTGAGCTTGAAAGCGTAGGGTTCCGCCGCGCATTTTGACGGCATAGGCGCCGACGAAGGCCTCGGCCACGCGAGAGAGTAGCAGACCGCCCAGCACGCGAAGATCCCATGCGTCCGAGACGATGTAGTACAGGTTGTGGTGAGGGTACAGGCCCCCCTCATCCAAGACCGGGTGCATTTCCTGTTTAAGGTCAGGGAACAGCAGCTTCGACCTTCGGATCAGGCTGTGATCTACTTTGTCGATCGTCCGGTACCAGGCGGCCGGCCGCCTGCCCGCGACATGTCGACGCCTAAGCGGACCTGCGTGGAGCTGAAAGTAGCGCCGAAGGCGAGGATAGTCATTCAGGTCGACGAGCTGCCCATCAGGTCCCCATGGGTCCACGAGATAGTGCTCGGACCAGGAAAGCGAGCCCGATACGGTGTCGCGCACCATTGCCAGAGGTAACAGGCGGTCTGGCTCGACGTCGGCCCCCGTGGTGACAAAGACGGCGTCTGCCCCGGTGGCGACGCCGATGCCGACCCGTGTGCCAGTCACCGAATCCTCGATCAACGGGAATCGCTCGTTGAGGTATTCGATCAGTGCGAGGCGGCTCGGTGAGCCCGCCGGCCAGGAGTCCTCGCCGTCAAACCAGTGCGGAAGCCGAGCGATCTCGAACCGATCAGTGCGAAGCGGGGTGGCCGAACGCTTCCGGCTCCATGCCACCACCACGGCCGCATCCTGGGAGCTAAACGAGCGGCCCATCTCGGCGGCAACCGCCGACCCTTGTTCCGCACGCCGAATGATGGAAATCGCCGGATAAGCCGACACCTGCTCGTCGAATGCATCCGCCTCGTGCATCGTGATCGTCGCCTCGACACTGTAACCAGAGACGATGAGTCGCCGAAGATGACGGCCATACTGGTTACGCATCCACCGGTCGGCGCAGATGAAGCCCAGGACTCCGCCGTCCTTGAGCGAGCGCAGCGCGACCTCATAGAAGCCGACGTAGACGTCCGAGCGCCCGATCATCGTTTGGCACGCTGCGCGGTATGCGGCGGTCCTGTCTGTCGGTACGTCTTCCAGGCGGACGTATGGCGGATTGCCCAGCACGAAATCCACACTGCAGTCGTTCCGCTGGCCGAGCAGATAGTCGCCCTGCTGTACCCACGTCTCTGCCGCAGCGATCGCGTCCTCAGCCGGCCAATCGTCCCCGATGAGTACCTTCTCGACCAGACGACGACTCGCCTCGACGTTCCGAGCTAGGAGGTCAAAGGCACGTACCGCGTTCCCAGCGTCACGTATTGTGCGATCATGGCGCCTGCACGACTCGCTGATCCTCGCGACCATAGGCCCGAGAAAGGCTCCAGCACCGCAAGCGGGCTCGACGGCGACCATGCCCCCAAGATCGATCTCGCTGGTGTATCCAGCTAGATCGAGAATGAGATCGACAACCCACCTGCGTGTGAAGACTTCACCGTGCGCAACGACGTCTTCCGGAATCGCCGGCAACGCCGAGGCAGCAGTGACGTCCTGCCTTTCCCTCGATGCCGCGGTCACGGGACGAGGGTACGGCAGACCACCGACATTTCCTTTCCACCACCCCGGATCGCCGACAAGGGTGTAGTCAGCTACTCCGACTCGGCGTCGCGGATGTCGAGGAGCTGGAAAAGCGCCTGCTGGATGGTCTCCCGTACCTGGTCGGCCAGGTTGAAGATGACCAGCGGGTCGTCGGCCAGATCGGCCAGGGGCTCGGTCGGTACCGGCTTGCCGAACTCGATGTACCACTTCGACGGCAGCGGGATCAGCCCGAGCGGCCCGAGCCACGGGAACGTCGGCGTGATCGGGAAGTACGGCGTACCGAGCAGCCGGGCCAGCGGCTTGAAGTTGCCCAGCATCGGGTAGCTCTCCTCGGCGCCGACGATCGACACCGGGATGATCGGTACCCGGGTGTGCAGCGCCGCCGACACGAACCCGCCCCGCCCGAAGCGCTGCAGCCGGTACCGGTCCTTGTAGAGCTTGCCGGTGCCCTTGAACCCCTCGGGGAAGACGCCGACAAGCTCACCGGCGCGCAGCAGCCGCTCGGCGTCGGGGTTGCAGGCCAGCGTGCTGCCGTGCTTGCGGGCGAGCTCCGAGAGGAACGGGATCCGGAACACCAGATCGGCGCCGAGCAGCCGGAGGTACCGCTGCTCGGGGTGCTCGTCGTGGACGGCCAGCGCGAGCATCAGCGCGTCCAGCGCGATGGTGCCGGAGTGGTTGGCCACGACCAGCGCGGCGCCCTTGTCCGGCAGGTTCTCGATGCCGCGTACCCGCACCCGGAACCAGTCCCGGTACAGCGGCCGCAGCATCGGATGTAGTACGGCGTCAGTCAGCTCGCGGTCGAAGCCGAACTCGTCGACCTCGTACTCGCCGGTGAGCCGCCGGCGCAGGAAGCCCAGCGTGTTGGCGACCCGCCGGTCCCAGACATCGGGCTCGGGGCGGGCCGGCGGGGGCGGGGCGACCTGCCGGAGATTGCGAAAAGGGCGCCACGTCGCCGGGGCGGCCGCATGCTGCTGTCGGGTTTCGAAATCGGTCATGTTGTGCTCACCTCACGGCGGCCCGGCTGCGCCGCAGCCCGGCCAGGATGCTTTCCTCCAGGGCGCCGATCGCCTCCCGGGGCAGTATGCCGCCGATGCCGCGCAGGAAGTCCTCGAACGCGACGGCGGTCGGCCGGGGGATGACGCCGTACTCGCGGATCAGCCGGCCGGTGTCCACCACCCGGCCGTGCACGAACAGGTCGAGCTGGTCGAGGCTGAAGTTGGCGCCGCCCCGCCCGATCGCGGACAGCGCCGGCTCGGGGATCGGTACCCCGATCCGCCCGGCCCGCCGGACCGCCTGGGACAGCGTGATGACGCCGGGTCCGGCGACATTGAAGGTACCCGGGTGGTCCCCGGTCACCGAGCGGTGCAGGATCTCCAGCGCGTCGTCGACGTGGACGAACTGCAACCGCGGGTCGCGGCCGAGCACGGTGGGTACCACCGGCCGGCTGAAGTACCGGGTCAGGCTGGTGTTGGCGCGGCGGCCGATGAGCGGCGCGAGGCGCAGCACGGTCACTGCGACGTCGGGCCGGCGGCGGCGGAAGCCGCGCAGGTAGCCCTCGATGTCCAGGACGTCGCGGGCGAAGCCGCCGCGCGGCGTGTCGCGCGGTTCGGTGTCCTCGGTGAACACGGCCGGATCGCGGAACGAGGCGCCGTATGCAGCCGTCGACGAGCGGAACACCACCCTGCGCAGTTCCGGCGCCTGCTGGCAGGCGGCCAGGAGCTGCATGGTACCGATGACGTTCTGCTCCTTCATCGCCGCCCGGCCGCCCGCATTCGGGTCGGCGGCGGAGGCGATGGCGAGGTGGACGACGGTCTGTACCCGGTTGGCCGCGATCACCGCCGCCGGCTCGGAGGTACGGATGTCGGCCCGGACGAACTCGACGGTGCCGGCAAGCACGGTCGCCTGCTCGCCCGCCGGCTCCCGGTCGTCCAGGCCGATCACCCGGTCGATCCGGGAGTCAGCCGCCAACCGGGCGGCGACCTGCGCGCCCAGGTACCGGGAGACGCCGGTGACCAGCACCACCCGTGGCGGGTGGGCGTCGGACACCGGACGGGTGGTCACTTGCCGAGACGACGACGCTGGACCCTGGTCTTGCGCAGCAGCTTGCGATGCTTCTTCTTGGCCATGCGCTTGCGGCGCTTCTTGACCACCGAGCCCATACGACTAGTCCCCTCGAAACCGGCAGGCAGGATTTTCGGGGTCCAGCCTAGCCGTCGGGCCGGGCCCGGCGGAAATCGGGTCTTACGCGGTCTCTTGGAAGGCTTCCCGCAGGTAGGTGTGGACCGCGTGCTCCGGTACCCGGAACGACCGGCCCACCCGCACGGCGGTCAGCTCACCCGAGTGCACCAACCGGTACACGGTCATCTTGGACACCCTCATGAGCTCCGCCACTTCGGCCACCGTCAGGAACTTCACTTCCGCCAGCCTGGTGTCGGAGTGCGGTGCTGCACTCATAGCTCACCCCGGTCCTCTCCCCTGCGCTACCCGCCGAGGGGGTACGCGCGTGTAAGTAGAACGGTACCGGTACGTGAGTGAACCGCGCGATCCTTCCGAAGAATTGATCACGACACGCCGAACTTTGGTCCTTGACGTATTACCGCCTTGACTTCAGCGCACGAAGGAAGAAGGCGAGGTTCGCGGGGCGCTCCGCGAGGCGGCGCATGAGGTATGCGTACCACTGGGTGCCGTACGGCACGTATGACCGGACCGTGCACCCGTTTCCGGCAAGCCGGAGCTGCTCTCCCGGGCGCACCCCGTAGAGCATCTGGAACTCGTACTCGCCCGGCGAGCGGTCGAACCACCGCGCCCGGTCCTCGGCGATCGCGATCAGCCGCGGGTCGTGGGTGGCGACCATCGGGTACCCGGGTCCGGACATCAGGATGTTCAGGCAGCGCACGAACGACTTGTCCACGTCCACCGCCGACTGGAAGGCGACCGACTCGGGTTCGGCGTAGGCGCCCTTGCACAGCCGTACCCGCGAGCCCGGCGTCGCCAGCTCCCGGCAGTCCCCCTCGGTCCGGCGCAGGTAGGCCTGCAGGACGGCACCGGTACCCGGAAAGTCCCCACGCAGCCGGGCGAGGACGTCGAGGGTCGCGTCGGTGGTCTCGTGGTCCTCCATGTCCAGCGTGACCGTGGTACCGGCGGCGGCCGCGGCGGCACAGATCTCGTGGGCGTGCTCGTAGGCCAGCGTCTCGTCGAAGACCTGGCCGAGCGCGGAGAGCTTGACGCTGACCTCGGCGGCCGGGGTGAGCCCGGCGTCGGCGAGCGCCTTGAGCAGGTGCAGGTACTCGTCCTTGGTAGCGGCCGCCTGGTCGGCGGTGAGCGTGTCCTCGCCCAGATGGTCGAGGCTGACCCGCAAACCCTGGCCGACGAGCTCACGGGTAGCGCGTACCGCGTCGTCGGTACCGGTGCCCGGGATGAACCGGCGGACCACGTCCCGGCTGATCGGGGCGCGTTCCACGATCCGCGCGATCCGGGTGGACCCGGCGGCGGCGAGAATCACGGATCTGAGCATGTGGCGAGCCTAACGCCGGTGGCACGGCCAGGCCCGGCAACCGTCCGGGGCGCAGACTCGGTACGCTCGGCCCCGGGCGGGGGCGAGCGTGATCATCGGGAGGCTGGCTCGATGCAGCGGATCAGCAGCGCCCCACGGGCCGGCTGGCAGGACATCGTGCGCGAGCAGGCGCTGGTCTACGCCGGTGCCGACGTACCTCAGGCGCTCGCGCAGTGGGACGAGTCCGCCTGCTACGTCCTGACCATGCGCGAGGTGCGCGGGCTGGAGGCGGCGACCAATGAACTGCACGACCTGTGCCTCGCCGCTGCCCGGCACGTGGTGACCACCGCGCGGTACGCGGAGTTCGGCATCCCGCCGTGGGCGGCCCCCGCGCTGCGGCAGTCGCTGACCGCCGGCGCACCGAGCCTCTACGGCTGCCTGGACCTCTGGTACGACGGCGCGTCGCCGCCCAAGCTGCTGGAGTACCACGCCGACGTGCCGCCCGCGCTGGTCGAAGCGGCGATCTGCCAGTGGTACTGGCTGGAACAGACCCGACCCGACCAGGACCAGTGGAACCAGCTGCACGAGCGGCTCGTCACCGGCTGGCACGCGGTCGCCATGCGCCTCGGCGAGAAGTCGGTCCACTGTGGATGGTCCGACCTGGACCTGTCCGGCGCCAACCGGGTCGCCGTCGGGTACCTGGCGGAAACCGCACGGCAGGCCGGGCTCGCCGTGCACGTGCTGCCGATGCGGGCGATCGGCTGGGACGGCTCCCGGTTCGTCGACGACCGCGCGGAGCCGATCCTCACCTGCTTCAAGCTGTACCCCTGGTCGTGGATGATCCGGGAGCCCTACGGCCCGCTCGCCCTCACTGAGACGGCCCGGGTGAACTGGATCGAGCCGGCCTGGAAGCTGCTGCTGTCCAGCCCCGCCCTGCACGCGCTGCTGTGGGAGCTCAACCCGGGTCACCCCAACCTGCTGCCCGCCCAGCCGGGCAGCCCGCGCGAGGTTCCGCCGCTGCCGACCTTCGAGGGCCAGTTCGTGGCGGTCAGCAGCTGGGTGGTCAGCGACGCGATGGGGCGGGGGCGGGCCGCCGGGGTCGGTTTCCGCGAGTCGACCGGACCGACTATGACGGAGTACGCCCGGTTCGTACCCCATGTAGTGACGAGTTGACCCGTTAGCGTCTACGTTTGTCGGGTGAACTTCGACGCGTATGCCCACCGCGCCGTTGATCTCGTCAACGCACCGATGGACGGGCTCGACGACCTGAAGAGCCTGCTGCGGGACGAGACCTGGATGCACGAGGAGGCCGCCGACCGCGACGTCGCCACGTTCCGGCGGGCGCAGCGCAAGCTGCGTGAGGTCTTCCAACTGGGTGCCGGCCACCAGGACAGCGAGGCGGTCGCGGCACTCAACGCGCTGCTGGAAGCGCACCCGGTGCAGCCGCGCATCTCCGGACACGATGCCGGCGACTGGCACATGCACGTGGCCAGCCGGGGCTCCTCGGTCGCCGCCGAGTACCTCGCCGGCGCGGTGTGGGGGCTCGCGGTCTGGCTGTGCGAGTACGGCAGCGCCCGGTTCGGTGTCTGCGCGGACGAGCGCTGCGGCAACGTCTACCTGGACACCTCGTCCAACTGCTGCCGGCGGTTCTGCTCCGAGCGCTGCGCGACCCGCTCCCACGTCGCCGCCCACCGAGCCCGCAAGCGCGCCCTCACCCCGGTCTGAGCCGCCCCGGCCCCGGCCCGTGGCGCTCCCGGCCCGTGGCGGGCGGCGTCTGGACTGACGAGCGAAGCGAGGAGGGAAGACGTCGCCTGAGGAGCCACGGGCCCGCGCGAGCGCAGCGAGCGCCGACACCTCAGCGAGCGCCGACACCTCAGCGAGCGCCAAAGTCTCAAGCGTCCACTCTGGACGGTGCGGCCAGGTGGGTGCGGGCGAACGCCAGCGCCTCGGCCAGGTCCGCCTCGCGCTCGGCCCGGCTCGCCGCGCGGCGGGTGGACACCTCGACCGCGATCGAGCCGCGGTACCCGCGCCCGGCCAGCGACTCCAGCAGCGCGGCGCACGGCTGGTTGCCCCGCCCGGGTACCAGGTGCTCGTCGCGCCCCTCGCCGGTACCGTCGCCCAGGTGCACGTGTGCCATGGCCGGCCCCATCGCATCGGCCATCGCCATGGCGTCGTTGCGCGCCGCGGCGCAGTGCGACAGGTCCAGCGTGTACGCGTCGAAACCGACCTTCGTCGGGTCCCAGCCGGGTGAGTACGGCACGAACACCCGCCCGGCCATCCGTACCGGGAACATGTTCTCCACCGCGAACCGGATGCCCGGGTAGCCCTCCTGGAGCCGGCCGAGCCCGGCGAGGAAGGTGCGCGCGTAGTCCCGCTGCCACGAGAACGGCGGGTGTACCACGACCGTCGTCGCGTCCAGCGCCTCGGCCAGCGCGGCGGCGCGGCGCAGCCGCTCCCAGGGATCGGCGCTCCACACCCGCTGGGTCACCAGCAGGCACGGCGCGTGTACCGAGCGGACCGGCATGCGGTAGTGCGTGGACAGCCCGCGCAGCGCACCGGCGTCCTGGCTGACCGCGTCGGTCCAGACCATGACCTCCACGCCGTCGTAGCCGAGCGCGGCGGCTGTCGCGAAGGCCGCCGAGGTCGGCTCGGGAAATACGGACGAGGTGGACAGGAGTACAGGCGTCACAGCGTCAGGGTAGCTCCGGCCCGCCCATGGAGCCCGGCTCGGACACGACAAATAGACTCGCCCGCGTGAACGATGTCGCCTGGCTCACCGATACCGAGCAGGCGGCGTGGCGGGCCGAGGCAACGCTGTCCAGCCGCAGCGGGACCACCCGGGCGGTGAACCGGCTGGAGCGGGCGGGCTGGGTACAGCGGGTCGACCGCGACGACGACCGGCGCGGTACGCACGCCGAGCTCACCGCCGCCGGCCTGGCGAAGCCGGCCGCCGCGGCGCCCGGGCACGTGGCCGCGGTACGGGCGCACCTGGTGGACCTGCTGAGCCCCCGGCAGCTGGCCCAGCTCCACGCGGTCGGCGAGCGGATCCGGGACCACCTGGCGGGTTAGCTCAGGTTAGCTCTCCAGGATGTCCAGGCGGCGGAGGATCA
>WNGG01000438.1_pt1 | contig 44598 bp, 45 predicted proteins | sample 5400661 | NCBI WGS metagenome assembly WNGG01 (sample SAMN13153372, study PRJNA577476) | soil metagenome | isolation source: 100 cm soil or saprolite under Garry oak tree replicate 1 | place: USA:California | collected 2016-06-15 | reverse complement strand
AGGCCGTAGCCCATCTTGCCCGACGAGCGGTTCGAGATGTAGCGCACCGGATCGATCGGCTCGCGTGTCGGCCCCGCGGTGATCAGGAGCCGCTCCCCGGCCAGGTCGCGCTCCGGCGTCAGCATTCTCAGAAGGGCCTCGACGATCGCGTCGGGCTCTGGGAACCGTCCCTTGCCCGACAGGCCCGAGGCGAGCGCGCCCGCGTCCGGCTCGAGGACGGTGACGCCGCGCCCGCGCAGCGTCGCGACGTTGACGACGACCGCCGGGTGCTCCCACATGCCCCCGTCCATCGCGGGGACCATGAGCACGGGCGAGCGTGCGGCCAGGAGCAGGGTCGTCAGGAAGTCGTCGGCGATCCCGTGCGCCGCCTTGGCCAGGAGGTTCGCCGTCGCCGGGGCGACGAGGATCGCGTGGGCCCGCTCGGCCAGGGCGACGTGCTCGACCGCGTCGGGGCTCTGCGGGTCGAAGAGGGCGGTGAGGACGGGCCGGCCGGAGAGCGTCCGGAACGTGAGCGGGCTCACGAACTCCGACGCGTGCTCGGTGAGGCACACGGTGACCCCCGCGCCGAGCCGCGTCAACTCGCGGAGCAGGTACACGGCCTTGTACGCCGCGATCGAGCCGGTGACACCGAGGATCAGCTCTCGGCCGGCGAGGCTCATGGCTTCGCAGACTCTCCGTCGTCTTTGACCCGATACTCGACCTTGGCCGCCGCGATCTCTTCGAGCGCGTGGCTCGTGGGCTTCTTGTGCTTGGTCTCGACGCGTCCGGGCGCGCCGCGGTTGATCTGCCGTGCCCGCTTCGCGGCGAGCACGACCAGCAGGTAACGGTTGGACACCTTGTTCAGCGCACCTTCGAGCGAGGGGAAGGCCATCACTCAGACACCTCCAGATCGGGGAATGTGAGGCGCAGACGGCTCGTGCGGCAGCGCTCCGCCTGGATGATCGCCGCCAGCTGCTCCATCGCCTCCTTCACGTCACGGTTCACGATGAGATAATCGTACCGCCGCCACAGCGCGATCTCCTCGCGGGCCCGTGCCAGGCGGCGCATGATCTCGGTCTCGGCGTCGGAGCGCCGCTCCCGCAGGCGCTGCTCGAGCTCCTTCACCGACGGTGCCACGATGAACACGAGCACGGCCTGCGGGTAGCGCGCCCGGAGCTGCGCCGCGCCCTGCGTGTCGATGTCGAGCAGCACGTCACGGCCGGCCCCGAGCGACTCCTCGAGCGCGCGCGCCCGCGTGCCGTAGAGGTGGCCGTGCACGGTCGCCCACTCGGCGAATTCGCCCCGTTCGAGCATCGCGCGAAACTCCGCTTCGCTGACGAAGCGGAAATCCGCGCCGTCAATCTCGCCCGCCCGTGGCGCCCGCGTCGTCACCGACACGGAATACGCGAGGTCGGGCAGGCGCAGCCGCATCTCGCGGCACAGCGTCGTCTTGCCCGCCCCGGACGGCGCGGAGACGACGAACAGGGTGCCGCGGCGTCGGATCACCGGCCGCGCCCCGCTCCCCCACCGCGAGCACGATCACTCAAGATTTTGCACCTGCTCGCGCATCTTCTCGATCAGGCCCTTCGCTGCGAGGGCCGCCTGACTGACCTCGAGGTCGTCGGCCTTCGCGGCGATCGTGTTGACCTCGCGGTTCAGCTCCTGGATCAGGAAGTCGAGCGGCCGACCCACGGCCCCGCCCTCGGCGAGCACGAGCGCACACTGCTCGAGGTGCGCGCGGAGCCGGGTGAGCTCCTCGCGCACGTCGGTCTTCTCCGCCCAGATCGCCACCTCGCCGAGGATCCGCGCCTGGTCGATCGGCGCCTCGCCGAGGAGCGCGCGGATCCGCTCACGCAGCCGCGCCTCGCGCCGTGCGACCGCGGCGGGTACGCGCGCCTCGACCAGGTCTGTCTGCGCCCGGAGGTCCGCGGTGAGCTTCTGGAGCTCGGCGCCGAGCGCCTCGCCCTCCGCCGTGCGTCGGGCGACGAGCTCGTCGAGCGCGCGCGTCAGCGCGTCCGAGAGGATCGGCCAGGCGGTGTCGGGGGCGGGCGCGTCGGCCTCCTCCAGGCGCACGACGCCGGGGCGCTCGAGCACCCAGGCGAGCGTCACGTCCCCGCCGATGCCGATCGCCGCGCCGAGCGCGCGCGCCCGCGCGACGTACTGGGCGGCGAGCGCCTGGTCCACCGAGATCTTTTGTCCGGGGGTGTCGGGCGCGGGCGAGAGCTGCACGGCGATCTCCACGCGCCCGCGCTCGAGACGCGACTGGATGAGACGGCGCGCGTCCATCTCGAGGTCGGCGAGGGCGCGCGGGAGGCGGAGCGTGACGTCGAGGTGGCGATGGTTGAGGGAGCGCGCCTCCACGCTGATCGCGACCGGCCCGGCGCTGACCTCCGCCCGACCGAATCCCGTCATGCTGCGAAGGGACGAGACCCGCGCGGCTCGGGTGGGTGTCATCTACCGATCTTATGGCGAAATCGCCTGTAGTGTCAATATGTTGCGATTGACAGCCGGCGAGGGCCCGGCGTAGACTCGATCGCCGTGCGACTCACCCGTCGCCGCTTTCTCTGGACGACCGGGGCCGCGGGCATCGCGCTCGCCGCGGGCCGCGCGGCCGACCGCGCGCACGCCCAGGGCCTGCGGCCGATCACGCTCACGCACAGCGTCTCCACCTTCGTGTACGGCCAGCATCTCGTCGCCAAGGAGAAGAAGTTCTTCGAGGCCGAGGGCGTCAGCGTCCCCGGCTTCATCGTCCCCGGGGGCGGGGCCAAGGTGGTCCAGGCGCTCGCGGCGGGACAGGCGATGTTCGCGCTGGGCGACTCGAACCACCCGCTGAAGATCACCGAGAAGGGCCGTGACGCGCTCATGATCTTCGCGACGGACACGCGGTGCAGCTACGCCAACATCGTCGTCCGGAAGGACCTCTACGACAAGGGCGTCACGTCCGTCGAGGCGCTCGCCGACCCCAGGCTCGTGGGGCGCCGTGCGGTGGTCGCCGCGACCGCGATCGGCTCGGGCACCTACGTGTACGGCGTCTACGTGCTCAAGAAGACGAAGGCGTCCGACGGCAAGCCCGTCAACGACCACGTGGACTGGGTCGGGGGCGGCGCCTCGACCACGATGCTCGGCGGGCTCAAAGCGGGCAAATTCGACGCGATCATGGCGGTGCCCGAGTGGCAATTTGCCGCGGAGAGCGAAGGGTTCGGGCGGGCGATCTACGACGTGCTCGACGCGCGCGCGTGGAACCGCGTCTTCGGCGGGCCCATCCCCGTCACGGTCGGCTACGTGCTCAAGGAGACGGTCGAGAAGTCACCCGACCTCGTGCAGGCGTACGTGAACGCCACCTATCGCGCCCAGCAGTGGATCCGGCGGGCGAAGGATGAGGAGATCGTCGACCTTCTCCGCGCGCCCTACATGGACACCTTTAAGCCCGAGGACGTCCTCAAGTCGGTGCGCTACTACAAGACGATCTTCGACTGGGACTTCGTGATCGACGAGCGCGACTACGAGAACGGGATGAAGGTGTGGCTGCCGCTCGCGGTGGAGAAGCCGATCCCCTACGCCCGCGCCGTGGACATGTCGTTCGTCCGCCGCGCCCAGGCCAAATACACGTCCTGAGCGCCCGCCGACCCCGCATCATCGTCCGGCACCTCGCGAAGACGTTCCGTGAGGGCGCGCGCGGGGTGGAGGCCGTCCACGACGTGTCGTTCGAGGTCGCCGACAAGGAGTTCGTCGCGATCGTCGGGCCGTCGGGGTGCGGCAAGTCGACGATCCTCAACATGCTCGGCGGGCTCGTGACGCCGTCGGAAGGGGCGATCGAGCTCGACGGCCGGCCCGTGGCGGACGTGCCTCCGAACGTCGGCTACGTCTTCCAGAAGGACACCGTCTTCCCGTGGCGCACCGTGCGCCGCAACATCGCGCTCGGGCTCGAGTACCGTGGCGTCCGGGGCGGCGAGCAGGAGCGCCGGGTACGCGAGGGGATCCGGCTCGCGGGGCTCGAGGGGTTCGAGGACGCCTTCCCGGCGACGCTCTCCGGCGGGATGCGGCAGCGCGTGGCGCTCATGCGCACGCTCGTCGTCGACCCCGAGATCCTCCTGATGGACGAGCCCTTCGGCGCGCTCGACACCCACACCAAGCTCACCCTCCACGCGGAGCTCTTGAGCGTGTGGGAGGCGCGCCACCAGACGGTCGTCTTCGTCACCCACGACCTCTCGGAGGCGATCACGCTCGCCGACCGGATCATCGTCATGACGCGCCGGCCCGGCCGGGTGAAACTCGTCCACGACGTGGGCATCCCGCGGCCCCGCGACGTGATCAAGCTGCGCGAGACCGAGGAGTACGCGCACGAGTACAGCGTGATCTGGCGCGTGCTGGGCGAAGAGCTCGCGGAGTCTCACGCGTGACCGAGAGAGCGTGGGTCCTCTGCTGGCGGCTTCTGATCCTCGTGGTCCTCGTCGGCGCGTGGGAGTGGCTCACGGGAATCAAGACGATCTCGACGACGCCCGGCCTCTACTGGATCGACCCCTTCTTCGTTAGCCGGCCCTCGGTGATCCTCAGGCGCTTCGCCTACCTCGCCTCCGGGGAGGTCCGCCTGTCCATCTGGGCGATGGCGCTCTCGACGGTGCAGTCCACGCTCTGGGGGTTCGTCGTCGGCGTCGCCACGGGGTTCGCCGCCGGGCTCGTGCTCGGGCGGCGGGACCGGCTCGCGCGCGTCTTCGAGCCGTTCATCATCGCGTTCAACTCGCTCCCGCGCATCGCCCTCGTGCCACTCATCACGATGATCTTCGGCTTCGGGCTCCTGGCGAAGATCGTGCTCGCGTGGACGATCGTGTTCTTCATCGTCTTCTTCAACACGTTCCAGGGCGCGCGCAGTGTCGACGCCGACCTGATCCACTCGGCGCGCTTCCTCGGCGCCTCGGAGCGGCAGGTCATGCGCACGGTCATCGTGCCCTCGGCACTCGCCTGGACCTTCGCCGCGCTCACGCCGTCCGTCTCGTTCGCGCTGATCGGCGTCGTCGTCGGCGAGTTCCTGGGCGGCGAGACGGGCGGGGGCCTCGGCTACCTCATCATCCAGTCGCTCGGCACGCTGAACGCCGCCGACATGATGGTGGCCCTCCTCACGCTCGGCGTGATCGGCATCGTGATGGCGCTCGGGATCAAGCAGGTCGAGCGGCGGCTCCTCCGCTGGCGGCCGGAGTACCGGACGGGCGCGTGACGCGCTGGGTCCTCGCGGCCCTCGGCCTGGTCCTCGTCCTCGGCCTGGTCGTCGCCGCCGCCGCGCGCTTCCTCGGCCGGCCCGGCTCGCGCGCCTCGATCGTCGTCTCGGTGGTCGCCTCCTGGCTCGGCGCGTGGATCCTCTGGAGCTTCGCGGGCGGGCTCCTCGTGCGCGGGGGCGTGCTCGTGACCTACCACGGCGCGCTCTTCGCGCCCGTCGCGCTGTTCGGCGCCCTCGTGCATTACCGAGTGTACGTGCGGGCGGGGCGCCTCGAGGGGCTGGCGGTCTTCGTGGGCGGCCAGCTCGCCTGGCTCGCTGTCGTCCTCGTCCAGAACGGCGCCCTCGGGGACCTCTGGGGCGGGCGCTAGTCTCCGGGGCGCTCCCGGGACCCTGGAAGCGGTCGGCCACGGAGAGGCCCGAGCTCTCTGATGCCTCCTCCGTCGACGTGACCGACCAATTCAACCGATAGACACACTCCTTCACAACAAGCGCAGGACTGTTCATAGGGCGCTTCAGAAGATCTTGACTTCATTGTGTTTCAGTTTGGCAGCGTGGTTGCTGTAGCAGCACGGGGGAGCATGAGCGTCGGGTGGGCGCGCTAACCTTGCGGAAATTAAGACAGCGGCGCGCGAAGCTCCAAGATCAGAAAGAAACCCCAAGGGAAGAATGGCGCGTGCGCGATCCAGAAACAGCGCTGGCGTCGTGAAGCAGCGTGGAGTGCTCATTGGTGGTATCCCGCTCCCTTTCGAGCCGTTCTATCGCCTGGCCACGGTCGCTGAGCTCCTCGACATCCACCTCTCGTACCTGTACAGGCTGCTCTCAATCCATCGCGCTCGCTTTCCCGCACGCTACCGACGAGACGGAAGACACCCGCGAAACGTGCGCGTCTTGACCGCCAGCGAGGTGCGCCGGCTATACGGACTGCTCGGGTGGAAAGCGAAGAAACCGCTCCGCAGGGCGCGCATGTCAAGCTCTACGTAACTTACCCCTCACGTTTGACCCTCACGTTTGACTTTTCATCTCGGATAACGGCCCGACCCAAAACCCGGCAGTAGAGTCATCGGCGACGGATTCGCTGTGCGCTCTTGCTTTCCGAGCAGGCCGAGGAGCGATGCTCGACGCCGCGGGCCTCGCCTTGGTGCCGGTCAGTCGTGCTGTCAGGCCCGGCCGACGAGGACCACGGAACACGGCGTTGAGGAGGAGGAGGCAGGAAGACCATCAAGGAGTGGAACCTGTTCAAAGATCGCGGTCCTTGTCCCAGCGACGAGTCTGGTCTCAAAGGAGGATTTAGCGATGAAAATGCGGAAAATGTTGATCACGGTCCCCTCAATAGTTGCTGTCCTCCTCCTCGGGGGAGCCACGGCCGAAGCCTGGCTGGAGTTGCCGCCGGGTATCTGCTGGCTCACAGGCGGTGGCATCAAACTCGAGCCGGTCACCGGCCCGCCGAGACTCGCCGAGGGCCAGACCAAAATCACCACCGGTGGCGTGGTGCATCCGGCTTGTGACGGTGCGGGCGCGGGCGGAAATTGGAACCATGTCGACCACACGGTCGGGCTCCACTTCAAGGGCACCGACATCCCGTTGGTCGCCTGTGGGAACGTCGACCCGGCGATCTGCCCACATTCAGGCTCCACGTCTCCAACAACGGACTTCAACGTCATCGAGTTCGAAGGATCGGGGACGCTTGAGGGAATCCAGGGAAACAAGTTCGGTCCTGTCGACGTGTGCTTCGCCGCCAAAGCCGTGGACTGCAATGAGCCAGGCGGGGCGAACGCCGGGGCCCTGACAGACCGGTACAGCATCGTCGTCTTCGAATGTGGAACGTCCAACGTCATTTACGCCTTCCCTGCGGTCGGTGCGGTCGGTGCTTTCCCGGACACGCTACCGATCGCGACAGGCAACATGCAGATGCATAGTAATCCCTGCGACGACCCGCCCCTGGGGTTCTAGAGGGTGTAACTGTTGAGGACGAAGGCCTGCGGAGGGCAGACACCCACCACGGTCCTGCTCCACTGACCTTCCTTCGGGAACCACCAGGCCCACAAGAACCCATAGGATCAGCCGAACAGCTCCGGGGGGAGGGGACGTTCCCTCCCCCCAGGGCAGCGCGCCCTCGGGGACCTCTGGGGCGGGCGCTAGCCCGAGACGCCTACTCGACGATCGCCTGATAGACGAGCTGCTTGAAGAGCTTTCGGTAGTACGACCGCTCCGGGCTCGGCGCCTGGGTCATGAGGACGCCGACCAGCTCCTCCTTCGGATCGATCCAGAAGTAGGTGCCGCCGAATCCGGCCCACATGTACTCGCCCGCCGACCCTGGCGTTGCCGCGACGCCAGCCCCTTGGCGAACGGCGAAGCCGAGGCCGAAGGTGTAGCCGGGCGTCCCGAGCAAGAGCTCGCCTGGTGAGGGCGTCGGCGTGACCCCGACGGTGATCTTCGCGAGGTGGTCCGAGGCCATGAGGCCCACGGTGGTGCGACTCAGCACGCGCGCGCCGTCGAGCTGGCCACCGTTGAGCAGCATCTGAGAGAAGCGCAGATAGTCAGCGGCCGTCGACACGCCGCCGGCTCCGCCGGAGTCGTTCTTGGGCGCGGCCGTCACGTCGAGGAGTTTGACCGGCCAGCCGGGAAGCGCCTCCGCCACGCGTCCGAGCTTGTCCTTCTCGACGAAGAAGCCGGAGTCCGCCATCTTGAGCGGCTTGAACACGCGCTCCTCGAGGAACCGGCCGAGCGGCATGCCGGACGCCGCCTCGACGACACGGCCGAGCACGTCGGTGGAGAGACTGTATTCCCAGACCGTCCCGGGCTGATGGGCCAGCGGCGCCTTCGCCAGCCGCTCGACCTGCTCGGCCGGGGTCATGCCCCGCGAATCGAACGGGAGACTATCCGGCTGGTACACGCCGGCTTTGATGTAGGCCTCCTTCACCGGAGCATTCACGGTGATCTCGCCATACACCAGGCCGGAGGTGTGCCGAAGCAAGTCCTGGATCGTCATCTCTCGATCGGCGGGCACCAGGGTGTAGGTCACCTTGCCGGTGCTCGAGTCGAATCTCGGCACGCTCACCTGGAACTTCGCGAACGGCGGGAGGAACTTGGAGACGGGGTCGGTCAGGACGAGCCGCCCCTCCTCCATCAGGACCAGCGCCCCTACCGAGACGAGCGGCTTCGTCATCGAGTAGATGCGGAAGATCGCATCCTTACTCATCGGCGCCCCGGTCGCCTTGTCACGGAAACCGAAGCTCTCGAAGTAGGCGACCCGGCCCTTGCGGGCGATCAGCGCGATTGCGCCGGGGAACTTTCCTTTCTCGATCTCGCCCCGGAGGGCGGATCCGATGCGGTCGAGCCGCTCCGCGGAGAGACCGACCTCCACGGGCCGGGCAGGAGGCAGTCCCTGCGCCCAGGCCGTGACGGCCGAGAGCGCCACGACGGCAGACACCAGCGGGCCGACGAGCCTCCTCATCAAGGCCTCCTCGCGGAAAGAGGTGGAACGGCCGGGATGCTAGGCCCGCCCCGCACTGTTGTCAACGGCTCACGAAGCCGACGCCTTGACCTCCTTGAGCACGTCGTCGGGGTTGAGGAGATCGAGCGGGTTGTCCAGGACCTTCACGAACTTGACGGTCCCGGTCTTGTCGATGATGAAGTAGGCGCGCTTGGCGTAGCGATAGATCGGGCTCGCCTCGTTGGTCTCCATCGCGCCGTAGACGGGCAGCATCTGGCGGCGGAAATCGGAGAGGAGGAGCTGCTTGGACGATTGCGCCTTCAGCCATCCGGCGAGTGCGAGGTAATGATCGGTGCTGACGCCCAGGACCTGGACGCCTGCGGCCTCGAACTGCGGCAGCGCCGCCTCGAAGCCGGCCAGTTCCTTTGTTCAGGTCGGGGTGAACGCCGCGATGAACGTGTAGATCACGACGGGCCCCTTGGCCGTCAGCTCGGAGAGCTTGACGGCCTTGCCGTCGGGTCCGGGCAGTGAGAAGTCGGGGGCCTTCTGCCCGACTTCGAGAGCGCCGGCGGCGCCGGCCAGGAGCGCGACGGCGAGGGCGCTCAGGATGAAAGCTCGAGTCACGACACGCTTGGTGGGCATGGCTCCTCCCTCTACGGTGTTGCGTAACTCCAATACTGGGTAACTGCGGAGACCTCCGCCTGGTTCCGCTATCGAGTACCAGGGTCCCGTGTCCAGGTCAACACACTTCGTCGTTCGCCCGGAACGCTCGGGCTTGACGCCTCCACGATCTGGGCGCATGGTGCGACTATCGCCGGAGCAGGAGAGAGGACGCCATGAAGAGGGGCCCGATCGTCACCACCGCCTCCCTGACGCTCACCGCGAGCCTCGCGCTCACGCCGACCGCTGCCCTCGCCGACGGATTTCGTGGCGGGGCGGTTGGCGGGCACGTCGTCAGTCGACCCGCGGTCGTCCGTCCATTCGTGGCGCGCCCGTTCGTCCACCGCCCGTTCGTCCACCGCCCGTTCGTCCATCGTCCCTTCTTCCGGCCCTTCATTCCCTTCGGGGTGATCGGTGCCCCCGTCGTCGTCTACGCGCCACCGCCGGTGTACTACGGTGCACCGCCAGCCTACTCCGACTCGGCGGCCTCCTATGACCCTCCGGCCGTCTACGCCGCGCGCGGCACCGTCGCGGTCGCACCGGCCCCGGCCCCTCCGCCGATGCCGAGCGTCGTCGAGTATCCGCACGGGCGATACGAGCTCCGCGGCGACGGGGTGACGGCGCCGTACACCTGGGTCTGGATCCCGAATCCCCCGCCGCCTCCGCCGCCGCCAGCAGGAGCGCCTCCCGCTCCGCCGGCATCGGGGAGCCCGGCGCCAGAGCGGCACAGCCAGGTCTACCGCTGGACGGACGGGCAAGGGGTGACGCACTTGACGGATCGCTGGGACGCGGTCCCGCCGGAGTACCGCGCGCGGGCGACACGATTCCAGCCCTCCTGAGCCGTCAAGCCGGCGGGCGGGCTCCGATCAGGCGCGGCTGCCCGGCTTGACGGCCTGGCCGCCCGCGGCGCAGAGCGGGCACTCCTCGGGCTCCCACGTCTTCGCCTGGATGGTCGCGAGCGCCACGCGCTTCATCGGGAACCGGGCGGCACCGCCCGAGCGATCGATCAGCGAGCCGACGCCCACGACCCCGCCGCCCGCCTTCTCGACGCACGCCACCACCTCGCGCGTCGAGCCGCCGGTAGTGATGACGTCCTCGACGACGAGGCAGCGCTCCCCCGCCGTGAGCGTGAAGCCGCGGCGCAGGGCCATCGCGTCGTTCTCGCGCTCGGTGAAGAGCGCGCGGGCGCCGAGCGCGCGCGCCACCTCGTGGGCCACGAGGATGCCGCCGATCGCGGGGGCGAGCACCGTCGTCGCGCCGGTGCTTCGGAAGGGGGCCGCCAGGGCCGCGCCGAGCGCGGCGGCGTGCTCCGGGTGCTGGAGGACGAGCGCGGACTGGAGGTAGACATCCGAGTGGAGGCCGGAGGTCAGGCGGAAGTGACCGCGCAGGAGCGCGCCGGTCTTCTCGTAGAGCTTCAGCGTCTGCTTTTCGGTCACGCGAGCCGACTCAAGATCTCACGGGCGGCGGCGGCCGGATCCGGCGCCGCGGTGATCGGACGGCCCACGACGATGTAATCGGCTCCGGCGTCTCGCGCCTGCCGGGGCGTCGCGACGCGCGTCTGGTCGTCGGTCCGCGGAGAACTCCGGATCCCGGGCGTGACGATGACCCAGTCGGGGCCCAGCGCCAGGCGCAGCGGGCCGATCTCTCGCGGCGACGCCACGCAGCCGTCGAGCCCGGCCGCGCGCGCGCGGTCGGCCAGGTGCAGGACGTGCGCGTCCACGCTGACCGCCACGCCGACCTCCTGCTGGAGCGCCCGCCGGTCGAGGCTCGTCAGCACGGTCACGCCGAGAACGAGCGGGCGCGGGACGGCGAAGTCCTGCGCCGCCCTCGTCGCCGCCTCGGCGGCGGCGCGCATCATCGCGACGCCCCCGCTCGCGTGCACGTCGAGCATGAACACGCCCAGGCGCGCGGTCTCGCGCGTGGCGCCGGCGACCGTGTTCGGGATGTCGTGGAACTTGAGGTCGAGGAAGACGCGGAAGCCGCGCTTGCGCGCCATCTCGACCGCGGCGGGCCCGGCGGCCGTGAAGAGCTGCGTCCCGATCTTGCAGCCGGTGACGACGCCGTCGAGGCGTGCGAGGAGCCCCTCCGCGTCGGCCAGGCTCTCGACGTCCAGCGCGACGAGGAGCCGGTCAGGCGCCACCGTGGTACTCCTGCAGGCTCAGGACCTGTTGCTCACCCTTGAGCAGGGCTTCGATGGCACCGATCGCGGTCTGGGCGCCATCGACCGTCAGGTAGTAGGCGATGTTCTGCATGACGGCGGTGCGGCGGATCAGGTACGAGTCCTTTCGCGCGCGGCCGTCCTCGGGCGTGTTGAAAAGGAGCGCGACCTCGCCGCGCTTCATCAGGTCGATGACGTTCGGCCGGTAGCCCTCGGCGACCTTGTGGACCAGCTCCACCGCCATGCCGTGGCGCTCGAGGACACGCGCCGTCCCCGCGGTCGCGACGAGTGAGAAGCCCATCTCGGCGAGACGCTTGGCGAGCGTCATCACCACGCGCTTGTCGCGGTTCTTCACCGAGATGAAGACTTTGCCGGAGGTGGGGAGCGTCGACCCCGCGGCGATCTGTGACTTGAGGTAGGCCTTGCGGAAGTCGCGATCGATCCCCATGACTTCGCCGGTGGACTTCATCTCCGGCCCGAGGACCGCGTCCACCCCCGGGAACTTGACGAACGGGAAGACCGACTCCTTGACGGCGATGTGGGTGAGCTCACGGGCGTCGTACGCGGCGTAGGGTCCCAACGGGTGGCCCAGCATCGCACGCGTCGCGACCTTCGCGAGCGGCAGCCCGATCGCCTTCGAGACGAAGGGCACAGTCCGCGAGGCGCGCGGGTTCACCTCGAGGACGTAGACCGTCTCGCTCTGGATCGCGAACTGCACGTTGATGAGGCCGATGACTCCGAGCGCCTTCGCCAGCGCTTTCGTCTGCTCGCGCAGCGTTTCGATCTGGTCCTCGCCGAGCGAGTAGGGGGGAAGCGCGCACGCCGCGTCGCCCGAGTGGACGCCGGCCTTCTCGATGTGCTCCATCACGCCCCCGACGATGACGCGCTCGGCGTCCGCGACCGCGTCGACGTCGATCTCGATCGCGTCCTCGAGGAATTTGTCGATCAGGACGGGGTGCGCGGGGGAGACCTGCACGGCTTCGCGCATGTACTCGCGGAGATCCTCGGCGTCGTAGACGATGCGCATCGCCCGGCCGCCGAGCACGTACGACGGGCGCACGAGCACCGGGTAGCCGATCGACGAGGCGATCGCCTGAGCTTCCTCGAGCGAGCGCGCCGTGGCGCCCGCGGCCTGGCGTAGCCCGAGCTCGGTGATGAGCTCGTTGAAGCGCTGGCGGTCCTCGGCGCGGTCGATGGCGTCGGGCGAGGTGCCCAGGATCGGGACGCCTGCCTCCCGCAGGGGCACCGCGAGCTTGAGCGGCGTCTGGCCGCCGAACTGGACGACGACGCCGAGCGGCCGCTCCTTCTCGACGATGTTGAGGACGTCCTCGAGCGTGAGGGGCTCGAAGTAGAGGCGATCGGACGTGTCGTAGTCCGTGGAGACCGTCTCGGGGTTGCAGTTGACCATGATCGCCTCCACGCCGAGGTCGCGGAGCGCGAACGCGGCGTGGACGCAGCAGTAGTCGAACTCGACACCCTGACCGATGCGATTCGGCCCCGAGCCCAGGATGACCACCTTCGTGCGCGGCGTCGGTGGTGCCTCGTCCTCCTCCTCGTACGTCGAGTAGAGGTACGGCGTGTGGGCGACGAACTCCGCGGCGCATGTGTCCACCATCTTGAAGGTCGCGACGACACCCTGAGCCGAGCGGCGCCGGCGCACCTCGGCCTCGGTCGTCCCCGTGAGCGCCCCGATGCGGCGGTCGGCGAAGCCGAGCTGCTTGGCCCGCCGCATGACCTCGGCGTCGGCGAGGGCGGCGCGCGCGATCTCGGGCTCGAAGGCGACGATCTCGCGGATCCCCTCGAGGAACCACGGATCGATCCGCGTGAGCGCGTGGACCTCCTGGGTCGTGAAGCCGGCGCGGTAGGCGTCGCCGATCGCGAAGACGCGGTCGGGGGTCGGCACGCGCAGGAGGTGGCGCAGCTCCTCGTCGGTGACGGGCCGGTCGAGCGTGAGCCCCCAGGCGTCCTGCTCGAGCGAGCGAACGGCCTTCTGGAGCGCCTCCTTGAACGTGCGCCCGATCGCCATCACCTCGCCGACCGACTTCATCTGCGTCGTGAGCGTCCGGTCCGCCTCGGGGAACTTCTCGAACGCCCACCGGGGGAACTTCACCACGCAGTAGTCGATCGCCGGCTCGAACGACGCGGGCGTCTCGCGCGTGATGTCGTTCCTGATCTCGTCGAGCGTGTAGCCGACGGCGAGCTTGGCGGCGATCTTGGCGATGGGGAAGCCGGTCGCCTTCGAGGCGAGCGCCGAGGAGCGGCTGACGCGCGGGTTCATCTCGATCACGACGAGGCGGCCGTCGTCCGGGTTGACGGCGAACTGGATGTTCGAGCCGCCCGTCTCGACGCCGATCTCGCGGATGATCGCGATCGCGGCGTCGCGCATGAGCTGGTACTCCTTGTCGGTGAGGGTCTGCGCGGGGGCGACGGTGACCGAATCGCCTGTGTGGACGCCCATCGGATCGACATTTTCGATGGAGCAGATGATGACCACGTTATCGGCGAGATCGCGCATCACCTCGAGCTCGAACTCCTTCCAGCCGATCACCGACTCCTCGACGAGCACGGTCGAGACAGGCGACGTCTGGAGCCCCCAGCGGACCGCCTCCTCGAGCTCGTCCGGGCCGTAGGCGATCGAGCCGCCCGTGCCGCCGAGCGTGAACGAGGGCCGGATGATCGCCGGGTAGCCGACCTGGCGGACGATCGTGCGCGCCTCGTCGAGGCTCCGCGCGTACCCCGAGCGCGGCAGTGCCTGGCCGATGCGCTCCATCGCCTGCTTGAAGAGCTGGCGGTCCTCGGCCTTCCGGATCGCGGGGAGCTTGGCCCCGATCAGCTCGACGCCGAAGCGCTCGAGCGTGCCGTCCTCGGCGAGCGCGACCGCGAGGTTCAGCCCCGTCTGGCCGCCGAGCGTGGGCAGCAGGGCCTCGGGGCGCTCGCGCTCGATGATCTTCGCGACGACCTCCGGCGTGAGCGGCTCCACGTACGTGCGCTGAGCGAGCTCCGGGTCCGTCATGATCGTGGCGGGATTCGAGTTGACGAGGACGACCTCGAACCCCTCCTCGCGGAGCGCTTTCAGCGCCTGGGTGCCCGAGTAGTCGAATTCGCACGCCTGCCCGATGACGATCGGCCCCGAGCCGATGATGAGGATCTTCCTGAGGTCCGTGCGTTTGGGCATCAGGCCGCCGGGCCTTGAGCGCTACTCTTCGACGAGTCCATAGACGATCGACGTCTCGGGAACGGCCTCTTCACGGCGGTAGAGGACGTCGTCCAGGCGGCCCTGGCCGATCCACACGGCCTGGCCGTTCCCCCAGAGCTGCTCGCCCAGAACGCTGATCCGCCGGTCGACGCGCTCGCGGATCGCGTGGGCTTCGAGGGACGTCTCGCTCGTGGTCGTAAACGACGTCCACTCCGGCTTCTGGCCGGCTCCTTCCGTCTTCCGGTACGAGATCAGGTACTTGGGCATGACGACGCTCAGCCTCCCCTCCGTGTCATGAGCTCCGTGAACCGATGGAACAGGTAATTGGCGTCGTGCGGTCCGGGCGACGCCTCCGGATGGTACTGCACCGAGAACGCCGGCCACTCGCGGTGAGCGAGCCCCTCGCACGTGCCGTCGTTGAGGTTGACGTGCGTCGGCTCCCAGCCGTGGCCGGCGACCGACTCGGGCTCCACCGCGAACCCGTGGTTCTGGGCGGTGATCTCGACCTTCCCCGTCGCGAGGTCCTTCACCGGATGGTTCGCCCCGTGGTGGCCGAACTTGAGCTTGTACGTACTGCCGCCGCCGGCGAGCCCCATGATCTGATGACCCAGGCAGATCCCGAAGACCGGCACGCGGCCGAGGAGCCGGCGGACCGACTCGATCAGGTAGGGCACGGCCTCCGGATCGCCCGGCCCGTTCGAGAGGAAGACGCCGTGGGGTCTCATCTCGAGCACCGCCTCCGCGGAAGTCGCTGCGGGCACCACCGTGACCTCGCAGCCCGCCATCCGGAGCTGGCGCAGGATGTTGTGCTTGATCCCGCAATCGTAGGCGACGACGTTGAAGCGCGGCGACGGCGGCGCCACGTAGCCGCGCCCGAGCTGCCAGAGGCCCTCCGACCATGTGTAGGCGCGCTCCACGGTCACCTCTGCGACCAGATCGCGCCCGATCAGCCCCGGGAGCGTCCGTGCCCGAGCACTGAGGTCCGCCGGGTCGCTCGCGACCGACGAGATGATCCCGTCCTGAGCGCCGTGGTCGCGGAGGTGGTGCGTGAGCGCGCGGGTGTCGATCCCCTGGATGCCGACGACGCCGTGGCGCCGGAGGTATTCGTCGAGGCTCAGCGCCGAGCGAAAGTTCGAAGCGATCGGCGAGCACTCGCGGACGATGAACCCGTTCACCCACGGCTTCCGCGACTCGACATCCTCTCCGTTGATCCCGCAGTTGCCGATCAGCGGGTACGTCATCGCCACGATCTGCCCGCGGTACGACGGATCTGTCAAGATCTCCTGGTACCCCGACATCGCGGTGTTGAAGATCACCTCGCCCCAGGTCTCGCCGAGCGCGCCGAGGGGCTGCCCCCTGAAGACCCGCCCATCGCGTAATACGAGGAACGCGCGGTTCACAGGCGCACGACCTTTCCACCGACGATCGTCATCCATGGTCCGCCCGTGAGCGTCCAGCCGGCGAAGGGCGTATTCCGGCTCTTCGACCGGAACCGCGCGGGGTCGACCGTGAGTTCCCGGTCGGGATCGAGGATCGTCACGTCCGCGGGCGCGCCGGGGGCGAGGCTCCCGCCCGGCAGGTTGAGCAGCCGCGCCGGGTCGCGCGAGAGCCGCGAGACCAGCGTCGCGAGCGGCAGGAGCCCGGGCCGCACGAGCCTGTCCAGCAGGAGCGCCACGGCGGTCTCGAGCCCGACGATGCCGAAGGCAGCATGGTCGAACTCGCCTTCCTTCTCCGCGAGCGCGTGGGGCGCGTGGTCGGTGGCGATGCAGTCGATCGTGCCGTCGGCCAGCGCCTCGAGCACCGCCTCGGTATCGCGCTTGGTCCGGAGCGGCGGCGCCATCTTCGTGTTCGCGTCGAACGTCCTCACCGCCTCCTCGGTCAGCAGGAGGTGGTGGGGCGTGACCTCCGCGGTGACGCGCACGCCGCGCGCCTTGCCGTCGCGGACGAGGCGGACGGCCCCCGCGGTCGAGAGGTGGGCGATGTGGACGTGGGCGCCCGTCAGCTCGGCGAGGAGGATATCGCGGGCGACCATGACCTCCTCGGCGGCCGCGGGCGCGCCGGGCAGCCCGAGCTGTGTCGAGACCACGCCCTCGTTCATCGCGTAGCCGTGGCAGAGGGTCGTGTCCTCGGCGTGGCTGATCACGGGCACGCCGAACGGCAGGGTGTACTCCATCGCGTGGCGGTAGAGGCCCGCGTTCATCACGCACTTGCCGTCGTCCGAGAAGGCGACGCAGCCCGCCTCGGCGAGCTCCGCCAGCTCGGCCAGCTCCTCGCCCAGGAGGCCGCGCGTGACGGCGCCGATCGGGTGGACACGCGCCGCGCCTTCGTCCTGCGCCTTGGCGAGGATGTAGTCGGTGACGGAGCGGTTGTCGTTGACGGGGCTCGTGTTCGCCATACACGCGACCGCCGTGAAGCCGCCGGCCGCCGCCGCGCGCGTGCCCGTCGCGACGGTCTCCTTGTACTCATGGCCGGGCTCGCGCAGGTGGACGTGGATGTCGATGAAGCCCGGGCAGACGATCTTGCCCGCGGCGTCCACGACCTCCGCCCCCGCGGGCACCGGCAGGCGCGCCCCGACGCGCTCGATCTTGCCGTCGGCGATCAGCACGTCCTGCACGCCGTCCGTGGCGTTCGCCGGGTCGATGACGCGGCCGCGCGTGACGACGAGGCTCACGGCGCGTCCGCCTTACTGCCCGCGAGCAGGAGCAGCACGCCCATCCTCACGGCGACGCCCTTCGCCACCTGATCGAGGATCACCGAGTACGGGCCGTCGGCGACCTCGGGCGCGAGCTCGATGCCGCGGTTGACCGGCCCCGGGTGCATGATGAGCACGTCCGGGCGCGCGTGCTTCGCCAGCTTGTCGAGCGTGAGCCCCCAGTAGCGCGAGTACTCGCGGAGCGACGGGATGAGGCCGTTCGTCATGCGCTCGTGCTGCAGTCGCAGCAGCATGATCACGTCCACGTCGCGGATCGCGTCCTCGAGCCGGTAGCTCACCTTCACGCCGAGCTCCTGCACGAAGGGCGGGATCAGCGTCGGTGGCCCCGCCACCGTCACGGTCACGCCGAGCTTGCGCATCCCGTGGATGTCGGACCGCGCCACGCGGCTGTGCGCGATGTCGCCGACGATCGCGACGTGGAGCCCGTCGAAGTGCGCCTTCTTCTCGCGGATCGTCAGGAGGTCGAGGAGCGCCTGGGTCGGGTGCTCGTGCGCCCCGTCGCCCGCATTGACGATCGAGCAGGGGAGCGTGCGGGCGAGCAGCTCGGCGGCGCCGGCCGACGAATGGCGGACGATGACCACATCGGGGCTCATCGCGGCGATGTTCTTGGCGGTGTCGATGAAGCTCTCGCCCTTGGTGGTGCTCGACCCGCTGGCGGAGAAGTTGATGACGTCCGCCGAGAGCCACTTGCCCGCGATCTCGAAGGAGGTGCGCGTGCGGGTGGACGGCTCGTAGAAGAGGTTGACGATGGTCTTGCCGCGCAGCGCCGGCACCTTCTTGATCTCCCGCGTTGCGATCTCCTGGAGCGAGGCGGCGGTGTCCACCAGCAGGACGATCTCGCTCGCGTCCAGCTCCCGCATCGTCAGCAGGTGCTTCCGCGTCCAGCGCATGCTCAGGCCTCCTCGGGTTCTTCGATCACCACGCGGTCGTCACCGTCGTGCTCGCGGAGCCGGACGGCCACGCTCTCGCGCCTGGAGGTCGGGAGGTTCTTGCCGACGTAGTCGGGGCGAATCGGCAGCTCGCGGTGGCCGCGGTCGATCAGGATCGCGAGCTGGATCGCCCTCGGCCGCCCGAGGTCGATGATGGCGTCGAGGGCAGCGCGGACGGTACGGCCCGTGAAGAGGACGTCGTCCACCAGGATGACGGTCTTGTTCTTGATCGAGAAAGGGATGTCGGTCCCGCGGATGACCGGCGCGCCGCGCAGGCCGAGGTCGTCGCGGTAGAGCGTGATGTCCAGCGTCCCCACGGGCAGCGTGGCGCCGTCGATCTGGGCGATCTTGGCGGCGAGCCGCTGCGCGAGCGTGACGCCACGGGTGCGCAGGCCGACGAACGCGAGGTCGGAGGCGCCGCCGTTCTTCTCGAGGATCTCGTGGGCAATGCGGGTGAGGGCCCGGTCGAGCGCCGCTTCGTCGAGAACTTGCGTCTTCTCTCGGAAGCGCGGTACGGGGGCGGCCATCTTCTCTCCTTACGAGCCTCTCGGGGCTCACTTAAAGGAAAGTGCACGAACTACGGTTACTTTACAGGCGGAGGCCCGGCGCTGTCAACCCGAGGCTCCGCCTCAGACGTTCGTTCGTTTTGACTGCGGCGAGTTTCAGATCCCTGCGCGGATGACGCTGACGACGACTGCAAAGGGGATCGCGAGTCCGGTCATCCCTGCGATCTGTCGGCGAGGGTCAACTGGTCGAGTGATGCCACGACCTGACTGAGCGGATACGACTCGTCGCTCTTGCGCGACCGGCCGCAGACCATGCATTTCCAGACGAGCGATACTTGATCGCGCACCCCAAGCCTGCCCGCGTCCTGCAGGTGCTGGAGATCGAAGCGAAGTAGGCCGCCGCACTGACACTTCATCATCTGGGTCCCCCCTCGTGTCCTCGGTCTTCCGACTTGAGGGCAGCAAGCGGGGTGCCACCGATGGCTGACTGCTAACTTGCGCCGGCGCTTGCTATTTGAGCACCCTGAGGCGACGGGCCGGCAAGGAAACGGTTAGAACATAGCCATGGCGGCGGATGGAATCGTGCCACCGGTGACGGCAGGCGCTGTCCGGCGAGCCGTTACCCACTCCCCGCCGCGGCGGCCTGCCACGCGCGGAGGAGATCGAGCGCCAGGAACGCGAGGGCGCCCAGCATCAGGAGCGCGCCGGCGCCGAACATGAGGCGCCCGATGGCCTCGGCGTGCTGGAGCAGACCCGTGTGGCCGAGGATGTAGTTCCAGTCGTGGATGAGCCCCTCGGCCAGAAGCGGCAGCGCCATCGCCCGGCCGTCGGCCGCGTAGACCGCGACGTCGGCGAGCGATTGCCCTGTCCAGAAGACCGCGACCGCGGCGGAGGCGCCCTGGTGCGTGCGCAGGAAGGCGACGACGCAGATCGCCGGGATCAGCACCTGGTTCAGCGAGCCACCGAGCACCCCGACGAACTGGCCGAAGAACCCGAAGATCAGGTGGCCCGCCTCGTGGAAGACGAGGTTCACGCCGTGGAGGAACGCGACGACCCCGCCCGAGGCGAGCGTCAAGCCCTGGCCGAGGACCCGGAACGCGATCCAGATGAGCAGCAGGAGCCCGACCGCGCGGCCGGCGGTCGCGGCCATCAATCCGCCAGCGTCGCGACGACCGGCGCGTGATCCGACGGCTTCTTGCCCTTGCGCTCGTCGCGGTCGATCTCGACGGAGAGGCAGCGCGCAGCGAGCGCGGGCGTCAGCAGGACGTGGTCGATCCGGAGCCCCCAGCCGCGGTGAAAAGCACCGGCGCGGTAATCCCACCAGGTGAAGAGACCGCCCTCCTGGCGGTGGAGCCTGAGCGAGTCACGGAGCCCCCAGGAGACGAGATCGCGGAAGGCCGCGCGCTCAGGGTCGCTGAACATGATCTGGCCGCGCCACTTCTCCGGGTCCCAGACGTCGCGGTCCTCGGGGGCGATGTTGAGGTCGCCGCACAGGACGAGCGCCTCGTCGGGCTTGGAGGAGGTTTCGAGGAAGGCGCGGAAGCGGCGATACCAGTCGAGCTTGTAGGCGTACTTGTCCGAGCCGACCTCCTGGCCGTTCGGCCCGTAGATGCTCATGACCTTGAGGCCGGCCACGCGCGCCACCAGGAGGCGCCGCTGGGCGTCGTCGCCCTCGTCGGGGAGCCGGCGCGCCACCTCCTCGGCGCCGGCGCGCGTCAGGACCGCGACGCCGTTATAGGTCTGCTGGCCCGCCACGAGCGCCTCGTAGCCGAGCGCCCGCAGCTCCGCGAACGGGAACTGGTCGTCGGCGACCTTCGTCTCCTGCAGGCACACGATGTCGGGCCGGCGCCGCTCGAGCCACACGAGGAGGCGGGGCAGGCGCGTGCGGATCGAGTTGACGTTCCACGTCGCGATCTTCACGGGAGGATCGTAGCAAGTTCGGGAACGCTCCTGCTAGAGTGACGCGCCTGGGTGCGCCGCGCATCATCACCGACGCCGGCGCGCCGCGCGCTCAGGAATCCCGTCTGGGCGGGGTGATGTTGTACGCCTTGAGCTTACGGTAGAGGTGGCTCCGCTCGATACCGAGCCGCTCCGAAGTCCGCGTCATGTTCCAGTCGTTGGCCCGGAGCTCCGCGAGGATGTACGCGCGCTCGAAGTTCTCCCGCGCCTCTCTGAGCGACCGCTCGCTCGCCTCGCCGGCGGGGACGGCGGCCTTGGGGCGGAGCGGCGCCGGCAGGTCGTCGGCGCCGATCACGTCGCCGCGGGTCATGATCACGAGCCGCTCCACCATGTTGCGGAGCTCGCGCACGTTTCCGGGCCAGTCGTAGGCGAGGAAGTAGCCGAGCGCCTCGCCCGACACGGTCCTGGGCCGCTTGCCGTTCTCGGCGCAGAAGAGCGCGATGAAGTGGTCCACGAGCACGGGGATGTCATCCTTTTTGGCGCGGAGCGGCGGCACCTCGATCGGAATGACGTTGAGGCGGTAGTAGAGATCGTCGCGGAAGCGACCCTCGCGGATCAGCGTCTCGAGATCGCGGTTGGACGCCGCGATCACGCGCACGTCCACGCGGATCGTGTCCTTACCCCCGACGCGCTCGAACGCCTGCTCCTCGAGCGCCCGGAGCACCTTCGCCTGCGTCTTCAGGCTCATGTCGCCGATCTCGTCGAGGAAGAGCGTGCCGCCGTCGGCGAGCTCGAACTTGCCGCGGCGGCGCGCCAGCGCGCCCGTGAACGCCCCCTTCTCGTGGCCGAAGAGCTCGGACTCGATCAGCTCCTCCGGGATCGCGGCGCAGTTGACCTCGACGAACGGCTGCTCGCGCCGCGCCGAGCGGGCGTGGATGGCTCGAGCGACCAGCTCCTTGCCGCTGCCGTTCTCGCCGCGAATCAGCACGCGGCCGGTCGTCGGCGCGGCGGTGGCGATCTGCTCGCGGAGCCGGCGGACCGGCTCGCTGTCGCCGATGATCTCCGCACGCTCGACGAGGCTCTCGCGCAGGGTGGCGTTCTCGCGCGCGAGGCGCGCGTGCTCGAGCGCCCGCGTGACCGTGAGCAGCGTCTTCTCGAGCGAGAGCGGCTTCTCGATGAAGTCGTAGGCGCCGAGCTTGGTGGCCTTCACGGCGGTCTCGATCGTGCCGTGCCCGGAGATCATCACGACGAGCGCGTCGGGGCGGAGGCGCTTGATCTCGGCAAGCGTCTCGAGGCCGTCCATGCGCTCCATCCAGATGTCGAGGAAGGTGAGGTCGGGCGGCTCGTCGGCGACGACCCTGAGCGCGTCCGCACCGCTGCCGACGGCGGTGACGCGGTAGCCCTCGTCCTCCAGGACGCCGCGCAGGGTCGCCTGGATCGCGGGCTCGTCGTCGACGATTAAGATATGCTCGCTGGACATCCTATCCCTCGGCGCCGCGCGCCCAGGCGCTGGCGCGCTGTCGCGCGCAGGATATGCTCGCGGGACATCGGCTATGCCTCGACCGGCGCGGGGGTGCGCGACACGGGCACCTCGATGATGAACCGGCACCCGCGCGGCTCGTTGTCCTCGACGCGGATCGTACCGCCGTGCTCGGTGACGATCTCCCAGACGATCGGCAGCCCGAGCCCCATGCCTGCGGCCTTGGTCGAGAAGTAGGGCAGGAAGAGCTTGTCCTTGTCTTCGGGGCTGATGCCGGGCCCGGTGTCCGTCACGATGATCCTGGCGTGGGCGGTCTCGGGGACGTGGGCTGTCTCGACGACGACCCCGCCCGCGCCGCCCACCGCCTCGACGGCGTTGTCCACGAGGTTCAGCACCGCGCGCTTGATATGGTCGGGGTCGACCTCGACGGATGGCAGGTCCTCGGCGTGCCGCGTGACCAGCGTGAGCCCCGGGTGTGACTCGCGGTAGAGCGCCACCACGGACTCGACGAGCGGCCCGAGGTCGGTGGGCCGCGGTGCCAGGGCGGGCATCCGGGCAAAGCGCGAGAACTCGTCCACCAGCCGCCGCAGGCCGTCGACCTCCTGGATGATCGTCCCGGTGCACTCCGTCACGAGCTGCTGGTTCTCGCCCGCGCTCCGGGCGAGCCGCCGGCGGAGCCGCTGGGCGGAGAGCTGGATGGGCGTCAGCGGGTTCTTGATCTCGTGCGCGATCCGCTGCGCCACCTCCCGCCACGCGGCGACGCGCTGCGCCTTCAGCAGCTCGGTGAGGTCCTCGAAGACGACGACCGCGCCCGCATACTCGCCTTCCGGCCCACGCAGAGCGGTCGCCGAGGCGAGCAGCGAGAGCGTCGTGCCGCGCCGCCGCAGGTGGAGCTCCTGCTCGACGCCGCCGGCTTTCGGGCGCCGCGTCCGCTGGACGAGCGCCACGACGTCCTTGACGTCGGGGCCGGCGAACACCTCCTCGAGGAGCTGGCCGACGGCCGCCTCGTTCACGCCGAACATGCGCGCGGCGGCCCGGTTGATGGTCGTGAGCCGCCCGAGCGGGTCGAACGACACGACGCCACTCGAGAGCGCCTCGAGCACGGTCTCGATGTAGCGGCGACGGTCCTCGAGCTCGGTGTGCTTGTCCGAGAGGTCGAGGTACGCCTCCTCCAGCCGCCGTTTGGACTCGGCGAGGTCGTCGGTCATCCGGTTGAACGACTGCACGAGGACGCCGAGCTCGTCGTTGGCGCGCGCCTGGACCTTGTAGCTCAGGTTGCCGATGGCCACCTCGCGCGTGCCCTCGGCGAGCTCGGCGATGGGGCCCGTGATCCCCCGCGCCAGGTACAGCCCGAACCAGGCGAACGAGAAGACCACGATCAGCGTCATCAAGAGGAACAGCAGGATGTAGATGCCCTTGATCGGCGTCCGCAGGAGCCTGAGCTGCTTGTACTCCTGGAACGCCTGTGAGATGCCGCGCACCCGCGCCTCGAGCCGCTCGGAGACGTGCGTGGCGACCACGACGACGCCGGCGACGCGCGGCTCCGCGCCGCGGGGCTGCGACCAGATGGGCATGAAGGCCTCGATGAGGTCCCCGGACGACAGCTCGCGGACGGTCGTGACCTCCTGGCCGGCGAGCCCGCGCTTGAGCTGGCTCTCGTTCACGTCGCGGGTCTGGAGGTCGCCGAGCACGGGGTCCTTGACGTGCACGAACTCTTGCCCCTGCGCGTTGAAGACGGTGAGCGCGCTGATCCCGAGCTGCTCCTGCTGCTCGACCAGGTATGTCGCGAGGGCCTCGCGCCGGTGCTCGCCGAGGAGGCCGTCGCGGTCGATCACGCGGCCGATGCGCTGCGCGTGCCGGAGCGCGGTCCGCTCGAGGTCGGTGTAGTACGTCTGCGCCACCGAGAGCGCCTGGTCGAGCGGGCGCTCCACCTGCGGCTTGAACCACCCCTCGATCGACTTGTTGATGAAGTTCGACGCGATGAGGAAGATCAGGATCGCCGGCGCGACCGAGAGCGACAGGAAGGCGAGCACGAGCTTGGTCTTGAACTTCGCGCCGATGACGTTCTGCCGCCGCTCGAACCAGAGCTTGACCAGGTTCCGGAACAGCAGCACGACCAGCAGCAGCAGGACGATCAGGTTCAGGTTGAGGAGGGCGAAGATCGTGATGTTGGAGGCGAGGGGAAGATCGGGCGCGTAGACGCCGGTGTCCACGAGGTTCGCCACGGCGACCAGGAACAGGAACCCCGCGATGATCAGGAGGTTGCGCTGGCGTCGGTTCTCATCGCTGAGCAGCGGCACTATTGCACCCGCTGGATCGTGCGGTAGTCGGACTGGCGTGAGGTCTGCTCGGCCGTGCCGGTCATCCGCGCGAGGAAGGTGTTCTCGCCGTTGAGCGCCGCCTCGGCGTCGACCCGGACGTAGATGACCGCGTTGGGGTCGAGGGCGCTGGCGGGGGTCATCTTGAGACCGCGCAGCTCGGAGAGCACGCGGTGGGCGTCGCGGAAATCACGCGTGATGTGGACGGGCCGCGCCTCGCCTTTGAGGGACGTGACCTTGAGCTCCTTGGTCACCACGTTGTAGACGAGGGTGCGCTCGACGACCTTCGCCATCAGCAGCTGGTCGCGCCAGTAGCGGTTGTACTGCCAGAGCTCGACGGTGACACGGACGTGCGCCGGGATGCCGCTCTGGATCCCCTCCTGAAACGCCTCGGGGACGGCGCCGAGCAGCACGACGTGGACCGTCACCTCGTGGTCGTTGAGGAAGACGGCGAGGTCGCTGATGCGTAGCTCGGCGCGCGCGGGCGCGGCAACCGCCAGCGCCAGCGCCGCCGCGAGGAGCGAGCGCCTGAGACTGGAAGCACGCATACGACGGACACGACATTATAGCGTGGGCGGTCGGGCGGGCCCGCGGCTCAGATGCCGGCGAGGCCGGACGCGGGTACCTGCGGCAGGACTCTGAGGGCGGCGCCCGCGGGCCGCCGCTCGATGCCCAGGGAGCGCTGGATCGCCAACCCGAGCTCGACGTTGAGCGTGTGGCCCCCGTTGCGCGCGACGACGTGCGCGAGGATCGGGCGGCCGAGGAGCGCCAGGTCGCCGATGAGGTCGAGGATCTTGTGGCGGACGAACTCGTCGCGGTAGCGCAGGCCGTTGAGCGGGCCGCGGTTCGCGAGCACGACCGCGTTGTCGAGCGAGCCGCCGCGCGCGAGGCCGTTCTTCCGCATGAGCCCGAGGTCCTTGAGGAACCCGTAGGTGCGGGCCGGTGCGACGTCGTCGACGAAGGCGCGCTCCGTGGCGGCCGTCCAGGACAGGACCTGCGTGCCGATCGCCGGGTGATCCACGTCGAGCGTGTAGCTGATGCGGAAGGTCGTCGAGGGGAAGATGTGGATCCAGCGCCCGCCGCTGCCGACGCGGATCGGGTAGGGGAGCGTGAGCGGTCGCCGGCGCGCCGACTGCTGGTTCCGTCCGGCGGCGGCGAGCAGGGTGACGAAGGGCTTCGCACTGCCGTCCATCGCCGGGATCTCCGGGCCGTCCACCTCGACCTCGAGGTTGTCGATGCCGAGCCCGGCCGCCGCTGCCATCAGGTGCTCGACGGTCTGCACACGCGTGCCGTTCCTCCCGATCGTCGTGGCGTAGTGCGAGTTGACGACGCTCTGCGGAACGGCGGCGATCCGGTCGGCGCCAGCGCGGAACACGATGCCGGTGTCCTCGGGCGCCGGGGACAGGGTCACCCTCGCCGGCTTGCCTGAGTGAAGGCCGACCCCCTCCAGCGTGACCGGCCTCCTGATCGTTTGCTGGCGCATAGACCCGGGGAGCCTGAGCAACCTCGATGCCACAATTCCGGAAAGGTGGTAAGTGACCGCCGCTCCACGCCTTCTCTGGTTGACCCGGGCGCGTTTCGCTTCCCGCTGGTAGCATCGATGACACGCGATTGGCGGCGCGGTGTCCCAAATGGGAGACAACCGAGACGTCGCTCAGACATCCACGATCACGCTGACTTGGTGGCGCCCAGCGCGCTCCAGGACACTCGCTCGGTGAAGAGTCGCGGCCTTGACGACGGTGCCGGGCCGGTGGCGGCGCGTGTCGAGCGCCTCGCCGTGAAGCACGCCGTGGATGAGCGTGTCGCTCGCCGAGAGGACCGCGACACGGTGGACGACGAAGCCTTCGATCTCGTGCACGTAGAGGCACTCGTTGATCCAGGTGACAAGGAGCGTCTCGGGCGACTCGGCCTGTGCGCGGACCTCGCGGTGCTCGCGCTCTTCGACCTCGTCGGGTGCGACGATCAGCGCGAAGACGCCGAGCGCCGCCTGGGCAAAAGCCTCCGCGCGCGTCGGACCCCACGCGCGCACGCCCACATCGGCGTCCACGTCGAACTGCTCCCAGCCGGCCTCGGGCGGGTCGCCCGGGACGGGGCGTTCGGTGGCTGTGTTCCGCATGTCTTCTCAGTCCATATCGCCGAATTTGCTCTGGAGGACGGCGATGATCGCCGGGCCTGCGGTCTCCGTGCGCAGGATCCGCGGCCCGACGCCGATGACCCTCCAGCCGACTGCGCGCCCACTCTCGACTTCCTGGCGCGACAGCCCCCCCTCTGGCCCGATCAGAAGATGGATGCTCGCGCCTTGGGGCAGGGTGGGGGGCAGGCTCTGGGTGAGTGTCGTTCCGAACGGAAGAGCTTGCCCCCCACCCTGCCCCTGCCCCGCCGCGCCTTCCCAGAGGCAGAGCCGGAGCTCGGCGGGCTCGTCGAGCGCCAGGAACTCCCCGAGCGGTCGCGGCACGTCGACGGGGGGAATGACACCGCGACCGCACTGCTTCGCCGCTTCCTTGGCGACCCGCTGCCAGCGCCGCGCGCGCTCGCGCCAGCGACCGGGCTCGAGTGTGACGATCGTCCGCTCGGTGGTCACCGGCACGACGCGCGCGACGCCGAGCTCGGTGGCCGCGCGGACGATCGCCTCCATCTTGTCCCCCTTCGGGACCGACTGGACGAGCGTGATCCGGAGCGGCGACTCGGCGTCGCGACGCGCGACGCCGAGAACGGTGCCCGTGACGGTCTCGCCGACGTCCTCGAGGCGCACCGTGAAGTCGTGGCCGGCGCCGTCGGCGGCGATCACCGTGTCGCCGGGCTTGAGGCGCAGCACGCGTCTGAGGTGGCGCGACTCGGCGCGGTCGAAGGCGACGCGGCCGTCACGGATCCGGTCAGGCGCGATCGTGAAGCGGCGCACGGGCGAGCTCGAGGGTGGTCCAGCCCTCCACCGACATCGATGCGCGCGAAGCGAACCCGTGACCACCGAGCGCGGCGGCGACGCCGGCCGCCTCCGCGTCGAGGATGCCGCCGAGCAGGAGCGCGCCCCCGGGAGCGAGATAGCGGGCGTAGCGCGGCGCCAGCCTGAGGTGCGCCGCGGTCAGGAGGTTGGCCACGACGAGCGGCGCCCCCGACTCCTCGAGCGCGCCCGCGTCGCCGAGGATGCAGCGCACGCGATCGCAGACACGGTTGCGGGCGGCATTCGCCATCGCGGAGGCGACGGCGTCGGGATCGTCGTCGACGGCGAGGACCCGGACGACGCCGAGCCGCGCGGCGGCGATTGCGAGCACACCCGAACCGGTCCCGAGGTCGATCAGCCAGGGCGGGACCGTCCGGGCGAGCAGCGACTCGAGCCGCTCGAGGCACCCGAGGGTGCTCGGGTGCTGGCCCGTGCCGAAGGCGCGGCCGGGCTCGATCGTGATCACGACGCGCCCGTTCGTGCGCGGCCGTTCCCACGGCGGCGCGATCAGCAGGCGTTTGCCGACGGACAGCGGGCGGAAGTGTGCGCGCCAGGCGTCGGCCCAGTCCTGGCTCGCGAGCGCGACGACGCTTGGCTCGCCCGCGCCGGGGAAGCCGAGCTCGCGCAGCCCGCCGAGGTACTCACGGACGCTCTCCTCGAGGGCGCGCGCGACGACGGTCTTCGGAAAGAAGGCGCGAAGCCTCGGTCGCCTGCCGGGCAGTTCCTCCTCGACGACGCCGAGCGCGCCTAGCTCCCACACGAAGTTCGTCAGCCCTTCGGAAGCCTCCTCGGGAATCTCGACGGTGAGCTCCCAGTAGCGGGAGGACGACATCGGCTCAGCCGAGCAGCTTCTTCATCCGCTCGAGGAACGCGAGCGCCAGCGGTCCGCGCTCCGCCTTCGACGCGGCCTCGAAGGCGAGCAGCGCCTCGCGCTGCTTCGGGTTGAGCTTCTGCGGAACCTCGAGGATGAGCCGGTAGCAGGCGTCGCCGTGGCCGCGCTGGCGGAGATGCGGCATGCCCTTGCCCTTGAGCCTGAGGATCTGATTGGGTTGGCTGCCGGGCGGGATCCGGAGCTTCGCGGTGCCGTTGAGCACGGGGATCTCCACTTCCACGCCGAGCGCCAGCTGCGGGAAGGCCACCGGCAGGTCGCAGTAGAGGTCGGCGCCGTCCCGCACGAAGATCTCGTGCTCGCGGATGCGCACGAGGACGTACAGGTCACCGGGCGGCCCGCCGTTGGCGCCCCCGGAGCCCTCGCCGCTCAGCCGGAGCTGCATCCCGTCCTCGATGCCCGCCGGGATCTTCACGGACAGCAAGCGCTCGGAGCGCTGACGCCCCTCGCCCCGGCACCGCGCGCAGGGGTGGCGGTTCAGCTGACCCGCGCCCTGGCACCTGGGGCAGGGCTGCGCCACCGTGAGGAAGCCGTGCGTGCGCCGGACCTCGCCGCGCCCGCGGCAGAAGTCGCACGTCTCGAGCCGGCCGCCCGGCTCGACGCCGGTCCCGCCGCACGCGTCGCACTGCTCGAGCCGCGGGATCTGAATCTTCGTCTCGACGCCCGCCGCCGCCTCCTCGAGCGCGATCTTGAGCTCGTACTGGAGGTCCTCGCCGCGCGTGGCGCGGGAGCGGCGGCTCGAGCGCGCGCCGCCCGAGAAGAAGTTCTCGAAGATGTCCTCGAACAGCGTGCCGAAGCCCGTGTCCGTGCCCCCCCCGCCCGCGACCGGACCCACCGTGCCGAACCGGTCGAAGTGCGCGCGTTTCTCGGGGTCGGAGAGGACGGTGTACGCCTCGTTGACCTCCTTGAAGCGCTCCTCACCGTCCTTGGCGCCCGGGTTGCGGTCGGGGTGGTACTGCATCGCGAGCTGCCGGTAGGCCTTCTTCAGCTCGGCGTCCGTCGCGCCGCGTGGAACGCCGAGGACCTCGTAGTAGTCGCGCGGCACGGGCTCAGGCGTCCTCGTCGGGCGCCACGGCGACCGCGACGAGCGCGGCGCGGAGCACGCGGTCGTGCAGCAGGTAGCCCGGCAGCCGCTCGCTCACGACGGTGTTGGGCGCGGCCTCCGTGCTGACCACGCGCGCGATCGCCTCGTGGCGCGTCGGATCGAAAGACTGCCCGACCGCGGAGTAGCGCGTGACGCCCGCCCGCTCGAGCACCTTCAGCAGCTCGCGCTGGGTCAGCTCGACGCCCTCGACGAGGTTCGCCGCGGTGCCCGCGGCCCGGGCGGCGTCGAGCGCCCGGTCGAGGTTGTCGAGGGCCGGGATGAGGTCACGGAGCAGCGACTCGTTGGCGTACTTGACGAACTCCTCGCGCTCGCGCTGAGCCCGCCGCCGCGCGTTCTCGGCGTCGGCGAGCACGCGGAGCAGACGGTCGTGCTTCTCGTCGAGCTGGCGCCGGAGCTCCTGGACCTCCGGAACGGGAGCCTGGGAAGCCTCGGCCGACGGCGCGGCCTCTGCAGACACGGCTTCCTCTCTCGGAGAATCGTCCATCACACTTGAATTATATCAGCGTGGCGTGGTCGGGCGGGGTCGGGGGCGGGCTCCGAACGAGTGTCGTTCCGAGCAGAGGAGCCTGCCCCCGACCCCACGCCGACCAGCGCTACGACGGTAGGTACAAGTCCTGACGGACGCGCGAGAGCGCCTCGGTCACGTGGCGCGCGGTCTCGTTGACGACGGAGATGACGTCCGGGTAGGGCAGGCGCCGGGGGCCGACGACCCCGAGGATGCCGACCACCTGGTCGTGGTAGAGGTACGTCGCGGTGATCAGCGTGCACTCGCGCATCTCCGCGTACGGGTTCTCCTCGCCGATCGTGACGTGCAGCCCCTCGGCCTTGGCGAGCACGGTCATGAGGTCGGCGAGGCGCTCCTTTTGCTCGAACGTGCGCAGCAGGTCGCGCGTCGTCTCGATGTCCCAGAACTCGGGGTGGTCGAGCATGTTGATCGCGCCGCTGACATAGAGCGTGCGCCCCTTCAGCAGCGCGAGGATCTGCTCGGTGACGGCGCGCGCGCGCGTGTGCAGGGTGTCGAGCGGGTCGCTCGGCGACGACTCCATGTCCACGACCTGCTCGACCGTCCGCCCGCGGAACCGCCGCGAGAGCTCGCGCCCGATCGAGCGCACCTCGTCGGCGGAGAGCGGCGGCTCGAGCGTGACCGCCCGGGCCGTGACCCAACCGGCGTCCGTGACGAGGACGGCGAGCGCCCGGTCCTTCTCGAGGGGGATCAGCTCCACCCGGGCCAGCGTCGTGTGCTTGAGCGGCGGCGCCAGCAGGAGGCCCGTCAGCTTCGTCGCGACCGACAGGTGCGACGACGTCCGCTCCATGAAACCGTCGATCCCCGAGTGCCGCGTGGGCAGCGTCCCGGTCGCGGCCGGCGCCTCCGGCGCCTGCGACGGCGGGAAGGAGTTCACGTAGAACCGGTACGCCTTGTCCGTCGGCACCCGCCCGGCGCTCGTGTGCGGCTGGGCGAGATAGCCCATCTCCTCGAGATCGGCCATCGCGTTGCGGATGGTCGCGGGAGAGAGGGTGGGGAAGTGGCGCTTGGCCAGCACGCGCGATCCGACCGGCTCGGCCGAGTCGACATATTCACGGATGACGGCGATCAGGACCTCGCGATGACGGACGTCCATCAGCCAGAATTATAGCAAGTCGACGAACAGCGCGTCCGAGACGAGGAAGCCTGCCGCGCTCAGCCGGACGCGGTCGCCGGCATCCGCCAGGAGTCGCTCCTCACGCCACGCGGCGATCGTGCGCCGGAGCGGTGCGTCGCCTAGGAGCCGCGCGTCGAGCCACGCCGCGGGCACGCCGTCGGCGGTCCGGAGCCCGAGGATGAGCCGCTCGGCGAGCCGCTGGCGCGGCGTGACCTCCTCGAACGTGTCGACCGGGAGGCGGCCCTCCTCGAGCGTCTGGCAGTAGCGGGGCGTGGCCCGCGCGTTCGCGTAGCGGACGCGACCGACGAAGCCGCACGCGCCCGGCCCCGCCGCGAGGTACTCCGCCGCGCGCCAATAGATCTGGTTGTGGCGCGAGCGGAAGCCGGGTCGCGCGTAGTTCGAGATCTCGTAGTGCTCGAAGCCGCGCTCGGCCGCGGCTCGCGTGAGCCGCCAGTACTGCGCCACCACCGTCTCTTCGGGCGGGAGACCGCCGACGCCGGCGGCGCCCCAGAGGCTTCCTGCGTCCAGCGTGAGGCCGTAGGCGGAGAGGTGCTCGGGCTGCCAGTCGAGCACCGCGTCGACCGTGCGGCTCCAGCCCTCGAGGTCGAGCCCGGGCAGGCCGTACATCAGATCCACGCTGACGTTGGAGAAGCCGGCGTCGCGTGACGCCTCGAAGGCCAGGCGCGCGCCCCTCTGGTCGTGGAGCCGGCCGAGCCGGGGCAGGATCGCGTCGTCGAGCGACTGGACACCGAGGCTCAGGCGGTTCACCCCGGCCGCCCGGTACGCCTCGAGCTTCGCGCGCGTCACGCTCTCGGGGTTGCACTCGACCGTGGTCTCCGCGTCGGGGGCGACGGCGAACCGGTCCCGGAGCCGTACCAGGATCGCCGCCAGCGGTTCGGGGTCGAGGAGCGAGGGCGTCCCGCCGCCGAAGAAGACGGTCTCGACCCGCACGCGCGGCGCCCACCCGAGCCCACCGAGCAGGTCGAGCTCGCGCTCGAGGGCCGCGAGGTAGCGCGCCATCGCGCCCTCGTCGAGGGGCGCCGTGTTGAAGCTGCAGTAGTGGCAGCGCTGCGCGCAGAACGGGACGTGAACATAGAACCCGAGCGAGTCTGACGCTGGCGGATTGTCCCCAAGGATCGAAGCGCAGTCCGAGGCTGACGGGTTGTCCGCACGAGGTTCGAGCGCCGGCTTTGCCGGCGCAACGATTCCTGGGGGGAGGTTTCGGAAGGGGGGCGAAGCCCCCCTCCGAGAATTTACGGTATGTAGTGCGCGAGTCGCCACCAGCGGAGCCAGTAATGGTCGCCGTCCCACGACCAGTAGGTCAGGAACGCCTTGCCCTTGATCTTGTCGCGCTTGACGAACCCCCAGTAGCGGCTGTCCTGGGAGTTGTCACGGTTGTCACCCATGACGAAGTAGGAATCGGGCGGCACGGTCGTCGGCTGGCAGCCGTAGGAGTAGCCGCAGTAGCCATCCTGGACCGCGCGCGCGCCGTCGGCGAATTTCGTGTAGGGCTCGACGAGCAGCGTGCCGTTCACGTACACCTGGCGGCCGCGGATCTGGATACTGTCGCCGGGCGTCCCGATGATCCGCTTGATGAAGTCTCGCTTCTCGTCCTGCGGGTACTTGAACACGATGATGTCGCCCCGGTGCGGGTCCCGGAGGCCCGGCATGCGCCAGTCGGTGAACGGCAGCTCGGCGCCGAAGAGGAACTTGTTCACGAGGATGTAATCGCCGACGAGCAGCGTGTCCATCATCGAACCCGACGGGATCGTGAAGGCCTGGACCACGAAGGTACGGATGACGAGGGCCAGGAGGACCGCGATCCCGATCGCCTCCACGTACTCACGGAGCGCCGACTTCCGCTTGGGCTTCGCCTCCGTGGCCTCGGCGGCCGTCTCCGGGGCGGACGGCGCGGGGACGGTCACACCGATCTTCGTGGGCTCGATCTCGATCTTGCGCTCGTCCATGTTCAGCTCTTCAGCACCGCGAGGAATGCCTCTTGTGGTACTTCGACGCGACCCACCTGTTTCATGCGCCTCTTGCCTTCCTTCTGTCGCTCGAGGAGCTTGCGCTTGCGTGTGATATCGCCGCCGTAGCACTTGGCGGTGACGTTCTTGCCCATCGCCTTCACGGTCTCGCGCGCGATGACGCGGCTGCCGATCGCGGCCTGGATGGCCACCTCGAAGAGCTGGCGCGGGATGACCGCGCGGAGCCTCTCGACCAGCGCCTTGCCCTTCTCGTACGCCTTGTCCCGGTGGACGATGATCGAGAGCGCGTCGACGGGCTCGCCGTTGAGCAGGATGTCGAGCTTGACGAGATCCGAGGGGCGGAAGTCCGCGAACTCGTAGTCGAACGACGCGTACCCCTTCGAGATCGACTTCAGCTTGTCGTAGAAGTCCACGACGATCTCCGCGAGGGGGAAGTCGAACCGGATGTGGACGCGCTTGCCGTGGTACTCGAGGGACTTGTGCTCGCCCCGCTTCTCCTGGGCGAGCTTGTAGATCACCGTCATGAACTCCGTCGGCACGAGGACCGACGACGTGACGTACGGCTCCTTCATCTCGGCGATCCTGTCCGGCGTCGGCATCTTCGACGGGTTCTCGAGATCGAGCACCTCGCCCGCGGTGGTGAGGATCCGGTACCGGACGCTCGGCGCGGTGACGATCAGCGAGAGGTCGAACTCGCGCTCGAGCCGCTCCTGGACGATCTCCATGTGCAGCGTGCCGAGGAAGCCGCAGCGAAACCCATAGCCCAGCGCGAGAGACGTTTCGGGCTCGTAGGTAAAGGCCGGATCGTTGAGGCGAAGCTTTTCGAGGGCGTCGCGCAGGGCTTCATAATCAGTGTCCTCGATCGGGTAGAGGCCCGCGAACACCATCGGCTTGGCGTCGCGGTAGCCGGGAAAGGGCTCGGCGGTCGGCCGCGCGGCCTCCGTGATCGTCTCGCCCACCTTCGCGTCAGCCACTCGCTTGATCCCCGCGATGATATAGCCGACCTGGCCCGCGGACAGCTCCTCGACGGGCCGCATGTCGGGCGAGAAGACGCCGACTTGCTGGACGTCGTACGCGCGGCCGTTCGACATCAATAATATTCGCATGCCGACGCGCACGTGGCCGTCCTTGAGACGCACGTAGACGACGACGCCCTGGTACGAGTCGTAGAAGGAGTCGAAGACCAGCGCCTTGAGCGACCCGTGCGGATCGCCGGCCGGCGGCGGGATCCGCGTGACGATCGCCTCCAGCACCTCGGGCACGCCCGTGCCGTGCTTGGCGGAGATGGCCAGCGCCTCGCTCCCGTCGAGCTCGAGCACCGCCGTGATCGCCTCGCGCGTGCCCTCGACGTTGGCCGCGGGGAGGTCGATCTTGTTGATCACGGGGACGATCGTCAGGTTGGCGTCGCTCGCGAGGTAGAAGTTCGCCAGGGTCTGGGCCTCGATCCCCTGCGCGGCGTCGATGATGAGGATCGCCCCCTCGCACGCCGCGAGCGCGCGCGAGACCTCGTAGGAGAAGTCCACGTGGCCGGGCGTGTCGATCAGGTTGAGGGTGTACTCGTGGCCGTCGCGCGCGCGGTAGAGGAGACGGACCGTGTGGGCCTTGATCGTGATGCCTCGCTCGCGCTCGAGATCCATCGAGTCCAGCACCTGGTCGACGGCCTTCTTGGCGTCCATCGTGCCGGTGAGCGCCAGGAGGCGGTCAGCCAGCGTGGATTTGCCGTGATCGATGTGGGCGACGATCGAGAAGTTGCGGATGCGAGCCAGCGCCATCGACTCAGTCTAACACGCGGCCTCCCCCGGCCGGCCGCTCGCCCTGCCACACGCGCGCGTCCGTCGCCCGAGGAGTTAGCGGGCGAGCGTCGTCCGCTCGGGAATCACAGCCCCCGACTCGAGCACGACGCCCGAGCCCACGCGCGCGTGGGCGCCGATCTTGACATCGGCGCCGATCACGCACTCGTGCAGCACGGCGCCGGCGCCGACCGCGACCCGCTCCCAGAGGATGGCGCTCTCCACCCGCGCGTCCGGGCCGACCGTCGAGCCCTCGCCGATCACGGCCGCCGGCCCCACCTGGCAGCGCGGGTGCAGCACGACGCGCGCGCCGATGACAGAGGGCGAGACGAGGCGGGCGTCGGAGGCGACGGAGCCGCCCGCGGCGACCCAGCTTCCATCGCGGCGCTCGCCGGGCGGCTGGAGCAGCATGCGCGCTCGGCCCTCGAGCAGGTCTATCTGGGCTGCGCTGTAGGCCCCCGGGTTCCCGATGTCGCGCCAGTACGCGGACGGGCACCAACCGAAGCATGGGATCCCGTCGGCGATCAACGCCGGAAAGAACTCGCGCTCGATCGAGCTCGGGCGCTCGGATGGGATCCGCCCGAGCAGCGTCGCGTCGATCAGGTAGATGCCGGCGTTGATCGTGTCGGTGGCGATCTCCTCGTCGGCCGCCGGCTTCTCGCGGAACCGGAGCAGTCGCCCGCTCCGCTCCGTCTCGACGAGGCCGTACTGCCGCGGGTCCGGCACGGGCTGCAGGAAGATCGTCGTGCGCGAGCCGCGAGCTTCGTGGAATTGCCGCATGGCGGTCAGGTCGGCGTCGGTGAGAATGTCGCCGTTGAAGACGAACACGGTGCCCGACACGAGGTCGGCGGCGTTGCGGACGCCGCCGCCCGTCCCGAGCGGCTCCTGCTCGACGACGTACCGGAGCTTCACGCCGAGATGGCCGGCGTCGCCCAGCGCCGCGCGGACGTCGTCCACGCGGTAGGAGCAGGCGAGGATCACGTCGGTGACGCTGTGCTCGCGCAGCAGGGCGAGCTGGTAGGCGAGGAACGGGCGGTTGAGCAGCGGCACGACGGGCTTCGCCCGCGCGAGCGTGAGCGGGCGCAGCCGCGTCCCCTGGCCGCCGGCCAGGATCACCGCCTGCGCCGGTCGGTCGTTCGCCACTACCTTGCCGGCGACCAGGCCTCGGCCTCGTTGATCAGCATCACCGGGATCCCGTCGCGGATCGGGTAGGCCTTGCGGCAGGCCGGGCAGATGATGCGGGTCTCCTCGAAAATGAGGTCCCCTTTGCACGCCGGGCAGACCAGGATCGCCTTCAGCTCCTCGTCGATCATGCGCGGATCTCCTTTCTGAAGTCTGCGAGCGTTTTCGCGAGGCCGGCGTCCAGCGGCGTCGCGGCCATCCAGCCGAGCAAGGCCTTCGCGCGCGTCGCGTCGAGAACGCTGCGCCGCTGCTCGCCGGGCCTGGGCGGGCCGTGGCGCGCCGTGCGCGCCACGCCGGCGAGGCGCGCGAGCCGCCGATAGAGGTCGTTCACCGAGGTCTCGACGCCGGTGCCGATGTTGACCTCACCCGTGACGTCGGCGGACGCGAGGGCCCGCGCCACCGCATCGGCCACGTCCCCGACGTAGACGTAGTCGCGCGTCTGCTCGCCGTCGCCGTTGACGACGCAGTCGGCGCCGGCGAGGAGCCGCGAGGCGAAGATCGCGACCACGCCGGCCTCGCCGTGGGGATCCTGGCGTGGGCCGTAGATGTTCGCGAGGCGGAGCGACAAGGTCGGCGTCCCCGTGAGGCCTGCCCAGCACTCGAGGTAGCGCTCACCGGCGAGCTTCGATACGCCGTACGGCGAGGCGGGCCGTGTGGGATGGTCCTCCGGGGTCGGCAGCACGTCGGTGTCGCCGTAGACGGCACCGCCAGTCGAGACGTAGACGACGCGCCCGACCGCCAAGCGGCGGGCCGCGTCGAGGAGCGCGAGGGTGCCGAGCACGTTGACGCTCGCGTCGAAGCGCGGGTCGGCGACCGAGCGCGGGACGGCCGCCTGGGCGGCCAGGTGGACGACGGCGTCCGGCCGCGCGGCCGCGAACGCGCCGTCGAGCCGCGCGCTCCGGAGATCGCAGACCATGAGCCGCGCCGCCGCGTTCACGTGCGCGCGCCGGCCGGTCGACAGGTTGTCCACGACGTCGACCGCGTGGCCGTCGGCGACCAGCCGGTCCACCACGTGGGAGCCGATGAATCCCGCGCCGCCCGTGACCAGGACCCTCACCCGCGGAGCCTCCGCCTGAACCAGTCGATGGTCAGGCGCAATCCTTCGTCGACATCCACGTGGGGCTCCCAGCCGAGGAGCGCGCGGGCCCGGCCGATCTCCGGCTGGCGGACCTTTGGATCGTCCGTCGGGAGCGGCCGAAAGACGATCTCACTCCTGGCGCCGGTGAGGCGGAGGATGCGCTTGGCGAGCTCGAGGAGCGTCATCTCCTGTGGGTTGCCGAGGTTGACCGGATCGTTCACGGGCGCCCGCATGAGGCGCCAGAGGCCGTCGATCAGGTCGGAGATGTACTGGAACGAGCGCGTCTGCGAGCCGTCGCCGAAGATGGTCAGTGGCTGGCCGGCGAGCGCCTGCGAGATGAACGCGGGAATCGCGCGCCCGTCGTCGATCCTCATGGACGGGCCGAAGGAATTGAAGATGCGGGCGATCCGCGTGTCCACGCCGTGGGTGCGGTGGTAGGCCATCGTGATCGCCTCGGCGAAGCGCTTCGCCTCGTCGTACACCCCGCGCGGGCCGACCGGGTTCACATTGCCCCAGTAGTCCTCGCGCTGCGGGTGGACGAGCGGGTCGCCGTAGACCTCGGACGTCGAGGCGAGCAGGAACCGGGCGCCCGTGGCCTTGGCGAGGCCGAGCGCGTTGTGCGTGCCGAGCGCGCCGACCTTGAGCGTCTGGATCGGCAGCTCGAGGTAGTCGCGCGGGGAGGCGGGGCTCGCGAGGTGCAGGACCCAGTCGAGGGCCCCGTCCATCCGGATGTACTCCGTCACGTTGTGGCGCACCAGCCTGAACCCGGGCCGCGCCTGGAACGGCGCGACGTTGTCCGGAGACCCGGTGACGAAGTTGTCCATGCAGACGACCTCCCAGCCCTGTCCCAGGAAGAACTCGCAGAGGTGGGAGCCGATGAACCCCGCGCCGCCCGTGACCAGCGCCCGCATCGCGGGGGTCAGGCGGGCAGGACGGGCTTGCGGCCGATCGAGTGGTACTCGAAGCCCAGGCGCCGCATTCGCTCGGGCTCCCACAGGTTGCGGCCGTCGAAGATCACCGGCCGGCGCAGGACCGCGAGGAGCCGCTCGAGGTTGAGGAGCTTGAATTCGTTCCACTCGGTGACGAGGGCGACCGCGTCGGCGTCGGCCGCGGCGGCGTACGGCGAGTCGCAGTAGACGACGCTCGCCGGCAGCACGCGCTTGGCGTTCTCCATGGCGACGGGGTCGTAGGCGCGGACCTGGGCGCCGAGCTGGACGAGACGCGCGACGACCTCGATCGACTTCGCCTCGCGCATGTCGTCCGTGTTCGGCTTGAAGGCGAGGCCCAGGACGGCGACGCGCTTGTCGTCCAGCGGCGCGAGCGCCTTCTCGATCATGCGCACGAAGTGGCTGGCCCGCTCCTGGTTGATCTCGACCGCGGCCCGAAGCAGGACGAAATCCACGCCGCGCGCGGCGGCCGTGTGGACGAGCGAGTCGGTGTCCTTCGGGAAGCAGCTCCCGCCGTAGCCGAGGCCGGCCTGCAGGAACGCGGGCCCGATCCGGGGATCGAGCCCCATACCCTTCACGACCTGCGCGATGTCGGCGCCCACCTGCTCGCAGAGGTTGGCGATCACGTTGACGAACGAGATCTTCGTCGCGAGGAAGGCGTTGGAGGCGTACTTGATGATCTCGGCGGAGGGTACGTCGGTGATGATCATCGGGCGCTCGAGCGGGGCGTAGAGCTCGAGTAGGGTCATCGCGACCTGCTGGTTGGGCGCGCCGATGACGATCCGGTCCGGCCGGAGCGTGTCCTCGATCGCGCAGCCCTCGCGCAGGAACTCGGGGTTCGAGACGACATCGAAGGGCACGGGCGTCCGCTGGTGGCGCTCGATGACCTCGCGCACGAGGTCGCCGGTGCCCACAGGCACCGTGGACTTGTTCACGACGACCGTGTACCGCTCCATCGCCCGACCGATCTCGCGTGCCACGGACTCGACTGCGCCGAGGTCGGTCTGCCCGGTCTCCCTGGCCGGCGTGCCGACCGTGATGAACACGACCACCGAGCGACGTACGGCGTCGGCGAGGTCGGTCGTGAAGGCGAGCCGGCCGTCGGCCACGTTGCGCGCGACCATTTCCTCGAGCCCGGGCTCGTAGATCGGCATGCGGCCCGCCCGGAGGGCGGCGATTTTCTCCGCGACGTTGTCGATGCAGACGACGTCGTTGCCGAGGTCCGCGAAGACCGCGCCCGTGACGAGCCCGACGTACCCGGTGCCGGCCACGCAGATATTCATAGAGCTTCGATCATAGCAGAGGTTTCCCGACGGGCGCTGGGTCCTCGTCGGCCTCGGCGGCGACCCAGCGGAAGAACACGACCGTGAACGCCGCCAGCGGGATCAGGGCGGCCGGCACCCACATGATGACGCCGCCCAGGCGCTGGTCGGCGAGCGGCGTGAGGTCCCAGAGCCGGGGCGCCGCGGCGTAGAAGGGGTAGAGGACCCGCTCGGCGCCCGTGATCATGGACGCGACGACCGTCATCGGGACTCCGAACGCGAAGAGGTAGAGGATCTGCGCTCCGTAGTGCAGCCGCGGCGCGAGCGTGGATGCGGAGGCGACCGGCCACCACGCGAGCACGGCGGTCGCGAGCAGGACGAGGTGCTCGACGATGTGCCAGCCGTGGATCTCGAGGGCTGCGTTGTACGGGCCCGGCAGGTGCCACGTGATCAGCGCCACGGCGTAGAGGGCGAGCGCAGGCACGGGTCGCGTCAGCGCGCGGACGACGGTGCGGCCGGGCCGCCACCGGCGGAGCGGCTCGATCAGCCGGTCGAGCATCCAGCCTGGCGTGCCGGCGAGGAGCAGTGGCGCGACGACGAGCGTCAGCACGAGGTGCTGCACCATGTGGGCGCTGAAGAGGTAGTAATCGCTCAGATCGTGGAGTGGGCCGTTGAGCGCCGCGAGCAGCGCGGTGAGGCCCGCGAGGAAGCGGAGGGGCTGCGTCGCCCTCCCGCGCGGCCCGCGCGTCCAGGCGACCGCGTACGCCGTCGCGAGGAGGCCGGCACCGAGCAGAACGTCGGCGTGGATCGCACCCGAGGTCCAGGCGAAGGGCGGAGGCGTCATTGTAGCGGGCGCCGCGGGGCCGGTGGTGTCGGTGGGTGGCCTGAGACGAGGTGCGACCTGGCTGCGTTCAGCATGACGCGGTCCATTCCATCAGCGTCCAAAGACCAGGAAGTCCCCGGTCAGTGTCATCAGGGCGATGGCGATCCCGCTCGCGAGGACCAGCGGGCCCACGAAGAGGAGGGTGAGCACGCGCGAGTCGTAGCGGAGGTGCATGTAGAAGAGGACGACCAGCGCGAACTTCGCCGCCGACAACGCGAGCAGGAGGGGCACGATGATCGGGGTGAGCTGCCGGATGTAGATGGCGCCGACTTCCAGCATCGTCACGCCGGTGAGCACGAGCGCCACCTTGATATAGGTCCAGGCGGAGGCGTGGGCGCCCTCCTGCCGGTGATCACCCATTCCTGTCGGTCCTCACGGAATCAGGTAGACGAGGGTGAAGATCACGATCCACACGACGTCGACGAAGTGCCAGTAGAGCCCCGCCACCTCCACCTTCATCGCGTCGGTCACCCCGAGGTTGCCGCGGAGATCGAGGAGCCACAGGCTCAGGAGCCAGACGACTCCGACCGTCACGTGAGCGCCGTGGAAGCCGGTGAGCACGAAGAAGGTGGAGCCGAACAGGTTCTGCTGGAGGGTCAGCCCTTCCCCGACGAAGTGCGTGAACTCGTAGGCCTGGAAGCCGAGGAAGATCAGGCCGAAGAAGGCCGTGCCGAAGAGCCAGAGACGAGCCTCGCGGCGGTCGCCGCGCTGCACGGCCGCCAGCGCCAGCACCATGAGCAGGCTCGACATCAGGAGATCGAAGGTCGAGACCGTCGTCAGCGGGATGTTGAGGATCTGGTGGGGCTCGGGCCCGACCACGCTCTTTCCCTTGTAGGCGAGGTACGTCGCGATCAGGGTGCCGAAGAAGAAGCACTCGGACCCGAGGAACACCCACATCGCGACCTTGCGGTGGTCCAGGTCGAGGCTGCCGACCTGGTGCTCGTGCGCGGGGTTCCGGTGGTGCTCGAGCGCGAAGCGGAAGACGCCGACGACAGTGACGAGCGCACCCACGAGCACGGTCGCGAGGTGGGTCAGCGCGCCCACCGCCATGACCGCCATGCCGAGCCCGACCAGGACCGGCCAGTGGGAGGGTGCGGGGAGATGAATATGGTCACGCGAGGGGGCAGCTCCGGGGCCGCCTCCGCCCGCTCGCCGGCCATATTTCTCCCGCCAGAAAGTGTCGCGGCCGGAGACGGGAGGGATCGTGTCGAAGTCGTGCGGTGGTGGCGGCGACGACGTCCGCCACTCGAGCGTCCGGCCGTCCCACGGGTCCGCGGGCGCGGGCGCGCCCGCCCGCAGGCTCCGCCACGCGTTGACCATGAAGAGGAGGACGCCGAGCGCGATCCCGAAGGCGCCGAGGGTGGAGACCGCGTTCCAGAAGGTCCAGCCGGCGCCCGCCGCGTAGGTGTAGATGCGGCGGGGCATCCCGATCGCCCCGAGGTAGTGCTGGGGGAAGAAGGCAGTGTTGAAGCCCGCGAAGAGCACCCAGAACTGGAGCTTGCCGAGCCGCTCGTCGAGGAGCCGTCCGGTGATCTTCGGCCACCAGTAGTAGGCGCCGGCGAAGAGGCCGAAGAGGCTGCCGCCGATCAGCACGTAGTGCAGGTGTGCGACGACGAAGTAGCTGTCGGTCTGCTGGAGATCCACGGGCGGCGAGGCGTGCATGATGCCGGAGAGGCCGCCGATCGTGAAGAGCCCGACGAGGCCCACCGCGAAGTGGAGCGCCGTCGTCGTGCGGATCGTCCCGCCCCAGAGCGTCGCCAGCCAGTTGAAGATCTTCACGCCCGTCGGGATCGCGATGAGCATGGTGGCGATCGAGAACGCCGCGTCCGCGATCGGCCCCATGCCTGCGGCGAACATGTGGTGGCTCCACACGCCAAACCCGAAGAAGCCGATCAGCACGCCCGAGTAGATGACGACCGGCGCACCGAAGAGCGGCTTGCGTGCGAACGTCGGCAGCACTTCGGAGACGATCCCGAACGCCGGCAGGATCAGGATGTAGACCTCGGGATGGCCGAAGATCCAGAAGAGGTGCTGCCACAGGTGCAGGTCGCCGCCCGCCGCGACGTCGTAGAAGTGCGTGCCGAAGAAGCGGTCGAACAGGAGGAAGATGAGCCCGACCGTGATCGGCGGGAACGCGAGCACGATCAGGAACTGCACCACCAGCGTCATCCAGACGAACACCGGCATCCGCATGAGCGTCATGCCCGGCGCGCGCATGTTGAGGATCGTGACGATGAAGTTGATCGCCGCGACGATCGAGGAGACGCCGAGGATCTGCAGGCTCAGCAGCCAGAAGTCGACGCCATGACTCGGCGAAAACTGGCTGGATGTCAGGTTGGCGTAGCCGAACCAGCCCACGTCCGGCGGCGTCCCCGCGAGGAAGCTCGCGTTCAGGAACAGGCCGCCGAAGAGGAAGATCCAGTACGAGAGCGCGTTGAGGCGTGGGAAGGCGACGTCGCGGGCGCCGATGAGCAGCGGGACCATGTAGTTGAAGAACAGCGCGTTGAGCGGCATGATCGCGAGGAACACCATCGTCGTGCCGTGCATCGTGAAGAGCGCGTTATACATCTCCGCGCTGACGACGTGCTGCCCCGGACCGGCGAGCTGCAGCCGGATCACGAGCGCCTCGAGGCCGCCGAGCAAGAAGAAGACGAACGCGGTGACGCCGTAGAGGACGCCGATCCGCTTGTGATCGACGGTGGTCAGCCAGGACATCACTTGAGGCTCGCCAGATACGCGGCGATGGCGCGCGCCTGGTCGTCGGTCAGCCCGAGCGCCGGCATCTTGACGCCCGGCTTGAGCCCGCCCGGATTCTTCACCCATTCGGCGACGCGCTCCGGGGTATTCGGGAACATGCCCGCGGCGAGTGTCCGGCGGCTGCCGAACGTCGTGAGGTCGGGCCCGAGCACGCCCGCCGAGACGCCGCGGATCGTGTGGCACGCGACGCAGGCTCCGCTCGCGAAGATCGCCTTGCCCTGGGCGGCGAGCCCGGTCGGCGGGGCCGGCGTCACGCGCTGCGCCGCCGCCCAGCGCTCGAACGCGTCGGGCGCGTCGACGATGACGCGCATCCGCATGTTGGCGTGCGACACCCCGCAGAACTCGGCGCACTGCCCCCAGTACTCCCCGGGAACTTGTGGCGTGAACGTGAGCTGGTTCGACCGGCCGGGCACGACGTCACGCTTGCCGCCGAGCTGGGGCACCCAGAAGCTGTGGATCACGTCGGGGCCTTCGAGCCTGAGCGCGGCGGGCCGACCGGCCGGCAGGTGCAGCTCGTTGGCGGTCGCGATGTTGAGCGTCGGGTAGCGGAACTCCCACCACCACTGGCGGCCCAGCACGGTGACCTCGAGCGCCTGTGCCGGCGGCGCGGCCTGGGTCCGGAAGATCACGTGGAGGGTGGGGACCGAGATCACGAGCAGGACGAGCGCGGGCGCGATCGTCCACGCGATCTCGAGCAGCGTGTGGCCCCGCGTCTGGGCGGGGAGCGGCGCGCCCGGCGTTGCCCGGAAGCGCGCGAGCACCCAGGCGAGCACACCGAAGACGACCAGGGCGATCCCGGCCGTGGCCCACGCGATGATCGAGTAGACGTGGAGGATCTCGCGGCCGAAGTCGGAGCGCGCGATCAGGGTGGTCATCGGCGTGTCCCACGCGCAGCCGCCGAGCGTCAGGACGAGCGCCCCGAGCGCCGAGCGGACGGCTGGTCGGCCGCTCGTCCGTCGGTTCACAACGCCTGAAGCGATCGAAGCGCCGTGCGTCCGCACGGGGTGGGCTACGCCGCGAGCCCGAGGAGCGTGTGGAGCAGGACGTTGGCGCCGCGCTCGATCGCGTCCCAGTCGCTCATCTCGTCCACGCGGTGGCTCCGTCCGCCCTTGGACGGGATGAAGATCATTCCCGCGTCGGTGATCGCCGTGAGGTTCTGCGCGTCGTGGCCCGCGGCCGAATAGAGGCGCGTCGAGGGCAAACCGAGCGTCACGCACGCCTGCTCGATCGCGGCCTGGACCCGTGGAGAGCAGATCGCGGGCTCGGTCGCCGACATCGGCTGGATCTCGACTTCGATCCCGCGGCGGCGGGCCACGCGGCGCGCGAGCGAGACCGAGCGGCGGTCGAGCCCCGCCAGCGTCTCCGGATCGGGCCCGCGCAGCTCGTGGACCAGCTCCCCGCGCGCCGGCACGATGTTCGTCACGCCCGGGTGGACGCGGACCACGCCGACGTTGGTGACGCTCTTGCCGCCGCCGTGCTTGACGACGAGCTCGCGCGCCTTCAGCGCGTACTCGGCGGCGGCCAGGAAACCATCGCGGCGCCGCTCCATCGGTGTGGTCCCGGCGTGGTCGGCCTGCCCCACGAAGGCGACGCGGGTGCGGCGGACGCCGACGATCGAGTCCACGACGCCGATCGGGATCCCCGCTTCCTCGAGTC
>WNGG01001399.1_pt1 | contig 44641 bp, 41 predicted proteins | sample 5400661 | NCBI WGS metagenome assembly WNGG01 (sample SAMN13153372, study PRJNA577476) | soil metagenome | isolation source: 100 cm soil or saprolite under Garry oak tree replicate 1 | place: USA:California | collected 2016-06-15 | reverse complement strand
ACTGGATGAGGACGGGCGTCTTGTCAGTACGCCCCGATGTGTCGAACGATGAAGCCAAAGCACTACGCCTTAATCGGTATAGTGAGTTGCGGTGGAGTTCAGACACAAGCCCCTGTCTTTAGACATGGGGTAACTGACTGACACCATTCCTTTTCATCATGAACGATCCAGAGTATCTTGGGAACAAGACAAATGGTCGCTTTGGGAATATCGCCATCATCTGCGTCCTGGTAATCGCCTTTGTTGTTGCCATCATATCCCTTCCCCTTGAGTTTCTCACAGGTGGAGGCTAGAAAGGATGAATAGACATGACAGACCTGCATGACCCTCTCCTTGTCATGCGTGACATCATGGATGCCCAATTGGAAACGAGCGATAAGCAGCGAATTGGCCGGGTAGCAGACATCGAAGCAGAGTGGCGCGAGGACGGTACATTTGTACTCACACACATCGTCAGCGGGCCACAGGCACTCGTCGGTCGTGTTGCATCACACCTTCGCCCACTGGCCCACTTCTTGCTACGCGACCGCTTCGAGCATCGCATTCCACTTAGTGAAGTCGAGACCTTTGGGCCAACGTTACGCCTGCGTGGAAAAGCAACGGAGTATGCCGTGGGGCAGTCAGATCGGTGGATTGCAGCCCATATCCTGCGTTGGATTCCTGGAAGTGGGTACAAATGAAATGCACACCTTCAATAAGCTACATTGAAGACCTGATAGGAAGCGAGATCGTCACAGCTGAAGGCAAACACCTCGGTCATGTCGTCGATGTCCAGGTAACAGGCGGCCCGATATATGAAGTGACTGCACTCATTTTTGGTGAGGTAGCCTGGCTGTATCGTTACCACGTGCTCCAGCCTTTTGCCAGGGCATTTGGTTTGCACCTCAAGCCGCACACAGTTCTCTGGGACTCCGTTGAGCGATGTGAGCATCACAGAGTGATGCTGAAGCCGGGAACAGTCTGGAAGCCACTACCTGAGCGGGTGAGAGGACACCAAAAAGCTATATCCACGATGGGCAGTCAGGAATAAACATGAGTCATCCCAGATTCTGAGCAAAGGCTGAGCTTATCACTGATAAGCTCAGCCTTTGCTCAGAATCTGGGATGACTCATATTGTCAATGCATATGTTGAAAAACACTTGTCAGGACAGAGGGACAGCGCGTAGGATGGACTGAGCAACTCCATCGTACAGGTGAGAGCTGGCATCTACATTGTTCTCCATCTCGTACTGCGCTGAGTGCTGTGGCAAGCGTCCTGCTTCGGGAACTTCTACCGACCTTCGTACGTCTTTCTCAGTGGGGAGAGGTGTCGGGAAGGGTTGGGAACGAATTGATACTTTTCCCATCATCTCCCTCACAAAGGAAAGCAACTCGTCCCATCCCTGTCACGTTTTGGCTTCTTCTGCGACCATATTACAAGATCATCGAGAGCAGAGAAAAAGAGCATGTCACCACAAGACGAATGTGCGCAGTTGGGCCGTCCGGGTACTGCGCTCTATGAACGCTATGCCGCAAGCATCTTTGCCTACGCGAGGCTGCATACGCACACCTTCGAGGACGCCGAAGATCTCACCCTTGAGGTCTTCACGGCAGCACTAGAGCACGACAGCCTCGCCGATCTCGCCGAGAAACAGCAGTTCGTTTGGCTGCGGCGCGTTGCGCAGAACAAATTGGTAGATCGCTATCGTCGTGCGCTTCACATCTCGCTTCTTCCTTTAGAACAGGTGGTAGAGACGGTCCGCACCGAGGAGGCACTCTCACCTGAGCAGCTCGTCGTGCGACGTGAAGAGCTGGAGCGGCTCCACAGCACCATCAGGCAATTACCACTGCTGCAACAGCAGGTGCTTCAACTGCGTGTGGGTGATGGCCTGCGCTTTGCGGAAATTGCCGTCTTGCTCGACAAACGCGAAGCAGCGGTGCGCCAAGTGTACTCGCGCACACTCAAGCTGCTACGGACCATCTACGAGCACGACTAGAGAGGAACGATGTTATGGCAGACACGAATGAGTTGACTCCTGAAGAGGTGGAGGAGCAGAACCAGCGTCTCCTCCAGGATCTCCATCGCATGTACCCTGCGCAGGCAGATGTGGCTCAGCCGCTCGTACGGATACAGCGGCGCCTCTTCCACAGCAATAATGAGACGCTGCACGATGATGCGAGCACTCGGCCAACCTTGTTGTCACAGGGAACGCAGCAAGCAAGGGGAAGCCAGGTGAACACGAAGGGGCGGGCATGGCAGCGTCATTTCAGTACCCTTGCAGCTGCCGTGGTTGCGGCCCTCGTGGTGGGGACGCTGCTCCTGGTGTTGAACCAGGCTCATCAGAACCGCACGGGCGCACCAGCAACTCCATCGAACCAGCTGGGAGGAGTGGCATCGCTCCACATGATCGATGCTACCACTGGATGGGCAGTGGCAGGAAACGCGGTGCTGCGCACCACCGATGGGGGAGTCTCCTGGCAGGATGTCACCCCCCCAGGCCATGCTTTCGGGAGAGGGAGCGCTGCGAACTTTCTCACGGCTTCCCTGGCATGGATCGCCCTGCCACAAGCAGGCCAGACGACGACAACGATCTTTCGTACGAGCGATAGTGGAAAGCGTTGGCAGGAAGCAACGGTTCAAGCCGCCTTCGTGAAGCAGATCAGCTTCCTCGACGCCCAGCATGGCTGGATCCTCTCTGGAAAGGAAAATGCGGCAGGAGCACCGGCAGAGACAGCAGAGGTCTTGCGTACGACGGATGGCGGACAGACCTGGCAGAGCGTCTCCACGGCCCTTTTTTCGGATGCTACGCCCCCTGGTCATCTCCCCTACGGTGGACAGAAATCGGGGATCTACTTTCTGAACTCGTCCACGGGATGGGTGACGGGAACCGTGATGGCCAACGATCTTGCTTGGCTCTATGTGACCCATGATGGGGGCAAGACCTGGTACCAGCAAACGCTGCCGAGGCCACGAGGTGTGCCATCCGCGCAACTCTCGATCCTGGCACCTGCGTTTTTCTCGGCCACCGCTGGCCTCCTTCCCGTCAGGTTTTCTGACTTCACCACGGGCAGGGGCATCGCGACGGTCATCTATGTGACGCACGATGGAGGAACGACCTGGCAGCCGACCGCGTCCGTGCCTGCTGCCCTGGCCGCGTCACACTTCCTCGATATGCAGCAGGGCTGGGTGACTGACGGAACCGCCCTGTTCAGGACTGGCGACGGAGGACAACAGTGGACGAGGCTTGCTTCCAGCACACACTTCAAGAACGTCGCCCAGCTCGACTTCGTGTCGCGCACCACTGGATGGGCCATCAGTGAGCAAGGATTGCTCAAGACGGTGGATGGCGGACAGAGGTGGTCAGCCATTCCTCTGACGAACTCGTGAGTGCAGTTCGGCAGGGAGAAGCCAGGTTCTCTCTCCCCCTGCCACGTGTTGCTTGTCATGAGGGAAGATGCCTACCAGCGAACCTGCGGCCATTACGGTACAATAGAGCTATGAGGGTCGGCCTCGTTTTTCGTCAAGACACGGAGGCTTTGGTGGAGCACCTGCCCGAACAAGGCCATATGGTCCCACATGTCGCCGACAGGAGGACCTTCAGCAATTCCTTGCGTGAGGAAAGTGCATGTTTGTTCTGAGTGCCGTTGGCTTCTTCATCATCGGAGCGGCGCTGGCGATCTGGGCCACTGAGCGATTACTGGAAGGATTGGTCAGCCTTGCCTTCGTGCTGCGGTTCTCAGCATTTGCAGTGGGGGCTGTGCTCTCAGGACTGGAAGCCGAGAATATTGCCGTGGGGCTCGTGGCTGGCGGAAGAGGAGTAGCTCCGGTGGCACTCGGAACGGTCTTTGGGGGAGCCATCTTTCTGGTCTGCGTGGCTTTGGGCCTAGCCGCACTGCTCTTTCCCCTCGAAGTTCAACTCCCGCGTGGCGTCCTTGCTCTCTTTGCGGCCAGTCCGCTCCTAGCTGGTCTCACCTTGCTTGGACCCGTGACGCCACGGTGGGCAGGCGTGATCTTGCTTCTGGCCTTTGTGGGCGCAATGGTGTACCTGGTTCAGGTGTCGCGTCATCGGCAATTTCTGCTCTCCAAAGAAGTGGCCGAGAGCCAGGAAAAGCAGCGCCCGCTCTGGAAAGCCGTCGCACTCACGATCTTTGGGCTCATTGTCATTGGTATTGGCGGCGAGATGGTGGCTCAGGGCGCAGAACAACTCATTGCCGCCCTGGGTGTGCCTGCACTCTTCATGGGCATGATTGTGACACCAGCCGCCATCGAGCTAGAAGAAGTCGCTCGCCAGGCGATCCCCTCCAAGCGTGGACGGCATGATGTCAGCGCAGGCAATCTCATCGGGACGCTGCTGTACTTTGTGCTCTTTAACCTGGGATTCATTGCCTTACTCACACCGATTCACGTTGATCCCCTTGTGGCACGCCTCGATTGGCCGGTCCTCATCCTGGTTACCTGGATTGCCACCATCTTTCTGTGGCATGGACGCGTCGGACGCGTGGCAGGAGGGCTGTTACTGTTGGCCTATGTCGTGTATGTGATCTTGCACGTGCTCTTGCGCTAAGACGGCGACGTGCTCTTGGAAGCCGCCTCTTGCGGGGAGACCTCCTCACAACATTGGTAACAAGGGTGCGGACTCCTTCGTGGCCTACTCTTGAGAACGTGAGAGACATACGGGGGATGTCTCTGAAGAGAGGAGGGTATCATACTGACTCCCTCTGTGTTGAGGAAGTCAGGAGCGTATCTATGAAGAAACCTGCTCAACACCTTGTGGACAGAGGTGCTTCATCCCCTCTGGACAAAAATGATAAGCTGGTGAAGGATCAGAATGGGGACAGAAGAGAGGGTATCGCTCGGTGAGCTGGTATGAGGGCAGCTTCAGATAGTTGCTGAGAATGGAGGATGTATGACAAATGTCTTTTTATTCATGATGGGTACTCTGACGACAGTATCGAAGCGAGCCAAAGGGACTGGAATCGTGCTGATCGCCATGGTTGGCTTACTCAACTTTCACGTTCCTCATTTCCTGCTTGAATCTCCAAAGTACTTCGGCTCTGCTTCCTCTCTTCTGGAACTTGTCCTTTTAGCCACCCTGCTCGGTGCCGTGGTCGCTGCTGTGGGTATCTACCGCAACATGCCCTGGGGCTGGCTCCTCGGTCTCCTCATTGCCAGTATCTCCTTTGTGCTCTATCTCGCTCAGGAGACAGTAGGACTGCCTGGGCTTCCTAAGATGTGGTGGGAACCCAGCAGGATCGTTTCGCTGATTGTCGAAGGACTCTTCGTGGTCTTGGCTCGCTATCAGGTGGTCAACTCGAGAAGGAAACGCTCTGATCATCAAATTTAGGGATGATCCCCAATGTTGTGAGGAGGTCTCTTACGGGGACCGAAGCCTCGTGAGATGCTCACAGAAGAAAAAGCCTTCTCGACATCCGAGAAAGACCTGTTTTTAGGCGCATTAAGCGCGAAAAAGGACTCGGCTCGCGCCTCAGTTCTCTGGGACAGACTCCCTTTTCGTCAAAATCGCACTGACAGGCCGATGGAGTTATACAAGTGCGGCATCCCCATCAGCTACAACTCAAGCCACTCCCCCACGCATGGCTGATTTCTTTCTCTTCGATACGCTTTCAGGCGGCGCTGGCTACGCGACTCAGCTTGGACGCTATATTGAAGCGCTTCTAGCGCAAGCACAGCAGGCCCTGGATACCTGTCCAGAACAGTGCGAGCGATCTTGCTATCGCTGTCTGCGTACCTACAGCAATCGTATCATTCACCAACGCCTAGATCGGCATTTGGCAGGTGTACTACTGCAAGCAATCGTTAGCGGAAAAGCTCCAGCCACCCTAACAGTTGCACAGCAAGCTATCCAATTAGATATGCTGCGTCAATTTCTCGAATTGGCTGGCGTTGTCGAGTGTCAACGGGAAAGGGTGCAGCAAGGAGTACGTGTACCATTACTAGTAAGAACAGTACATGGCACGTATGCCGTTGGCACCTATCCAGTGCAACAAGATCGACAGGTAGTAAGGCACCCATTAGATGCCTTACCAACGAGCCAGGTACGCTTGTTCAGCGACTACGAACTGGCACATAATCTCCCAAGCACTGCCCAGTCATTCTTATAAAATCTACGGGCAAAGAGCATGAGAGAGATGCATTTTGATGAATGCGATATCTTTTCAGCGTCTCTACAGTGACAGAGGTAAGCATAATTACTTCGTCTGCTTTTCTCTGTCTAAGGTAATCTTCTATGCTATGAGCGAGTATTCGGATCTTCTAAGAGATACAAGCAATTGTCGCTCTTCATGAGAAATGGACGGCCCTCCCGTAGCTCTACCCCATCAGGCAATTGGATGTGGTACCGCTCGTATGCTGTACGCGGATATATTTCCCTGCTTGTCGTGCCTTCAGGATATGTCACCGTTACCAGCCCACTTTCCTCTACAATAGTACAGCCGTGATTTTCAAGGTAGTGCTTTGCTTCTGGTCTGATACCTGAGAGGGCGATAGGACGTGCAGGCCTTATTTGTCCCTCTGTTGGAAACACTGTCATCTCACCCCATGCATTCGAGAATTTGTACCTTCCCCGCAATTCTCATAACGCTCTAGCTCTCATTTGTCTTATAAAAACTTCCATCCCAGTACTAGCACTTAATACTACCATTACAATACGACTGCTGTCAATGGTTCCAGTTTGCTACAATGGAAACAGCATTGATGGGAGTTAACTATGATCCGCTTACGTGTCAAAGAAATCGCAACGCAAAAGGGGATAAGCATGACGCGCCTCTCAAGACTTGCTGATACCAACTACAAGACGATCAAAGCCATCTTCGATAATCCGTATCGGGAAGTGACAACAACCACACTTAACAAGTTAGCAAAGGCGTTAGGAGTCTCGGTAGCTGATTTGATTGAAGAGGTGCCCGATGATAGGATCGACTAAGTTGGGCTATTTCAGATGGACACGAATTTGAGCAAACCATTTGGGAAGGACATTGGAGGGGGTCGATACCCTATCCCTGTGGGTTGATGAAATGCTCGTACTCGTAGACAACCGCTTCCTGTTCAGGAACCTCTATTGAGCCAGGTCTCCACTCCCGAATGATGAGAATAGCATTGTTCGCAGGCATTTCCATGCCAACCAGATAACAGGCGAGAATGGTGCCTGTCCGTCCAAGCCCTGCTATGCAGTGAACTGCCACAGGCCAGTGTCTGTCAAGGCAAGTGGAAATCATGGTCACCGCCTGTTTCACCTGATCCAGAGTCGGAGCGGTAAAGTCGGCAATTGGAATATGTTTGGTGAGCAGACCGACTCTATTGAGAACCTCATCAGGGAGTGGGGCCTCAGAAAGGTTGAGTACAGCCCTAATTCCTAGCCTGTACAGAAGAGTAAAAGCATCTTCCGACTCTGGATACGCCATAGCTGCCAGTTTGTTTTCGAAGAGCCAGTCAAAGTTAGGAAGGATAACCTGCCGCTTCTCATCTTCGGTGAGGTCATACTCCTGCAAGACTTTCAATGGGCTCTTCATGAGTTGCACTCTAAAGGCTGGCTCAAGGTTTGCTCTTACTTTTATGAGACGCAACACTTCAATGGACATGGACGTCCTCTCATCCTCCAAAAACCTACAAGTGAAAGAGCTACCCCCTATGCTCCCTTATCGCTCCCCACACCTTCTCAGGCGTAAACGGCATATCCAACGTCTTCACCCCGAAGGGGGCCAGCGCATCCAGCACCGCATGAGTAATTGCCGTCGGCGCACCCGTACAGCCGGACTCACCTATCCCCTTCACACCAAGAACGTTCAGAGGACTTGGCGTCTCCGTATGGCTTAACTCAAAGTTGGGCAGTTCAGTTGCCAGGGGCATAGCGTAATCCATCAGCGTAGCGGTTAGCACCTGACCCTGCTCATCGTAGACAACCTGCTCAAAGAGAGCCTGCCCGATGCCTTGCGCCAATGCACCGTGCATTTGACCCTGCGCCAGTACCGGAGCCAGCACCCGCCCACAATCATCAACCCCCACGAAACGTTGCAGCATCACCTCACCTGTCTCCGGGTCTACCTGTACGACTGCCAGGTGCGCCCCAAAGGGAAAGGCTAAGTCTTCTGGCTCAAATCCTTGCATACTGCACAAGCCCCGCAATAACTCTTTTTGCAGGTCCTCTGGATACTGCTCCCTCTGCACCACATCTTCAGCTGCACTTGCCAATTGGCCCAAAGTATAGAATTTCCCCGGCACACCGAGCACCTGGACATGCCCCTCAACCAGTTCAAGATCGCTCTCCGCCGCCTCCAACAGATGGGCAGCCAGTCGCATGACCTTCTGCTTGACATCCTGGGCCGAGAGTTTGATAGCCGCTCCTCCCACCGCCATGCTGCGACTACCAAAGGTGCCGACCGAGTGGCTATTGGGGCTATCGCCAATCCTCATCTCCACCTGCTCGAGGGGCACCGCAAATTCCGCCGCCACAATCGCGGCAAAAGTCGTGGCGTGTCCCTGACCACTGTCCACCGAAGCCGTTTCCACCACAATCTTCCCCTCCGGCGTGATACGTGTCTGTGCGCTGTCAGGTCGTCCACTCATCGCCTGCCCGCCCATACCTGAGAGCTCCACATAAAGAGACAAGCCAATGCCCATATACTGGCCTTGCTCTCGCAAGTGTGCCTGCTCAGCACGTAACTCCTCATAGTTCACATTGCTTAACAAGATATCGAGAGCCTGGGCGTACGCACCTGAGTCATACGTCACACCTGTCGCCGTCTTATAGGGAAAAGCCTCCGGTGAAATAATGTTGCGCTTGCGTACCGTCACCGCATCAATGCCTAGTTCAGCAGCAATCGTCTCAATGGTACGCTCGATAAAAAAGCTCGCCTCCGGGCGTCCCGCACCGCGATAGGGGCCACTGGGAGCCGCATTGGTCTTGACCCCCTTCAATGTCGTCGAGATCGCCGGAATGGCATAGCAGCCGGAGATCATCGTCACCGTCGATGACGCACTGACCAAGCTAAAATCGCCAGGATAGCCGCCCACATCAGCGAAAATCTCCGCCTTCAGAGCTAAAATCGTGCCATCCTTTCGTACTGCCGCCTGCATGTTGGCAAGCATGCCGCGCCCATGTCCCATCGACACAATATTATCTGCCCGTCCCTCTACCCAACGTACCGGACGTTGCAAGGTATGTGCCAGATAAGCCGTTACTACCTCTTCTCCGCACAGCCGCGTCTTGCCACCAAAAGCTCCACCGACGTTAGGAATCATCACCTGCACATTCGGTGGCGGCAAGCGCAGAGCCAGAGCCAGTTGTAAGCTAGTCAGTGGAATAGACTGGTTGGAAATCCAGACCGCGAGTGTGCCATCGGCATGTCCTTCGGCCAAAATAGCCCGCGTCTCCATCGGCACCGGAGCCAACCGAGGCTGCACCATGCGTAGCGATACCACTCTGTCCGCCTTCGCAAACCCTCCTTCCACATCACCTATACTTGTCTCTCGCACCACCGCAATATTGCCATGCTCATCAAATAAGGCGGGTGCATCCTCGCGTAAAGCAGCCTCTAATCCCGCCACTGAAGGCAATACCTCGTAATCTACCTCAATCAAACTGGCCGCATCCTCAGCGCTCGTCTCACTCTCTGCCACTACAGCAACCACCGGCTCACCTATAAAATTCACCTCTCCATCTGCCAGGCAAGGTTGTGGTGTCCACTGCGAGTCTGGTCCCATAGCCGTCAATAATCCACCCACATGCTCAAGATCCTTCGCCGTCAACACTTTCACCACCCCTGGATGAGCCTGTGCCACACTCACATCAATATTGGTGATACGCGCATGTGGATAAATACCGCGTACAAAACTGACATACAACATCCCCGGTCGCCGAATATCGCTGACATACTGCCCCTTGCCGGTTATCAATGCTGGGTCTTCGAGGCGGCGCATCGGTGCCATGGTTTGAGTGCTGCTGGTCATCTCGTTTTCCCTTCGTTTCAACATTGGAACTTTCTGCTATTGAGTGTACCTCATTATCTATGCTATAGCAATCGCGTGACAAATCTTGGATGAGCATCATAGTGTTCCCGCCGCCTGTTCGGCTAACTATCAAGTCCAACTGCACATGATGAGTCAACCTGTAGTAATCCCCCTTGTGCGGTTCAGCCCCAACCCAACGGCACCTCTCGCAAAAAAACCACACCCATACCAAAAACCACAAACTCCTCTTTAACGCAAACAACCACTTACCAACTTGTTACCCAATTTTGAGCTTCTATTGAGGTACCCTTGCTATCCTAAGAGTAACGCAAAGGGATACCAGCACCCTCGTCATATGCGACTCGTGTCGCTACTCTATCCAGCTTCGCATGATGGGCCAACCTGTAGTGACCCCCTTGTGGGGGTCAGGTGAGACCTGTGGGGATCAGGTCTCACCTGTCAAATCTTGCTGGACACAGTAGTCATCAGGGGCTGGTCAACCCCATTAGCGTCAACCGATTGTAGGAGTTATCACAGAACTCAAGGAGGGAACAATGGAAGCAATCCGCTCAATGACATCAGCCACTGGAGCCCGTACTCAAGATTCGGCCATGGCAACCGGCATGGTCGCTTACGGGATCGTTTTCTTGCGCGTCGCCGTGGGACTCTTTTTTCTCATCCAGGAGGCCTACCTGGAGAAACTCTTTACGTGGACGGACAAGACGTTGCCAACTATCTTTGCTACCTGGGCCAAAAACCCTCATGGGTATGCGTTCTATCAGTCCTTTTTGACCAACGTCGCCATCCCTAACGCCGAGTTTTTTCGCTACCTGGTACCATCCTGGGAAGTCACCTTTGGGATTTGCCTGATCCTCGGCCTGGGTCTACGGGTACTCATTCCCTTCCAGATCTTCGCTAACCTCAACTATATGTTGGGCAAGACCCTTGCCTCACCTTCTGCTGATCTCGATAAGCTCACCATTATCGTCCTCATCGCCCTCTTTATGATCAGTGCAGGTCGCTACTATGGGCTAGATAGATATCTGCGTCGTCGCTTCTCCTGGCTGTAATGCATGATCAGGAGGCATATGCACATTGGGGGGTATGCATAGAGGATTTTTGCAAAGAGTTCCCTGATGTTCCAGAGGGCGACCACGAGGCATCAACCGAAGCGCAAAGGAGAGAGAGAAGGTGAGAACGTTCGAGACCTCGCGTAGGGGCGGGAGCGGTGCGGGGTGGAGCATCCTGTCTGGGGGACAGGTATAGGGGCCCTTGTGGCCGCCCGTTGGGGTGGGGAACCCTGTCTAGGGGACAGGTAACGGCCAGAATGGGGAGCCGATCAGACAGGGGCACGGCGGGCGGCCACAAGGGCCCCAACCCCACATCTGCCTTCATCGTCCCCCGGACGCGGCTCGCCGCCCCCGCCCCTACGCGAGAGACTGAGCGTTCCGTTAGGTTGATGTCTATTGGGCGACCCTGGTGGTCGCCCAGCCAACTTGCCGTCATCATGTTCGCAGTGCTATCATCCTGGTAGGAACACAACGGAGGTACGAGTGTGGCAACACGCATCTTGCTTGTTGACGATGATGTACATCTCATCCCATTGCTCCAACGAGGCCTCGCCTATGAAGGCTTTGAGGTGTATACAGCTATGGATGGCGAATCTGGTCTGGCCGCCGTCCATAAGCATCAACCACATCTCGTCCTGTTGGACATCACCATGCCAGGCACTGATGGCTTCGAGGTCTGTCGTCGTTTGCGGCTCCAGGACGATATCGCCATCATCATGCTCACGGCCCGCGATGAGGTTACGGACAAGGTGAGTGCCCTCAACCTGGGAGCCGACGATTACATCCCCAAACCCTTCGCCTTCGATGAACTCGTGGCACGGATTCGGGCCGTGCTACGCCGACATAAAGTCGGAGGCGAACCGCTTACCTATGCTGACCTGGAACTCAATCAAGCCACGCGAGAAGTCCAACGAGCCGGACACCTGATAGAAGTGACCTTCCAGGAATACCACCTCCTGCTGCTCTTCATGCGCCATCCCCGGCAAGTATTGACTCGCGAGCAAATCCTGGATCGCGTCTGGGGCTATAACACCGAGGTCGATACGCACGTCCTGGAAGTATACATTGGCCATCTGCGCCAGAAGCTGGAGGCACATGGAGGCTCACGCCTGATCCAGACTGTCCGTGGCTTCGGCTACACTCTCAGAGAATGAATCATGTATATCCGTACCCGTCTGGCCCTCTGGCTCATGCTGATCTTGGCACTGGTGCTGGCAGCATTCAGCGTGACTATCTATCAGCTCACGCGTAACAATCTCCTGACGGAAATCGACCGCGACGTGCGCCAGCGTGCTGCCGCCATCCATACAGCTGTCCTTCCCCCACCTGGACAAACCACACTGCGCATCCCACAATTGGACGTCTTCAGTTCGCCGGATTGCTACCTGCAGGTACTGGATCAGCAGGGGAAGGTGCTGGCAAGCTCTGGCAATCTGGGCAATCGTACCCTGCCGCTGCTACAGGATGCCATTGCCACTGACACAGTGAAAGAGGTAATGGTAGGCCCCATGCCGCTCTTCGTCTACGGTCAGAAGGTCATCATCGACAACCAGCTCCGGGGTTATGTGCTGGTGGCCCGTTCTCCTATGACCGTCTATTTTGCCCTGGGACAACTGCGCGGCATCCTCTACCCTGGTGTAATTGTCGCCCTGGTCCTGGCAGGTCTCTTCATCTGGCTGTTGGTACGCCAAGCCATGCGTCCCTTAGAGCAGCTTGCCACCACGGCCTCCGAAATCGCGGCAGCCAAAGACCACGCTCGTCGCCTGAAATTGAAAGGCCCTCCGGACGAGATTGGCCGCCTGACACGCACGATCAACGGCATGCTTCAGGCCCTGGAAGATGCCTACCAGGAAGTCCAGAAAGTCAATGACCTCCAGCGCCACTTTCTGATAGATGCCTCCCATGAACTTCGTGCCCCCTTGACCATCATGCTCTCCTCCCTCGACCTCATTAAGAAAGTGGGAGCAACGGACCCCGACTTCCAGACCAGCACCCTCGAGCGCATGCGCGTCGAAACTGACCGTATGGCTCGTATGGTGACGCAATTGCTCATTCTGGCTCGCTCCGACGCCAACGTCACCGCTGCCCACGAACCTCTCCTCATAGCCGACGTTGTGGTCGACATCTGCTGTCAGAGACATCCAAGAGATGAAGAGGCTACTATGGAGTGCCACGGCATGGAGTCTTTGGAAGGTGTACTCGTCTGGGGCAACTCCGACTACCTGAAGCAGTTGTTCCTGATCCTCCTGGACAATGCCTTCAAATACACGTCGGCTGACGGCACAGTAGAAGTCAGTGGTTCCCGCGATGAATGCACAGCAACCATCACTGTCGCCGACACAGGCATCGGTATCGCCTCTAACGATCTACCCCGTATCTTTGATCGCTTCTACCGGGCTGAAAACGCCCGCTTCCGCTCAGGTACAGGTCTGGGCCTGGCCATTGCCCAACGCATCACCGAGCAACATCGCGGGAAGATCGAAGTCGTAAGCGAACTCGGCAAGGGCAGCCGCTTTACCGTCACTCTGCCTTTACTCAACCAGATGGAATGAAAATGGCCACCCTCAGCGCCCCTCTTCATGATGACCGCAAGGGTCATCATGAAGAGGGGCCTGGGGATGGGGCTCATCATGCTTCGCAAAAAAAGACGCCCACCCTTCAACCTTCAAGGCATTCCATCGTATGTTAAGATATAACTGAACTTCAAGATTACAGTTCCATACAACGGAGATACGTTCATGGCAAGCACCACTCTCACGAATCAAGACTCATCTATAGCAACTACCAGACAACCCATCGGCGGCCTGCGCTTTGACTGGCTCATGGGCATCATGGGCTTTATTTTTGTGGCTGGCCTCTACGTCGATGGCTGGGCTCATGCTCACGGTAAAGTAGATAATACCTTCTTCACACCCTGGCACGCCATCCTCTACTCCGGTTACCTGCTCAACGCTATCCTCCTGGTTGGCACGCTCTACATCAACCATACACGCGGCCTGCCCTGGCGCAAAGCCATTCCCACTGGCTATGAACTCTCACTGGTAGGCGTTCCCCTCTTTGCTCTTGGTGGCATTGGCGACATGATCTGGCACACCCTTTTTGGCTTCGAGATCGGCACTGAGCAAGTACTCAGTCCCACGCATCTCGTCCTCGCAACGAGCGGCATCCTTATGATGACCGGCCCCTTGCGTGCCGCTATACGTCGGCCTGATACACGAGGAGCGCAAGGATGGTCGAAGTTACTTCCCATGCTTCTCTCCGTCATCGCCCTCTTGCTCATGTTCACCTTCTTCACAGAGTTCGCTCATCCCTTCGTACGCACCTGGGTCATCACCAACACGTTCCCATATGAAAGTCTCGCCCAGGCTCTTGGCGTAGCCAGCATTCTCCTGCAAGCCGGTATCCTCATGGGTGTCCTTCTGCTTATTATTCGACGCTGGACGCTCCCCGTGGGCACCATGACCCTTATCTTCACGATCATCACGGGCCTGATCGTTGTCCTCGCCGATCATTACTATCTCGTCCCGGCAGTCGTTGTCGCAGGCATTCTCGCTGATATCTTACTCGTCTGGCTCAAACCATCTCCTGTACGCCAGAACGAACTACGCCTTTTCGCCTTCCTGGTTCCCACTATTCTCTACCTCTGTTACTTTATCGACTTGATGCTGACCACCGGCATCGTCTGGAGCATCCATCTCTGGCTCGGCTCCTGCATCCTGGCCGGTGTTGTCGGTTTAGTGCTGAGCTACCTATTGGTGCCACCGCAAGGACCCATTGAGAGCCAGAGTCAATAGCAGCGTATTGACTCTGGCTCTCAAGTCTACTTTTCACGTAGTGGGGCACTCACTTCATGCAGGAAATGCAAGATTTCCTTATAGGATTGAACTACACTCGTCTCGTAATAGGCGATGGAATGCGCCTCACAGAAGGTTCTGACAATTTGCTGCGCTGCTTTCAGTTTATTTCTGGCGATCGTAGGGAACAGGTGATGCTCAATCTGATAGTTAAGTCCACCATACCAGAAGTCAGTTAAAGGGTGAGCTTTGACATTCCGTGAAGTAAGCACCTGCCGACGTAGGAAGTCCATTGGACTATCTTTGTCCAAAACGAGCATGCCTTTATGGTTGGGGGCAGCGACCGAACCCAGGTACAGGCCAAAAAGTGCCCGGTGTATAGTAACGAATACTATCGCCTGCAAAATGCCCAACGAAGAGAACAGCAAGCCAAAGTAAAGCAAGTAGTGAACGGTCATGAGTATCATCTCAGTCACCACGTGCCTTGGCTTCTTCTCGAGCAAGAAGCGAATGCTGAAGATCAGGAAAGAGAGTGCAGCAAGCATCTCCAATGGGAAGACGAAGTAAGCCTGGTATTTCACGATGAAGCGAGGCAATCCTCGCTTACCACGAGCCTCTTCTTCAGTAAAAGCTAAGAATGGCACATCAATATCAGGATCGAGATCGACTTGATTGGGATGCCCGTGATGTCGATTGTGCTTATCGATCCACCAGCTTCCACTCCAGCCGACCAGCAAATTACCTATCACAAAGCTGCTAATATCAATCTTCCAGGTGGTGCGGAAAACTTGCCGATGACCAATATCGTGGCCCAGAAAACTGATCTGGGCAAAGACAAAGGCCAGATAGACAGCATTGAGTAGTTGTAACCAAAAATTGTTCACTACTATCAGAAAGGTCACACCTACTGCCAACAGGCCCATTGTAAAGAGAATCTTGAAGGTATAATAGGCAGGTTGCTTATCCAACAATTCATTCCGCTTTATGAGTTGCTTCAACTCGGCGTAATCATTGGCAAAGATGCGTAGAGCAGAGTGCTTAAAATCAGAATGGATGAAATTGCCGTCTGGTATGCTCAGTGTAGAACTTGTACTTGCTTCTCCAAATCGGACTTTTTGTATCTGAGTGTCAGTTTGTTCTTTTTTCACCATACCTAGCTTTCTAATACTAAATGTCACCACAAAATCCCGTTAGACACTCTCCATTCACAAGCCGCTTTACGTACTTTGGCTTGTTATGGATTATGCATTGTTTAACAGGTTTTAGGATGACTACTTTTTCTCAAAGACCATTCTTTGATGATCTAATATTTCTCTTCTGAAGCATTCTTTGTCGTAACCATTCCGAAGTAATTCCATTTTACAACGAAAATCTTTGTCTGCAAGAAAGCGTGGTATAAGTTTGGAAACCGCAAATAGCTTGGGAAAACTAAAATTCGGGTAGCTGAAATTTGCGAAGGTAAAATTCCAAGCTCTGCCCCATTGTTCCATCGTTTCAATGTAATCCAACCGACCATTATTGTCAGAAATGAGTTCAAAGTATGGTTGTGCAGTTCTCAGAATTTGCTCTTCCCCGTAGGGGAGCCAGGAACCTGGAAAAAATTTTCCTAATACAGCAACAATGTATTCATTCGACCCCTTTTCTGCCTGTAACGAGATACTGTGATAATCAGGAGCATTTTTGCCCCACATCATGGTTTGTAAGTACAACCTTCCACTCTCTGGCAACAGTTGATGACACAAACGAAAGAAATGCTCATAAATTTGCTCTTGCTTCCCGGCTAAGTACTCCTCTACGGAACAAAAATGTTCAAATGCACCCACGCTTACAATGCCATCAAACGTTCCAAAAGTATCAAGACTAATATCTTTCCAATCCTTTACATATGCTTCAAGACCGCTACGTTTACATCTTTCTGCCTGTTTGGCAGATAAGGTTAAACCAATGGCATGTCCTCCCCTTTCTGTAACTACTTTGAGAATAGGGCCAAACCCGCAGCCGATGTCAAGCACCCTTGAACTTGCTTTGAAATTAATCCCCTTGAGAATATACTCATGTTTATCTTTTTGTGCCTGTGCCAGAGTCTTAGTAAAATCACCGTTATACATAGCGCAAGTCAGATCAGCATTTTCACCAAAGCTTAAAGGGAAAACATCATCCATAAAGTTATATGTTTCTTCTATTTGTTGTTGATTGGCCATGGCTATCTCCTTTGTCTTCTGTCTCTGTTCCAACAGGATGCACGCTTAACGGTAGAGAAGTTGCAAGTTCATTACTATTAATGACGACCGAAGTATAAGTTTTTAGCCATGAGTTCCTCCGGAGTTGATGCCTATTGGCCGCGAAAAACCCAGCCCTGGCAAAAGAGATCAATCGGGAAAGAGCGTGCGTCCTCTAGGAGGATGCCAGCATTTTGACATAGGACTTGAACTTCTTCCAATGTATAAAGACGGATATGCTGCGGATCGTACAGTTTAATGATCCACTCAAACATGCGCCAGGGAAAAGGAAAGCCGCGCAGTATATAATCCTCGATCACTATCTGTCCTCCAGGAGCAAGCAGACTGCGAGCGTTTTCTGCAAAAAAGTGCGCCAGGTGTCGTTATAGTGGAGGGCATGCTGTCCGGTGTAGTAGCTTTTCCCCTGTTGTGTGCGCCTCATACCGATGTATGCAGGTGATTGTGCGCACCGTCATGGGCATGGTCATGCTCGTGCTGATCCTGGTCAACCGCTTCCATCTGACAGTAAAGGCCATCCATAGAGCAGCAGTTCGCTTGATGGGTATGGCTTTCAAATTGAATGGCGGTGTGTCCAATGTGGTATCTCTCACTTAGCATAGCCTCGACCCTTTGTAGAATCGACGAACTCTCGCTGGGAGGCAAATCGGCTATGAGAGCATGACAGGAAAGAGCATACATACCACTGCTAATGCACCATACATGCAGATCATGCACATCCTCAATCCCTGGTACGCGCATTATGTCACGCACCAGCGCAGACAGATTGACATCCTTAGGCGCCGCTTCTAGCAGAATATCAGTCGTCTCACGCAGAATGCGCCAAGCTCCCACGGCAATCAATCCTGCAATACCCACCGAAAGCAGGGGGTCGGCGGGATTCCAACCCGTCAGCAGAATCACTACACCTGCCAGAATGACTGCCACTGAAGCTCCCACATCACCAAAGACATGCAGTGCTGCCGCCCGCACATTGAGATTATCTCCCTCTTTCTGTAGGCCAAAACCGATGTAAAGGTTGACGACAATACCAATGCCTGCTGATAGAAACATGACCAGGGGTTGCACCGGTTCGGGATGCTGAAAACGCCCGATCGCCTCCCACAAAATTGCCAGTGCGATCAGAATCAGAGTGAGAGCATTCACCAGAGCTGCGAGGATGCCTACACGATGGTAGCCAAACGTTTTGGATCCATTGGCAGGTCGCTCCGCCTGCGCGGTAGCAAACCAGGCCAGTCCTAGCGCGAAGAGGTCGGTAAGTACATGACCGGCGTCCGAGAGCAGGGCCAGCGAGTTCGCCCACCAGCCGCCGATCAGTTCTGCTACCAGAATAATTATCGTTAGAAAAAAAGCCAGACGCAGAGTCTGTTTTGCCATACCATGGGTATGATTATGTCCTGCACTCATGCCGATACCTCCGTCTCCTGGCGCAATGAAACGGGCAATAGCTCATTGGCATGTGTAAAGAAGTCTTCTATCATCTTTCGTTCTTCAATAACCGTATACTTGTACAATTATTGTATCACGTGAGGATAGTGAACGCAAGCAAGAGGCTGATGTGATAGTTCGTAACGCTTTTCGTCACGCTTAGAAAACGCCCTCTCACTATACTTGTCTCATAACATAAAATGGATATACAGTTCTCCATAGTCATACACGGAGGGAGGATATCATGGAACCACAACTTATAGATTCTACTTTCTCATTAGAAAGCAGAAGACCTAACTTCTGGCTGAGTGTGATTTTCACAGGGATAGGCGGCCTATTCCTTCTTATCGCCATCGGCCTCTCGCTATTCTTTGTATACAGCTATTCACAACTTCAAAGCTACACAGCCGGACAGTGTACTATCACCGCCAAGCAACTGCTCCAACAAACTCAGCAGCAAAGCGAAACTCATACCAGGAGCAATGGCTCAACCTACACCACTACTACGACCATTACCACATATGCACCGGACTTCCAGTTCACCGTTCACACAGCTAATGGCCGCATATACTCAGCCCATGGCTACGACCAGCTCAACACATCTTCCTCTGATCAATTCAGTGAACAAGCCATTGTAGACCAATTTACCGTTGGCCAGACCTATCCCTGCTGGTACAATCATGCCCACCCTTCTCAAGCGGTGCTGACCCGTCAATTCGATTGGTTTCTTCTCTTTATTCCAGGGCTCTTTTTCGTCATTGGTGGACTCTTTTTCGTCATTGGTATCCTCTCGTTTAGGAGGCTGCAATGAATGAGCAAAAACAAATACCGCTTAACATCGGACCCACAAGCCACTATAACCTTCTCGGTAACACCCACTTCAACGGCGGCAAGATCTGCTCTAACGCCGCCAGGTGATCATAATAGCCCTGCTGCCTCTGAATATACCCATCACCAAACATAAAAATACTCACGCCATCCACCGCAAAAGGACGTGACAACCACGCTTGCCCCAACAGGCGCGGGCCCTTCCCCGCTACTGTCCATGTCACTGCCACCTGTCCCTCACTAAAAATCTGTGCCTTCGGCATATACTTAATAGAAGGCATGCTGCCAAAACGTGTCGTAAACCACCGTTCAATCTCACCTCTTCCTCGGCGTGGATACCTCATCCCTGAATCATATAATTCTGCATCATCGGCATATAATGCCACAATCGCCCTCACATCATGCCCATTAAATGCCTCTATCCACCTCTGCACAAGCACACGCTGCCCATTCAGCGTACTTTCATCTACTGGCATAGACTTTTCCTTAACCTGAAACAATTTCTCGCCTATCCGACTAATATGGATGCGGTTCATTTTTTGCATGGATTCAAGAAGGATGGTAGGGGCGGCATTCATGACGCCAGTCCGCAAGTAGCTAGACCAGCTCAAGAGAGACGGACTGGCGTCATGATGAAAGTTAACAAAATACTTACGATCGTGGTAGCGGCGGCATTTATGACGCCAGTCGGCCTCCGAAGCCGACTGGCGTCATAAATGCCGCCGCTACCACGATGGACCCATAGCCGGATGAATTTGTTACCTTTCATAATGCCGCCCCTACCGTCTTTTCAGGCTCATCTGTGCAAAAAAATGAACCGCACCCGACTAACATAGTGCTGTTACACCTGTAACTTCTGTAACAGTGAGTCAGCCCAACTCAAACTTTGCTGCAAGCCTACTATATTATATACTCTATGAGAGATTTTGCTCAGATTTCTCGATAAATTTAAGTGGGAGATACAAGTGAACAGAATTAATCCATCTTTCGTTGATGACACAACCTTTCATACAGATGTGAACTATATCGAATCGCTTTGGCAACGTCATACAGTTGGCGGTGTTGATATGCCGATCATCGATATAGGAGAGGGAGAACCGGTCGTCTTTGTACCCATCCTTGAACATCTCGAATTCGTCTACGCACGTCAGATTCGCGCACTGAGCCAGCACTATCGCGTCATTCTGTACCGCCGCCATGAAACACGCACACGCCCTGTTGGCCTGCCAGAGCGGGCCGAAGAACTGCGTCGTCTGCTCGATAGCCTCGAAATTCCTTCTGCACACTTCATCGCACACGGTGATGCCGCTATGGTACTCTTCGAGTTCGCCACACGCTCTCCTCAGCGTTGTCGCTCGCTCATTCTCATCGCGCAAGGGGCCGATTATCAGATCGCTCCGCACCCTTTTATCTGGCTCCTACACGAAATCTTTGTACGCCTGCCCATTGAACACTTCCTACCTGCCTGGTTCCTACGTCGCACTGTCATTAACTACATCACGGCTTCCAACCCTGCTACCACTCAGACACGAGCCGTCCCACGCCTGCCTCGTTACCTGATCGAAGAACAGTTTCATAAAATACAGCTGTGGCCCTTTGTCTATAAGTTCTCTGTCCTGCCCGTCATTCACTACTTCGATATGCGTAACCGTCTCTCAGCCCTTACTATGCCTATCCTGCTCATCAACCGCTTCGACGATGCTCTTTCTCCCGAAGTCAAAACGCACTGGCTCTCCGCTCAACTCTCTGACTGTGACTATCACGTCATTCCCGGTGGCGAACGTTTCTTTATGTACTCACAAGCCGAGACGGTCACTCAGCTTATTGAACAATTTCTAACTGCCCATGTTTCACCAGAGCGCACTACCCCAAACAGCTTGCAAAAAAATGATATAACCTCCTCTTAACGTTTGCATGCTACACTGGAATTGGACAAACTGTGAAGACAGCCACTTAGGGCACGGCGACTTTTAAATCGCCCTGGGGTTCCTGATTTAAAGCTGAACTTGAGAAAATTATATGCTAAAATACAGAGGTGATAGAGTCTTTAATCCTTGTATACTCCGTCACTTCTTTTTGTACGGTCAGACCAAGGACGCCTCTGGCTGGAGGTATTTCACGAGAACGTAAACCGATGAGGGTAATCTGTTCTGTAAGTCGAACAATAGAGATCTGTTACTGTAGCGCTCCCTCTTGAAGAGTAGACACTGGAGATGCTTTTGCGAAACCAGAGCAGGTAGTTTCCTGGTTCCTCGTACGCTTCGTGCTCCTGGCAACTCTGTCGTTGGAGGTTTTATGAAACCTATGGGTAACTCCAAACCTTTTGTTCTTGTGATTGTGATAGTTCCCTTCCTCGGAACTGTTCTGGCAATTGGATCGCTTTGGCAACGCGCCATTCAGTGGCCCGATCTGGCACTTCTGGCAACGATGTACACGCTCACTGCCTTCGGCCTGACCATTGGTTACCATCGCATGTTGACCCATCGCAGCTTCCGGGCCCATCCTGTCGTGAAGGTGATCTTGCTTGTCCTTGGCGCCATGGCAGTAGCATCGCCTCCCATTGAGTTTGCTGCCATCCACATCAAGCATCATGCGCAGTCAGATCGTGAGGGCGATCCACATAGCCCTCTAGAAGGCTTGTTTCATGCGCATCTTGGCTGGCTCTTCAAAGACCGCTTTGCTGACCCGCAGGTGTACTGCCGCCATCTGCTCAAGGATGCAATCGTGGTCTTTGTGAATCGCAGCTTCTTGCTCTGGGTAGCCCTGTCACTGGGGCTCCCCTTCGCGATTGGTGGGTGGACCGGTTTGCTGTGGGGTGGCCTAGTGCGCATTTTCCTCGTACACCACTTTAGCTTTAGCGTCAATTCCATTTGCCACACCTTTGGCAGACGCGAGTTCGAGACCAACGATCGCAGCCGCAACCAGTGGCTTGTAGCCGTGCTGGCTTTCGGGGAAGGCTGGCACAACAATCATCACGCCTTCCCGCGCTCAGCCTTCCATGGGCTCCACTGGTGGCAGCTTGATCTCTCGGGCTATGTCATCTGGACGCTCGAACGCCTCGGCCTGGCATACGATGTGTATCGAGTCCCACCAGCCTTACTTGTACGCTCTTCCTCGCGCAAGGCAGACCCTGTGCCAGGCTCCTCTCAACCTGGCAATGAAGTGATCTAAGACGTGCAGAAACCTCCATCGACCAGTGAGCAATGGTCGATATCATCTTGCCAATAAAAGCAACGAGAAAGGAACAAACTATGGCGAGACTAACAACGAAAACCACCGATCAGGCAGTTCAAGTTACCCTATCCTTATTACAGGACGTCTTCAGCTCTTCTCCAGCTCGCAATGTTGCCGTACGATTGTGGGATGGCAGCACCTGGCAACCCGAATCAGAATCAGGGGGACCAACACGCTGCACACTAGTGCTCCAACACCCAGGGGCCCTGCGCAAGATGTTCGTGCCTCCCAGCGATCTGAGCTTGGGCGAGGCCTATATCTACAATGATTTCGACATCGAAGGGGATGTCCAAGCCCTCCTTCCACTGATGGAACACTTCCTTGATGGGCACTGGGGGAAGATGGAACAGGTGAGCTTTGGGAAACGCCTGTTGAGTTTGCCGAAGATGGATCAAGCGCGCCCCACTGACATAGCACCGAGAGTGCATGGCCCGGTCCACTCGAAAGGCCGCGATCGTCAGGCCACCAACTATCACTACGACCGCTCCAACGATTTCTATGCGGTCTGGCTGGATGCGCGCATGATCTACTCCTGCGCCTACTTTGCAACGCCTGATGACGATCTGGAGACGGCCCAGGAGCAGAAGCTTGAATACCTTTGCCGCAAGTTGCGTCTGCAACCGGGGGAACGCCTACTCGATATCGGCTGTGGTTGGGGCGGGTTGCTCATCTATGCCGCGCAGCACTATGGTGTAGAGGCAGACGGCATCACCCTCAGTCCGCAGCAAGCAAAGCTGGCCCGTGAGCGGATCAAAGAGGCAGGGTTAGAGAATCGCTGTCGCGTCGAGATCTGTGATTATCGTGAGGTGAACAAACCGCAAGGGTATGACAAACTCGTCTCCGTGAGCATGGCCGAACACATAGGGAAGGCCTTCTTACCCACTTACTTCAAAGAAGCGTGGAATTTGCTCCGTCCGGGGGGCGTCTTCCTCAACCATGGCATTAACGTTCACTCCACTGCACCTACCATCGGACGTGATTTTATCAATCGCTACGTGGCCCCTGATGGGGAGCTTGTATCAATCAATACGACCCTGCAAGCAGCAGAAGTAGGTGGCTTTGAGGTGCGCGATGTTGAGAGCCTTAGAGAACACTACGTGTACACGCTGCGCCATTGGCTTCGTCGTTTAGATGAGCATGCAGACGAAGCGAAGAGGATAGCAGGTGAAATAGCTTACCGCATCTGGCGGTTGTTCGTCTCACTGGGGCTCCACGAGTTTGAGGTGGGAAGGGGAAACCTGTATCAAACCTTGTTGGTGAAGGCTGATAAGGGGAGGAGCGGGTTGCCGCTGAGGCGGGAGGATTGGTACGCCTGATCTGACTTACCCATGTGAACAGGAAGTGAGCCTTATACTTGCCATACTGAGAGGGAAAAAAGCTTCTCCAAAAAAATGGAGTTGCCATCGTCATAATCTATAGAGGCTCTGAAACGGTGCAACCACGTTATCTAGAGACAACCTTCGATCAATATGCATCAACCTGAGAAGAAAGAGAAGGCAGAAAACGATAATAACTGAACCGTTTCGTTAAGCTGATACGTGTCAGGCAACTCTTGGGCCTGTTTAGTAGCTTGACACTATACTATCAGGTCTGTATACTAGAGTTACATATCCAACAACTTGTAGCGAAACGATGGCTTGTATGAGATGAAGGAGGTATGTCATTCACATCCCCCTTCATAGCTTAAACAACCCTCCCAATATATGATTGCATCTCAAGCGACCCATGAGAAGGAGAAAAAATGCAGACTTCTACCCAGATTCTTGTAATCGGCGGTGGCCCCGCCGGCTCTACTACTGCTACCCTTTTAGCCCGTGAAGGCTTCGACGTCACCCTTATCGAGAAGGAATTTTTTCCGCGCTATCACATCGGCGAGTCACTCCTCCCTTCATGCCTGGAGATTCTGGATATGATTGGGGCACGCGAGAAAATTGAGACGTATGGCTTTCAACGTAAAAATGGAGGATACTTTGACTGGGGTAACGACTCATGGGTGCTAAATTTTAATGAGCTACATCATCCATACAGCTTCCAGGTTATTCGCTCCGAGTTTGACCACTTACTTTTAGAACACGCCAAAACTCAGGGTGTAAAGGTGTATGAAGGCACAGATATTCGCCGCCTCAACTTCGATGGAGAGAGACCTTGCAGTGCTATCTGGGCACAAGTAGATGGTGAAAAGCAGACCGGCGAAATATCCTTCGACTACCTCATTGATGCTTCTGGCCGCACAGGGGTTATGGCCATGCGCTACCTGAAGAATCGACACTACCACGACTCTTTCCAGAATGTCGCCATTTGGGGCTATTGGAAAGGGGCAGGGAGAATGTCTTTCGCTCCTGAGGGTTCTATCGCTGTTGGGTCTGTACAAGATGGTTGGCTGTGGGGCATCCCTCTGCACAACGATACCATGAGTGTTGGTCTCGTCTTGCATAAGACAACCTTCAAAGAGAAAAGACAGCAATCGACTTCGCTCAAAGACATTTACATGAGTGCTATTAACGAATGCCCCCTCATAACCAACCTCCTTAAATCAGCAACCCTTGCATCAGATAACTTGCAGACAGAACAAGACTACTCTTATATGGCTAACAGTATATCAGGGCCTGGCTACTTTCTGGTGGGAGACGCCGCTTGCTTTATAGACCCGCTCCTTTCGACAGGCGTACACCTTGCTACTCACGGCTCAATGCTGGCAGCAGCGAGCCTTGCAAGTTTGATACGCGGTGAAGTCACCCAGGAGCAGGCATTGGCTTTCTACGAACATAGCTATCGGCATGCCTACCTGCGTCTCATGGTCATCGTTTCAGGCCTGTATCAGCAGTATAACGGCAAAGAATCCTACTTCTGGCAAGCCCAACAACTCAGCCATAATGACCACAATGACCCCTCCGCGCTACAAGAGGCATTCTTGTTTATCGTGTCTGGCGTTGAAGATCAACAAGATATTGCCAATACTCCACAGGAACTGTCTGTACACGAGATGGCAGGTCAGCTACCTTCCGAAGAGGCTGAGCGAGCCGTCACTATGTACAACGTCTACCATAAAGTCTTCCTACGCTCCTCCATGTCTGAGGAAACTGCCATCGATGGCCTATACGTCAGAACTCAACCGTACCTCGGTCTGGCTCTCAGCCACAGTGACAAGGTAACAACAGCGTAAACTCTTAGAGCCTGTTTGAAAAGTGCTCAAAGTACATTTTTATAGCCGCTCTAGAAGCCGATTTGTCTGACTTTTCAAACAGCCTCTTAGAGGTGCCAACACACTTTCAGTAAGCATGATAGGCGAAGCATCGCTCGGCTTAGCTACTGGTGGCACCTCGATGCTTGCTTGTAGCCTTATTGAACTGATCATGCTCGATATACGGTCTGGTTTGACCATACACGAAAGGGATTTGGCAATGCAGAGCAAAAATACCCTTCCTCCTGGCCCAAAGGGACTTCCATTCCTCGGAAATATTGTGCCGCTGAAACGTAACCAGCTTAGTTACCTCCTCGATCTACAAAAGACGTATGGCCCCATGGCAACTATTGCCGTTGGCAAGACTCCTATAGTTATGCTTTTTCGACCAGAACATGTGCGTTACGTCCTGGCAGAAAATCCCGAAAACTTTACCAACAGTGAAGTGGCTGGTGGTCTCGTTTTTGGCAATTTGCTCATTCTTTCCTTGTTGGCCCCTGATGCCACCACAAAGGTTGCTGAAGGCTTTCGCGAAATCGTCGGGCATAGTTTGTTATCAACCGATGGTGAATTTCATCGTAAACAGCGTCGCCTTATACAACCTGCTTTTTACAAGAAACGCGTAGAGGACTTTGCAGATATGATTGTCTCCTACACGCGAGAAACGATGGCACATTGGCAACTCGAGGCCGAGATAGATATCAGCCATGAGATGCAGAATCTGATTTTTCGCATTATCATGAAAGTCCTTGTGGACATAGACGTAGCTAGTGGAAATAGTGAAGAACTCGAACTTGCACAAGCTGTATTGGGACACCCTATCGGTATCTTTGAAGGTCTGCTGAATCTGAAGATCGATCTGCCTCTGACTCCCTATGGCAAGCGCATGGCTGCCAAGCGCAAAGCAGATGCTTACATCTACCAGATGATCGATAAGCGACGTGCAGAAAACCGCGATACAGGCGATATTCTTTCCATTCTGCTCCAAGCAGAGGATGAGCATGGGACACCTATGCCCAATCAACAAATACGTGACGCCCTTGTTACATTGATTGCCGCTGGTAGTGAAACCACCACTAATTCGATGAACTGGACACTGCATTTGCTCTCCGAACATCCAGATGTGTGCGAAAAGGTGGTAGCTGAACTACAGAGGGTATTGGCAGGACGGAACCCACAAGTCAGCGATCTGCCTCATCTGCCCTATCTGGAATGGGTGATCCAGGAGTCGATGCGTATGTATCCTTCTGCCTGGACACAGGGACGTCAAGCCGTCAAAGGCTTTGACCTCGATGGCTATCACTTCCCACCAGGAATGCTCATCTGTTTCAGCCAGTGGGTACTGCATCGCCTCCCCGACATCTGGGGCGATCCAGATGTCTTCCGACCAGAGCGCTGGGACCCTGCTCGTGGAGAAAAAGTACCACCATGGGCCTACTTCCCCTTTGGAGGTGGTGTCCGTGTCTGTATGGGAAAGCCACTGGCGCAACTAGAGATACGCCTCGTCCTGGCAACCTTGCTCCAACACTACGTTCCACAGCGTATACCAGAGCATCCCATTGTGCCAACCCCACTTATTACCCTCCATGTAAAACACGGTATCCGCGTAAAGTGTAAGGCCGTTCCTGTACCAGACGAGAAACCAACTCTCGTTGACCTTGAGGAGGCAAAAGCAGAGCAATGCCCGTATCACCAAAAGTCAGAGACAACCTCCAAAAACACATAACCATATTGCGAGTTTCTAACCTCTATCATATAATTGCACCTGAGAGAATACATGAGTACCACTTGCTTGGTGTTTTATACATTCAAGCAAGATAGTGAAGGAGATAGAATGTGGCAGCAGTAAATTCATCGCCTAGTTCAGGCTCGGTCAGGTTTCTCACGGGTCCCCTGACAGGTAAAACCTTTTACCTCAACAAACCGATTACTACCATCGGCCGTGATGCTACCAATGACATTGTCGTGAAGGGTGATCAAAGGGTTTCTCGCTCTCATGCCCGCATCGTGTGGAACAATGGCAGCTGGATTATCGAGAAACTTGCACCCCAAAATAGCGTCACCGTTAATCAGCAACAAGTACAGCAGGCTCCTATTTCTGATAACACCACGATTGGCTTAGGAGAAGAGACCACCTTCCTCTTCCTCGTGCGAGCTGACATATCCGGTTCTATTCCTGCACCGGTACAACCGCAGCCAGTATACACCTTACCACCTCAGGGACCAACTCCCTATCCAGGTGCGCCTCCACCACAGTCACCCTATCCACCTCAGCCACAATCGGCACCCTTTGGTGCTGGTACTGGACCACAATTCACTGCCGGTTTCCCTCAGATGCGCACGGCTGGACTGATGAGTGGCCGCCCAGACGAAACACAAATCGCCTCGCCCTCCTCCGTTGGCCTTCCCTCACTCGAAGTGAGTAGCAACATTCACGGTGCCCGCCAATCTTATCCTATTACCAAAGAGGTCATCAACATTGGGCGCGATCTCGACAATGACATCTCTATTCGTGAAGGCAGCATCATCTCCAGCAAACATATCCAGATTATCCGCAAGGACAATCAATATATCTTGATTCATCCTCACCCAGATAAACAACGCACCCTCAATGGCCTCCTCTATCAGGGCCGCAAAATTCGTGGCGATGAATCCTTCCGCAAAACTTTAACTCGTGGCGATATCTTCCGTATCGGTGATGAAAATGGTACCCTCATCACCCTCACCTTCAACGATGGCACCGGCACTCAACAAGAGATGCTTGTCCCTCTCAAACCGATCAAACTGGACATGAACGAACTGACCATTGGCCGCGTCGAAGATAATACTGTTGTGCTACCTCATCCACAGGTTTCCGCTCATCATGCCAGAATGGTACGCGAGGGGGGCACCTTCCGTATTCTAGACACGAACAGCACCAACCATGTCTATGTCAACTCCGAGCTGGTCACCAGTCAACCCCTCAAGCTCGGCGATGAGATTCGCATTGGTCCCTACAAACTCGTCTACGATGGTAATGAACTCAAGCAGTACGACGAAAGCAACTTCATCCGTATTGATGCCCTCAACCTCAAAAAGATCGGCAACAACAACGTCACACTACTCAGTAACCTGTCTTTCTCCGTTCCTCCACGCAAGTTCGTGGCCCTGGTGGGCGGTTCTGGTGCCGGTAAGTCAACTTTGATGGATGCTCTCAACGGTCTGCGGCCTGCTCAAGATGGTAAAGTACTTTACAACGGCCAGGACTACTACCGTAACCTGGCAGCTTTCAGTACCCAGCTTGGCTATGTACCCCAGGATGACATCGTTCACCGCGAGTTAACCGTCGAACGGGCACTCTACTACGCCGCGAAATTGCGCTTGCCCACTGACTTCACAGCAGCACAAATCAAGCAACGTATCGATGAAGTACTCGAAGATGTGGAACTGACGGCACGACGCAAGCTCCTGATCAAGAAACTCTCCGGTGGACAGCGCAAACGCGTTTCTATTGCTCTGGAATTGCTCGCCAATCCCAGCGTCTTCTTCTTAGATGAGCCAACCTCAGGTCTCGATCCTGGCCTGGATCGCAAGATGATGTACCTCTTGCGCAAACTGGCCGACAAAGGACATACCATTGTCCTGGTCACGCACGCCACCAACAACATTAACTCGTGTGACTATGTCTGCTTCCTCTGTCAGGGAGGTCGTCTGGCCTACTTTGGACCGCCAGAGGAAGCCAAGGCCTATTTCGGCAAAACCGACTTTGCCGAAATTTACAGTAGTCTGGAGCCGACCGAGGAGAACCGCAACATTCCCGAGGAGGCAGAGTCTCGCTTTAAGGTCTCCAAGGAGTATCAGGAGTACGTCGCGGCACCACTGAAAAGTGGAACCCCACAGTCGGGTGGTCTCAACGGGCAGCCAACGGTCCAACAGGTGAAACGCCCCAAGCGGGGCAACCCTTTTAAGCAGTTTATCCTGCTCTTCCAGCGCCAGTTAGAGCTATTCAAAAACAACACGAGTAACCTCGTTCTCTTGTTCTTGCAGGCACCTCTCATTGGACTGCTCCTGATACTCTTGGTCAGAGCCGAGGTGGGAACGGGCATATTTGACGCAAACAAAATTGTTCAATGTGCTCCGCAAATTTTCCAGACGACTGTCGTAACAAACCCCGCAGCCCCTGCTGGTTCTTCCCAGCCTCTGGGTATTAACACGAATGGGAAAAACGACCCGGTTGATTGTAACCGTATTGTCACTTTCCTTAAAAATGACACCAACGGAAAATCGTATGTTACCAAGAAAGGTAACGGGGACCTCAACACAGCCTTGCAAGATTTTATTCTTCCTGGTGGTGGTGCCCTCAACGCTCAAAGAGCACTTTTCATTGTATCCTTTATTGCAGTGATGTTCGGCTGTATTAATGGAGTTCGAGAAATTGTCAAAGAGAACGCCATTTACCGCCGTGAGCGTACCGTCAATCTTGGGATCATTCCTTACCTGCTCTCGAAGATGATCTTTTTGGGTGTTTTGTCCCTAATTCAAAGTGCTGAACTGCTCGTGATCATCCAGGTCTTCGAGCCCCTCCACCAGGGCGTCTTCTTACCAGTCTTCCTGGAGAGCTATATCGCCCTAGGGCTCTCTGGATTGGTAGGCGTGATGATTGGATTGACGGCCTCGGTCTTCGCTGCCAATGAGGACAGTGCAACCAGCTTGCTCCCATTCATTCTCATTCCGCAGGTGATTTTCGCTGGCACCGAGATCCCTCTCAAGGACTACGTCTTGGAGACTGCTGCCATGTTCTTCCCGACACGCTGGGGAATCGTCTCTTTGGGCTCATCCGTTGGCATACACAGCGACAAAATAGGCGGAGACTCACTGTTTGGCAGTGACGCTAGCTATCACGGGACGCTCTTCTCAACTTTTAGTCAGACGGATGCCACCCATCGTGTACTACTCGCCTGGGCCGCGCTGGGGGCAATCTTCCTTGTTCTTTCAGTCGTGGTCGGTATTGGCCTCAAACGCAAGGACATCCGATCTTAGCCATAACAGGAGTACAGGATGGCACCCCTGAGGTATCCTCCTGTACTTCCTCTTTTCCCTTCCCTCTCTTCTTAAGAAATGAAAGGATCTCATCATCTCTCAAGCTTTGTAACAGTGTCTCATTTCACAACACCAATGCCAACTGGCTCATAGTAAATCTCTTCATCTTCCCCCTATAATGAGAGTAGCATGTATACACAGCTATATGAATATTAAAAGGAGAAACACATGCAGCAACGACGTGTCGTCATCACAGGACTGGGTGTACTCGCCTGTAATGGCATTGGTAAGGAAAGCTTTTGGAATGCCTGTATCTCTGGCCGCTCAGGCATACGACGCATCACCCGCTTTGATGCCAGTAACCTCCCAACACAAATAGCGGGTGAGATTCTTGACTTTGCTCCCTCTGCTTTCGCTCTCACCCCGGAAGAATGTTCAACTATGGACCGCGCCACTCAATTAGCTATTGCCGCAGCCCATCAGGCCTTGCAAGATGCCAACCTTATCGACACTCTCAACGAAGAGGAGCGTAACAATACCGGTGTGTACATCGGCTCAGCCATGGGTGCGCTTGGAGAAGGTGAACAGATCTGGCTTCGCTTGACTGATAGCGGAGCACATCCTCTACAGATGCCGGAAAACTCCACTATTGCTGCTTCCTTATTGATGCCCCATGCACCCGCGGCTGCCATCGCTGCACGCCATCATCTGCACGGACCGTGTATGGTCATCGGTACAGGATGCTCCGCCGGCGGAGATGCCATTGGCGAAGCCTTCTGGGCTATTCAAGAGGGATATGCTGATCGCATGTTGGCCGGGGGTGCCGACGCTACTATTACCTATGCAGGCATGGATGCTTTCTGTGTTGTCGGCGCAATGAGTACACGCAATGACTCACCAGAACGAGCATCTCGTCCATACGATCAGGAACGTGATGGTTTCGTCATGGCCGAAGGGGCTGGTATACTCCTCCTGGAGGAACGTGAAAAGGCCATCGCACGCAATGCGCATATCTATGCTGAGATCATAGGTTTTACGACGAACATGAACGCATATCATATGACGAGCTTGCCACAGGGCGGTGTGCCTCTGCAAAAACTTCTAGAACAGGCATTAGCCGAAGCACAGCTTACACCATATGAGCTCGACTATATCAATTCCCACGGCAGTTCAACACCTCCTAATGAGGTCGCTGAAACAGCCGCCTACAAAGCCGCTTTTGGGAAACACGCTTATCACATCCCTATTAGTGCCACCAAATCAATGATTGGGCATGCCCAGGGAGCAGCCAGTGCCATTGAAGCTGTTGTCACCACCCTGACCTTGGAACATCAGATTATTCCACCAACCATCAATCAGGAACAGGCTGATCCGCGCTGCGATCTTGACTATGTACCAAATGTAGCACGACCTGCTACCGTCAATATAGCTCTCACACATTCCAGCGGCTTCGGCGGTGTCAATAGTGCGCTTACTCTAGTGCGACCTGATTGGGTCGAACAGCATCAATAGGAGAAACTTACCATGGCATATACTTCAGAGCGGCGCGTCGTCGTCACAGGATTGGGTGTGGTAGCGGCAAATGGCATTGGGAAAGAGGCTTTCTGGCAAGCAACCTGTAAAGGTAGCTCTGGTATCAAACTCATTCAACGCTTCCCTATAGATAATGTATCCATTAAGGTCGCTGGCGAAATCAACAATTTTCTCGCCACTGACTACATCGATCGCAAGCTGATCAATCGTACCGACCGTGTCACTCACTTTGCCTTCGCTGCCGTTCAGGAGGCATTAAAAGACTCAGGGTTAACCATCAGCAACGAAGACCCTCAACGCATAGGAACGGTCATCGCCAATACCGTGGGCGGCTTAGAGTATGTCATAGATCAAACTCAGCTCCTGTATAGTCGTGGCCCTCGCGCCCTCAGTGCCTATACAGCCATAGCTTGGCTTCAAGTCGCCAATGTAGGTCAGATTTCCATTCGTCACGGTATCCAGGGTTATTCCAAAACTCCTATCAACGATGCCGTGAGCGGCCTGGATGCCATGGCTATGGCCTACAAAGCTATTCAGCGCGGCACAGCAGACGCTATCATCACTGGCGGTAGCGAAGCACCCCTGCATCCCTTCTTCCTCATTGTCCTGGCCCATGACAATCATCGTTACGTCAATGGCGATGACCCCCATGCATACCGTCCCTTTGACCGCCGCGCCGCCGGATTACTCATAGCAGAAGGAGCTGGTATGTGTATCCTGGAAGAGTACGAACACGCACGGAGGCGTGGAGCTCACATCTATGGAGAAATAGTCGGCCTCGGTCAAACCAATGACGCTCTTGGACTACAGATTCCCTCCTCCAATGGCACACAATACGCCCGAGCCATAAACATGGCCATGCGCAAAGGCCATCTCTCACCACACGACATCGGTTACTTCAGTCTCGATGGACGTGCTCTGCCTTCCTCAGATCAGGGTGAAGCCGAAGCCTTGGGTCTCGTTTTCGGAAACGAACTCGCACAACTTCCCGTCACCGTCCCACGCACCATGCAAGGCCACAGCTACGCCGCCAGCGGAGCCATCGACACCATCACTGCCTTCTTGGCTCTCCAACATCAGATCATCCCACCAACTATCAACTGTGAAGAACTCGATCCTCGCTACGGCCTCAACATGGTCCACAACGAACCTCAACCCCTCTCTGCACCCGCCATCCTCCTCGGTGCACGCGGCATCGGCGGCATGAATGTCGCTCTCGCCGTCCAAAGGGTCTAAAGGAGGAGCAGGGGGCTTCGCCCCCTGCTGAGGTTTGGGGCGTTTCTCTTGCATCGCAACACCTCTCTTCCCTTCTTGCACAAAACAACATAACACGCTCTTATAACTCACACCACAGTTGCCCCAAAGTATCCCTGCAACGTATCATTACTATGAGCCAATGTTATCACAACTCATAGCAAGGATACGTACTATGAACAAACAACCCCCCCATCTACCATCTTTCAACTCTCATACCTCCCATGAAAGTCAATACCACCACTCTGTCTCCGTTCTCATTGTAGGGGCAGGACCAACCGGTTTGGCAGCTGCCAACTTCCTTGGCTTAGCCAACATAGACACCCTCCTCATCGAACGCAACCCTACCCTCAGCGATACTCCCCGCGCCATTGCCCTCGACGATGAAGGTCTGCGCATCTGCCAGAATATGGGGCTGAGTACCCAGGTAAGCCAATGCCTCCTTTCAGACATCAATGCCCTCTATATCTCAGGCAAGCACTTGCTGGTCAGGATAGCCCCCACTAGTAAGAGAAACGGTCATCCTTTCATCTCCACCTTTTTCCAGCCCGATCTTGAAGCAGCCTTGTTCCACGGCCTCAAACGCTTTCCCTGCGTCGATGTCCGCTTTCAACATACCATCGAGACCTTCGAGCAAACCGAAACGGGCGTGATTGTCTCCATCCGCACAGCCAAAGACAGGCTTTGGAAGGTAAAGTGTACGTATTTACTCGCCTGTGATGGAGGCCGCAGCACCATCCGCCACCTCCTCAACATTCCCATGCACGGCACAACCTTTGCCCAAAAATGGCTCGTCATCGACTGCCTTTCCGATCAGCAATCTTCCACCATCGTCAAGTTCTTCTGTAATCCACATCGCCCAGCCGTCACCGTTCCTTCGCCCAACAACCGCAGACGTTGGGAATTTATGCTCCTCCCCGGTGAGAACGAACAAGACCTGCTCAACGAAGAAATCATCGCTACCCTCATCCAACAGACCGACGGCTCCCTCTCCTCTCCTTCCTTGCAAATTATTCGCCACACCATCTACGCCTTTCAGTCAACACTGGCAAAAACTTTCTATCATGGCAGAGTCTTCTTGCTCGGCGATGCCGCCCACATGATGCCCCCCTTCGGCGGACAGGGCCTTAATAGCGGCCTGCGCGACGCCCACAACCTCAGTTGGAAAATCGCTATGGTTATGCACGGCCAAGCATCTTCCCAGCTTCTTTACTCCTATCATCAGGAACGCCACAGGCACGTCGCACAAATGATTAAACTCTCATCTTTTCTCGGCAGTATCGTCATGACCACCGCCAGACCTACCGCCTTCATTCGCGATACCATACTACGTTCCCTCAATGCCATACCGATCACCCGTGAATTCTTCACTCAGGGCCATATGAAGCCCCAACCCAGATACCTAAATGGCTTCTTTCTTGCTGACAGCGCCAAAGAGGCAAAAGCCTTGGCAGGGCTTTTGCTCCCCCAGCCCCTCGTCACAACCAGCCAGGGCAACCATGTCCTTCTCGATGACATTCTCGGCTCCGACTTCGCACTGCTACGATGCCATCGTAATCCCAGCACAGCCTTCTCCTCCCTCAAAACCGACTTCTGGCAACACTTGAATGTACGTCGCATTTGTATCTTGCCCCCAAATAGCCATTTCCCCCCAGAAACAGCCCCCCCACTCGGCATACCACTTACCATCGTCCAATCCAATGATCTAAACTTTCTACGTACCGTCCCCGATCTCTTCGTCGTGGTGCGACCCGACCGCCACATCTTTGGGGCATTTAGAGAAGAAAGGGCCGATACGTTTGTATCGGCCTTCCAAAGGAAGCTACAAGGGCAGTGTTAGCTACTCTTTTACATCACCCAACATCAATGTATACAATTCTTGCTGCCGTGCCGCTCCCTTTTGATACACCTTCCCTCGTGAAACATCAGGCTGTACCGGTTCCTCCAATTGTGGCTCAACCTGGCTCACATCAGGTAGCACACCCAACGCAGTTAGAGCCAGCAAGGCCACACCTCGCGCCGATGCCTCACGCTCACGCGAAGGATAAAGCGGCGTTCCCAGTGTATCGGCAACAATCTGTTGCAGCGTTAGTGAACTCAACAAAGCACCTCCACTGCCGATCACCTTTGGTTTCTTATCGCCTATTTGCAGGGCCTCGTTAAGCTGCTTATACACGATTTCAAGCTGATAGGCTAACCCCTCCATACATGCACGCAAGATATCTACTGGCGTCGTGTGGGCCTGCAAACCAGCCATCACCGCACGGGCTTCCGCATGCCACCCAGGACTACGTTCTCCCGTGAGAAACGGCAATACCGTTAACCCATGCCCATCAGGCGGCAACTCTGCCACCTTATCCTCAACCTCTTTTAAGGAGGAGATCTGTAGCGTATGGCTCAGCCATGCAAATACATTTCCGCCCTCACTCAACGCACCTCCTAGCAATGCACGTTTCGCATCCAGCAGGTATAGCCATAGCCCCGGCGGCAGCACCATTTCTTTCTCCGCCGATACCACCACCCGCATCGCACTCGACGTGCCAATCGTCAACGCCCAATTTTCCTCCCTCGCGCAGCCCGATCCCGCATTCGCAGCCGCGCCATCCCCAATCGCCGGGAACCAGGGCACATCGCGTAACGTCGGCCAGCGTTCAGCATACCTTTGCGTCAATCCAGTCATACCTTCATTGACATCACCTAGCGGCGGCAATTGCTCCTCGCGTACTCCTAGCATCTTCATTAATTCCGTATCCCATGTGCGCGTGCGCGTCACCAGCATCCCCGTACCAGAAGCCATTGAGAAACTACACACAGATCTCCCCAAGAACTGTTGGAGCAAATACTCGCCAAAGGACTGCCAGCGTACTACACGCTTAAACGCATCCGGCTGCGTTGTCGCCAGCCAGCGCAATTTCGCAGGCCAGTAGCTCGCATGCAGCCGCGCTCCTGTGCGCTGGTGTATCGCTACCCGATCTAACTGTTTTGCCAGCTCGGCTACCGCACGTCGTGGCCGTGTATCTTCCCATGTCAACAAAGGTATAACGGGGCGGCCATCCTGATCCACGCCTACCAGACTGTGCCAGAACGTATCTGTTGCCACTGCTCCTATTGAGGATGCCAGCGAGCCTGCTGCGTGCAATGCTTTATCAATGGTGGCCGCCACAACCTCCACCAGCTTATCCGCGTCCACCGATACCTCACCTTCCCCTGTGATCGTCAACTCATACGTATCCTGTGCCTGGATGCTTGGCACTGCTACACCTGCTGCATCAAAGAGCAGTGCCCGTGTCGAAGATGTTCCTACATCCAAAGCCAGTACAAACGGTGTGTGTGTGTTGAAATCAACTGCCTGTCGTTCTTGCTCATGCTGCATACACTTCTCTGCCTCTCTACTCGAAAAATCAACTTTGATCCCTCTGGTTTTATCTGAACAACTCCACAACGAAACACTTTAACACTCACCTACACAGAATAGCACATTTGGATATATCGTCCTTTTTTCCGACCCCTCAGTGATTGTACAGATATAAGAGGTATCTTTACTACACAATCCATTCATGGGAGAGAACACATGCAGAAAAAAGTCCTACAGCTGCTCATCATGCTTACGGTCATAGCAACAGCATTAACAGCTGTCTTCATTGGTGTTAGGGCCTCCACTACACAGATCAACAACCAGGCACAGCTAGCTCCGCATGCAAGCTCAACAGCTTTTCCTCACGTCCAAGGTACACAGATCATCGATGGTTCCGGCCATCCACTTATTCTCCGTGGAGCAGAAATCGAAAGTGCCTTTGATAACATGGGGCGTTGGCAAAATGGCTCACGCTTAACTCAGGTTCTCAACACCACCATCTTTACTGTCATGGTAGGTGACTGGAAGATGAATGCGTTACGCCTATGCCTGTCTAATTGGATCTACGCCAAAGATAGTGTCAACTATTTGAAACTCCTCGATCAGGTCGTACAAAAGGCTAATGCCGCCGGCTTATACGTTGTGCTGAACCTCCACGATGATGGCACTGCTGGCTCACCTTATGGAGACAATGCCGACCTGCCAAAAACGCAAGATAAAGCCTTCTGGCAAGTTCTTGCCACTCACTACAAAAGCAATCCTATGGTCCTCTTCGATCTCTACAATGAGCCGCAAGATACCAGCTGGGCCCAATGGCTCAACGGTGGCGGCAAGGTTGCCGGAGCCACTGTGGTAGGTCACCTACAGATGATCAACACTATCCGTACCGCTGGTGCCAAACAAATCATCATCGTGGAACCAGGAACCTCTGGCGGCAGGGGCAAAGGTTGGTCAAACTTTACCAGCACCATCCCTGATCCCAACGTTATGTACTCCCTACACGTCTATGCTCACATTGCTGATACTCCTCAACAGCAAGATGCCAAATGGGGACCAATCCTCAATCACCACCCCATCTATTACGGGGAGTGGGCCTTACTGGTTAATGGCAGTCCTCCCCAAGGCTATGGTTTCTGCCAGAACATTGTTCCCAGCCAGGCCAATCAGGATGTTACCAACTTCCTCAAGTATACGGCCTCCCGCAACGCCAACTGGACAGCATGGGAGTTCGGCGCGTACCATCTGATTCAAGACTATACCAAATTCACACCAACCACGCTCAATATCCCCTGGAAGTGCGGCGACCCAACATCGCATGCAGGCATGGGAACACTGGTCAAACAGTACATGCTTACTGGAAAATAAGTGGCTTCATAAAAGGGTGAGGCAAAGCTGGCATTACCAGTCTTGCCACACCCTTTATCTCTTCTCCACACTATGTTCTTTCACTTCCCTATTGTTCACTTGCCGAACCTGCTCACCTGAATTATGCTACATAGTAAGTAGAACGTGCCAGAGCAAACAACCAATATATTCTGGTCGGCAGTATATCACAAAGGAAGCACAATCTTGTTAGATCAACCACCACCAGATACTACCAACAACACTACTCAGCAGGTACAGGTAGCCGCCGGTGCGCTTATCCTCCCTGGCCTCCTGCACATCCCTGACCATGCACGTGGCATCGTCGTCCTGGCTCACGGCAGTAATAACGTTGAAAGCGATGCTCACTATGATGAACTGGCAGCAGGCCTTCAGCAGGCAAGACTGGCAACCCTCTTCGTCCTCCTCCTCACCGAGGAAGAAGAAAAAATAGACAATGAAACCCATTTCTTCCGTTTCAACGTCAATATCCTCCACCAACGCCTCATGGGTCTCACCCAATGGCTGCTCGATACTCCAGCAACCCAGAACCTCGGTATCGGCTATTTCGGCATTGGCCCTACCGGTGCAGCCGCCCTTATCGCCGCCGCCGAACGTTCCGATGCCATCCAGGCGGTTGTCGTCGGCAATGGGCGTATTGACCTTGCCCAACCCTATCTCTCTCGTGTCCTCGCCCCTACCCTTCTGCTCGTTGGTGAGCGTGATAGCACCACCGCCAACAGCAACCGTGATGCACTGACCCAGCTTCCCGCCAAAGGTGAGACAAGCAAACGCCTGGAAACTCTCCCCGGCGTCACTCAGCTCTTTGAAACCCTGGATTCACTCAAAAAAGTCATTGAGCTATCTAGCCAATGGTTCCAACGCCACCTCGAACCGATCATATAACGATGCCACCCTTTAGCCCAATACATTTCAAAGAAGACGTTTTGCCAGTCAAACGAAGCCGCTTCACGAGTGTCATCCTGAGCGCGAGCGAAGGATCTCTTGCCGCAGAGAGATCCTTCGCTCGCGCTCAGAGCCTGCGCCTCTCGAGAAGCGAAGGGACGACAAAGCGAGATGCTCTCGTCTTTGAAATGGATTGGCCCTTTAGTCAGGAAACAAATGAAATCGAAAAAAAGTAAACTCAAAGATAGTTGGGTCACTGTTGATGGCCTCCCTATCTCCTCACCCCTCAGAAACGCCAGAACCGCCGCATTAAACTCTTCTGGCTGATCAAACATCCCCACATGGCCCGCTCTCTTGAGCAACAACAAATGAGCATGAGTAATCTCTTGGCGCAACACATCGCCCAGCACCGGCGGCACCAGCGTATCATTCACTCCCCATATCAGCAGCGTCGGAGCCTTTATCGCTTTCAAATAATCACGTATATCCTTCGTCAGTAAATCCTGCGCCGCCCGTAATAACGTCAGAGGCCCAGCACGCAACGCATCATAGGCCAGTACCGGAAAGAAGCGCGGAGTCAAATAACGTATCGCCACAATCAACGGTATCGTATACCCCAGTACTGACCGGAACTTCGGAATACCTGCCGGTGAAACCAGCACCAACCGATCTACTACCTCTGGTCTGCTAGCCGCCGCACGCATACAAATATAGCCACCCATCGAATGAGCTATCAGATGAGCCTTCACAATTCCCACCGCCTTCATCCATGCTACTAGCTCGTCCGCTACCTCATCTAACATCAAGCGACGGGGAAAATGCCGCATCATCCCAAAACCCGGTAAATCTATTAAATACACCCGGTAGTGTTCGGCTAGCGCAGGCACATTACGGCTCCACCAGCGTAAAGAACCCGAAAGTCCATGTACTAGCACAAGCGGCTCACCCTCCCCCGTCACCTGATAGTACATCATATATTGCCCTACCTGAACCTCGCGCCTCTCTATTTTTTCCATAGAACAGTCTCACATTAGATTACGTACCAAAATGGATGGGCGAGGGTGCGTTTCACATTTTGGCGGGCCTGACCCCCACAAGGCTCTCAGGGGGAGGTTTTTGCCATGGCGAGGGGCATCGCGTAGGGGCAGGGGCGGCGTGGAGTGGGGTTGGGGCCCTTGTGGCTGCCCGCCGTGCCTGCTGGGTGGACGACCATGGGTGCGCCTCATCCGCAACGGGCGGCCACAAGGGCCCCAACCCCGCATCCGCTCCACTCCCGCCCCTACGCGAGGTGGTGTCTCCACTGTCCAACAAACCTACCCGTGAGAGCCCCCACAAGGGGCGATCCTCGTGGTCGCCCTACATTCTCACGCACACTGCCCGCTATCACTCAAAAACCTACATTACGGATGCTCACGCAAAAACTTCTCAATCTCTGCCTGCTCGCTTTCGCTCAGGCGAAACTCTGCCGCTCCAATTATATCCTCTACCTGTTTTGGATGTCGGCCACCAACAATAGCACCGGTTACTGCCGGATGTTGTAACACCCAACCGACCGCGACCTCACCTGCCGAGCGGCTATGGGGATAACCCACATTCTGCAACAAGCTTGCCAGTTCCAGGTTGCGTGACAGGCGATGCTCTTGAAACTCTGGGTCGCGTTTGCGCCAGTCATTCTCCGGCAGTTTCGCTACCCGATCTTTACTCATCGTGCCTGTGAGCAAGCCCGACATCATCGGTGAATAGACGATTACTCCTATCTGATGCTCCTGGCAATATCCCAATATCTCATCTTCCACATCTCGCTTAATCAGCGAATATGGGGGCTGTAGCGAAGCAATCGGTGCAATCTCCTCCGCTCGCCGCATCTGGCTGACATTAAAATTCGACACACCGATGTAACGCACCTTGCCTTCCCGTTGGAACTTCGCCAGTGTACTCCACCCTTCCTCAATATCGGCATCAGGATTCGGCCAGTGAATCTGGTATAAATCTATCACATCCACTTGCAGCCGACGCAAACTATTCTCCACCTCCTTGCGCAGCGACTGCTCCTTCAGGCTGCTGGTTATCTCACCTTTATCGTTCCACACTCGCGAACACTTCGTAAACACATAGGGCTTATCCTGACCACGCCACTCTTTCAACGCCTGACCAACGATCTCTTCTGAGTGACCAAGACCGTATGCCGCTGCTGTATCTATCCAATTCATCCCCAGTTCAAGCGCACGGTGAATCGTCGCCAGTGACTCCTTATCATCCTGCTCCCCCCAGGCATTAAGCCAATTTCCTCCACCCATGGCCCACGTTCCCAGACCCAGTGGCGTAATCTGCATATCTGTCTTACCAAGTTGTCTCGTTTGCATATATCAATCCTTTCCTCAACATTTCAATAGATCCGTTCCTTCTCTCCCTATCTTACAGATTTCGCTTCTCATCAGGCAAGCTGAACAGAAGCAACTCGCCTGAAGACTTGCCTCTCTTAAAAAAGGGTGGCATACTTGTTTGAGAGAAAGGGCTTTAGCCCGCCGCATCCCCCTGGATTCAGACCTGATTCTTACCCACATTTTTGGGAAGGGACTTGGCAGGCGACTCGACAAAGCAGAGATTCTATCCGTCTCGGCAATACGAGTTGGTTTGCCAGGCTCTTTCACACAATCACGCGTGTTAAATGTGGGTAAGAATCAGGGCTAGAGCCATGGGGAGAGAAGGGCCGTTCCTTTTGGGGCGTGATGGGAGTAGGGGAAATACTTGACAAGAGCATACAAAGTGATGTAAAATGTATACATGGACAAGAAATCAGAGCAAGTGAAACGCTTCTCAGTGAGGTTTCCTCTTGACCTTCTGGCAGAAGTGAAGAACGCAGCCCAAGAGGATGAACGCCCAATCAATTCAGAGATTGTTTGGCTCATACGACAAGCTCTTGCATTGCGAAAAGGAGAAAAGAAGCCCGATGCTCAAAGCCTTTAAGTATCGCCTTTCTCCTACTGGCAAGCAAGTTAGCACCTTGCAGTGGACACTTGACCGTTGCAGAGAGTTGTACAATGCTGCTCTCTCTGAGAGGCGTGATGCTTATAAGTCTACTGGCAAAAGTATCACGTGCTATGAGCAAATCAATGACCTGCCTGAAATTAAGGAGATCAGGCCCGAATACGGTGAGATCCATAGTCAGGTGTTACAGGAGACCCTACGGCGGGTAGACAAAGCCTTCAAGGCGTTCTTTGCACGCTGCAAACGTGGCCAGACCAGAGGCTATCCCCGCTTTCAGGGACGCAACCGCTATGATAGCTTCACTTACCCACAAGGGGGGTTTTCTCTCACCCACGATGGGCGGGTCTGCCTCTCGAAAATAGGGAGCATCAAAGTCAAGCTCCATCGTCCTTTAGAAGGGAAAATCAAGACGTGTACCGTCAAGAGGGAAGGGGATCGCTGGTTTATCGTCTTTGCCTGTCAAGTCGAGACCAAGCCTCTTTCCATATCCCATGAGGATGTGGGCATTGACCTGGGTGTGATGCATCTGGCTACTTTGTCAGATGGCAGCACCATAGAGCACCCACGCTACTACCGACGCTCTGAGAAGAAGCTCTCGAAGTTACAGCAGTCCCTTGCTCGCAAGAAACGCGGCTCACATCGGCGCAAAAAGGCTGTCAAGCACTTGGGAGCCGCCTACCGCAAGGTCCGTAACCAACGGGCCGACTTTCTGCACAAGCAGTCTCGCAAGTTGGTAGACCGCTATCAGATCATCGTCTTTGAGCAGTTGCAGACCGCGAATCTGGTGAAGAGGCCAAAGCCCAAACAGGACGAAAATGGGACCTATCTTCTCAACGGGGCGGCGGCTAAAGGTGGATTAAATAAGAGTATATCTGATGCTGGTTGGAGCATGTTTGTAGGGATGTGTACGAGTAAAGCGGAAGAGGCTGGCCGTACCGTCCTTCAAGTCAACCCCAAGTATACTAGTCAGGTCTGCTCAGGGTGCGGTACCGTTCGCAAGAAGACGCTAGAGGAACGCTGGCATTCGTGTGAGTGTGGTACCGAGCTAGACCGCGACCATAATGCGGCTCTCAACATCCTTCGCTTGGGATTCAAGCATCTGGCTGGGAAGCAGCCAACGCTCGCAAGGGCGTAGAAGCCCCTAGCGCAGAGCTATGGGGTACTTCACCTTCTTATCGCTATACGGAAGGAAAGACAGCTATGATGAGAGATATCTCTGTGATCAGGCTGATTGAGGTAGCCTGTCGTCAAGAAGATGTCCTACCTGTGATCTGGGAAATTCAAAATATCGAGAAGACCGAAGTGAAAGCCGATGTCGTCCAGGTCAACAAGCAGACCGAGCGGATGGGAACCTACCAGGTACGAGGTCATTTCGCTGGTATTCCCTGGCACAATGAATTTGCCTATGTCCTACACGAACAAGGATTTCATAGCCTGGAAGCTCATCCTCCTACATCAGGCTCTCGTATTCAAGGAGGATTTGTTGCCGTATCCACTGGCGAGCAGAACTGCACGATCCTCCATTACGAGCAGTATGTCTTGCCAAAATGGGCAATTCCTTTGAAACTCTTGATAGAATGGTATCTACAATGGAGCATGAAAAAAGAACTGCACGATCTGAAAACTATCATTCTTGAGCGTGCCGCCAAAGCATCACATTCGTGATCTGAAAGCTTTTTCACGGAAAGTCCATATGAACTGAAAAGGAGACATCCATGCTCAACCTAGACACTATCCGTTCTCATTTTCCCGCCCTCACCTTAAATCCATCAACCATCTATTTCGATAACCCAGGTGGCACTCAGATTGCGCAAGAGAGCTTACAACGTATTTCACATTATCTTCAATACACCAACGCCAACCACGGGGGCGAGTTCCATACCAGCCGCGCATCCGATGCGACCGTTGCCGAAGCGCGACAGGCCATGGCCGACTTCCTCAACGCTGTTCGCCCAGAAGAGATCGTCTTCGGCCCCAATATGACCACGCTGACCCTCTCCATCAGCCGCAGCCTGGGCCGCACCCTCCAGCCCGGTGATGAAATCGTCGTCACTCGCCTCGATCACGATGCCAACATTGCCCCCTGGCTGCTCGTCGCCGAAGATCGCGGCTGCACCGTGCGCTGGGTCGACTTTCACGAAGAAGACTGCACCCTCGACATGGAAGACTTAGCTCGTCAAATCACACCGCGTACCAAAATCGTCGCCGTTGGATACGCCTCCAATGCAGTCGGTACCATCAACGACATGCAAAAAGCCGTCCAACTGGCCCATCAGGCGGGAGCACTTTGTTTTATCGACGCGGTCCAATACGCTCCCCACCGCTCTATCGATGTACAGGCCATCGACTGCGACTTCCTGGCCTGTTCCGCCTATAAATTCTTCGGCCCTCACCTTGGCATCCTCTACGGCAAATACGAGATGCTTGACCAACTCACTGCCTACAAGGTTCGCCCGGCTAGCAACCTACCACCCGAAAAATTCGAGACCGGCACGCAGAGCTTCG
>WNGG01001269.1_pt1 | contig 44675 bp, 47 predicted proteins | sample 5400661 | NCBI WGS metagenome assembly WNGG01 (sample SAMN13153372, study PRJNA577476) | soil metagenome | isolation source: 100 cm soil or saprolite under Garry oak tree replicate 1 | place: USA:California | collected 2016-06-15 | reverse complement strand
TTCGGCGTCCACCAGAGCACCATCAGCCACGCCGTCAAGATCACCCGCGGCCTGCTCGCCAGCCGCGGAATCACCATCGAGCCCGCACCGGCCAGGCTCCGCACCATCGCCGGCTTCTGCCACTACGCCAAAGCCGCCGCAATCGACCTCCCCGTCACCACCAAACCAACGGGTTAATAATCTGCGAGCACATAGCCGGCACGCTGCCACATCGGGCCGGCCCAGATCCCGGACCGGGAGACCGCAGGGCGCGGGTACCCCGGGCAAACCGTGACCGGCCAGCACCACGAGGATCGCGTCACCGAGCAGGGAACGCTCCGCGTCATCAAACTCAGTCGCGTTCAGGCGCAATTCCATGCCGTTCGCGAGGGCCGTAAGTATGACGGCGAGCCATTCATAGGAGATGCCGCTCGCGCCGGGATGACGCATCGCGATGGCGAGCATGCACGGCCTTACCGAAGCACCCATGTCCGTTCGGTCCAAATGATGAGGTAGACGGCCCGGTCACCGATCACCCGGCGCCAGCCACCTACGGCCAGCGGTCCTGCGGTCCTGGAGGATCAGCGGTAAACGCCCTGGATGTGGCGTAGCGAGGCCGAAGGAGTCTCGGTAACCGGCCAGGCACCCTTAAGGCCGTTAAATTATCCGATCTACTGCCCTTTTGCCGCAGCCTCGGAATTCGGGGCGGCTGTCGGCTGGTTTCTGCGGTGAGCCGTTCCTGGCTGCCCGGCTATCGCGTCGAGAGCTGATGATTCCGCAGCTCAGGCCAGCGGTCCAGGGCCGGCCTTAGTACGTCCAATTCATGACCTTTAACGTTTATCCTTGAATACCGCAGGTCATCGCGTTCGGCTAGGATGCGGGGCCGCTGTCATGGCGTCTCCCGCATCTTGCCGAGGCCATCGAGGATGATGTCGAGCCCGAATTCGAATTCGGTCTGGTCGTCGCACCAGCCCAGCGTGGAGTCGGGGTCGTCGTGGGCTACCTCCATGAACATGGCCACGAGGTGCGGGATCTGATCGGCCATGCTTTCGAGCGCGGCGGCGGTCTCCTCATTGCTTGTTCCGGCGCTCGGATCGAACATTTCCTGGGTGAAACCCAGCGCACGGCTGCCGAGAGCGTGCAGCGCGTGGTGGATCAGGTCATAGGAGAAACCGCCGTCTCGCATGAGCCTGAGCAGGCCGTCGTAGTAAAGCAGCACGGCCAGGCTGGTGCTGGTCCGTGTCTCCAGGACGCGGGGGGCCCAGGGGTGGCGGAGCAAGACCTGCCGGGCGGACAGGATCCGCTGACGGACCGCCGTTTTCCAGCCGGCTCCCGCGGAGGGCACGCCGATCGTACCCACGACGTCGTTGATCTCCGCCACGACGGCGTCCGCGATGCCGTCGAGGAGATCTTCCTTGCTCGCCACGTGGTAATAGAGCGACATCGCCTCTGCGCCGAGTTCGTCCGCGAGCCGGCGCATCGTGAGCGACTCGAGGCCGCTGGAGTCGGCGATCTTGATCGCGGCTCGCAGCACGCGCTCTCTGCTCAGCGGGAGCCGCGGCTGCAATCCTGGCTCGGCTCGGGTGACCACTACATCAGCCTTTCCTGCGCACTTGATCGTACAGGGTAAGCCTGACCAGGTGTCCCAGCCCCCTTGACAGCCTTACGTCGTAAGATTATCTTACAACGTAAGGCACCTTACAGCGTAAGATACGTGGTGCGAGACGGTCCGGTCCTGGCCGAGGAGAAGAAGATGAAGGCTTTCGTCCTGCGTTCGTACGGCTCACCCGACCACCTAGACCTAACGGCCCTGGACACGCCCGTGCCCGCGGCCGGTGAGGTGCTGGTCCGGGTGCGCGCGACCTCCGTCAACCCCTACGACTGGCATCACATGAGAGGCGAGCCGCGCATCGCCCGCCTGATGCCCGGCACCCTGGGGCTGCGTGCCCCGAAGCTCCGCATACTCGGCTGCGACATGGCGGGCCAGGTCGAGACGGTCGGCAAGGACGTGACGGAGTTCCGTCCCGGCGACGACGTGTTCGGCCTGCTCAAGCAGGGCGGCTTTGCCGAGTACGTCTGCGTCCCTGAACGCCTGCTGGCGCGCAAGCCCGGGAACCTGTCCTATGAGGAGGCGGCGGCGGTGCCGATGGCGGCCGCCACCGCACTGCTGGGCCTGCGCGACGTGGGCCGGATCGAGGCCGGCCAGCAGGTCCTCGTCAACGGCGCCTCGGGAGGAGTCGGCACGTTCGCCGTCCAGATCGCCCGGGCGCTTGGCGCGAAAGCCGATGCCGTGTGCAGTTCTCCGAACGCGGATCTGGTCAAGTCAATCGGCGCGGATGACGTCATCGACTATGCCAGGGAAGACTTCACGCGGAGCGGACGGCGCTATGACGTGCTGTTGGACATCGCGGGGCGCACCGGGGTCTTCGCGTGCCGGCGGGTGCTGGCGCCTCGGGGAACGCTGGTCCTCATTGGCGGGCCGGCCGGGCGATGGGTGCAGCCCGCCGGGCACGTGTTTTCAGCGCTCGCGATGGGACCGCTGGTGGCGCCGCGGATAGCCCTGACGGACACCGTCACGTACACGGCGAAGAAACAGATCCTCATGACCCTGACCACGCTCATTGAGGACGGCAAGGTCACCCCCGTCATCAGCCGGAGGTACCCGTTCCACGAACTCCAGGAAGCCATCAGGTACCAGGAACAAGGCCACGTCCCGGGCAAGGTAGTCGTCACCATCTGAGCCAAGAACGACAACGGGCCGAGGTCACCGGGGTGGACAATGCGGGGAACCTGGAGTTCATGCGCTCACTCGGCGCGGACCACGTCATCGACTACACGCGGGAGAACTTCACCAGGAACGGGCGCCCCTATGACCTGATCCTTGGTCCCTGCCGCGTACACGGCAATAACAGGGAAGCCGCACCGGCTGCGCCCTTGTCCCGCTTCGTTCCGCGGTAGCCCGGGGGCGAGATTCCCAGGACTATCCGGCCGATCAGTGTCACCTGGGCGGTTAGCCGTAACTGTGGGCGTCGTCGGGGTAGGTGTTGCTGGCGACCTCGTTCACGTACTGGCTGACTGCCGTGGTCAGCGTTCCGGCGAGGTCGGCGTAGCGCTTGACGAAGCGTGGGACGCGGCCGGTGGTGAGTCCGGCGAGGTCTTGCCAGACCATGATCTGGGCGTCGCAGTGCGGGCCTGCTCCGATGCCGACGACCGGCACGTGCAGCGAGTCCGAGACCCGCCGTCCCAGTTCGGCGGGAACCGATTCGAGGACGATGGCGAATGCGCCGGCTTCTTGCAGCGCCAGGGCGTCCTCGGCGAGCCGGTCGCCGGCCTCGCCGCGGCCCTGCACGCGCCGCGTGCCGCCCAGGATGTTGACGCTTTGCGGAGTGAGCCCGAGGTGGCCCATGACCGGGATGCCGGCCTCGGCGAGTGCGCGCACCTGCGGCAGGACCGGGCGTCCGCCTTCGAGCTTGACCGCCTGGGCGCCGCCTTCCTTCAGGTGCCGCGCGGCGTTCTGCAGGGCCTGCCCGGGCCCGCCCTGGTAGCTGCCGAACGGCAGGTCCGCGACGATCAGCGCGCGACTGGTGCCGCGGACCACGGCCTGGACGAGCGAGATCATCTGGTCCATCGTGACCGCGACCGTGTCCGGGTAGCCGAACACCATCTCGCTGCTGGTATCGCCGACCAGGATGGCCCGCACGCCAGCCTGCTCGAACAACTGCGCGGTGAGCGTGTCGTAGCTGGTGAGCATCGCCCACCGTTCCCCCCGGTCTGTTGCGGCCTGCAGGTCGCGCACGGTTATCCGGCGATCGGCAGGCCAGCGGGGTTCGGTCATCATGGCTCCCTTTGCGATGTCGTCAGAGCATCCCGCTGACGTCATCCTGAAAGCGGTCTCGCTCAAAGTCAATTCTCGGGTTTACTGGCAAATGCCATAGGGATAGCTTGGATGAGTGACTCTCGATGACCTGCGTGTGTTCATCACCGCGTACGAGACCGGGAACCTGAGCGCCGTCGCCCGGGCACTGTCGTGCACCCAGTCGGCGGTCAGCCAGCACATCAAGCACCTGGAACGGGAAACCGGCCTGGCCCTGATCGAGCGCCAGCCCCGCGGCGTCGCCCCGACGCGGGCCGGGCGGATCCTCTACCAGGGGGCGCTCGGCGGCATCGCCTCCCTTGACGCCGCGCTGCGCCAGCTCGACGATCTCCGCGACGGCCGCGGCGGCACGGTCAGCGTCACCACTGGCGGCGTCACGGTACGGCACTTCATGGCCGACGCCATCGCCGGCTTCCGCCGCCGGCACCCGGACGTCACGCTGGAGTTCCAGTCCGCCTATTCGAGCCAACGGTGCATCGAACTGCTCCGCGATGGCCGGGCGGACCTGGCCTGGATCACGCTCGGCGAGCCCCCGCCCGGTATCGAGCAGCGGCCAGTCACCGGCCTTCGGTGGGTGCTCATGGTGCCCGCTGACGACCCGCTGGCCGCATGCGACTCCATCGATCCCGGCGACCTGGCAGCAATCCGTTACATCGCCTACCCGGAAAATTCCGCCTCACGGCGGAAGCTTGAAGACCGGCTCGCCCGGCTGGGGATCAGCCCTCCTGCGCCGGTCAGCGTGGCCGACTGGGACACCGCGATCCTGCTCGCCGAGCTCGGTGTCGGCCACGCGATCCTGCCCGCCCTCCCCGGAGTCAGAGTTCCGTCCGGCAGCCCGGTCCGTGCCGTCCCGATCCCGGCGCTGGACCCGCTCACCGTCGGCTGGGCCGCCCGCCAGTGGAACGTACTCACCCCACTGGCCACCGAATTCGCCGAACTCGTCGCCGCGGACTTTCCGGCCCCGCCTTGAGCAGCACGAGACCAGGTAGTGGCGAGGGTCGGCCGACACGGGTCCTGATGATCGCCACCACCACGTCAGGCCGGGCCGAACGAAAACCTACGGTGCCGGCAAGCCGAACATCGGGAAATGACAGTTGTGCGCTGGCTCAGTCGGCAGCCTTACGCCTGCGGCCGTGACACGGCGCGGGAGGGGTGCGTGCTGGATAGCCCGGCGACCATGACCCGGACTAGCGCCGTGAGGTAGCGCCGGTAGGCGGCGGGCGAGGGGGCGCTGGACTGCAGGCCCCGGGCGGAGGCGATCAGCAGCTCGGCGGCGGTGCCCGCCGTGAGGCCGGCCGGCTCCAGGTCCAGTTCCCCGGCAGCAACGGCTTCGGCAAGGACGTCGCGGACCAGCCGGTTGTACCGGCTTGCGGCGTCTGAGACCAGCTCCGCTGACAGCCGGTGCTTGGCGTCCAGCAGTTCGGCCGCGTGCGGGGAGCGGCGGATCGTCTCGGCGTAGGTGCCGAACCAGGCGGCATGCATCGCGGCCAGCTTGTCCGCGGTCGTTCCTGGCCGGTGCCTGGCGGCCTCGGCGCCGGCCAGCATCCGGTGGGCCAGACGCTGGCTCAGCGCCTGGAAGACCTCCTCCTTGCCGGCGAAGCTCAGGTAGATGGTGCCCTTGCCGATCCCCGCCTCGCGGGCGATGTCGTCCATTGAGGTGCGGCGGTAGCCGTACTGGCCGAACACCTGAAGGGCCGCGTCCAGGATCACGCTGTGCCGGGCCTCGGCGTCCCCGCGCGGCGGGTTCATGCCGGGACGGCCAGCCGCCTGGCGGGCTGGACAGTGATCTCGGAGATGCTCAGCTCGATGGGCTGGGTGATCGCGAACAGCACGGCCCGGGCCACGTCATCGGCGCTGGCCAGGACCTGGCCGGCGGCGACCGCGGCCCGCTCCAGCGCCTCCGGCGGGAACAGCCCATCGGAGGGCGGCCCGATCTCCTCGCCGAGGGAGGCGGCCAGGCCGCGCAGCAGGTCCGGCTGATGGCGGGCGAGATTGGTTGCCGTCGGGCCGGGGATCACGGTGATCACGCGGATCGTGTCGTTTTCCAGTTCCCGCCGCAGCGAAGCGGTGATCGCGTTGACCGCCGTCTTGGTGGCCCCGTAGAAACCCGGCGCCTCCAGGCGGCTGGCGCTGGAGGAGATGTTGACGATGTGCCCCTCGGCGCCGCATGCCCGCATGGCGCCGACCGCCGCCCGCGATCCCACGGCCAGCGCGAGCACGTTGACCTCGAGCATCTCCCGCCATGCCTCCGGGTCGCCGTCGGCGAGCGGGCCGCGGAACGACACCCCGGCGTTGTTGACCATCACGTCCAGCCGCCCCGTGTCGGTCATCGCCCGGTCGACCAGGCCCTGGACCGTGCCGGGATCTCGCAGGTCGGCCGCCACCGCGGTGGCCGCGCCGCCGGCCCCGGCTACCGCCTGTACCGTGCCTGCGAGCGCCTCCGCCCGGCGCCCGGCCGCGAACACGTGCGCCCCGGCCTCGCCCAGGCGCAGCGCGACCGCCCGCCCGATCCCGCTGGACGCCCCGGTGACCACGGCGGTCTTCCCCGTGAACACTCCCATGCCCGCACCTCCCGGCCATGACTGACTGACTAGCTGACTCAGATGGCCAAAATAGTCAGATAGTCGGCTGATGCGCAAGCGCCACCAGCTAATGGTCCTTCCGCAGCGTCCCCGGCCGCGACAGTCACCCGGACAGACGACGACTTCGCGGGCGCAGTTCCGGCTGGTACCGGGCCGTCAGCGGACGAGGCCGCGTCGGCCCGCCGACCCCAGAAAGAATGTCTACGGCGCCGGCAAGCCCGTGTCGGGATTGTGACATTTCTATGCCTGGGTCCCCAGTTTGCCCGCGTCAGCCACGATACGTGCTGGTGAGGGGCGCGGTACCCACCTTGCTTGGTCCGCGTGCTGCGTCTTGGTTGCGTGTCCTGGGCGACGATGCTTGAGAATGTTTCCTAACCATTCGAGCATGGAGGATCTCTCATGCATGTCCGCTTTCTCGGCAAGGACCCCGACTCCCAGGAGGGGCAGTCGCCTACCTTGTTCGCGACCGACCGGGCAGACCGCAAGACCTACATCGCCCAGGGGTGGATCGTAACCGCTACCGTGGCGCTGGCGGAGATGGGCGACATCCCGGCTGGCGAGGCTGTGATCGAGATTCCCGCCGATGTCCTGCGCTTCGCGGAGGAGGTCCGCTGAGCCTGCTCACCGGTGAGGAGTTCTCCGGGCTCTTCCGCACGTTCGAGCCACGGCCTTCCGTCTGGAGACGCGAGACTACTATTACTCGCCGAATGAGACGAAGGCGCTGGCTCAGTTCGTCGCGGGAGAGCCGACTGACATGGGCTGGTTCCAGAACTGGTTGTCGATGATCCGCGCGGCAACCGCCGAGGGACGCCGGTTCTCGCGCGTCCGCGTGGTCATCATGCCGCTGACCGACTACAGCCGCTTCGACGTGTTCTGCTCGCAGTACACCTACGCGGCTGGGGAGGAAATCCGCTACCTGACCCGAGAACAGGCCCGCGACCTGCCCGACTACGATTACTGGCTGTTCGACTCGCAGCTGCTGATCAAGATGCACTTCGATGAGGAAGAGCACTTCCTCGGCGGTGAAGTGATCGAGGACCCGGCCGTGATCGTGCAACATGGCTACTGGCGCGATGCTGCCTGGCATCGCGCGGTTCGACGGGATGACTTTGCCTCCGAGCAGAACGAGCAGCGTCCTCAGCGTTCATGAGGCACGCCACGCACTGGGACAGCGGCTCCGCGAGCTTCGCCAGCAGGCCGGGCTGACCGGCCGGCAGGTCGCGGAGTCGCTGTCCTGGCCTGCCTCGAAAGTCTCCAAGCTGGAGAACGGACGGCAGACACCCACCGACGACGACATACGCGGCTGGGCCAGCGTGACTCATGCCGATGCTGAGACTGAATCGCTGCTCGCTTCGCTGCATACCCTGGAAGTTCAGCACGCCGAATGGCAGCGGCAGCTCAAGACGGGGCTGCGCCCCCATCAGGACGAGATTGCCGACCTGGACGCGAGAACGCACCTGTTCCAGGCGTTCGAGCCGACGTTCATCCCGGGGCTATTGCAGACGGCGGAATACGCCCGTGCCCGCTTCGCGCAGAGCATCACTGTCTTCAAGGTGCCCAATGACATCGATGAGGCGGTACGTGCCCGCGTGCGGCGTCAGGAAATGCTGTACCGGCCTGACAAGCGATTCCATTTCGTCTTGACCGAGGCCACGCTGCGGTACCGGTTGTGCGCGCCCGAGGTGATGCTCGGGCAACTGGACCGGCTCATCACGTTCGCGGCGCTGCCGAATGTGCGGCTCGGCATCATCGGTTTCGGGACCGCGTACGTGGTCGCGCCGACGCATGGTTTCTGGCTGCTGGACAATGACAGGGTGATGATCGAAACGTTCTCGGCGGAGCTGAACCTCGCCCAGCCGCAGGAGATCGAGCTATACAGCGGCATCTTCGACCAGATGGCGGGCGTGGCTAGCTACGGCCGGGCGGCGCGTGCGATCGTGACCCGCGTCCTCGACGACCTTGCGCCAGAGGCACCCGAGGATGGCCCGTAATTTCCCCGCTCGCCTAATCCGGCAGTTATTTCTAGAAACTCTGAGAAACTTTCTGGCCATTCGCTCCGGTCGGCTCTACTCTCCCAGTGAAGCGCCCGCACATAACCGGGCGTCCGGGAGGCCGAGGTGAGTGCGTTCGTCCCGCTGCTGGACATGGAACAGGCTGAGCGCCTGCCAGCGCGTGCCCGCGAGGTGGTCGAGTACCGCAAGAGCGGGCTGAGCCTGAATCACATTCAGGGCTGCCCGCTGGATTGCGCTTACTGCATCCGCCATACCTACGGCCTGTGGGACCAGCGCCAGCCGCGTGCCTTGATGTCCGACGCCGAAGCGGTTGAACGGCTGGTCAGCCACCGCTACTTCCAGGCGCACGTCACTCCGGTTCAACTTCTCAACCGTGCGACGGACCCGTTCCTGCCTTCTGTCCGGCCGCACACGCTGGCGGTGCTAGCCGACCTTGACGCCCGTGGCCTGCGAACCACGTGCTTGCCATCACACGGCACCAGATGAAGCCGGACGACATAGCACGGCTGCATCGGCTCGTGAATCTCAAGGTGACGCTGCTGTTCACCTATTCCGGTATCGATGACAAGCGCATTGAGCGCTACCCGTCCCAGGTCGCTGCCGACTCGCTGAGACTCATGAGCGCTCCCGGCCGTCGCCGGTACCGGACCATCTTGTACTGGCGTCCGCTGGTGCCGGGGCTGAACGACAGCGAGGAGGATCTTGCGCGGGCGTACGCGCTGAGCCTGCTTGCCGACGCCACCGTCTTTACCGGCTTGTTCTACCGGGATCAGATCGCGCGGTACTACCGGGCTAACGGCCTGCCCGAACCCTACGACGGCACGGCACGGCCCTCCGCGGCGGAAGATCGTGCCCGAGACGCTCGAACAGCGCGTGGTGGCGGCCTTCGCCGGTTCCGCCTCGCTGTTCCGCAAGACCTCGTGCGCCGTGTCCTACGCGCACGGCCTGTCGGATTACAACGGTCACTACGGCATCCGCGAACTGTGCGACATCTGCCCAGTTCACCAGGTCAGCCTGTGTCGCAGCGCGCACCGGGTACCCTCGGCGGACCAGATTTACCAGGTCGCCCGCGCGTTGCCGGTAGCAGAGGGCATGCAGGTAGTAGACATCAGCGAGCGAGCTGCCGTGGTGTCCGGGCTGGGCGACGAGCAGCCGCGCTACTACCTACAACATGCGTTCGGCTTCCAGATGCACGACCTACGGCACCCGCACCACGTGCACCGTCATGGCCGCGCGGATATCGGATGGAAGGACGCGCCACGCGATGACTGACTGGACGAGCCTGAACTATGCCGTAACCGACGTGGAAGGCAACGGCCAGCAACCGCCCGAACTGGTAGAACTGGCCGTCCTACCGATCACGGACGGCACCATCGGTGAGCCTGTGACCTGGCTGGTCAAGCCGCCGCGGCCGATCAAGTACTTTGCCACGCGCATTCACGGGATATCGGGCAAGGATGTCGCCAGCGCCCCGGCCTTCGCTGACATCAAGCACGAAGTGTGCCAGGCATTCGTCGGCAGAGTGCTCGTCGCCCACAACGCGCACGTGGACATGGGCGTGCTGCTGCGCGAACTGGGGGTATGGGAATCCCCCGAGGTATTCGACACGCTCAAGCTCGCCAGGCGGCTGCTCCCCGGCCAGCCTAGTTACAAGCTCGGCGCGCTGGTCGAAGCGCTGTCCCTAGACGGCGGGATGCCCCCCGGCCGGGTACCGCACCGCGCCGGTTACGACGTGCTGGTCACGGCCCGCTTGTTCGTCCGGCTCGCCACGCGCCACGAAGGAAACCCGGTCTCGCTCGAAGAACTTCGCGGCCAGGCAGCGGACCCCCACGCCCGGAAGCACCGATGAGACTGCTGCGTCCCTTTTCTAGCCAGGAGCGGGGCATGTTCGTCAGCATCGATGGCCCGAGCGGCGCAGGAAAATCTACAATAGTCCGTCACCTGGCACAGATGCTCGTAGCGGTCGGCGAGAATGTGCATATAACTGCCGAGCCATCAAACGGGCCGATCGGCGTGCTGTGCCGCGAGCTAACTGAATCGGTTACCGGCCACGCCCTCGCCTGCCTGTACGCGGCCGATCGCTACCACCATGTGCAAACGGAAATTCGCCCCCGCATGGAAAATGGGGCAACCGTCATCAGTGACCGGTATATTCCGTCCGGCCTGGTCATGCAGCGTTTTGACGGTATCGATCCGGCTTTCCTGTGGCAACTCAACTCCGAGGCTGACCGTCCTGACCTGGCCGTAATCCTGGAAGCTGACCCGGAAATCATAGCGGAGCGGCTAGCCGCGCGTGGCCCGCATAACCGCTTCCAGCTCACGCCCGGCAGCAGTCACGCTGAAGTTCATTTCTACAGGCAGGCAACCGAGAGATTGATACAGGCTGGCTTTGACGTACTGCGTGTGGATTGCAATAAGCGACCTGCGGAACAGTCCGCAGCATTCATCCGTGACAAACTCGTGAGCTTCTTTGCTTCCGCAGAAACCGGGGAGAGGTAGACGCGATGCCTGCCAGCGGAATGGTTCACCAGCCGCAGACGGCCGGACAGGCGGTCGCGCGAGTGGACGGGAAGTCCCCGGACGTGTCGGGTCCGGCCGGGCGCAAGGGGTTCAAGGCCGAGCTGGACGGACTGCGGGAACGGATGCGCGGCCTGGGATTCCCCTACGACGAGATCGCAGCCGAGATCGGCAGGCGGTACCTGGTGCGCCCGCGCGAGGCATACCGGCTGGCCTGGGGCTGGCCCCTGGAACAGGCGGCAGCGCGGTTCAACGACCGTGCCGCGCGGCACGGCACGGACCCGGAGGCCCGCGCCAGCGAGTTCGAGCACTGGCCACGCAGCACGCGCAAGCCATCGGTCTACGTGCTGGTCATGCTGGCCGAAATCTACGAGACCGACGTGCTGTGCCTGCTGGACCTGGCTGACCATGAGAGCCTGCCGCAGCAGGACCGGCTGGTGCTGCTGCGCCGCCCGCGCGCCGAGACCCCGTTCGGGGAAAGGACCGTCGCGCTGATGGAGGCGCGCAGCCTGTCGATGCGGGAAACGGCACCTGGGCCGCCGGCACCCTGGCCCCGCGCCGCCCGGCCAGCTCGGAAAGGCGCCGGTAACAGGTGCTGTCAGGTGAGCGCCGACGGCTCGCTGGCCTTGCAGACCTCCCGGAATGTCTCGCTCAGCTCGCGTGCTTCGGGCACGCCCCGCTCTGCGACGGCGTCGATCACCTCGCGGGCCCGCCAGTAATTCGACGGCACCAGCCGCCCGGAGGTAACAGCCTCAAGCGCGGTGCCTGCCGCCTCGTCGTGCCGTCCGGCCGCGATCAGCGCCAGGGACAGGTCCAGCCGGGCTGAGGCGGCGCGGCGCGGTCGCGGCGGACCGTCAGCAGCTGACTCCAGCCGCGCGAGCACCTGCCGCGCGAGCGGTTCGGCCGCCGGGTCACCGAGCCAGGACAGCGTCGTCGCCGCGTACGCCTGGGACTTGGCCGGGTCATAGCGGTAGTGATGCTCCGGGGTGCCCGGCACCGGCAGCGGCGAGACAAGCTTTTCGACACGGGCAAGCGCGGCGCGCGTCTCGGTCCCCTCGCCCAGACGCGCCCAGGCGCGGCCTTCCTGAGCAGCGGCCTGGATGAACGCGCTCCCCTCACGCGGCGCGACCTGCCCGGCGGCCCGGGCGATACCAGCGGCCCGCCGGTAGTCCCCGGCGGTGAGCACCTGCCATGCCTGGGTCTCCAGGCACCACGCGGCGATCTCAGCATGGCCGGTCTCTCCCGCCAGCTGCGCAGCCGTGCGCAGGTGAGCAGCGGCGGCGTGATCTTTGTGCAGGTCGATCAGGCAGGTAGCGGCCAGCAGGGACAGCCACGCGCCCGTCACCAGCAGCCGCCGGCGCTGGGCCAGCGTGGCGCGAGCATCCAGCAGGCAGCCGACATACCCCAGATGCGCCCGCACCCGGCTCAGCAGGTCCCCAGGCGGGGTACCCGGGTAGGCGACGGCGAGGTCGTCAACGGCCAGCTCCAGCCGCTCGATGACGCTGTTCGCCACATCGCTCGCCCCGGCACGGCGCGCTAGCTCAAGCGCGGCGATCTCATCATCCCCGGCCAGGAAACCCGGCCCGGGTACCCGGGCCCTGCCCGGGGCGGGAGCAAGCGCGAGGAGCGCCCCGCCTGCCCCGAGCACCTTGTCAAGGTCACCGGCTAGCCCGGGCGACGCCTGCGCCTTCCCGCTGCGCAGGTTCGAGATGTGGCCCGGATTGCACGGCACCTGGCGCGCCAGCTCACGGACCCCCAGACCGCGCGCCTCCATCAGGCGCGCCAGCTCCGTTCCGAAAGCACTCATTCAACGTGTAACCGATCCCGCCTGCGATTGCTTCGCCGTTGCCTGTTTGCCGCTGCCGGCCATACGGGCAACACCTTCCAGCCTACGTCGCGGACGCAGTTGACTGCCGGTGTCCGGACCAGTACGCCAAGCAGAAAGAACGCCGGATGACCGGGCAGGCAACCACACAGGCAAAAGCAGACAGGGCGGATGCGCCAGCGCGGCCCGCGCCGACACATCCGGAGGCGACCGGCCGGTGACCGCGCGAACTCAGGCCCCAGCAGGCCAGGCACAGCAGGCAGCCGGGCCGGCCACGTCGTACTGGCGCACCTTCCCCGGCCGGGCCGACCAGGTCAGCCAGGTCCGCCGCGAGATCGCGGGGTACCTGGGAGAATGCCCGGCCGCCGATGACATGGTGCTCATCGCTGACGAGCTGGCCGCCAACGCCATCCTGCACACCCGCTCCCGGGGCAGCTCCTTCCATATCCGCTGCGAGCTGACTCCCGGCGCCGCCCGGATCGAGGTAGAAGACATGGGCGGCCCCTGGCGGCAGCGCACACCCGATGACCGGCCCCACGGGCTGGACATCATCCAAGCGCTCACCGGCCAACACGGGTGGGGAACCCAGGCCAGCGGCACCGGGGGCCGTGTAACCTGGGCGCGGCTGTCATGGTGAGGATGCCCGGACGGCGCGGCATCCGCCCGGCACAACCGGTCACCGGACAGCGCGCCGGTGAGCACCCGCGTTGACGGCGCCACGGTGCACGTCACCGTCAGCGCCCACGCCACGCTCAGCGCCGGGCCGTGCACCTGTCACTGACCGCCCGCGAAGGCCCGGCGCCGGGAACCTGGCAGTACAACCTCAACGACGGCAGGGACAACCGCGCGGCGCGCGGACGCGTCGCCGGGAAGACAGACCACATGGACGTACTCAGGTACGCAGCAGGCATCTGCGCCGCCGGCTACCAGCCAGGCACGATCGAAAGAGGCCTGCTCGAGCAGTTCGCCGCCGGCCACCCTGCTGCCCGATGTGGGATCTGACCAACACCAATAGAAGGAGTAGAGCGCCACAACCATTGAAACCTGCGGTGCGCCCTGGGAGGCGAGATGGGGTATTTGCGGGGTTTTACCGGAAACACAGGCGGGCGGATGGCAGGGCGGCCATCCGCCGACGGGCAGGCGCCGACGGGCGGGAGCTTGAGGCCGGGCGGGGGCCGGCGGGGCCTACTGCAGGTGCGGGGCCAGCAGGGTCAGGTCCGCGGGCGATAGGCGGTCGCGGGCGGTCTTGGCCTGGTGCCAGTAGGGGTAGATCAGGGGCGGGGCGCTGACCTGGTCGAGCTGGGCGCGCTCGGCGGCGCTGAGGGTGAGGGACGCGGCCGCCAGGTTGTCGGCTAGCTGCTCATCGGTGCGGGCGCCGATCACCAGCGAGGTCACGGCCGGCTTGGCCAGCGTGTAGGCCAGGGCCACCTGGGCGGCCGACACGCCGTGCTGCTCGGCGATCTTAACGAGCACCTCCACGGTGTCGTAGAGACCCTCCTGATCGTAGACCGGCGGCTCGCCCCAGTCGGTGAGCTGCCGCGACCCCGCCGGGGCCTGCTGGCCCCGGCGGTACTTGCCGGACAGCAGGCCGCCCGCCAGCGGGCTCCAGACCAGCACGCCCAGGCCCTGGTCGACCGCGAGCGGGATCAGCTCGTACTCGGCCTCGCGGGCCTGCAGGGAGTAGTAGATCTGCTGGCTGACGAACTGCGGCAGGCCCAGCCGCCCGGCCGTGCCCAGCGCCTTCATCAGCTGCCATGAGGCGTAGTTGGACGCGCCGACGTAGCGGACCTTGCCCGACTGGACGAGCAGGTCCAGCGCGTGCAGGGTCTCCTCCAGCGGGGTCTGGCCGTCCCACTCGTGCACCTGGTACAGGTCGATGTGGTCGGTGCCGAGGCGGCGCAGGCTGGCCTCGCAGCCGGAGATGACGTGGTGGCGGGACAGCCCGGCGTCGTTCGGCCCGCGGCCCATCGGCATCCGCACCTTGGTGGCCACCAGCACCTGGTCCCGGCGGCCGCGCAGGACCTGGCCAAGGATCTCCTCGGCCAGGCCGCCGGAGTAGACATCTGCGGTGTCGATGAGGTTGACCCCGGCGTCCAGGCACATGTCCACCTGCCGGCTGGCCTGGGTCACGTCGGCCGACCCGACGCTGGCGAACGGGCCACGGCCGCCGAACGTCATCGTGCCCATGGTCAGCACGGAAACCCGCAAGCCCGAATCGCCTAGTGCGCGATATTCCATGCGCACGACCCCACCTACCCGGGACAGGCATAAAAGGGGGGTGGGTAGACGGGCACAAAGGGAGACGGGGGACGAGCGTAAGGGCGGACGGGCGTAAGAGGGGGCGGACTCCGGCCGCGTGCCGGCGGGCCAGCTCACGGTAGACGGCGGGGTTCGCCTCCACCCACTGCCTGGCCCGCCCGGCGACCTCCCCGTTGATCCGGGCCGGAACCCCCACGGCGAGCATGCCGCCGGGGACGACCATCCCCGGCGGCACCGTCGCACCCGCCGCCACCATGGCGCGGTGGCCGACGCGCGTGCCGTCGAGCACTGTGGCGCCGTTGCCGACCAGCGCTTCGGTCCCGATGACGGCGCCGTGGACCACGCACAGGTGACCGACGGTCGCGCCCTCGCCGACCTCGGTCACCGGGTCGGCGCCGCCGTGCAGCACCGAACCATCCTGGATGTTCGCGCCGCGGCGCACCAGGATCGGGCCGAAATCGGCGCGGAGCACGGCGCCGTACCAGATGGAGGCTTCGGCCTCGACCCGGACGTCCCCGACCAGGGTGGCCGTGGGCGCAATCCACGCCGTCGGGCTGACGTCCGGCTCGCGGCCTTCGAAGGCGAACAGTGGCATCCGCCCATCATGCACCCGGCCGTGGCTAGGCCGGTGGGCTGAGACTGAGAGATGCCGCCGGTAGGCCTGCGGCTGGAGATGCGGCGGCTAGGCCTGCGGCTGGGAGATGTTGACCAGCCAGGGGACGCCGAACTGGTCGGTGCACATGCCGAACTCGTCGCCCCAGGCCTGCTTGGCCAGCGGCATGGTGGTGGTTCCGCTGGCGGACAGCTTCTCCCAGTAGCTTTGCAGGGCGTCGCCGTCGTCGCCGCTGAGGCTCACCCCGAACCCGGCCGGCGCGTGGTACTCCATCTGGCTGGTCACGTCGGCGGCCATGATCGTGTAGCCGGCGTCGGTCTCCAGCTGTCCGTGCATGATCCGGTCGGCGTCGGGCCCCGTGTCGCCCATGTCGGCGAACGTGCTCAGCGTGAGGGTGCCGCCGAACACGCTGGTGTAGAACTCCAGCGCCTGCTTGGCGTTGCCGTTGAAGTTGAGATATGGGTTGAGACGTGAGGTCATGGTCTGCTCCTGTACCTTTGTTCGAATGAACCCCTAGGGCGACGCTACCAGCCCAGCCGCCGCGACGGCGGCAGCGCCGCGAGAAAATTCGCGTGCCCGGCCGGGGCCTGCTGGGATAGCGTCCGGCGCATGGACGACGAGGGCAGCGTCCGGCGCATGGACGACGAGGGCAGCGTCCGGCGCATGGACGACGAGGACGGCTACTTCGGGGAACGGGTCGCCGCGACGTACGACGACTCGTCGGACGGCATGTTCGATCCGGAGTTCACGGACGCGGTGGCCGGCGTGCTGGCCGGGCTGGCGGGCCGCGGCCGGGCGCTGGAGCTGGGCATCGGCACCGGCCGGATCGCCCTGCCGCTGGCCCGCCGCGGCGTCTCGGTGCACGGCATCGACCTGTCCCGGGCCATGGTCGCCCGGCTCCGCGCCAAACCCGGCGGCGACGCCATCGGCATCACCATCGGCGACTTCGCCACCGCGAAGGCAGACGGCACCTTCACCCTGGCCTACCTGGTCTTCAACACCATCAACAACCTGACCACTCAGGACGCCCAGGTTGCCTGCTTCCGCAACGCCGCCGCCCAGCTGGAACCCGGCGGCTGCTTCGTCATCGAGGTCGGGGTGCCCGAGCTGCGCAGGCTCCCGCCGGGACAGAACGTGCTGCCGTGGCAGGTGAGCCCGACGCACTGGGCGTTCGACATCTACGACACCGCCACCCAGGCGATGAGCTCGAACTACATCACCGTCGAGGGCGGCCGCGGCGCGTACCGCTCGATCCCCTTCCGGTACGTGTGGCCGGCCGAGCTTGACCTGATGGCGCAGCTGGCCGGGATGCGGCTGCGCGACCGGTGGGAGGGCTGGGCGCGGCAGCCCTTCACCAGCGAGAGCCGCCAGCACGTCTCGGTCTGGGAAAAACCCTAGGCCCGGCCGCGGTCCCAGTTCGGCTTGCGCTTTTCCAGGAACGCCTGGGTCCATTCCCGCGCGTCGGGGAGCTGGCTGGTCGCGGCCATGACCTCGATGGCGTAGGCGTAGGCCTTGGGCTGGTCCAGGTCGATCTGCGCGTACAGCGCCTGCTTGCCGATGCCCTTGCTGGCCGCCGATCCCCTCGTGACCCGGTCCAGCAGGTCCTGCACCTCCGAGTCGAGCCTGGCCGCGGGCACCACCCGGTTGACCAGGCCCCAGTCCAGCGCGGTGCGCGCGTCGATGACGTCGCCGGACATGGCCAGCTCGGCGGCCCGCTTGCGGCCCACGTTCCTGGCGATGGCCACCATCGGCGTGTGGCAGAACCAGCCGCCCTTGCCGCCGGGCGCGGCGAAGCCGGCGTCCTCGCTGGCCACGGCCAGGTCGGCGCTGGCCACCAGCTGGCAGCCCGCGGCGGTGGCCAGCCCGTGCACCCGCGCCACCACCGGCTGGGGCACCTGCTGCATCAGCGTCATCAGCTCCGTGCACGTGGCCAGCAGCGAGCGGATCTGCTGCAGGTCACCCGCGGCGACTTCGGACAGGTCGTGCCCGGAGCTGAACACCGGGCCGCGGCCGGCCAGCACGATGCCGAGGGCATCGCTGTTCCCGACCTCGCCGAACGCGGTGATCAGCTCGCGCATGTGCGCCAGGGACAGGGCGTTGCGGCGCTGCGGCCGGTTCATCGTGATCGTGGCGAAGTCGCCGGAGCGCTCGACCAGGATGTGCTCGAAACCCATGGACACCCTCCTTTCCCGCAGCCTACGCGTCCGCCTACGGTGGGGTAAGTGGGGTCAGGCGCGTTCACCCAGCTGCTGGCCGACGTGCCGGACGCGATCTGGGAGCTGAAGACGCAGATCTACGACGGCGATGCCCTCTTCCTCGAGTGGGCCGCGGTCTCCGCGGCGACCAAGGTCGAGGACGGCATCGACACGTTCATCTTCAGGGACGGGCTGATCCGGCTGCAGACGGTGCGCTACACGCTGCAGCGCACGGGCTGAGGCCGGGGCGGATAACCCGGCCCGTTCGGGATAATCCGGTGGCGCGGGCCGGTACCGGCCGCGCGGCCCGCCAGGCTACGGCGGTCGCGGCCAGCGCGGCCAGCGCGGCGGTGAACATCGCGGCGCGGTCGCCGGAGACCCCGCCGCCGCGGCTGACGGCCTCGGCCACGGCCGGCAGCAGGGCGGCGCCCACGGCGGCGCCGATCTGGCGGCTGGTGTTGATCATGCCGCCGACCAGGCCCTGGTCGGAGTCTGCCATGCCCCGGCTGGCCAGCACGGTGGAGCCGAGCGCGGTGCCCGCGGTGCCGAAGCCGATCAGCGTGACCACGAACAGGACCGGGCTGTAGCCCGCGGCGGGCAGTTGGGTCAGGACGAGGAAGCCGGCCGCGGCCGCGGCGGCGGTCAGCACGAGCAGCCGCCTGACGCCGATCCGGCCCGCCAGACGCGGCCCGAACACGCCCGCGGCGAACCCGACCACGCCCTGCGGGGCGATGATCAGGCCGGTGAACAGCGGCGATTCGTGCAGGACCTGCTGCAGGTACAACGAGAGCACGAGCATCTCGCCGCCGTTCCACAGGCCGAGCAGGAAGGCCAGCGTGGTCCCGTCCCGCAGCCCCTTGCGGTGCAGCAGGGCGGGCCGGATGAGCGGTTCGGGGTGCCGGGACTCGGCTTTGGCGAAACCGGCCGTAGTCACGGCGGCGACCACGACGGCCGCGATGACCAGCGGAGAGGTCCAGCCGAGCACCACGCCCTGGGACACGGCGAACACCAGGAGGGTGACCGCGCTGGTGATCAGGAGCGCGCCGCGGACGTCGAGCCGGCGCGCGACCCTGGCCGCGCGGGCCTTGGCCGGGCCGAGGACGGCCGGGGACAGGGCGGCGGCGATCAGGCCGACCGGGACGTTGACCAGGAACACCGCGCGCCAGCTGGTGAGCTGCACCAGCACCCCGCCCAGGACCTGGCCGGACACGAACCCGACGGAGGAGACCGCGCCGTACAGGCCGATGGCCCGGGTACGTTCGGGTCCTTCGGGGAAGCCGGTGGTGATGAGCGACAACGCGGCCGGGGCGACGACCGCGGCGCCCGCGCCCTGCACGACCCGCGCCGCGATCAGCAGCACCGTATCCTGGGCCAGCCCGCCGGCCAGGCTGGCGAGTGAGAACGCGACCAGGCCCGCGACGAACATGCGCCGCCGGCCGAGCAGGTCCGCGGCCCGGCCGCCGAGAATGAGAAGGCCGCCGAACGAGATGGCGTATCCCGTCACGATCCACTGGACGGCATCGGCGGGCATCCGCAGTTCGCGCTCGATGGAGGGCAGGGCGACGTTCACGATGCTGAAATCGAGGACGACCATGAACGCAGCGACGAGGATCAGGGCTAGCTGCAGCGGCTGGCGGCGGGGAGGGACGGGAGCCTGTTCGGCGGGAGTCTGGGCGGCGGGAGTTGGTGAGGCGGGAGTCGGTGATTCGAGGCGGCCGGAAGGCGGCACGGTGGCAGGCATGGGACCAATCAGATACGTTACGGATCGTTTCGGATTTCTCTATGATAGAACCTGCTGATGAGTGGTGATATTCCGGGGGGCGGTGGGGCGCCGCGGGGGCGGCCGCGGAGCCAGCAGGCGGACCGCGCCATCCTCACCGCGGCCGTGGACCTGCTGGCCGAACGAGGGCTGGCGGCGATGTCGATCGAGGAGGTGGCAGCCCGGGCCGGGGTGGGCAAGGCGACGATCTACCGGCGCTGGCCGTCCAAGGGGCTGCTCGCCCTGGACGCGTTCGTCATCTCGTTCCGCGAGGAGCAGCCGCTGCCGGATACCGGCACGCTGCGCGGCGACCTGCTCGCGGCGCTGCACGCATGGGTGCGGGCGGTCACCCAGACGCCGATGGGGCCGATGCTGACCGGGCTGATCGCCGAGGCGCAGCACGACCCGGAACTGCGCGGGGCCTGGCGCGACCGCGTGCTCGAGCCGCTGCGCACCCAGCACCGGATCATGCTGGACCGGGCCATCGCCCGCGGCGAGATCCCGCCGGGCGTCGACCGGGACGTGGTCCTCGACCTGTTCTTCGGCGCCGCCGAGCACCGACTGCTGCTCGGCCACCTGCCGATGACCGGCGACTTCATCGCCGATGTGGTGGACGTGATCCTGGCCGGCGTGCAGCGGTCAGGCTGAGCTCACGGCTTCGGCGCCGGCTTCCGCCTCGGCGCCGGCTTCCGCCTCGGCGCCGGGGAGCAGCGCTTCGGCCTCGATCTCCACCAGCCAGGCGGGGTCGAGCAGGCCGGCCACGATCACCGCGGTCGCGGCGGGCCGGACCGCGGCGAAGACCTCGCCGTGCGCCCGGGCGACCTCCTGCCAGTGCTCGGCGCCGGTCAGGTACATGCGGGTGCGGACCACGTGCTCCAGGCTGGTTCCGGCCTGGGCCAGGGCCGCGCCGATCAGGTCCAGGCAGAGCCGGGCCTGGGCGTACGGGCCGGGCGGGGGCGGGCCGCCGCCAGGCGGTACCGGCGCGGTGCCAGCCACCAGGACCCGGTCCCCGGCGACCAGCGCGCGGGAGAACCCGAAAAGCGGCTCGTACGGGGAGTGACCGCTGATGCGCCGGCGCTGCACACCTGGCATTGTCTCACCCGGTTTCGCCTCGCCCGGCTTCGCCTCATCCGGCTTCCGCATGCGGTTGGCCGGCGGCGGCGTGGGTAGGGTCAATTGGCGCGGTCGGATTTTTGCGTTATATCTTGTTTATTGACTAGAGCTTAAGGAGGGTCCGCGATGAGCGAGATCGAGCGGCAGGTACGGGGCTGGTGGGCCAGGTTGCTCGCGTGGCTGCGCGGCGGGGACGCTTCCCGCCGGGCCAAGTCCGCGCTGCAGGACGTGCGTACCAGCGACGCGGGCCGCAAGGCCGAGACCGCCCTGCGCGACCTGCGGGAGGGCGAGGCCGGGCGCAAGGCCGAGGCCGCGCTCCGCGACCTGCGGGACGGCGAGGCGGGACGCAAGGCCAAGGAGGCCATCCGCGACCTGCGGGACAGCGAGGCGGTCGGCAAGGCGAAGGACGCCGCCCGGGACGCGCTGCGCGACCTGCGGGAGGGCGAGGCCGGGCGCAAGGCCAAGGCCGCGCTGCGCGACCTGCGGGGCGAGCCGCGGGACAGCACGTCGAGCCGCGACAAGCCCTGACCTTCAGGGGCGGCTGAGGGTGGGGCGCGGTCCCGGGCTACCGCCGTGGCCGCGCGGCGGCTACTCTGAGGTACAAGGAATCCGGGGCGGCGAAGGAAGAGGTGCAGGTCGCTGTCGGGCGTTTCGAGGCGATCGCACCGTCCGCTAGATCTGCACGGATGTTAACGCTAACGTCGGCACCGGCTGACCGCTGAGCCCCGCGGCGCGCGCGGCAGAGGGAGGCACTACGTGGCGTCGTCACGGGGCGAGAAGGCCGACCGCCTGGTGAGACCGTCCGTCTCAGGCGGCAACCTGTCCAGGCCGCCGGTGATGGCCGACGTGGCCCGGCTGGCCGGAGTATCGCACCAGACAGTGTCGCGCGTCCTGAACGATCACCCGAACGTTCGCCCACTGACCCGGGACAAGGTGCTCGCGGCCATCCGCGAGCTGGCCTACCGGCCGAACGCCGCCGCCCGGACGCTCGTCACCCGGCGCACCCACACGCTCGGCGTGATCACCGCCGACACCATGCTCTACGGCCCGGCCTCCATGCTCTACGGGTTCGAGCGGGCGGCGCACGACGCCTACTTCGTGACCGTGGCCAGCCTCCCGGCCCTGGACCGCCGGTCGATGCTGGACGCGGTGGAGCGGTTCGTCGGCCAGGGCATCGAGGGCATCATCGTCATCGCGACGCAGGACACCGCCGTGGCCGCGCTGACGCACGTGCCCCCCGAGGTACCGCTGGTCGCGGTGGGCTGCGGCACCCGCGCGCCGGTGACTTCGGTGGCCATCGACAACAGGGTGGGCGCCGCCGCGGCGACCCGGTACCTGCTCGGCCTGGGGCATCACACCGTCTACCACCTCGCCGGGCCGGTATCGTGCCTGGACGCCACTGAGCGCCTGGACGGCTGGCGGGAGGCCATGCGCGAGGCGGGCGTGCCCGAGCCGGCCGTGCTGGCCGGCGACTGGTCCGCCAGCTCCGGGTACGCGCTGGGCGCGCAGCTGGCCGCGGAGCCGGGGCTGACGGCGATACTCTGCGGCAACGATGCCATGGCGCTCGGCGTCATCCGGGCGCTGGCCGAGCGCGGGCTGCGGGTGCCCGAGGACGTCAGCATCGTCGGCTTCGACGACGTGCCGGAAGCGGGGTACTACCTGCCGCCGCTCACCACCGTGCGGCAGGACTTCGGCGAGGTCGGCCGGCAGGCGCTGGGGACGCTGGTTGACCGGATGTCCGGCGCGATCCCGGCCGGGCGCAGGGTCAGGGTGGCGCCCGAGATGATCGTCCGGGCGAGTGCCGCCCGGCCACGATCAGCCGGCCGGGATCTGGCCGGCTGATCGTGGCCGGGCTGGCAGACTCAGTCTGCCGGGCTGGCTGAGTCTGCCGGGCTGGCTGAGCCTGCCGGGCTGGCTGAGCCTGACGGGTTGACGGGTTGACGGGTTGAGCCCGGCCGGAGACGGCAAGAATGCACTGGAAGGAACGTAGGATAAGGCGGACAGATGGATGTTAGCGCTAACAAAAGGGACGCCTACGTCGTCGGCGTAGACTTCGGCACGCTGTCGGCCCGGGCGCTCGTGGTGCGGGTGAGCGACGGCGCCGAGGCGGGCACCGCCGTCAGCGAGTACCCGCACGGCGCGATCGACCGCATCCTCGCCGGGCACGGCGAGCTGCCCCCGGACTGGGCCCTGCAAGACCCGGCCGACTACACCGGCGCGCTGGCCGCCGCCATCCCGGCGGCGATCAGGAACGCGGGTATCGATCCGGGGCAGGTGATCGGCATCGCCACCGACTTCACCGCCTCCACCTGCATGCCGGTGCTCGCCGACGGCACGCCGCTATGCCAGCTGCCCGGCCTGGCCGCGCGTCCGCACGCCTACCCCAAGCTGTGGAAGCACCACGCCGCCCAGCCGCACGCGGACCGGATCAACGCGGCGGCGCACGAGCGGGGCGAGAAGTGGATCAACCGCTACGGCGGCAAGATCTCCTCGGAGTGGCAGTTCGCCAAGGCGCTGCAGCTGCTCGACGAGGATCCCGAGCTGTACCAGCGCGCCGACCGGTGGATCGAGGCCGCCGACTGGATCATCTGGCAGCTGTGCGGGACCGAGACCAGGAACGCGTGCACGGCCGGGTACAAGGGCATCTACCAGGACGGCAGCTACCCCGCCCGGGAGTACCTGGCCGCGCTGGACCCGCGCTTCGCCGACTTCGCCGACGACAAGCTCGCCCATCCGATCTCCCCGCTCGGCGCCCGGGCCGGCGGCCTGAGCCCGGCCGCGGCCGCGCTGACCGGGCTGCCGGTGGGCATCGCGGTGGCGATCGGGAACGTGGACGCGCACGTCACCGTGCCCGCGGCCGGCCCGGTCGCGCCGGGCAAGATGGTGGCGATCATGGGCACCTCGACCTGCCACGTCATGAACGGCGCCGAGCTGGCCGAGGTCCCCGGCATGTGCGGGGTGGTCGACGGCGGCATCGTGGCCGGGCTGTGGGGCTACGAGGCGGGGCAGAGCGGGGTCGGCGACATCTTCGCCTGGTTCACCTCGAACGGGGTCCCGGGCGAGTTCGCCGAGGAGGCCCGGCGGCGGGACGTGTCGCTGCAGCAGCTGCTCGACGAGAAGGCGACGGCGGAGCCGGCCGGCGCGCACGGGCTGATCGCCCTGGACTGGGCGGGCGGCAACCGTTCGGTGCTGGTCGACGGCCGGCTGTCCGCGGCCGTGGTGGGGCTGACGCTGGCCACCACCGCACCGGAGATCTACCGGGCGCTGCTCGAGTCGACCGCGTTCGGCACCAGGATGATCATCGACACGTTCAGCACCTCCGGCGTGCCGGTAACCGAGTTCGTGGTCGCGGGCGGGCTGATCAAGAGCGCTCCGCTCATGCAGATCTACGCGGACGTCATCCGGCGCCCGCTCAGCGTGATCGGGTCCGGGCAGGGGCCGGCCCTGGGTTCGGCGATCCACGCGGCGGTCGCCGCGGGCGCCTACCCGGACGTGCCGGCCGCGGCGGCCGCCATGGGCCGGATCGACCGGGACGTCTACCGGCCGGACCCGGCCCGCGCGGACGTGTACGACGAGCTGTACGCGGAGTACGTGCAGCTGCACGACTACTTCGGGCGCGGGACCAACGAGGTCATGCACCGGCTGCGGGCGATCCGCGACCGCGCCTACCGCAGCCGGGCCGACGGCGGAACGCGTGTGCGAGGAGGCTGCTGATGAGCGCTGAGGTCACCGCGCTGCGCGAGACGGTGTGCGCGCTGCATGCCGAACTCGTCCGCAACAACCTGGTCACCTGGACCTCGGGCAACGTGTCCGCCCGGGTTCCCGGGTCCGCGCTGATGGTGATCAAGCCGAGCGGCGTGTCCTACGACGACCTGACGCCATCGTCCATGGTCGTGTGCGACCTGGACGGCAACCCGGTGTCCGGGGGACTCAGCCCGTCCAGCGACACCGCCACGCACGCCTACATCTACCGGCACATGCCCGAGGTCGGCGGCGTGGTGCACACTCACTCCACCTACGCGACCGCGTGGGCGGCGCGCGGCGAGCCCATCCCCTGCGTGATCACCGCGATGGCCGACGAGTTCGGCGGTGAGGTCCCGGTCGGGCCGTTCGCGCTGATCGGCGGCGACGAGATCGGCCGGGGCGTGGTCGCGACCCTGACCGGGCACCGCTCCCCCGCCGTGCTGATGCGCAGCCACGGCGTGTTCACCATCGGCGGCACCGGCCGCGACGCGGTGAAGGCCGCCGTGATGTGCGAAGACGTGGCGCGTACCGTCCATCTGGCCCGCGCCTTCGGCGAGCTGGCGCCGCTGCCTCCCGACCAGGTGGACGCGCTGCACGCCCGCTACCAGAACTACTACGGCCAGCGTTGACTGCTAGTAAGGAGAGCTGAACCCAATGACCGCTTCAGTTGGGCGCAAGCCGCGCATCGGCATCCTCGGGATCATGCAGGACCTGTACGACGACATGATCCCCGGGATCGCGCAGCGGCAGGAGGGATACGCCGCGGAACTCGCCGCGCACCTGTCCGACGTGGCCGACTTCACGCCGAGCAAGGCCATCAAGTACCGCGAGGACGCCGAGCGCGCCATGCGCGAGTTCGAGAACGCGGACCTGGACGGCGTGCTCGTCGTCATGCTCACCTACGGCCCGGCCATGCGGGTGGCCCGGCTGCTCTCCGAATCCCGGCTGCCGGTCTGCCTGGCCAACATCCAGCCGGAGCCCAGCGTGACGCCCGCCTGGGACATGGCCGACATGACCTACAACCAGGGCGTGCACGGCGCGCAGGACACGGCCAACGCCATGGTGCGGGCCGGGAAGCGGTTCGCGGTGCTCACCGACGACTGGAAGAGCGCGTCGTTCCGCGCCGACGTGGGGCGCTGGGCGCGCGCGGCGGCGGCCGCCACCGCGTGGAAGCAGCTCAAGGTGGCGATCTTCGGCTACGCGATGAACGAGATGGGCGACATCCGGGTGGACGAGAGCGCGCTGGTCCGGACGCTCGGCCCGGCCATCATCTCGGTCGCCCAGGGCGACCTGTGGCGGGGCATGCAGGAGGCTCCGGCCGAGGAGGTGGCGTCGGTCATCTCGTTTGAAGACGAGAACTTCTCTATCGATCCGCGGCTCTCGGCGGAGGAGCGGACCGACCACGCCCGGATGCAGGTGGCGATCGAGCAGATCCTGCGGGACCGAGGGTTCGGCGCCTACACGGCGCACTTCGACGCGATCGGCGAGGACGGCCGGTTCAGCCGGCTGCCGCTGGCCGCGGCGTCGTCGCTGATGGCCAAGGGCTACGGGTACGCCGCCGAGGGCGACGTGCTCACCGCCTGCCTGGTCTACGCGGGGCACGTGCTGATCGGCGACGCGCACTTCACCGAGATGTACGCGATGGACTTCCCCTCGGACTCGATCCTGCAGAGCCACATGGGCGAGGGCAACTGGAAGGTCGCCCGGTCCGACCGGCCGGTCAAGCTGATCAAGCGGCCGCTCGGCATCGGCCGGCTGGCCGACCCGCCCACGTTCCTGTTCCAGCTCCAGCCCGGCCCCGCCACGCTGGCCACGCTGGTCTCGCTGGAGGGAGACCGCTTCCGGCTGGTGGTCGCCGAGGGCGTGAACCTGGACAGCCAGGAACTGCCGGCCCTGGAGATGCCGTACGGGCAGTTCCGGCCCGCGTCCGGGCTGCGCAAGTGCCTGAACGGCTGGCTATCCCACGGCGGGCCGCATCACGAGGTGATGAACCTGGGCCACCACGCCGCCGACTGGAAGGCGTTCTGCCAGCTCACCGGCATCGAGTTCGTCCAGGTGTAAGCGCTGGGGCCCGGGCGGGGCGGCGGCGGGGGCGGCGGATGCGGCCCCGGGGCCGGGCCGACCGGGGGTCGGTGGCGCACAGGGTACGCAAGAAGGTACCCGGGGGCACACCGAGCCCGCCGGGCCGTGACGCGCAGACCCCACGGGCGCCAGCCGGGCACGTCGTGTTTCATGATCCTGGCTGCCAGGCCCTGATCAGGTCTTCCGGTCCGTAGCGCGCATCGGCCGCCGGGCTGTCGATGCCGCTGCGCGAGACCGCGACCACCGGGACCGGATCGTCGGTGAGCTGCGCGCGCTGCCGCATGAGGACCGTCTCGTCGTGCCGGTCGAAGGGCGTGCTGTCCTGCCACTTGATCGAGCCGACGAAGATCAGCCGGGTGGCGACAGGTGACCGGTCGGCTCCCACCAGGTCGATCTCCACCTCGTTGGTCCGGGTCCAGTAGCCGCCGACGACGGGAGCGGCGGGAAGCTGACCGTCCGGCAGGAGGCGAGCGAGCGCCTCGCGGACCAGCGGTTCGACAGCGCGGCCCCGGTAACTGCCCCAGCCTGACCGGATGCGGCCGAGCGTGATGTCCCCGCGCCTGCGCTCGATCTCCGCCATATGGGGCTCGAGGAACCGCAACCAGAAACGCAGGTAGGAATCGGTGATGCGGTAACGGCGCTCCCGGGAAGACAGCAGGCTGACCGGCAGTTCGGCGGACACCATGCCCTTCGCCGCCAGCCGGTCCAGAGCGCGGGTCAGGGATGTGTGGTTGATCCCCCCGGCGGCGCGGGCAATGCTGGTGAACGTCCGCTCCCCGGAGCCGATCGCCCGCAAGACGTCCCGCGCCTGCACCTCGGTAGGGAATTCGGCGGCCAGTGACCGCTCTCCGGAGACCAGGAGCGCCGAGACCGGATTGCTCAGGGCTTGCTCCAGGTACTGCCCGACCGCGGCTCCCCGTGGCCATTCGCCGCAGATCAGGGGCAGCCCGCCGCTAACCAGCGCGGCGTCGAAAGCCGAGGCCGCGTCGAGGCCGAGCATCGAGGAGATCTCGGCCGGGTTGAGCGGGCCGACCACCATTTCCGTGCCACGCTGATGAAAGGGCCTGGCGTAGCTGTTCAGTGCGCTCATCATCGACAGATCCGAGCCGATGAGGATCAGCAGCACCGGCTTGCGGCAGAGGAACCTGTCCCAGGCGCGCTGGAGCAGCCCCTCGAAACCCTCGACCTTCTCCATGAGGTAGGGGACCTCGTCGATGACCACCACCGACGCCGAATCCGCCGGCAGGGTATCGGCCAGGACCTGCAGGGCGCCGTTCCATCCGGTCGGCGCGACCTCGGACAGGACGGCACGGCCGGGAAGCGACGAGCGCGCGACGTCGTCGCGGAACTGGGCGAGCTCGGCGTCGGCGGCCGCGCCTGCGGCGGCGTAGAAGAGCGCGGGGACGCCAGAGCGAAGCACGAACTCCTCGGTGAGCGCCGACTTCCCGATCCGCCGACGGCCGCGCATCAGCAGGCAGCGTCCCGGCTTAGCGGTCCCGATCTCACCGCGGACCTGGTCGAGCAGGCGCGAAAGGCTGGCGATCTCATGGTCGCGCCCGACGAAGTTGCCCACATGAGCCTCCGGAGTTTTAGTATCATTGATGATACTAACATTTATGTTAGTAATGGAGGGGATAGTCTCTGGACGGAGGCATGGCGTCCGGAGGGCGGGGCGGGACGGGGGCCGGGGCGCGATGCGGGCCCGTTCGGGATAATGACGGGCGCGGGCGGGCAGAGGGCACCTTCCCCGGGTGCGGAGCGGCGGCCCTGCGGGATCGCCGCCGGATAACGGGGGCGAAACATCTTGGATACACCCACTTGACCGGATATGGGCGGAGGGCTGGCTGGCGGCCGGGCTGAGGGCTGGCTGGCGGCCGGGCTGAGGGCTGGCTGGCGGCCGGGCTGAGGGCTGGCTGGGCGGGCGGGTGTTAGGACTGGCGGAAGGATGCGATGGCCCGGCGGCGGTACGTGTCGATCAAGGAAGTCGCGGCGCGGGCCGGGGTCAGCTTCCAGACGGCCAGCAAGGTCCTCAATGGCGGTGACGTGCGCGTTTCCGTCGAAACCGAGGAGCGGATCCTGGCCGCCGCGACCGAGCTCGGGTACCGGCCGAACACGATCGCCCGCAGCCTGGTCCAGCGGGCCAGCGCCACCATCGGCCTGGTCGCCAGCGACGCCACCGACGTGGCCATCGCCCAGGCCTCGGTGGCCGCCGAGCAGGCCGCGCGCAAGAACGGGCATTCCGTCCTGGTCGGGCACCTGGCGGCCGGCGGCGCGGACGGGGCCGACATCGTGCGGACGCTGATCGAGCGCCGGGTGGACGGCATCATCGCCGCCGCGCCCGAGGTCGAGGAGGACACCGAGGTGGCCGACCTGCTCCGGCGGTACGTGCCGGCGGTCAGCCTGCAGGCGGTGCCGGGCGGCGGCGTCCCGCTGGTGGGGTCCAACCACCGGGAGACCGGGCGGCTGGCCGCCGACCACCTGCTCGGGCTCGGGCACACGTCCATCGGGACGGTTACCGGCTTGTTCCGGCGGCGGGTCACCCGCAGCCGGCTGCACGGCTACGAGGACGCGCTGCGCGACGCGGGCCTGGAGGCGAGCGAGGACCTGGTGGCCGAGGGCGACTGGACGCCGCAGGGCGGCGCCACCGCGACCCGGCTGCTGCTCGAACGCTCGCCCAGCCTCACCGCGATCTTCGTGCACAGCGACGTGATGGCCATCGGCGTGCTGTCCGCGCTGTGGCAGGCGGGACGCCAGGTGCCCGCCGATATCGCCGTGGTCAGCTGCGACGACATCCCGTTCGCCGAATTCCTGACGCCGCCGCTGACCACCGTGCGCGTGCCGCTGGCGGAAACCGGGCGGCAGGCGGTCGAACTCCTGCTGCGCAGCATCGCGGGCGAGCCCGTGCCCGAGCGGACGCCGCTGCTGCCGGTGGAGCTGATCGTCCGCGATTCCTGCGGAGGGCGAAGAAACCCTAGGAGGAGCACCATTGACCCGGATCGCCATTGACCCAGCGCGGCCCGTCGGCCGGCTCGACCGCAAGGTGTTCGGCGGGTTCGTCGAGCACCTCGGCCGCTGCATCTACGGCGGGCTGTACGAGGAGGGCTCACCGCTGTCCGACGACCGCGGCTTCCGCAAGGACGTGCTCGGGCTGCTCCGCGAGCTCAGGCTCGGCGTGCTGCGCTGGCCGGGCGGGAACTTCGTCAGCAACTACCACTGGGCCGACGGCATCGGCCCCTCCGGCGACCGGCCCCGGCGCCCCGAGCTGGCCTGGGGCGGCGAGGAGTCCAACCGGTTCGGCACCGACGAGTACCTGGCCTACTGCGCCGAGCTCGGCACCGAGCCTTACATCTGCCTGAACATGGGCACCGGGACCCTGGAGGAGGCGCTGGCCTGGGTCGAGTACTGCAACTCGGCCGGCCGCACCCAGTGGGCGGCCCGCCGCCGCGCCAACGGCCGGGACGAGCCGTGGCGGGTCACCTACTGGGGCCTGGGCAACGAGATGTACGGCGACTGGCAGGTCGGGGCGTTCACCGCCGAGGAGTACGTGCGCGAGGCGACCCGGTGGGCCCGGGCCATCCGGATGCTCGACCCGCAGGCCAAGCTGGTCAGCTGCGGGATGAACGGCTGGAACGAGTGGGACCGGGTGGTCATCGACGGGATGGCCTCGCTGGTCGACTACCACTCGCTGCACATCTACACCGGCAGCGAGGACTACTGGACCAACGTGCTGCAGCCGCACCAGGCCGAACGGGCCATCCGGTACACCCAGGCCCTGATCGAGCGCGCCGCCTACCGGCAGAAGATCGCCGCGCCGCCGCGGATCGCCTACGACGAGTGGAACGTCTGGTACCGCCACATGACCGGCGCGCTGGAGGAGCGGTACACCTTCGCCGACGCGCTGGCCGTGGGGACCTACCTGAACATCTTCACCAGGAACTGCGACTGGGTCCGGATGGCCAACCTGGCGCAGATGGTGAACGCCATCGCGCCCATCGTGACCAGCAGCGAGGTCGCGGGCGTGCAGCCCATCTGGTATCCGGTGCTGCTGCACGCCCAGGCCGCCCTGGACCTGGCCGTGGACGTGCACGTGACCGGCCCGGTCATCAGCCCGGACCTGCCCGCCGGGGCGAGCCGGTGGCCGTTCCGGGTCGGTGACCTGGGACCGTTCGGCCTGATCGATGCGGCCGCGACGGTCAGCGCGGCCGGCCCCGGCCAGCCCGGTGTTAACGCTAACAGCGTTGCCGCTAACAAGATCACGCTCACGCTGGTCAACCGCAGCCCCGAGGACGAACTGGCCGAGGTGCTGCTGCGCGACCGCGCCTTCGACGGGCCCGCCCGGATCAGGACGGTTACCGCTGCCCGTCCGGGCGACGCCCGCACGCTGCCCGACGTGGAGGCAGCACGGCTGGAAGAGGGTTCGGAAGACACCAAGGACGGAGAGGTCACGGTGCGGCTGCCACCCCGGTCGTTCACCGTCATCGAGGCGGCGATGACCTAGCTAGGTGGAGGTCATCGCGGCCCGGCGCACGCCAATACGGCCATACCGAGCATAGGAGTCAAGCCAGAATGTCGTCGAGAACGCGAAGAATCACCACGGCGATGGCGGGCGCGGCCGCCATCTCGCTGCTCGCCGCGTGCAGCAGTGGCGGCAGCAGCAGCAGCAACAGCAGCAGCAACACCGGCGGCGGCTCGGCGAGCACGCCGGCGAGCACCGCGAGCGCGAGTCCCACCGTGACCGTGGTGGCCGGCGGCTCGTGCAGCCCCAGCGCCACCAAGGTCCTCTTCTGGGCCTGGGTGCCGGGGATGGGCCGGGCCGTCACCGAGTTCAACAAGACACACCCGAACATCTGCGTCACGCAGGAGGACGTCGGCGCGGGCGATCCCGAGTACGTGGCCATCACCAACGCGCTGAAGGCGGGCTCGGGCGCGCCCGACGTCGCCGAGGTGGAGTTCGACGAACTGCCGTCCTTCGAGGTCACGCACAACGTGGTCAACCTGGTGCCGTACGGCGCCAACAACTACAAGAGCAACTTCACGCCGTGGGCCTGGGATGAGGTCAGCCAGGGCCCGGCCGTCTACGCGATGCCCGGCGACGCCGGCCCGATGGCCTTCTACTACAACACCAAGGAACTGGCCAAGTACCACATCACCCCGCCGACCACCTGGGCGCAGTTCGCCGCCGACGCGGCCACGCTGCACAAGGCCAACCCGGGCGCGTACATGACCAACTTCTCGGCCATCGACCTGCAGTGGGTGATGAGCCTGATGGCCCAGGACAACGCCTGGCCGTTCGCCTACAGCGGCGGCAGCAACGTCACCATCAACTGGACCGGGCCGGCCCAGATGGCGTTCGCCAAGTACTGGCAGGACCTGCTGTCCGCGCACGAGGTCAACGCCACCACCGACGTGTCCGCCACATCCTTCGCGGACCTGGACAAGGGCATCGACGCGAGCTGGATCAGCTCCGCGTGGGGCCCGTCCTACTTCGCCCCCGACGCCAAGACCTCCCTCGGTAACTGGCGCGCGACCGCGCTGCCGCAGTGGACCGCGGGCGCCAACGTCGCGGCGAACTGGGGCGGCTCGACCTACCCGGTCTTCTCGCAGAGCAAGCACCCGGCCGCGGCGGCGCAGTTCGCCGAGTGGCTGAACGCCACGGACGCGTCGTGGAACATCACCAAGACGGCGCCGTCGTCGCTGTTCCCGACCTACCTGCCGCTGCTCAACGACCCGACGTTCAAGAACATCACCGTCCCGCTGTCCGGCACCTCGACCCCGGACGTGGCCTTCACCGCGGCGGCCAGCTCGATCAAGGGCGTACCGTGGCCGCCGTTCATGACCGAGGCGCTGACCCAGTCGGCGACCGTGTTCGCCGGCGTGATGAACGGCAAGGAGACGCTGCAGACGGCGTTCACGAACTTCCAGAACGTGCTGGTGACCTACGCCAAGGCGCAGGGCTTCACGGTCTCCACCTGATCTGTTACGTCCGGCAGGCCTCGCCGGCCGGGCCCCAGCGGCCCGGCCGGCGGCCAAGGAAGGGAGCGACGTGTTCACAGGACGCCGGGGGCGCTCGGCGTGGATCCAGCGCCGGGACCGCCGCGGGATCTGGTTCGTGGTGCCCTTCCTCGTCGGCTTCGTGCTGTTCATGATCGTGCCGCTCGGGTACGCGATCTACACCAGCCTGTACACGAGCAAGATCATCGGCGGCACGGTGTTCAGCGGCGCCTCGAACTACACGCAGACGCTGCAGTCTTCGCAGTTCTGGTCGGGCGTGGTGCGCGTGATCATCTACGCGTGCATCCAGATCCCCGTGATGCTCGTCATCGCGTTCTTCTTCGCGACGGTCTTCGACCTGGGAGTGGCGAAGTTCGGCCGGACGTTCCGGACGATCTTCTTCATCCCGTTCGCGGTGCCGGCGGTGGTCGGCGCGGTGATGTGGTCATTCCTGCTGGAGCCGCAGTTCGGGCCGATGGTGCACCTGGCCAACGCGTTCGGCTTCAGCGGGACCAACTTCTTCTCCCCGTCGCTCATCCTGCCCTCGATCATCGTCATCGTGATCTGGGAATGGACCGGCTACAACATGGTGATCCTGTACACGGCGCTGAAATCGGTGCCGCGCGATGTCGTCGAGGCGGCGATCCTGGACGACACGCCGCTGTGGCGGATCATCGTGCGGATCAAGCTCCCGCTGGTCCGGCCGGCCATCGTGATGCTCGTCTTCCTCAACACCATCGGCGCGCTGCAGTTGTTCACCGAGCCGCTGATCCTGTCCTACTTCGAGACCGGCTCGGTGTCCGCCAACTACACGCCGACCCTGTATCTCTACAACACGGCCATCGCCGCCGACCAGACCAACCTGGCGGCGGCCGGCGCGGTCATCCTCGGCCTGGTCATCGTGGCCATCTCGACCGCGTCTTTGCTGTTCCGCCGGCGCAGAGGAGAGTTCTCGTAACTGACGTAAAGGGGCGCGGCGACCCCGCCGCGAGCCAAAGGGCCGCGGCCCTGCCTGGACTGAGGAGCGACGAAGGAGCGACGAGGGAAGGCAGGGCCGCAAAAGCGGCCCGGCGGCGAGCGGCGGAAACAGAGAGCACCATCCCGGTCGAGCTCTACGGCCTGCGCCGCGGCACCGTCACGCTGCTGACCACGCTGGCCTTCCTGTTCGCGATCTTCACGCTGGTGCCCATCGCCTGGATCGTCATCAACTCCACCAAGACCCAGGCGAACATCTTCGAGACGTTCGGCTTCTGGTTCGCCCGGCCGTTCAGCTTCTTCCACAACTTCTCGCTGCTGTTCCAGAACGTGGACGGCTACGGGACCTACATCCAGTGGTTCGGCAACACGGCGCTGTACGCCGTGCTCGGCGGCGCCGGCGCGACGGCGCTGTCCGCCTTCGCCGGGTACGGTTTCGCCCGGTTCTCGTTCCGCGGCTCCAAGGTGCTGTTCTACCTGACCATCGCCGCCCTGCTGGTGCCGATCACCGCCCTGACGCTGCCGCTGTACCTCACCTACGCCAAGGCGCACCTGATCAACTCCCTGTGGGGCATGGTGCTGCCGTCCATGATCAGCCCGGTCGGCATCTACCTGATGCGGGTCTATGTCGACATCTCGGTCCCCCGCGAGCTCATCGACGCGGCCCGGCTCGACGGCGCGGGCGAGACGCGGATCTTCTTCCGGGTCGCCCTGCCGCTGATGGTGCCCGGCTTCATGACCGTGCTGCTGATCAGCGTGGTAGCGGTGTGGAACAACTACTTCCTGCCGCTGCTCATCTTCAACATCAACACGCGCTACCCGCTGACCGTCGGGCTCGGGCTGTGGTCCGAGCGCGCGCAGAACAGCGGCAACGCGCAACTGTTCCCGATGGTGGTGATCGGCGGCCTGGTGACCATCATCCCGCTGATCGCGCTGTTCCTGATCCTGCAGCGGTACTGGCGCGGCGGGCTGCTGCTCGGCAGCATCGCGAACTAATTCCGGAGGCCCTTGTCGTGGCGGCGATTTCCCTCAGCGGATTGACCAAGGTCTACGCGACCGGCGTGGTCGCGCTGGACGGGCTGGACCTGGTCGTCGACGACGGCGAGTTCGTCGTGCTGGTCGGCCCCTCTGGCTGCGGCAAGACGACGGCCCTGCGGATGGTGGCCGGGCTCGAGCGGGTCACGTCGGGGACGGTCAGCTTCGGCGACCGCGTGGTCAACGACGTGTCGCCCCGGCACCGCGACGTCGCCATGGTCTTCCAGAACTACGCGCTCTACCCGCACCTGTCGGTGCGGGAGAACCTCGGCTTCGCGCTGGAGAACAAGAAGATGGAAAGGGCCGAACGGGACCGGCGGATCCGCGCTGCCGCCGCGATTCTCGGCCTGCAGGATCTTCTCGGGCGCAAGCCGAGGCAGTTGTCCGGCGGCCAGCGGCAGCGGGTCGCGATGGGCCGGGCGATCGTGCGATCGCCTGCCGTGTTCCTCATGGACGAGCCGGTGTCCAACCTGGACGCCAAGCTCCGGGTGCAGATGCGCTCGGAGGTGCTGCGGGTGCACCGGTCGCTGCAGGCCGCGACGCTGTACGTCACGCACGACCAGACCGAGGCGATGACGATGGGCGACAGGGTGGCGGTGCTGCAGGACGGTGTCCTGCAGCAATACGACACGCCGCGTTCGCTGTACGCGGCGCCGGCCAACGTCTTCGTGGCCACGTTCATCGGCTCCCCGGCGATGAACGTGTACGAGGCGGGCCTGGAGACGTCCGGGTCTGTGCCCACGCTGGTGCTCGGCTCGCAGCGGCTGAACCTGCCGCCCCAGATCGCCGCCCGCGTGGCCGCCTACCAGGGCCGCAAGCTGATCGCCGGCGTGCGCCCGGAAGACCTCGCGGTGTCCTCCGGGCCGGGGCTGGTCGCCGACGTGCGCCTGGTCGAGGTGCTCGGCAGCGAGCAGCAGGTCTACTTTTCCGTCGACGCGACGCAGGCCGGCGGCGCGGCGGCCGCGGCGGACGAGTCCGCGCAGGCGGGCATCCTGGCGGCCAGCGCCCCCAACGGGATGGCCCGGCTCGACCCGCGCAGCGGGGTCCGGGCGGGCGGGCGGGTCACCTTCGCGGTCGACCCGGCCCGGCTGTACTTCTTCGATCCGGACACGGGCCGGGCGATTGGTCGCTAGGTCCGTGGTGATCTGGTCGCCGGGTCCGTGGTGATCTGGGCACCGAGGCCTCGGCCTGCTCGCCCGGTCCCGCTTTGGCGGTCCTTGCCGTAAGGTCAGTGAATGCGCGTATGGCCTGGCACTGCTTATCCGCTTGGTGCCACCTGGGACGGGTCAGGGACCAATTTTGCCCTGTTCTCTGAAGTGGCGGACGGGGTGGAGCTGTGCCTGTTCGGTCCGGGTGACCGCAGGGAGACGCGGGTCGGGCTCACCGAGGTGGACGGTTACGTCTGGCACGGTTACCTGCCGGGCGTCGGCCCCGGGCAGCACTATGGGTATCGCGTGCACGGCCCGTACGCGCCGGGCCGTGGTCACCGGTGCAATGCGGCGAAGCTGCTGCTGGACCCGTACGGTAAGGCCGTCGCGGGTCAGGTGCGCTGGCATGAGGCCCTGTTCTCCCACCGGCCCGGCACGCCGGAGGCGATCAGTACTCGCGACAGCGCGCCTTTCACGGCGCGCAATGTCGTGACGAACCCGTATTTCGACTGGGCGGATGACCGGCCGCCGCGAACGCCGTATCACGAGACGGTGATCTACGAGGCGCATGTCCGCGGCCTGACCCTGCGCCATCCCGAGGTCCCGTCCGGGCAGCGCGGCACCTATGCGGGCCTGGCCTGCCCGGCCATCATCGACCACCTGGCCCGGCTGGGCGTGACCGCCGTCGAGCTGATGCCGGTCCATCAGTTCATCTCCGAGCGGCAGCTGGCGGTGGGCGGCCGGTCCAACTACTGGGGTTACAACACGATCGCGTTCCTCGCGCCGCACAACGGCTACTCGTCGTCCGCCGAGCCGCATGGCCAGGTCACCGAGTTCAAGTCGATGGTCAAGGCGCTGCACGCGGCGGGCATCGAGGTGATCCTGGACGTCGTCTACAACCACACGGCCGAGGGCGGCGCCTCCGGTCCGACGCTGTCGTTCCGCGGCATTGACAACGCCGCGTACTACCGGCTTGCCGACGGCGACCCGGAGATCTACCTGGACTACACCGGCTGCGGCAACAGTCTCAATGCCCGCAGTCCGCAAGCGCTGCAGCTGATCATGGACTCGCTGCGGTACTGGATCCTGGACATGCACGTGGACGGCTTCCGTTTCGACCTGGCCGCGGCCCTGGCCCGGGAACTGCATGACGTGAACCGGCTGGCCGCGTTCTTTGATCTGGTCCAGCAGGATCCGGTCGTGTCACAGGTGAAGCTGATCGCCGAGCCATGGGATGTCGGGGACGGCGGCTACCAGGTCGGCAGGTTCCCGCCGCTGTGGTCGGAATGGAACGGCAAATACCGCGACTGCGTCCGGGACCTGTGGCGCGGCGAGCCCGATGCCCTGCCGGAGTTCGCCCGGCGGCTGGCCGGGTCCAGTGACCTGTACGAGACCAGCGGGCGGCGGCCGGTGGCGTCAGTGAACTTCGCGACGTGTCATGACGGGTTCACCCTCGCGGACCTGGTCAGCTACAACGGCAAGCACAACGAGGCCAACGGCGAGGACAACCGGGACGGCACCGATGACAACCGGTCCTGGAACTGCGGCGCGGAAGGCCCGTCCGACGATCCGGCGGTCAACGCGCTGCGCGCCCGGCAGGTCCGCAATTTCCTGGTCACGCTGTTCTGCTCGCAGGGCGTTCCGATGCTGCTGGCTGGCGATGAGATGGGGCGCACCCAGCAGGGCAACAACAACGCCTACTGTCAGGACTCGCCGCTGTCCTGGGTGGACTGGGAGAACGCCGCTAAATACGCGGACCTGGTTGATTTCACCGGCGCGCTGTCCGCGCTGCGCCGGGCGCACCCGGTGTTCCGGCGGCGAAGGTTCTTCAGCGGGCGCCCCGCCCGGGCTGGCCAGGGCGGCCTGCGGGACATCATCTGGCTAACCCCGTCCGGCCGGGAAATGACCGATGCAGACTGGCACGCCGGCTACGCGAGGTCACTGACGGTGTTCTTGAACGGTGACGCCATTACCGAGCCCGGCACCCGCGGCGAGCCCATCCGCGACCAGCATTTCCTGCTGCTGTTCAACGCGCACAGCGACGCCGTGCGGTTCGTCCTGCCCGGCGCCGATCACGCAGACGGCTGGCATGTCGTCATCGACACGGCGGCGCTGCCGAGCCGGCCCGGCACCGGTGCAGGCGGCTGGCCTGCCGTGCTGCCAGGCGGGACGGCAGTCGACGTGACCGACCGTTCGGTCATTGTGCTGCGCGCCGCCGACCATTCCCCGGCTCGTCGTCCCGGTGCGTACACCGGCTGAAAGTGCCCGCTGAAGTCCTTGAGGAGTCCGGAGCGCTCGGGGCCCGCATGGCGGCCGGTGCTCGCTACCGCGTGCCAGCTTGGCTGCTGGCCGCCGCCAGATCGGAGGGCAGCAGCCCGAGTTTGTCCCTGATGGCCTGCTGGACCTGCTTCTTGCCGGGGCGGGAGTCCACCGTGATGACGTATTCCTTGCGGCGGAAGATGTCCAGCACGGGATTGGTCTTCGCGTGGTACTCGCGGAGCCGGACGGCGAGCGCCTCCTCGGTGTCGTCCTCGCGCCTGATCAGCTCGCCGCCGCAGGCGTCGCACCTCCCCTCGTTGGACGGGCTGTTGTCGATCAGGTTGTAGTCCATCCCGCAGTTCACGCACAGCCGCCGGGCGAGCACCCTGCGCGCCACCTCGCTGTCGGGCAGGTCGAGATGGATCACCCCGTCCAGGTCGTAGCTCTCCAGGAAGAACTCCGCCTGCCGCTCGTTGCGGGGGAAGCCGTCGATGATGAAGCCGTAGTTCCAGTCGTGCTCCTTGAGCCGTACCCCCACGACGCCCTCGACGAGGTCGTCGCCGACCAGCAATCCCGCCGCGATCGTGCGCCTGATCTGTGCGCCGAGTTTCGTATGGTGCTGCACGTTCCACCGGAAGATGTCCCCGACCGCGATGTGCTCGAGATCGAAATCCTCGGCGAGCATTTTCGCGTGAGTTCCCTTGCCACTGCCCTGGATGCCCATGATGACGTATTTCCGCATGCAGCTACTTTCACACAGAACCGGGCCGTCGGCTCCTGGCCACATGGCTATGCCGCTGCCCGATGCGACGTCGCTCTACCACGACATCGATACCGCGCCGAAGGAGGACGTGTTCACCGGCTGGCATCTGGGGCGGCTGCGCACCGATCCGAGGTGGTCGGCGGGGCACGCAGGGAGTGGCCTGACAGGGACTCAGGGCTGATCCTGGTGTGCAGCGGCCGTTTCAGCCACTGTGGCCTTGATGTAATCATCACGCAGCGCCAGGACCTTAATACGGATGTTGGCGCTGTGCGTCGGCAGTTCGCTCGTCAAGATCAGCCCGATCTCCTTCCGGTCGAAATACGTGGCCGCGTCCTGCGGTGAGTCGAAGGTGAACTCGACGACCCGATGCGGTGTCGTCCAGTAAACATTGTCGTACGACGCCAGCCGCCGCAGCTCAGCAGGAGCCTGAAGAGCATCCGCGATCGATCGGACCCACTTGAGGTACTTGTCCTTGCCTCTAGGCGGATAGTCGATCTCGTAGACATACTTGATCACCGGAGAGCATCCTTCCATCAAGCCGCGACCCCCCAAACGAGCGCCCACGGCACGTGGCTATGGTCCACCTGAGTCCGGCGTCCGACAACCGGGGCAAGGGCCGTACAAGCAGGGACCTAAGTCCCGGGCACCGCGCCGGAAGTCCACGGCCGATCACGGCAGACGCGGTGGCGGGCAGGCCGGAGGCGGCGATGCGGACCGCGCCGACCAGATCGGAGCCGCGAATTTAGGACCAAAGGCTCTGTCCGACGCACGCGGCGCCGGATTAAGTGGAGGGCCAGATGGCTCCGCCGAGCGCACTGCCGTTGCGGTGACAGCCATGCGGATCAAGAGCGCGAGTGGATCTCGTTCGACTACGTCTGTACCAACCTGCACGCCGAGACCGTCATTGACGGGACCGCACGGTAATCGCTGCCAGATGTCAGATCAGTGCTCCACGAGCCACACGGTCCAGGGTCCAGTAGCACGAGCGGTACCGGGCCACCCAAGCGCTAGGGGAAAGGGCTCAGCAACATGACCGATAATGTGATTCAGCCAGCCGATATCCGCGAGGTGGCGGTGATCGGGCTCGGCCTCATGGGTTCAGGCATCGCCGAGCTAGTCGCCCGCAGCCGTCGCCGAGTCGTGGCGATCGAGATCGACCCCATTTTCCTGGACCAGGGCATGGGCCGGTTGCGCGCCTCCCTGGACAAGGCGGTCACCCGGGGCAAGCTCACCGATACCGCACGGGAGGAGATACTCGCCCGGATCCGGCCCTCGGACAACATCGCGGCCGGAGTAGCCGACGCCGACCTGGTGATCGAGGCCATACCAGAACGCATGGAACTCAAGAGGACCCTATTCGCCGAGCTGGACAAGGCCTGCCGGCCCAACTCGATCCTGGCCACCAATACCTCCTCACTATCGATCACGGAGATCGCAGGCGGCACGCAGTATCCCGGCCGCGTAGTGGGGCTGCACTTCTTCAATCCCGCTCCGGTCATGAAGCTGGTCGAGGTAATCTCCACCGTACTCACCTCGCCGGAAACCAGCGAGACGCTAGGCCTGCTGGCCCATGACCTGCGCAAGACTCCCGTCCAGGTCACCGACCGAGCCGGGTTCATCGTGAATGCGCTGCTGATTCCCTACCTCAACCACGCGGTGCGGCTGCTGGAAACCGCGCAGGCCACGCGTGAGGACATCGACAAGGCGGCCACCGTGGGGCTCGGCCTGCCGATGGGGCCGCTGACCCTGCTCGACCTGATCGGCCTGGACACGTCTCTGGCGGTCCTCGAGGTGCTCCAGGCTGAGTTCGGCGGTACCCGTTACACGCCTGCGCCCCTGCTGCGCAAGCTATGCGATGCCAGGCTGTTCGGCCGCAAGAGCGGACGCGGGTTCTATGACTACCGGCACGGCACCCCCGCGGCGGCCGCTGAGGATCACCACTTGGCCTCTGCGCCTGTTCCCGCCGAAGTCGCCCTGATCAGGGACCCCGACGGCCGGCTGGACGAACTGGCCAGCGAGATCACTGCGGCCGGCATGAACGTCGTGCCGCAGCCATCAGCCAAGACCGGCCTGGTCATCGTGGCGGCAGACCCGAAACACCGGATCCTGGACGCGGCCCTGGCTGCGGGCCATCCGGCCGATGTGGTCGGTATCCGCTTCATCGACGCAGGTGACGGCAAGCCGACGCTCACCGAGCTGGTGCTGCCGGACGTGACCGCGGCGGGGACAGCCACTAAGGCGCGAGCGCTCGCGGCCAAGCTCGGCCTGAACGCGGTCATTTCGCGGGACCGGCCCGGATTCCTGACCGCGACGCTCGCCTACGCGCAGTTCAACGACGCGGTCCGGATGTTCCAGGACGGCTATGCCAGTCCATCCGACATCGATACCGCGATGATGCTCGGCTGCGGTTACCCCCGCGGGCCCCTGCAAATGCTCGACGACGCCGACCCGGCGCACGTCGTCACCGTCTTGGAGGCGATGCACACCGCGACCGGCGACCCGGCGTTCACCCCGGTACCCCTACTCGCCGAATACGCTACCGCCGGGACCCGGTTCCGTAGCTGAATACGGCGGGGCCACGAGGAAACCAAGGCGGTTGCTAACTGAAAGGTAAAGCTCCCGTCGAAGGGGTTCTCACGGTCATCGGCTAACGCCAGGCGGGCCTCCTCGGCCAGCAGGCGAGCTAGCACCTCAGGATCTGCGTCAGGATGGCCAGCTCTTGCGAACCAGGTGGCGACGTTCCTGGCGTCGCGGTCGAGGAAACCTCGGCCGTTCGGGTGGGAGATGACGTCGACCACCTGCGGCAGGTCGATCATCACCAGCCGCCCGTGGTGGACGAGCAGGTTGTAAGGAGACAGGTCGCCGTGCGCGAAGCCGGCGCCGGCGAGGGTTGCCATGGCCTCGACAAGCTGGCTCCAGAGGTTGGCGAGTTCGGCTGACTCGGGGCGGGTCTCGGCAAGGCGGGGAGCGCCGGTGCCGTCCGCGTCGCCGATGAACTCAAGCAGGATCTCTGTCCCCAGGATCTGCACCGGGTAGGGAACAGGCACGCCGACGTTGTATAGCTGTACGAGGGCGTTGAACTCCGCGTTCGCCCACTGGCCGGCGATCGCCTGCCGACCGAAGTCGCTGCGCTTCGCCACCGCCCGGTTGACCCGGCTCTCGCGGACACGGCGACCTTCTAGGTAGCCGACATCCCGGTGGAACTGCCGGTGCGTCGCGTCCCGGTAGCGTTTGGCGGCGAGCAGGCAGGACCGGTCTGTCCCCGGCACGCCACGGCGGACGAGAAATACGTCAGCTTCTTTTCCTGTCTTGAGGACGCCGAGTTCGTAGTCGACCGCCGCGAGGTCGGTGACCAGCCACGTTGGGTGCGGCTTCGGGCCGCGCTCCGTTGGTGTTGACTGATCCCAGGTCGACCAGCGGTCGCCTTCCGGCAGGCCGCCTGTCGCGTCGTCCGCGTCCGCCCCGGCGAGCCTTTGCAGCTCCCAGGCGCGCTTTACGTAGGTTGCCTCATCATCGTGAGGCTGGTAGAACTTCCGCTGCCGCTTACTCCTAGAGCGGCGGACCCGGCCAAAGGCGGGATCGTAGGAATCCGCGCTGTCGCGCATTGGTAGAGCTCCTCAGGTGGGCAGTGGCTAGGGCAGGCGGGACAGAGCCCGCAACGGGCGCAGACATCACAGACGCCTCCCTTCCACACAGCCGACTTCAGGCGAAAGCAGATCAGCTCCACTAGAGTCGGCACCAAACCTGATTCGACCGCACTATCCCATCAGGCGACAGCCGCAGGCAACCGAATATTGGTGCGCCTAACCAGGAGCCGCTCATCGGGAACCCAGACGAATTCGGCACTGGAGCCCGTTACCTCCGCGCATGCGCGCAGCAGGCCGCCGAACGTCTCCCGGCCCTCCGGTGCCGTCACGTCGAGCTCGTCCGTGATCTCGGACAGTTCGCGCTCCGGGCAGCGAGCCTGGGCATCACGGGTGCCTGCAGTCGCAGCCTTGCCAGTCCTTGATCTGGAGTTCCGACGGGTCGGGCAGGACGTCGGACAGGTTGAAGCTCGGGCCGTCGCCGAGGGCGGTAAAGCCCACGTCGAAGCACCAGTGGCCGCACAGGCACTTCCACAGCCGGCCCTTGAGGTAGACACGGAACCGGACCTCGAAGGGGTCCTTGCGTTCGATGATGGTGTCGTGCTTGGGTTCAAAGATAGTTTTCGGCACTAAAGAAAAAGCAGCGAGGCTTTGATCCGCGGATCAGTCGCCGGCCGGAACGGACTCGGCGGGCGACTCCTCCTGCACTCCTGAGGAGGACCGCCGTCCGCACAAATGGTGGCGCGGCCGCCCCGGGAGCGAACGCCGCGCCACATCAGAGCCTGGCGGTATCACCTGAACAAGTGCTGAGCGGAACCTCCGGGTTTCCCCCGACCAAGAAGGCGGGGGTGCCGGCCGGCTCGATGTGGCAGCGGGCCGGCTATAGCCGGCTCGATGTGGCATCGAGCCGGCGGGGGACGGGGCCGGCCCGGGACGCATGAGCGGCGTGAGGCGCCCGGGGCATGAGGTGCGGGGCCTGATCGTCTCGCGGCTATCCGCGCGCCGCCCTGATCGTCTCGCGCAGCGAGCTCATCGTGGCCAGCACCGCCGAGGGCTCGTACCCGCAGTGCGCCATGCAGTTGGCGCACCGGGGGTCCTTGCCCCGCCCGTAGGAGTCCCAGTCGGTGGTCTCGATGAGCTCCTTATACGTCTTCACGTACCCGTCCGACATGAGGTAGCAGGGCTTCTGCCAGCCGAGCAGGGAGTAGGAGGGAATCCCCCAGGCGGTGCAGCCGAAGTCCGTCTTGCCCTCGAGGAAGTCGAGGAACAGCGGCGTGTGGTTCAGCCGCCACTTCTTGCGCCGCCCGCCCGCGAACGCCTTGCGGAACAGCTCCCGGGTTTCCTCGACACCGAGGAAATGCTCCTGGTCCGGCGCCTTCTCATAGGCATAGGCCGGGGAGATCTGCATTTCGTCGATGCCGAGGTCGTCGTTCAGGTAGGTCAGCACCTCGATGATCGTCTGCGGGGTGTCGGTGTTGAAGAACGTGGTGTTCGTGTTCACCTTGAAACCGCGCGACTTGGCCAGCTTGATCGCGGCGACCGCCTCGTCGAACACGCCTTCCTTGCAGACCGACTCGTCGTGCCGCTCGCGCAGCCCGTCGATGTGCACCACCCAGGCGAAGTAGGGCGACGGCTTGAACTTGTCCAGCTTCTTCGGCAACAGCAGCGCGTTGGTGCACAGGAAGACGAACTTCTTGCGCTCAATGAGCTTGGCGACGATCACGTCGATCTGCGGGTGCATCAGCGGCTCGCCGCCGGCGATGGACACCATCGGCGCGCCGGACTCCTCGATCGCGCCCAGCGCCTGCTCGACCGGCATCCGCTGCTTGAGGATGTCGTGCGGCTGCTGGATCTTGCCGCAGCCCGCGCACTTCAGGTTGCAGGCGAACAGCGGCTCGAGCTCGACGAGCAGCGGAAACTTCTTCTTGCCAGCCAGCTTCTGGCGCATCAGGTAAGACCCGACGCGCAGGGACTGACGCAGTGGCATGGGCATTAGTGCCGTACCTCCTTGGGCAGGCCGAACCGGATTGATTCCGTGGTCGTCACTCGCTCGGAGACGGACAGGGGGCCTAGCCCTGAGAGCGCCGAAATGATCTCCTCCACCACGGCAGGAGGGGCGGAGGCTCCAGCGGTCAAGCCGATCGTCGATACCCCCGTAAGCCAGCCGAGCTGGATGTCCGCCGCACTGTCGATCAGGTGCGCCGGCGTACCAGCCCGCTCGCAGGTCTCCACCAGCCGGACCGAGTTGGAGGAGTTCGCCGACCCGGCCACGAGCACGAGGTCGGAATCGGCGGCGACCGCCCGCACCGCGGCCTGCCGGTTGGTCGTCGCGTAGCAGATGTCGTCGCTGCCGGGCCCGCGCACCC
>WNGG01004315.1_pt1 | contig 44757 bp, 42 predicted proteins | sample 5400661 | NCBI WGS metagenome assembly WNGG01 (sample SAMN13153372, study PRJNA577476) | soil metagenome | isolation source: 100 cm soil or saprolite under Garry oak tree replicate 1 | place: USA:California | collected 2016-06-15 | reverse complement strand
TCATCACTTCCTGCAGCCGGCTGACCAAAGAGTCAAGCAGCGGTTCAAGGGCGGTGGTGGCGGAAAGCGTGCGACCAAAGTCCAGCAAGCTGCTGCGCATGTCGTAGCGTTCGCCATAGAACAAACGGTCGACGCGTTCCTGCAGGAACTTTTTCACCGGCGCCGCAATCATGACGATGAGGGCCATTGCCGCAATCGCGATCGCTACCCGCAGGGTGATCTCGCCGGAGCTGGTCGCTTCGGCGTTGCCCAAAGCATAAATGCCGCCGAGATAAACGACCGCGCCAATCGCCACCGCAATTGCCAGCGTTGTCACCGCGTAAACCGCAACGCGGCGCACGACCAGCTCGACGTCCATCAAACGGTAACGAACAACCGAGTAACCAAACGAAAGCGGAATCAGAACCAGCGGCAGGACCGCGGCGTCCGTTAGCCACGGGTCGCTCTGCGCGCCGAAGATATAACCGACGGCATACAGCAAAGTGAACGGGGCGATCGCCAGAGCCGATCCCCACACGACCCATTTTAGTTGCTGCCGCACCACGGCGGTCTTGGCCGTTACCAGAGTCACAATCAGCAGCGCGGCACTGGCCAGCAGCGCCAGCGAAAAATGGATGAAGCTTGCTTTGTAGAACGAACCGACGAACGTCTCAGAAAAACTCGGGATGCGGCTGAGCGTGCGGAGCGGCGCAACGGCGATCCCGCCGACGCGTAGCTCCATGCCAATTAGCGCGCTGCGAAGAAAGGTCCACGTGGCCAGTACCAGCAGGACTATCGCCGGCACATACAACACTGTCGCGCGCCAGCGCCGTTCGGCAAACAATTGCTGGCGGGTCGGATAGAGCGCGCAGAAATGCAGAAACAGCGGCGCCGCCAGAATGAATGCGGCATTGCGTAGAAACGCGATTGCCAGGTCAAGGTCCCGGTAGGTGCCGATAGGTGTGAAGCAGTGATAGACAAACGCTGCCAGACAAAACGTCGCAAAGTGCAGAACGAACGGCGCGCGCCCGCCCTGTTTGAAAAGAACGAACAAGCCAACGATCAAATAGACCAGCCCGATCAAATTGATGTAGAGGTCTCGTGGCGTCCATTTATTTATCGCGCCCAGATTGTCCAGGTCGGCGTAGTAGTAACGGCTGTCTGGCGGATACGAAGGCCGGTCGATCAGATAATGGATCTCGCCGCCAACGCGCGCTCGATCCAGATACATCTGGACGTCTCTGGCGTGCACTATCTCATCTTTCTGGTCGTTGTTGACGACGGCGAGCAGCCGATCCCCGGGAAGAATGTAAGCGCGCGCGGCGGCCGAGTTAGGCTCGATTGTTTCGGCGGTGATGCCTTCTTTTGTGTCCGTCCATCTGACCCCATCCCACGCCGGCGTCTGATTCTTTGCCCGCTGGGCAAAGTTCAACGCGCCGGCCGCAACGAGCAACACCGTCGCGACCAGCAACACCCAGGTTCGAGTTGTCAGGACCGTGCCCTTCACTGTATCTCCCTCTTAACTTCCCTGGAGACAAACACGTAGCTTAGGCAATAGATGTTCCCAAAACCGGTTGAAGACCACTCGGCTTCCGGCTGTCATAGCAATGTGAGCGTCACCCGCAAATACGCTTATCGAGCTACACATAACAGCGTCGGGTGCCGCTCTGGCCATAGGATCTCCGTCACGGGAGCTGGGGCCGAAACATCCAAGTTTTCGGAAGTGTCCGAGATTTTGGAGAAACCGAGTTCAGACTGCTTACAGAAAAAGGGAGGAGAAAGCGAAGGAGAGGGAAAGCTCGTTTCCCTTGTTTTGCGTCTCCGCTTTCACTTCCCTTTCTTCTAAAATCTTAAAGAGATTCCGCCGCGCACAGAGCGCCGGTTGGTGCTGACCTGCGTCAGGATTTCTCCGTTGTCGGTCATCGATTGAGCGTCCAAAAGATTGCGCGCATCAATCACCGCTTCCGCGCGAAGCGGCAGGCCAAATGTGGGCAGCTCCTGGGTAACCTGGATGCTCAATGACGGATCGTAAACTGCCAGCCTTCCCGCAAATGGATCGATCGCAAAGACGGTTGCGTCGCGCGAGAAGCGGAAGACCGTGCGCACGTGTGTGCCGGTGCTGAAGCCGGCGCCCAATTGCAAGGCAGCCGTCTGGAAGAAACCATTAGTGAAGACATCCGCCGGCGTCGTGACGCCACGGGGCGACAGTCGCTGTCCACGCCCGAGAGAGTATCCGGCGGACGCGGTCCAGACGCGGCTCAGGCGGCGGGTGTAAACCACCCGCATTCCTCGCGCGGCACCTTGTTGATTGGCGACGCTGATCAACGTCGCGCCCGCCGGCCCCGAAAAGGCAGACAACGGCGCGCTCAGTAAGCCAACTCCGCGACCTGACGTAGTGTCAAAGAAGGCAGTCGCTTCGACACTGGATTCGTTATCAAGAACTCTTTCGACGCCGACCTCGAACCTGCGGCTTTGCGCCATCACTGCGCGCCCGTCGACGAAAGCCACCGGCTGTCTTGCGGGTGCGGTGAAAACCGCTTGACTACCCTCAAAGCCAGCGACACTCTGCACCTGGTTTTCATCGCCGCCGGGAGCGTAGGCAGCCTTCACGCGTGTGCGTGCGTTCGCGTCAAACTGGACGCCGACTCGTGGACTGAGTGAGTGGGCGCCGCCTGCGCCCAGAAAGCGCGAGTAATCAAGACCGAAAACTACTACTACGCCATCTCGCACGATCCACTCGTCAATCGCCCGCACGGAAACCTGACCCAGTCCATCTGCGCGCTCTTCTTCTTTATTCTTCGCCAGCGCATTGCCGAGCTTGATTCCGCCTACGCTCATGCCAATGCGATGTCGCTCTCCCGCGCGCATCAGGCCGGTCGCTTCAAAGCGCTGCGGCGCGCCGGCGCTGCCCGTCTGTCCCACTAATATGAGTTCGATTCGTTCCGTAGCCGGCGTCGCAACCGCAAAATTCAAGCCCACCACACCGGCGCCAGGAGCATTACTGGCAACACTATTATTCGAGGCGAAGTAAGTCTCGACTACGCCCCGAGTCCGCGTCCTTTTGGCTTCAGATTGGTCCACGGCCGAGGCGGTAGCATCGCTGGCCGGCGCCGACTGATCATTTGCTGTTTCCTCCGTCGCGGCGATTGCTTTGATGTCTTCGTCTTCTCCCTCCTGAATCTGGAAGATGGAACGCCGGCTCTGGGCGGCGCGCAAGGTCCACCTCACGTCGTCGCGATCACGGCGACGCTCGGGCAGAGTCTTGCCCGATCCAGCGCGCTCGAGATTGAAGCGGTAGACAAGTTCCTGAGACGCGCGCACTTCAACTGAAGTAAAGACGACTTCGTTAAAGCCTGCGGCGATGGCGCGAATGCCATAACGACCCGGCGAGACTTTTGTGCTGAATCTTCCATCAGCGCCCGTGCGTGTCTGTTTGATTACTTCGTTGGCGCCGTCTTTGAGCAGCGAGATCACGGCTCCGGCGAGTGGACTTCCCTTACTGTCCCTGACCGAGCCGGCGATCGTTGCCAGCGCGCCCTTGTTTCCCAGGGCCAAAGGGGCGTCGAGAGCCAGCAGAGCCGAAACCAAGACCAGCGCGAAACCGAAACTTGAAGCCCTTTTCATCGCGGCAAGACCTCCTGAGGCATAGTTCCAACAGGTCGGGAGCTTCTGCTCAAGCGATGAGCTGAGTTGAGTTGTTGCAATTCGGGAAGTTTCTCGCAAAGGGTTCATCCGATTCAAGAGCACGCGCCCAAACCTGCTTACCGAAACACCGAGCCGATCCTGACGAGGAGACCTTAACCGGAACCGCTTGAAAGCAAGCCATTTTCCGCTATCCACGCAAACCATGTCAAGCAGATTGCCCTCCAGTGGGTAATGGGTCAGTTTGAATCTTTCTCATTTCCAATGGAGCCCTTTACAGAACCGAGAGCGGGTAGCGACCGGATCGCAAACTCAAGTTGAGCGGCAGCATCCCGTCGCTACCGCTCCGGGTTCTGTAAAGGAATGGCTCAGTCTCCAGTTGTGTTGAACATTGTAAATGACCCGCTACGACGCTCCAGTGGTCTGCCTTTGCCGCCGGTTTTATGGCGTGTTACGATGCGAGTTCCGGGCGTATCCGATGTCTTTTGAACCTAATTAAGGAACGGATTCGCAAAGCGTTCATGATAGACGAAGTCCAATCAACGAAACTCGCCAACGGCATCTCAGTCTTGACAGAGCACATGCCGGGCCTCAGATCCATCACGGCCGGGATCTGGGTGCGACGTGGTTCGCGGCACGAGACGCGCGAGCTGAACGGCATCTGCCATTTCATCGAGCATGCTGTGTTCAAGGGGACGGCGCGCCGCACCGCCCGCGATATTGCGATTGAATCAGATCGCCTGGGAGGGAATCTCGACGCATACACAACGCACGAGATGACCGGCTTTGCCATCAAGTTTGCAGACACGGCTTTGCCGCAGGCGTTCGACTTGCTCTCTGACATTGTTTCGCAACCTCGATTTGATGAAGAGGATCTGTTGCGGGAACAAAAGGTCATCCTCGAAGAGATGAAGATGGTCGAGGACAGTCCTGAAGAGCTGCTCGGCGAACTATTCAATGCCGCCTACTTTCCCGACCATTCATTGGGCCGCCCGATCGAGGGCACGGTCGAGACGGTTACATCTTTCGATCACCATAAGACGCTGGCTTTTCATGCGCGTGAGTTTTCCCGTTGCAATCTGGTCATTGCCGGCGCCGGCAATATTGATCATGCGCAACTGGTCGAACTGGCAGAACGCGCCTTTCTCAACGGCCAGGCGAGTGACGAAGCCGCGCCGTCGCAAACCGGGCCGGCTGAGTCACCTTTGCCCGCGGCCCCGATTCTGATTGAAGACAAGCAAGAGCTTGAACAGGCGCATCTGATCATTGCCGCGCCGTGGCCTTCGGCGAAAAGCGAAGATCGTTACGCGGCCAGCATGTTGGCTTCGATTGTTGGCGGTGGCACATCAAGCCGGCTCTGGCAAAAGATCCGCGAAGAGCGCGGCCTCGCTTACTCGGTAGGCGCGGGCGGAAACACTTTTTCGGACGTCGGAGTATTTACAATCTACGCCGGGACTTCGCCTACGCAGATGAACGAAGTTCTTGATCTGGCGCTCGCGGAGCTGCGCCGCATTGTGAAGGAACCCGTCTCGAACGAAGAGCTGAGGCTCGCGAAAGACCAGGCCGTGTCGTCGATCCTGCTCGGCCTGGAGTCGTCGAGCGCGCGAGTAGGTGCACTGGCGCGCCAGGAGATTGTTCACGGCCGGCGCATTTCGCCCGAGGAGATCATAAAGCGGATCGAAGCAGTCACAGCGGAACAGATTCAACACGTCGCGCGCACGTGTCTTACGTCCGAAGGAATAGCATTAGGGGCGCTTGGGAATCTGAACGGCTTTCAGGTGGATCGCTCGCGACTGGAAATCTGAATCTAATGCATCAGTCACAGAGACCAGAGAGGCACAGAGAGAAGGAAATATGGTTTCTCTTTGCCAACGGTATCTCTATGTCTCTGTGCCTCTGTGGCTGATTCTTAAAGCGATGAAACTTACCGTTCTCGGCAGCGGCTCGACCGGCAATGCGGTGCTGATCGTCGCGGGCGAGACTCGAGTCCTGATTGACGCCGGACTGAGCGCCCGCGAGATTGTGCGCCGGCTGGCGCTCGTCGGTGAAGACGCCTCGCGATTGAGCGGCATCGTCGTTACCCATGAACATGGCGATCACGCGGGCGGCTTGCGTGTGCTGCTTAAGTTGATTGACTGTCCGGTCTACATTTCCGCCAAGACGCGCGAAGCCTACGTCAGCGAGCGATTCAGCGCCGGTATCCCTGTTGATGGAGGAGAGCCGCGAAGACGCGCCGCGGTGCTTCGCGATCGAGTGGAAGAGATCGAATCAAGCAAGGACTTTCGTGTCGGCGAGATCGACTTTCATCCGTTCACCATCCCGCATGACGCGGTGGACAATTTCGGCTTTACGGCCACGCACGACGGCGTGAAGCTCGCGACCCTGATGGATTTCGGCCATATCACGACGCTCATCACCGAGCGTTTGCGCGGCTGCGCGGCGATTGTGATCGAATCGAATCACAGCCGCGACATGCTCAAAGCCTGCGATGTTTATCCCTGGGAACTGAAGCAAAGAATTCTGTCGCGCCTGGGTCATCTGTCGAACGAAGACATCGCCGAGTGGCTGGTTGATGGCTTTGACTGCGCGGCACGGCACATCGTGCTGGCGCATCTTTCGCAGCGCGCAAACAATCCGTATCTTGCCAAGATTTCGGCCGAAGTTGCCCTTCAGGAACGCTCGCCGCTGTTTCATGCCGACACACAGATCACGCTTTCGTTTCCGAACGAGCCGACGCCCTGGATCGAGGTGTAACCGCAAGGATGAAATTAAAGGCGACACGGAGACGCGGAGATGGGGAGACGCGGAGAGGAAAACTTTTCGAGCCCTGTAATCGTGGAGCCCTCCTGTTGATTCTCTTCTTGGCCTTCGCGAGTGGCGCCTGCACGATGAAAGCCGGCCGCCGCGGCATTCCGCCGGAAGTCGATTCAGCTATCGGCACGGTTACCGATGACATCACGGAAGGCCGTTACGAAAAGGTTTACAATGAAGCCGCCGATGAATGGCGCCACGACGCGACGCTCGAACAGTCGAACGCTGTCTTCGTCACCTTGAAGAACAAACTCGGAAAGGTTGAAAATCGCGCTCTTCATTCCGCCAGCGAGGAGCACAACTCGGGCGGGCGTTTGCCGGGCCATTCGTTTGTTATCTCGTTTCAAACCAAGTTCGAGCGCGGCGACGGGATGGAAACATTCACGTTCGTTGAGCGTGATGGCCATTGGCTGCTGGCGAGATATTTTGTTAATTCGACGGCTCTTAAATAGTCTGGAGTCGCGGGTCTGGAGTCTTCGAGTCAATCGGGGCACGAGACTCTCGACCTAAGACTCCCGACTCGTGACTCGCGACTCATAAACCATGATTGATCGCTACACATTGCCTGAAATGGGCGCGGTTTGGTCCGAGCAGAACAAGTTCCAGAAGTGGCTGGAAGTCGAGCTCGCGGTCTGCGAAGTGCACGCGGAGATGGGCACGATTCCGCGCGCGGCCCTCAACGAGATAAAGGCTCGCGCGAAGTTTTCGGTGCGGCGTATCAACGAGATCGAAAAGACGACGAATCACGATCTCGTCGCGTTTGCCACGAACCTCGCGGAATCGATCGGCGAGCCGGCGCGATACGTCCACTACGGCTTGACCTCATCCGACGTGGTTGATACGGCTAATGCGCTGTTGCTGCGCGACTCCTGCGATCTGCTGCTGCAGAAGATCGATGCGTTGTCGGCCGTGCTCAAGCGCCGCGCGTTTGAATTCAAAGACACGCCCCAGGTAGGCCGTACCCACGGCATTCATGCTGAACCGACGTCCTTCGGCCTGACGTTCGCGCTCTGGTACGACGAGATGCGCCGCAATCGCGAGCGATTGCAAGGGGCGCGCGGCGCGGTTGCGGTCGGAAAGATCAGCGGCGCCGTCGGCGCCTTTGCGCATCTAGATCCAATCGTGGAAGAAAAAGTTTGCGCACTTCTGCACCTGAAGCCCGCGCCCGTGTCAACGCAAATCATTCAGCGCGACGTTTATGCGGAATACCTTTCAACGCTGGCGCTCATCGCATCTTCACTGGAGAAGTTCGCTTTGCAGGTGCGCCACTGGCAGCGCACGGAAGTACGCGAGGCCCAGGAGCGTTTCACCAAAGGTCAGAAGGGTTCCAGCGCGATGCCGCACAAACGAAACCCGATCATTTCGGAGCGCATCTGCGGCATGGCCCGTGTCGTGCGCGCCAACAGCCTGGTTGGTCTCGAGAATATCGCGCTCTGGCACGAACGCGACATCTCCCATTCTTCGGCCGAACGCGTCGTCTTGCCCGATTCAAGCATCGCGCTGGACTACATGCTGCACAAAGCGACGGCTTTGATCGACGGCCTCGTAGTTTATCCCAAGCGGATGCTGGAAAACCTGAAAGCGACTGGCGGACTGATCTTCAGCGGCCAGTTGTTGTTGGTGCTGACGCAAAAAGGCGTCGCGCGCGAGACGGCGTACGAGTGGGTGCAACGAAACGCAATGAAGGTTTGGGATGAGGGACGGGATTTTCAGTCACTGGTAAAAGCGGATGCGGACATCAGCGCGCAGCTGTCCGGCGCGGAGATCGATGGCGTGTTCTTGCTGGACACGCATCTCAGGAATATTGATGCTATCTTTGCGCGGGTGTTTGAGGCTTAGTCGATAGACGATGCTCCGAACCAATAGCGTCCACCGTCTATCGTCCGCAAATCATTTATTGGCGATCTTCTCAGCCATATTGCCGACAACAGGAAGCTTAAACATCTGGCCTCCATACGCTTTGACTGCTGTCAGGATTAATAATCCCAAATAGGCGAGGGGAACAACGACCCAGATCAGCAAGGAGATGAGACCCACAATACTTCCAGCCAAAGAACCTGCGGTGCCGCCCGCAGCGCCGGCGGCTACGCCGACAATAATCGCTAAAATCACATTGATGATCGCCAAGACGATCATCAAGACCGACGCAGCAATGCCACAAATGACTGACTGCATGGCGTGAAAGCGGATAAATTTATTCTCCTTCTCGATAAAGAAGAAGATCAATCCTACGATCCAAATGTAAGAGAGGGCGGCGGCAACATTGGGGTCAAGTCCTACTCCTGACTTTGCGGGTTGGCCTGGCGGCGGGTTTTGCATTATATGTTCTCCTTAGAAAAATCGTTTGAGCGTTTTAGAGATCGCGTCTACAACAAACACATTTGCGCCGTGCCCCGGCTCGAATAAGAGACATCGGCGGCATGAATAACCTTCGAGCACTGTGAGAGAGCTTTCTATGGGCCGAGATAATATGCTAATCGCTACACATCGCGCAATCTTTTGCTTTAGTATCTTCCCCGGAGCACAAAGTTGATGAAAGCCAAAGTCTATGTGACTCTTAAGCCGGGCGTCCTTGATCCACAGGGCAAAGCGATCCAGCATTCTGTTGAATTGCTGGGTTTCGGCGGCATTGCGGACGTGCGCCAGGGCAAGTATTTCGAGATCGCGCTCGACAATTCATTGGCCGAAGACCAGGCGCGCGAATCCGCCACACGCATGGCCGCTGAGGTGCTTTCCAATCCAATCATCGAAGACTACCGCGTGGAGATTGAAGCGGACTAATTGTCACAACGATGGTTTATCTATGACGTTCCAGGCAAGCCCGCCCAGCACGGGCAGTTTGTAGTATTGGCCCTGATAAGCCCTGACCGTGGCGACGATTACGAACAGCACCAGGATCAGGATTATAAGCAATAGCACGGCGAATGCGCCGATTCCGAGTATCCCGTCGCCAACGCCGCCGTACAGCACTTTGTATGCTATGGCCGCTACGATCCAAACAGCGCCAAAGAGCAGACCTTGCATGGAATGGAAGCGAACGAATCGACTGTTCCTCTCCACCAGAAAGAGAACCAGACTGACAACGATGCCCAGGCCGCAGAAGAACATCGTGAGATAACACAGCGCTGCGGCAACATTTTCCTGCAGTCCGATGCGTGTCTTGCCGCTCGGCGGGCCGGGGGGTGGCGGTGGCGAGTTTTGCATTCCGTGCTCTCCCTTTGCTGGAAGTCTCTCGAACCTTCATTCACCTAAAGGTGGACTGGTGACAAATCTTATGCTCGCCCCCATCCACGAGGCAATGGCACGGGAAGCGTTTGGGTTTGCGGCTCTGCCACCACGTTGCTCGCAGATTCAGCACTGCCTGATCTGCCTTTGCTTTTCTGGCGACGCTTAAATGACCCGTGCTAAAGTCATATCGGAAGCCAGAATCAACGCAGAGATCGAAGCATGAAATTCGGCGTCATAGTCTTTCCGGGTTCAAATTGCGATCACGATGCCTATCACGTGATCTCGAAACACGTGGGCCAGCCGGTGGATTTCATCTGGCACCGCGATACGGACTTGAGTAGCTATGACGCGGTGATCATTCCCGGCGGGTTTTCGTACGGCGACTACCTGCGGGCCGGCGCGCTGGCGCGTTTCTCGCCGGTGATGAATTCCGTAAAGAAGTTCGCCGAGAGCGGCCGCTTCGTGCTGGGCATCTGCAACGGCTTTCAGATTCTTTGCGAAGCGGGACTCTTGCCGGGAGCCTTGATCCGCAACCGCGGTCTGCATTTCATTTGCGAGCATGTCTTTGTGCGCGTCGAAACTGGCGACACTCCGTTTACAAACGAACTACGACGCGGCGTCGTCCTTCGAGTTCCCATCGCTCATGCCGAGGGGAATTATGTTTGCAATGACGCAACCCTCGCCGAACTCAAACAAGAAGACAGAATCGTTTTTCGTTACAGCGACAAAGACGGCAACGCAACCGACGCCGCGAATCCCAACGGTTCACGCGACAACATTGCCGGCATCTGCAGTCGCGAGCGCAACCTGATGGGCCTGATGCCGCATCCCGAACGCGCGTGTGAAGACCTGCTCGGTTCGAGCGATGGCCGCGACATCTTTCGTTCGCTGGCCGCCACGCTCGCCGCAGTGGTTTGAGTTTGCTTTTGTTTTTTAAATAGGTTGCTAAGGAGACGCTATGAAAAACCATCCGGCCTGGCTTGCTGCCGGCCTTCTGTTGTTCGCCGTCCTGGCCTGTTCCACTTCGACATCGACCGGTCCTATTTCAGATCTCCACATGGCGAAAGATAACGGCAATGAACAACCCGGCGCCGAAACAAAGACGTTCCGCCCCGGCGACCGAACGGTTCACTGCGTTGCCAAGCTGAACGAAGCAAAGGACGGGACCAAGCTCAATTTTGCCTGGTGGGCAATGGATGTTGAAGGGTCGAAGAACGAGAAACTCAAGGACCTGGACTACACCACGAAAGGGCAAGAGAACATCGTTCATGCTCACCTGACGCTGCAGCGCGACTGGCCGAAGGGCAAATACAAATGTGAGGTGACCGTCAACGGCAAAGTCGAGAAATCGGTCGAGTACACGGTTGAGTAGTGCCGATGAAACGCCTGTTACCTTTCGCAATCATCGTGATCGTGCTCGGCGGCACGTTCGCCGGAGGTTGGTATTGGTGGCATGCCGCGCAGCAGAGAGTACCTTTGTCTAAAGCCTCCTCTGCCGCTGACGTACCGCCTGTTTCTGCCACTTCGCCGCTACCCGGCGCCGAACCGCCGCACGTCCGTGGCGCCGAGAATGCACCGGTAACGCTCGAAGAGTTTGGCGATTTTGAATGTCCACCTTGCGGTGCGTTCTACCCGACTCTCAAGACGATGGAGGGAGAGTATGGAGCACGCTTGCGCGTGATCTTTCGCGAATTCCCGCTAACGCAGATGCACCCACACGCGCTCGCCGCCGCACATGTCGCCGAAGCAGCGGGTGTGCAAGGCAAGTTTTGGGAAATGCACGACTTGCTTTACGAGAACCAGAAGATCTGGAAAGACGCATTTGACACCCGTCCGATCTTCGAAGGCTTCGCCGGCAGAATAAGTCTGGATGTTGAGCGCTTCAAGCGGGATCAGACCGGCGATATTGTCGAGGCGCGGATTACTCGTGATGGCATCCGCGGACATTCGCTCGGTGTAAACGGCACACCGACGGTTTTCATCAATGGTCGAGAAATCCCCTACGAACACTTCAACACCCCGGAAGGCTTGCGCGCGGAAATAAACAAGGCCCTGAACGGCACTGGTCCATAATCCTGGGAGCGCAGGCATCGCGGGGTCCCCGGCCGGGCAGCCCGGCTGGGGTGCCATGTTGCCTGCATCACGGCGTGATAACAAAGTCCGTGGAAGCCACCGAACGCGCACCGAATCGCCGGGCGACTGCGCTCTATGGAGCCGCGGCATTCGTCGCTCTGATCGGTCTCGCCGATGCGATCTATCTCACTATCGAACACCTCACCGGCCAAAGCGTGCGCTGCACCGTCATTTCCGGCTGCTCGGAAGTACTCAGCAGCCCCTATGCAACCATTCACGGTTATCCGCTGGCGTTGCTTGGGGCGATTGCTTACTTCACAGTGTTCAGTCTTGCCACTCTCGCCGCATTCGGCTATCCGCTTGTCGGCAGGTTGTTGTTGCTCGTCGTCACGCTGATGTTTTTGACAACGCTCTGGCTGCTTTATCTGCAGGCATTTGTCATCCATCACTTCTGCCAGTATTGTTTGCTGTCCGCGCTGGTGACCACAACTCTGGCAGCGCTCGTCGCGATCGCCTCGCGCAGGGCCATTGGTCGGCCACACGTCCTCACGGGCGATTAGCTGGCCTGATACATCGGTAAACGCGGTAGTGCAATTCGAACTCTCTGTGAGTCCACAGTGGACTCTGTGCCTCTGTGGTGAGTGGTTGTCGGCGCGAATTCACCACAGAGACACAGAGATCACAGAGGCTGCAGAGAAGACCATCGAAACTAGGACACTACCGATGAACGCTGGTCGCTTGCCACACCCAACGGCAGGCTGTTAATCTTACGTTTCAATCCAGTTCACATTTGAAAGGAGTTTCTGCTGATGAAAAGGCAACACGCTTTCTCCCTCTTGCTCGCGACACTTCTGGTTTTGGTGGGCGCCGTTATGGCCGGCAGTGGGAGGACTGGCGACGACGCGACGCTGGTGGCGCCGCCGATTGGCGCGACCATCGAGGACTTTAAGCTGCCTGACGCTGATGGCAAAGAGCACTCGTTGAACTCGCTCAAGGGAAAGAACGGCTCGGTGCTCATCTTCATCTCGGTGCAGTGTCCCATATCCAACGCTTACAACGAGCGCATGGAGAAACTCGCGCAGGACTACGGTTCACGCGGCGTCACCATCATCGGCATCAACGCCAACAACACTGAGCCGGCGGATGCAGTCAAGGCACATGCCGCCGAAAAGCATTTGACGTTCCCGATCCTGAAAGATCCAGGTAACAAGATTGCCGATCGGCTGGGCGCCACGCGCACTCCCGAGGCTTATTTCCTGGACGCCAACAACCGGCTGCTCTATCACGGGCGCATCGACAATAGCAAGGATGAATCCCAGATCGAGTCGCGGGACTTGCGCGAAGCTCTGGATGCGGCGCTGGCGGGCAAACCGATTCAGAAGACCACCGCCACTGCCTTTGGTTGCACAATCAAGCGCGCCTAACTGATGTTTAGAAAGTTCCTGCTTGTTCTTTTGGGTTTGACCGCGATGCTTGCGGGCTTCGCGGCGCCGGCGCAGTTGCGTGGCGACGGCGTCGCGAAGTCGGCCGGCGTCGTGCGGCAGGTAGACCTCGATGGGCTCAAGAAGTTACTCAAGCGTGACGGAAAAGATACGCGCCCGTTGCTCGTGAACTACTGGGCTACCTGGTGCGATCCCTGTCGCGACGAGTTTCCCGATCTGGTGAAGATCGACGAAGAGTATCGCCCGAAGGGACTCAACTTCATCGCGATTTCGCTCGACGATCCGCCGGACATTAAGACTGCCGTTCCCGATTTCCTGCGCCAGATGCACGCCACCATGCCGGTCTATCTGCTGAACGTTTCCGATCCCGAGCCAACAATTAATTGGGTTGACAAAGACTGGGGCGGGGCATTACCCGCAACTTTCCTGTATGACGCCCAGGGCAAGGTCGCATTCAAACACTTCGGCCGCGTCACAACCCCGGAGTTGCGCGCCGCGATCGACAAGCTAATAAGCGGAAAGTGATGAGCGACGTGATTGCCGATTTCCAATTGCCGATTTCCGATTTGAAGAACCATCGGTCGTAATCGGTGTTATTCTCGCCCGGTGGTCGTCACTTGCCAATTGTTACTTGCCTGAATTCAAATCGGAAATCGGCAATCGGAAATCGGCAATGGATCGTATCACCCCGGAAATAATCTCCGCTCACAATCTGACAGCAGAAGAGTTCGCCCGCATTGAGGAGCTGCTCGGCCGGGAGCCGTCGCTGGTCGAACTCGGCATCTTCTCGGTGATGTGGTCGGAGCATTGCTCTTACAAATCGTCGCGCATTCACTTACGGCGCCTGCCGACCACCGGGGAGCGCGTCATTGTTCCTCCCGGAGAAAACGCCGGCGTCGTGGATGTCGGCGACGGCTGGTGCGCGGCCTTCAAGATCGAATCCCACAATCATCCTTCATTCATCGAGCCGTTTCAGGGCGCGGCCACGGGCGTGGGCGGTATTCTGCGCGACATTTTTACGATGGGCGCGCGTCCGGTTGCATCGATGAACAGTTTGCGGTTTGGTTCGTTGGATCATCCGCGCTACGGCCGGCGCAATCGATCTCTTCTGGCCGGAGTGGTGGCGGGAATCGCGCATTATGGAAACGCGTTCGGCGTTGCGACCGTCGGTGGCGAAGTCGCTTTTGACGATGCCTACGCGCTTAATCCGCTCATCAACGCTTTCGCGCTGGGCCTGGTTCGCAAGGATCAGATCTTCTTCGGCAAGGCAACAGGGATTGACAATCCGGTGTTGTATGTAGGCGCCAAGACGGGCCGCGACGGCATTCACGGCGCGACGATGGCTTCGGCGGAGTTTGATGACGCAGCGCTGGCAAAGCGTCCGACAGTGCAGGTCGGCGATCCGTTTCTGGAAAAGCTCCTGCTCGAAGCGTGCCTGGAAGCGATGCGCAGTGGGGCAGTGGCGGGAATTCAGGACATGGGCGCTGCCGGTTTGACTTCGTCGTCGTGCGAGATGGCCGCGCGCGCCGGCAACGGCATCGAACTGGATCTATCATTAGTACCACAACGCGAAGCGGGCATGACGGCCTACGAGATGCTGCTCTCTGAATCGCAGGAGCGCATGCTGATCGTCGCGCACGCCGGACGCGAGCGCGAGGTGATCGACATCTTTCGCAAGTGGGATCTGGACGCCGTCGTGATCGGGCGCGTGCGCGATGGCCGAAAGATGCGCGTGATTCATGGCGGCGAGACGGTTGCGGATATTCCGGTTTCAGCTCTGACTGACGAAGCGCCACGCTACGAGCGGCCAATGAAAGCGCCGGTTTCGAGTTCCGAGTTCCGAGTTTCGAGTTCAGCGCATAAAAGAGACCCGGCGCGCACTGGCGATGTCGCTGGATGGCAACGGCCGCTACTGCGCCGCGAATCCGCGCGAAGGCGCGAAACTTCTCGTTGCGGAATCGGCACGCAATGTCGTCTGCGTTGGCGCGCGGCCGATGGCGATCACCAACTGTTTGAATTTCGCTTCGCCTGAGCGGCCCGAAGTCATGTGGTCTTTCTCAGAAGTCGTCGACGGCATGGCTGAAGCTTGCCGCGCGCTGAACACGCCGGTCGTTTCCGGCAACGTTTCGTTTTACAACGAGACCGAAGGCCGCGGCGTACTGCCGACTCCGGTCATCGGCATGATCGGATTGATCGAAGACGTGCGGCGTACAGTCCAGCCCGGTTTTAAGAAAGAGGGCGACGTCATCGCGCTGCTGGGCGAGACGAAAGACGACCTTTCCATCAGCGAGTATGCCGCGGTCGTCCTTGATCGCACGACGGACGCGCTGGTCGCCACCGGCGGCGTCCCGCAAATCGATCTCCTGAAGGAGCGCACCATCCAGGAGGTTTGCTTGCAAGCGGCCGAGGCGGGCCTGCTTCATTCGGCGCACGATTGTTCAGATGGCGGCCTTGCCGTTGGTCTCGCAGAGTGCTGCTTTTCATCGCTCAACACTGCGGCGATCGGCGCTGAGGTGGATCTCGACGGTGCGCTCTCGATCGCGAGTCTGCTTTTCAGCGAATCCCCTTCGCGCATCATTATCAGCTTTGACGAATCTTCGCAGGGCATGATCGAACAGATAGCGTCGCGGCAGAACTGTCCGTTTACAATAATCGGTCACGTCAAGGGCAATCGGCTTCGCCTCAGGGCAAATGGCGAGGACGCGATTGACGCTGGTACAGCCGAGCTGGAAAGCGTCTGGCGAAACTCGCTTTCGCAAAAACTTCGGGCCGAAGCGATAGCTGCAAGCATGGAATAGTGTGTGGCCCGGGAGCCAACAGTGCACGCGATCATCTATCTCAACAAGAGCATGGTCGACGCGGCGAAGGCGCGAGTCGCGCCCGTCTCTTCCGCGATGCTCTACGGCCGCGGCGTATTTACGACCGTGGCCATCTACAACGGCCAGCCGTTTCTCTGGCCCCAGCATTGGGAGCGCCTAAACGAGCACGCGAAAAAGCTAAAAATCAGTTGTGGCGGGCTGGATGAAGCCGGCGTCGGCGCGGCGTTGAAAAAGCTGATTTCGGTCAATCGAGTTAGCGACGGGCGCGCGCGTGTGATCCTGTTGGCCCGAAGCAGCCAGCACGTTTGGAGAGCCAATCCTCCCGGCCCCAGAAAAACCGATCTGCTAATCATGACGAGCGACGGCCAGAAGATCCCGACGATCGGACTGACGCTGGCGGTTTCTCCCTATCGCTTCAATACCCTTTCACCGCTCGCGGGCGTCAAGAGTCTGAATTATCTGGATCATGTGCTGTCGTGGGAAGAGGCGCACGGGCGCGATTTCGACGAAGCAGTAATGCTCAACGAGCGCGGCGAAATCGTTTCCGCAACGATGGCTAATATCTTTTGGGTGAAAGACGGGACCGTGCACACTCCAACGCTCAGCACCGGCGCACTTGCGGGGGTCACGCGCTCGTGCGTAATCGAGCTGGCCAGCAAGCACTTTATTCCCCTCGTCGAAGGCGTTTATGAAATGCAGGACCTGACCGACGCTGACGAGATCTTTCTCACCTCCGCCAGCCTGGGCGTGGCCATCGTAACAACGTTCGACTTTCGGACTTATTCAGTACCGGCGGGAAGCGTGGCGGTAACACTGCGTGAGGCTTTTCGCCAATTAACCCGTCATGCTTGAGCAGAGCGAATCAGGATTAGCGCTTATCCTTATACCATTCAAGCGGGAACAACTCGCCGGCCTTTTCCGGTGAAATCGTCACGCCAACTAACGACGCGGCATAAGCGAGCACAGGATCTCGCTTTGCTGCCAGATCCGCGGCAGTCGGGAGTCGGATTTCGTCCGGCGTGACGCCAACGTGCTCCAGGCTCTTGCCATCCGTCATGATGACGTCAGCGTCGGTAACGCTGAGGCCATAGAAAATCTTGACGTCTACGCCCACGTTATGACTGAACTCCCTGGCTCTCATTACCGCACCCGCCGAACGGTCGCCGATTACGGTGCCGCGCTTTTCCAATTGCACTACGCGTGCGAGCAGTTCCGCCGCGGACCCTGATTCACTGTCGATCAGTACTATCAGCTTGCCGGCAAAAATGTTATCTCCACGCGTTTTGGCAGTGAGCGCCTTTTCCTCTTTGCGACGTTTTAGATCGCCCACCTTTAGGTCCTTATCAAAGAGATTGCCTATCAGGCGCAGCAATGTTTCTTCGGCGCCGCCGCCATTGCCGCGGAGATCGAGAATCAGCGCCTTGCGCTTCCTGAACTTATCCACCCATTCGTCGACTCTCGGTCTGGGAAGATCGAACTGGGGCATCTTCCAGATGAACAATTCGTCACCCATCTCAATGCCGCGCTGGCGATACAAGTGGTTCAAGTTTTCTTCTTCTCTTTCGAGGTCCCAAAAGTCAGAACCGCCGTTGTCGAAAGTGAGATCTTTTACGCGCTTTCCTTGCTGCACCCTGGCTATCGCGTCGATTTGCTGCTGCTGTCCGTCGGGTTTGATTACCGCTAACCGCATGACCGGCTGCGGACGCAGTGCGTTGTAAAGATATTGAATCTTCCAGAGGTTCTGCCGCACGGGACGGAACCGGCCGTCGATCGTAACGATTTCATCACCTTCTTAGAGTCCCTTCGCTTCGGCGTCGCTTCCGGGCTCAACCGCAACCACGTAAGACTTGTCTCCGATCATTTTCATCCGCCAGCCGTAATCAGTCCGATACGAGCGACGGGGAGGCACGAAGTATGTGTGCGAGTCATCGAGGTCAACCAGCAGCTGGCCAATGACACCGAGTAGCTGACCGAGCGACGTTGCTTGCTTCATTTTTTCGTCGGCAGTCTTGAAAGCGGTGTCCAAATCCATCCCATGATAATTCGGGTCGTAGTAGTTCTTTCGTATGTCCTCTTTGATCGTGCCCAGCACCGAGCGGAATCTTTCGATATCAAACTTGTTGGGAGGTGGCTGCTGCTGTGCATGAGAAGACAACATTATGCCCGGCATCAGCAGGAGAAGGGTGGCGGCCAGGGCGCGGTTGAAATACTTGCTCGAAGATTGTGAGCAGTCTTTCATCTTCATAAGACCCCTTAAAAGAATCCGGAGTGTTGATTCTGCTTCGCGCGACTACTTCCTTGCCAGTACCACCGGTGCTTGTTCAGCGGCGCGAATCTTCTCAAAAAAACTGCGCACTGAAGGATATTGATCGGCCGGTATCGTCACTGCCCGTAAGGTAAGCATACGCGTAAAGACCAGCTGGCCGTCTTTGACGTCATAGCTGGTGGCGTAAGTGCCGAAAGATGTGTCGAGCTTCAACGCGTCCGGGACTTCGTCAACGTCGAAGCCCACCGGAAGCTTCACTCGCACAGTCTCGGACAACGCGTGAGACTCGAGCACGACCGGATACTTACGCGTTGGCTCGGTGAGAAACAGCGATTCTCGTCGCGACACGATTGCCGGCTTGAAAACGAGCAATCTATTCTGCATTAGCTGGCCGTAGCTCGCCGCGGAAAAATCAACGTCCAGCGCAAAGCGGTTTTCGGTTTTCTCATCCGCCGGCTCGACCTTTGACACTTTGGCGGCGGTCGCCCCGCGGCTTATCCAGCGCTCAATCATCTGCCGGTAGCCGGAAGCTGAAAGCTCACGCAGCGCGCGCCGCTCGTTGACGGCTGTTTGTCCAATGGACCTCTCCCTCACGCTTGCGGTAATCGAGCCTTCCGGCGTGAGCGACACATCCGTCTGTCGCTCGAGGCGGCTGGCTTCCGGCGGCATCACCGGCATGCGCATCAGCGTTCCCTGATCTCCGGCTACGAGTAAGGCAAAACTCCCCTGCTCTTCCTCGGGTAGATCGCCGACCGGGGTGCTCTCGTCAGTGGCATCGAAAATCAGTAATCGGCCAAGGCTTGCATGTTTGATGACCGTCGGAAGGTTTATCTCGTCCCCGACTTTAATCGCCACTATGCAATGATTGAACTGATCGGGCGAGGCCCATTCCTCCCGCACGTACGTGGGATCGCCGAGATAGATCGCGACCGGGAAGGCCGTAATGTTCACCGCCTTCAGCAGCGCTCGCATCAAGTTTGCTTTGTCTTTGCAATCGCCGTATGCCTTTTTGAGGACGTCGGCCGCCAGGTGCGGACGATAACCGTTGCCGCGTCCGACGCCGATGTCGATCGAAATGTATTGCAGGCTTTGGATGAAGCGCGCGACTGCCCTAATCCGATCGAGATCGTTTTTTGTGCCGGCGGTAAGCTCCCGCGCCTTTGCCGCGACGGTATCGTCAACTATGGCCTGCGGGTCGTTTAACTCGCTGGCCCAGCGTGACACCTGCGACCAGGTCTCGAACGCGCGCGCATTCGGGCCCACCCCCGAGTCACCGACAAAATAGGTAACGGCGAGAAGGGGAGCGAGATTTCGGATCGCCGGGCTGCTGGGCTCGGGCTTGATCGGAGGCAGGTTTGTTAGTTCCCAAGTGTAGGTTGAGCCGGCAATGTTCGGATCCAATTTCGCGCGGTTGAAAGTAATGCTCGAGGCCCGCCACCCTGCCGGCAAGCTCAAGACATAGCGGGAAACAAGGGTCGGGAGCCGGTTCTGGAAGCGCCAGAGATCCTGACTAAATAAGGGTCGTTCTTCCTTAGTCGCTTCGTAACCGAAGATTGCTCCCGCGTCAGCTTCGTCAACTGCGAGAATGCGCTTGATTCGATATTCGTTGTAGATGTCATTGTCGTCGGAAATTTGGTCGAGAGTCTCATCCTTGCCAAACTTCTTAACCTTGCCGCCAGGATAGATTAACCAGGCGTGCAAGTCACGAATCTTGCTCGATTTTGTTAGATAGCCCTCGGTTGCCTGCGCAAATGCGCGGCCCTCGCGCGTTAGGATGCGCACTGCGAAAATCGTGACGCTCGTGATGCTTCCATCGCCGGCGACGGTTACTGTTTGCTCATCCCTGAGGACCACCGCCGGAACGTCTTTGTCGTAAGACGGAACGGTCGCCGCGGCTGCATCCTTCAGCCAGGAAGGAGCGTCATCTCCGGCCAGGACACTTGAGGCGGCGAAAAAGAGAATACACGGCAGCAGCAGTAATCGAAGTTTCATTGCTTTCCTCCAATGTCAGGCCGACAGGTGTACTCTACGTCGCGCTCCAATCCCAGGGACGGCTAATTCGTAGTGTCCTAGTTTGGCGTCGATGCGGCTTGCTTGAGCGTGATTGTGTGATCGTCCGCTTTATTGATCATGTCAAAGAGTTGCTTGAGCGCGGAATAGCTACTTGCCGGAAAGATAATGCCGCCGCCGCCGCCAAAGAAAAAACTCCGATCATAGATTAGCGATCGCCCGTCCGTGGTAACCGCCATCCTGGTTTTCTGTTCGCAGATGTTCTGCGTCATCTCCCTGGGGATGGGGGCAGGTACATCGGCGTTATCGAGAGTGAAGCCAGCCGGAAGCTCCATTGTCAGGTGATCCTGTTCGGACCACGGGTAGTGAAAGTAGACGGCGTTCTTTCGCTCGCTGGCGCTGAACAATGCGCCCACACCGCGCTCGAAGAAAGCGGGCTGCAGAAACAGCCGTTTCCCGGTGCGCTGCGCATATCCCGGAACACGCACGTGGTAAGCATAAGCGAAGTGTTTGACCGGATCGGCGGCATTCTCGATCTTGATGTCAGAGACCTCGGCCGTGCTCATCCGTTTCTTGACACTGTCGCGAAGAGTCTCTTCGCGCTGGCCAGGGGAGTCGTCGTGGCTTTGCTGTTTTTTGTCGAAACCCAGGTGACCGGTGTATTCAATGCGCACGTCACCTTCGAGAGTGCCGTCCTCAAGCAGACGAAGCTTGGCTGTCCGCTTTTCAAGCGACTTCTCCGGCGGCGAAACTTTGGTCTTCACCCAGACAGGCTCTTTCGAATCTGTGATCAGCGCGTCCTGGCCTTCCTCCGGCCAGCCCAACATGCCGAAAGATGTGTACATTTCCGCCGGGCTGAAATACTGCCAGTTCTCTCCAACACGCACGGCGATGAAAGACGAACCGAGAAAGTAAGAGTTAGCCAGAGTCTTATCGAAAAAGAGATCGTCGCGGTTGCCTGAGAGGGCGAGGCGAGCGTCAAACCCAGCGGCTCTTGCCAGGGCAGCAAAGAGCATGTCTACGTTGCCGCTACTGCCAATTCCCCGCTTAAGTGTTTCGGCCGGCGACTTATTAGCTTTGAATTTTTTCTTCTCGTCTTCCGTCATCCCCGACGTGTCATGTGTGACGTTCTTGATTTTGGCCCGACAGAAATCGTAAATACGCTGGAGCTTGTCCTCGTCAGTCGTCGCGTCGCCAACGATGCCCGCGACGGCGTTCTTGACTTCGTCGTTGACCTTCATTTCGTCTTTCGTGGCTTCGAAAATCTTCTTGCCGTATTCCTTCCAATACTTGTCCGGTTCTATCTTCGTCCCATCCGAAAAGAACAGAAAGACCCAAGCCCGCACCTCGTCTTCAGGCGGCATCCTTGACTCTTCGCGGAAGGCCGGCATATTCGTCATGCTGAACTTATAAAAGCCGTCTTTGTCTTTGACAAACTTACCTTCACCCATATGAAAAGGAAGATAGTTCATCCCCGTGAACGGCTTGAAGTAATAAGTAACGGTTTCCACCGGGATCGCGCGCTGAAATTGCATACGCAAGTGGTTGGCGCTAGAGCCGGGGAACACTTCGCGCCACCGATACTCGATGATCGAGCCCGGCTCGACGCCAGAGAGAGCAAATGACTTAGCCTTGATTTTCAAGCCACTGGCCCTGATTATGGTGCGTTCAAGCACGTCGTCTTTTTTCAGCTCAACGATTGAGCCGTCAGGCTTGATCACGCGCGCCGCAATGTCCTTGATACTCGCGAAGCCTGGATAGGGCAGGTCAACCTTGCTCTGAGACTCCTTACCGCGTTCCGTGAAAACCTTGATCCGTATATAGTGCTTCAGCCCCAATTCCTGCGGCTGGCTATCATCCACACGGACTTCCCAAAAGATTGCTTCCGCGTCGGCGTCCTTCTCGACGACGGGTGTCTTCAGGGCCAGGTCCGCTGGGTCGATGGGCTTCCAATCGTCGCCACCGGCCAGGGCCGATGCCGGCAGGAAGTAGACTAGACACACAAGCGCCAGCAGGGAGTTCATAAAACGGGAGGAAATCATAGTGTTTCTGACCTTTCACCAAATCGCGGCGAGGTCGTCCGTTCGTCTTGTCGCGAGATGGAGGATAAACTCTGGCGCCGTCGGGCAACGACCGAGGCTTTCAGCGAACGACGCCGAATCTTAACTCAGTCAAAAACTCGGACGCAAGATCAAATCGCAGATTCTCATGCTCGCCCCTCCGGGCAATTCAGCCTGGATGCCGGTATGCTATAATCGCCCCGCTCCGCATCGATTCAAGCTTAGTGCCCCGGCCGCCAAATCCAATCAGGAGGACGCAAAAGCAATGGCTACTGAACTCAAACGAACATCAACCTCACTTGACCGCTTCGAAGAACTTCTAGGATCGGAAGCGAGCAACCTGCTCGAGCACAAGTCGCAGACAATTCCAAGAGACCAGCTCAATCTACCGGGGCCTGACTTTATCGATCGGGTCTGGACGAATTCCGATCGCTCTCCGGCGGTGTTGCGTTCGCTGCAATCGCTCTTTGACAACGGTCGGCTTGCCGGCACCGGTTATCTTTCGATCCTGCCGGTCGATCAGGGTATCGAGCATTCTGCCGGCGCGTCTTTCGCGCCCAATCCGCAATACTTCGATCCCGAGAACATCGTCAAGCTCGCGATCGAAGGCGGTTGCAACGGCGTGGCCTCCACTTTTGGCGTGCTGGGTGTGGTGGCGCGCAAGTACGCGCACAAGATCCCTTTCATCGTAAAGATCAATCACAACGAATTGTTGACAGTACCAAACAAATTCGATCAGGTGCTGTTTGGGACGGTGAAGGAAGCGCATAACCTCGGCGCGGTAGCTGTTGGCGCGACGATCTATTTTGGTTCGGATGAATCGACTCGGCAGATTGTGGAAATCAGCCAGGCGTTTGCCCAGGCTCATGAATTGGGAATGGCGTGCATCCTTTGGTGCTATCTGCGCAACCCGAAGTTCAAAACCCCGGAAGGCGACATGCATGCCGCAGCGGATCTCACGAGCCAGGGGAATCATCTCGGCGTCACGATTCAGGCCGACATCATCAAACAAAAGCTGCCCGAGCGAAACGGTGGCTACATGGCAGTCGCGAAGGAACTAGGCGGCTCGTATGGGAAAACCAGCAAACTGATCTATGAAAAACTCACGACCGAAAATCCAATCGATCTCGTTCGTTATCAAGTGGCCAACTGTTACATGGGCCGCTGCGGTCTGATCAATTCAGGCGGTGAATCAAAAGGCGCAAGCGATCTCGCCGAAGCCGTACGCACCGCCGTTATCAACAAGCGCGGCGGCGGCACGGGACTGATCTCAGGCCGCAAAGCCTTCCAGCGACCGATGAGCGAAGGCGTTGAGCTGCTGAACGCGATCCAGGATGTCTATCTCACGGAAGAGATCACGGTTGCTTGAAAATCTTCGTCCGGCGATATGACGGGCGCGACCTATCTGTGCCTCAAGTAGTGGGTCAGTTTGAATTTTGCACCGCCACGCTCAATACAGAACCGCGGGCTGCCCGCACGGGGACCCCGGTCCGCTCCCGGTTCTGTAGCGACGGCATCTCGCACACCGTTTCAAAATAACCCATTACCCGTGCCTCAAACTTCCTAAAGTTTTCCCCGCAATCTTGCTATGATGTCTGAGCCGTATATTCTTGATCCCAGTCTGCGGATTCGACTGCCCTTGCGATCCGAACCAGCACAAGTTTCTGATGTCGAACTGCTCCAGGCGATCGCGCGACGCGACGAGCTGGCGCTGGGACTTTTGTTTGACCGCTACCGCCTAATCCTGTTCGGGCTGCTGGTGCGTATATTGAACAGCCGCCCGGAGGCAGAAGATATTTTACAAGAGGTTTTCCTGCAGGTTTGGCGGCGAGCAGCAGATTTCGACGAGCAACGAGGCAGGCCTTTCACGTGGCTGGTCACCCTGGCGCGCAGCCGCGCCATCGATCGTCTGCGCATGCTTGCATCGCGCGAACGTCTGGCGGCGTCGGCGGCCCGAGAGGTTTCCGACGAAGCGTCCGACGCAGTGCTGGACGCATTTAGATCCGAGCAGAGAGAGATTGTGGCCGGCGCGCTCGCGGAGCTTCCCGAGGAGCAGAGACGGGCTCTGATGCTTGCGTACTTTGAGGGGCTGACGCAATCGGAGATCGCTACGAGGCTCGGCACACCGTTGGGTACGGTCAAAACGCGCATGCGTTCGGGCATGATCAAGCTGCGCGAGCTATTGGGTAAGAAGATCGAGAGTTTACGTTAGACCAACAACCGGATTCGTTGGATCGCGCAAGTAGATTTGATGACTCACCAGGATTACAAAGAGATGCTGGCGCTTCAGGCGCTCAGCGCGCTTGATCCGCCGGACAAAAGCGTGTTGCACGAGCACTTGGCTGCGTGCGCGGAGTGTCGCAGGGAACTCGACAAGTGGCGCGCGAGCGGGAGCGCTTTGGCTTACGCGGCCCAGCCGGTTGAGCCGTCGGCACAAGCGCGCGAGCGCATTCTCGAAAGCGTGCGGGCGGAGAGCGGGCCGTCAAGATCAAGTCCTGCTAATGTCGTTCAGCTGGCGCAGGCGTCGAAGCGCACGTCGCCGCTCCCAAGATTCGAAGCAATTGCCGCGGCCCTGGTCTTTGTTGCACTCATCATCGGACTTGCGATTCTTTGGAAGCAGAATCGTAATGCTAAAACAGAACTCGCGCGCCTCACGTCTCAGATCGAAGAATCACGAAGAGCACTCGATCAAGAACACGAGGCACTCGAGTTGCTCACCCATCCAGACACCAGAATGGCGATTCTGATGGCTAAGGGCCTGCCATCGGCGCCCGCAGGGAAAGCCTACCAACTCTGGTTTATGGCTGGAGGACGGCCCATGGCGGGAAAGGTGTTTACAACAGACTCTGCCGGTAACGCCATGTCGCACGATCAGGTGCCCGCCGAGGCGCTTGGTTCCACGGTTTTTGCCGTTACGCTCGAGCCGCAGGGTGGTGTGGGGTCGCCGACGGGGCCGATGTATCTTTTGAGTCCCGCGCACTCCTCGTCCTGACCCCTTGCGGCAGAGATCGGTTTTTGTAACATGCTGTTTTGTAGATGTCCCGGGAATTGTGTTGCTACAGCACGAGCGGGGCACTAGCCCGACCCGGGTTCCCAGACGGGCAGCCCGGCTGGGGTGGGGGCGGTGAGGGAGGGCTCCGGCCCGAATCGCAACTGAGCCCTCCCTGACGGTCGGGCTAATGCACCGGCAACACACTAAACTAATAGGACACCTATCGGCTGTTCTAGCTAAGTGACAAGTTTGGGGCTTAGGCGTAGGCTGTGCAGCTGTCCGAGTTGGTCGAACCATCGAAATCACCGATTGAGTTCCTTCAATAAATCCAAATCGAGCACGTGGCCCGTAAATAGAGTCAGTCAAAACCACAACTAAAGGGTCCCTGGGATGAAACCGAGGGAGAGATACTGTTCTTTAACCAAGGAAGGAGAGCAACGTTATGCATAAGATTAAGCGAGTAGCATTAGCCGTTTTCCTGCTGGGAGCGATCGCGGCCACCGCCGCGGCGCAGAACTCAATGGCCGCCCCCGTTCAGGAAAAATCCCTGTACGATCGTCTCGGCGGCATTGACGCCATCAAGGCGGTAGTAAATGAGTTTGCCGGACGCGTCCTGGCAGATGCGCGAGTGAACAAGAAATTCGCCAAGACCGACGCTCCGCGTTTGACACTGCACCTGGTCGAACAGATTTGTGCGGCCACCGGCGGACCTTGCGAGTACACCGGCAAGGACATGAAGTCTACCCACAAGAACATGAAAGTCACAGAGGGTGAGTTCAAGGCCCTGGTTGAAGACCTCGTAGGCGCGTTAGACAAATTCAACGTGCCGGAGAAAGAGAAGGGAGATCTGTTGACGATTCTCGGCAGCCTCCATGACCAGATCGTCGAAGTCAAATCAGACGACACTGGCACACCATTGCCGGACAACTTTAAACCACTGCCGGCACTTCCCAAGAGTCAAATCGACGCCGGCCCGAAGATGAAAAAGCCCTAAGATGTAACGCTGCGTCTTTGTAACGCTGGGCGAACTTGAAACCAGCCTCCGCGCGCCAGAAGGCGATATCGCTGCTCAGCGCGCGGGGCCCATTCAAGATTCGCTGCCACCATTCGAGTCCCATCATTCGATCGCTAACCCGTGACACCGAACATCAACCGTTGGTGAATCTTCGGAGAACTCTCGTTCTCTGTGGTGAATGGTTGTGCGCAATTCACCCAAGGACCGGAGCGTATACACCGCTTTCTACTAAGCCCCTCAGGGATTTCTTCGCAGGCGCGTCCCTGCTCTTTCCGGCTCGGGATCAACTATTCCCGCAAAACTTGCTAAACTAGGTCATGAGCCGAAACTGAGAAACAAGTTGGGCGAGGGATCATGGCTAAAAGCGGGAAACTGGAACCACCAGTCGACAACGAGATCTCGGAAGAGACCGGGCAGTTTGATCTGCGCTTTATACTCTGGCGTCACTTCTGCACGCAGAACAAGATTCCCGTCGAAACTCTGCCCAGCCAGCTCAACAACGAACAGCGAGAGAAGTGGGAGCAATTGAAAGAAAAGCGCCTGCGGAAACGCAGCTAGAAACGCCCGCGTCCCAATGCATACACGCCGGTGAGAAACGGATTCGTCAGCCTCTCGCGACCGATGGTCGTCAACGGCCCGTGACCTGAATAAACCTCAACGTCATCGCCAAGCGGCAGAAGCTTCTTCATGATCGAATCCATTAGTTGCTCCGTTGATCCACCCGGCAGATCCGTACGCCCAACCGATCCGGCAAAGAGAACGTCGCCAACAAAAACCTTTCTTTCATTCGGCTCGAAGAGCACAACGTGCCCGGGCGTGTGACCCGGACAATGGATCACCTGGAACTCGAGCTTACCAACCTGGTAGGTCTGCCCGTCTTGCCAATATTCGTCGGCTTTCGGCGGCTGCTCGTAATCGAACCCATACTCGGACCATTGCGAACGCGGGATGCCGATCCACGCGGGCTGCTGGGGAAGCTCGTCGTAAATCCATTCGTCCGCCTGGTGAATCATAATCTTCGCTTCGGGCTTTAGTTTCTTCAAAGCCGCCACGCCACCGACGTGATCCATGTGCGCGTGAGTGCAGGCAATCGCTTGCAACTGGAATCCGTGCTTATCGATTGCCTGAATAATGTTGTCCGAGTCGTCACCGGGATCGATACAGATCGCGCGCTTTGTCTTCTCGCAGCCAACGACGCGCGTGTGTTGTTGAAACGCAGTGAGTGTTAGTTCCTCGATGATCATTTTTTGAGACGCGAACAATCGAGCGCGGAAGTGGCATCGAAAGGTAGCCGGGAGCCAGCGGAGCGCCGCTCCTGGATCAGATTGTGAAGAATCTCGTGCGCCCTGAAGGGGTGCATAGAAATAGGAATGACACTTGATTTAGGATTTCTCCGCACCCCTTCAGGGTGCGGACACTCGGCCCTGGTTACCAGGGGTGGCGCGCTTACGCGCTTACCCCTGGCTACTTTCTTTGACCACTTCGTGGTCAGGCAGGCAAGCAAAACGCTGTTTCCGCTCCCTCTCCACCTTACCTCCGCCATCCGCTCGCTCCCTTCCTGCATCCAAAGGAGTATAATTCCTCATCGGAATTTCTACCACGAAGGTTTTAGTAATTATGCCGCTTAGTGCAACAGCAACTTCACTCGCCGAGGTTCTCGACACCCTGACCGCCGAAGGTGCGGTTGCCTTGACTGAACATCTCGATGGAAATGCGCTGCGCTGCTATGCCTGCGGGCATCGGTGTCTAATTAAGGAAGGCAAGCGCGGCATCTGTAAAGTGCGCTTCAATGAAGGCGGCCGTTTACGCGTGCCCGTGAACTACGTGGCCGCGCTGGCCAGCGACCCAACGGAAAAGAAACCGTTCTTTCATGTGTTGCCCGGATCAGACACGCTCACGTTTGGCATGCTCGGCTGCGATCTGCACTGCGCCTATTGCCAGAACTGGCTGACCTCCCAAGCGCTGCGCGACGATTCAGCCGGCACCACGCCGACGATGGTTACGCCCGAGCGTCTGGTGGCGCTGGCGAAGGCTTACGGCGCGTCGATGGTGGGCAGCAGCTACAACGAGCCGCTAATCACTGCAGAGTGGGCCGTCGAAGTTTTCAAGAAAGCCAGGCCCGAGGGTTTCCGCACCGCTTTCATCTCAAACGGCAATGCAACACCGCAGGTGCTCGACTACCTGCGACCGTGGACCGATTGCTACAAGATCGATCTGAAGTCGATGAACGATAAGAACTATCGACAACTGGGCGGCGTGGTCGACAACATTCTCGACACCGTGAAGATGGTGCACGAGCGCGGCTTCTGGGAAGAGATCGTTACGCTCGTGATTCCCGGCTTCAACGATTCTGAAGCTGAACTCAAGCGAGCGGCTGATTTCATTGCTTCAGTTTCATTGGATATTCCGTGGCACGTGACGGCTTTTCATCAGGACTATCACATGACGGAAAACGCGAACACGACTGCCGCACAGTTGATTCGCGCGTGCGAGATCGGGCGTGAGGCAGGCTTGCGTTACATCTACGCGGGAAATCTTCCCGGCAAGGTCGGCCGCTGGGAGAATACTTACTGCCCGACCTGTGGCGAGCTGCTGGTAGAGCGTTATGGCTATTTCATCAAGCAAATGAACGTTAGGCACGACGGGAAGTGTCCGTCGTGCGCAACGACGATTCCGGGAATCTGGTCGCCATAAAGCAGTCCCAGCGCGGGGAAGCAACCAGGGTGGGGACGAGGATACGAAAATTGAATGAGGGCAGAGTTGAATCACGTCTGCCCTCACAGACTCTGCTTACATCGTCGTCTTCTTCGCTGCCGGTGTCGCAGCAGCCTTGGGCGCCGCAGTAGGTTGCGCCACCGGTGTTCCCTGGTGGAATAGAGCTGACCACTTCCCACCGCGATTGACCCAGATCGTCGTATGCCGTTCCTGATCGGGCTTGGCGCCAGGCAGCTTGAGCATGTAAGTCACAAGCTTTGCGTCCTCGTCAAACGCGACCGTTTTCCATTCGCTCAGCGAAGACTTGGAAAGATCAATCTGGCTGACAGTCTTGACCGATCCGGCTTTGTCATACACAGCTTCCTGTTCCACTTCGACCGCGTCGGAAGCGAGGAAAGCCGCAAAAGCGTCAGAGTCGTTTGCCTTCAGCGCGTCCCAGACCATTTTTTCGTTGGCCGCCGGATCTGGACCGGTGGCAGCCGCGGCCATCTTTGCGGCCGGACTGGCGCCGGTCTTGGGAGCTGGACTACTTTTGGCTGGTGGGGGCGGTGGCGGCGCCGTGTTCACCATGGTCATCTGATAGTAAATGTTCAGCCATTTACCGCCGCGATTTACCCACGCCGAAGATGCCCGATAAGGACCCGGCGGAGCAGCTTCGCCCTTGTTGGTGGCTTTGACGGTTACGTTATACATGACAATCACGGTGTCTTTATCTACAGGCAACGTTTTCCAGTCTGAAAACGTGACGTCTGAGAGGTTGTAGTCTTTATAAAAAGCCAAGGCTGACGCCTTGTCATAGACAGCGTCGTTTTCGACCTCGATATAATCGGTGGGCAACAAATTTCCAAGCGCTTCATAGTCCTTCCTCTTGATCGCGTCCCAGCTTGTTTTCTCTCTGGCGGCTGCTTCGTCGTCGGCCATCCGGGTGGGGGCCTTCGCCTCCGGCGTCATGTTTGCATTTGACGTCGCCTGATTTGTTGACGGCCCGCCGCACGCGGCTGCAAGCACGAGCAAAGAGACTAGCGCGAGAATCTTCTTCATAACGAGCACTCCTCGACCGTTGTGTAAATAGAGCGCTTGGGTTCTATGCTAAAACGTGCCGCCAGTCAAGGGCAGTACGGTTTTTTAGTTGTGCGGGATCGAGAGTTCGACGCGGAAAACAATCGCGCGCAAACCTGGACTTGCCCCGCGGCGGCAGTCGCGTCGGCAGGTTGATTGATAGATCCTTTCCCTGGGATCAGGATCTAGGACTTTGGCTGTGGTGGCGCTGCGGGCGGAGCTTTTGTTGCCGCTGGCGACGCTTTTGCCGCGGGTGGTGTAGCTTCCGTTTGCTTGATTGGTGTTGAAACTGAAGCGACCAGCTTCCACTGTCCATTGCGTCGCGCAAAAGTATCAACCCAGCGAAGCTGTCCGCTGATGTCCATAGTCTCGCCATCCGGCGCCCTGGCTTTCCCGCCTTTGACGATGCTTCGTCCACTTACAAAAGCAGCATCATTATCCAGCACGGTCACCTTCAAATCCGCGACTTCCCACGAGTCAGCGGATAAAGCGCCGGTTTCCACATCTTTGGCATCTTGAGCCTGGCTCCCCACAGTTCCATCACGGTAGATCATAACTACATCTTCAGCTTCGACCCGCCTGACGGCTGCGGCATCTTTTTCTTTGAGCACTCGCGGCCAGTCGTTTTCTATCCGCATCAACTCTCTCTCAATTCCGGCCGTGTCCACTGTTTCTTTTGCTGAGTTGTTGTTGGTTGTACTCGGAGCAGTTGGGTTCGGGTTGGTTCCCGAACAGCCCATCTGGCCCAAGGCGATCAACGTTGCGAGTGACGCCGTCGCGACAAAGACGATTGGTTTCATGCGGTCGACTCCTTTTTGCTGGCGGTTTGTTTAGCGAATATTTCGTTATGCAGACATGCTTCTATGCCAAGAGCCTCATCTTAGTCAACACTTGATTGGCGTTGAGCGGTTTCCTAGAATGATCCCAGCTATTTGCGAGTATGTGGTCGCCGAGTGCCGGGACGATACCCAGGCCATTGACTTGAAGCAAAATTGGGATTATCTTCGCGGCACCTGGACCCGGCTGACGGCCACTCCCGGACGCTTGAAATTGTCCCGCCGATCTCCTCGGACTTCGGCAAGCCTCGCTTGTACGGCTGGAGCCGTAGTTTTCTTCGAAAGGAGAAACCAGATGAATCACTTATCGAGAATATCTTTAACCAAACTGATCAAGTTTGTGCTGTTGCTGGCCGCTCAGGGGCTGCTTGCTTTCAGTCTGTCTTCCGCCACCGCGCAGGCCCAGAGAAGAGCAGCAGCACAGAACGGCGACGAAGAAACTCCCGTCTTTCGCGAATACCGCGGCGTGCAGATTGGCATGGCGGCCGATGAAGCACGCAAGAAACTCGGCGGCCCGAAAGATAAGAACGAGGAGCAAGACTTCTTCGTGATCAACGACAAAGAGACGGTGCAGGTCGTCTATGACAAAGCACATAAAGTATCCGCCATCTCCGTCGATTACCTCAGTGGGGCCACCGACGTGCCGACGCCAAGGGCGGTCGTCGGCAGTGACATTCAACCAAAGCCCGATGGGTCTCTGAATAAGTTGGTGCGCTATCAGAAGGCTGGCGTCTGGGTCTGCTACAACAAGACGGCGGGTGATTCTCCGATGATTTCGGTGACCATACAAAAGATCGAATAGGATTTCACACCAGTCCGAACGGCAATTCACAAAGCAGGGGTCTTTGCGCCCTTTTGCGAATTCACTTCCCGCCTTGGCGTTTCAAGTGGTTGTCTTTGGAGCTGCAATTCTCGAACCCCGCCGTCTGCGCTACAATCAGTCTCGTCTTCCATCAGCGTAGGTCGTTGCCGAGATCATGAGCACGCTCAATACAATTGATGCCCACCTCCTCTCGAAAGAGATCAAAGAACGCGCACGAGCTGAAGGCTTTGATAAAGTGGGAATCGTTCGCGCCGAAGCGCTGGGGCTTGAGAGAGAGCGATTGCAAGAATGGCTCCTGCGCGGGCTTAACGGCGAGATGAGTTGGATGGCGCGTGATCCAAATCAGCGCGCTGACCCACGACAAGTCTTTCCGCCGGCGCGTTCGGTTGTGGTCGTCGCGCTCAACTATTACACCCCGGAGCGACATTCAAATGATGTGGGCACGGGCAAAGTTTCCCGCTATGCCTGGGGCGATGACTATCACCAGGTCGTCGGCGACAAGTTGCGTTCTTTGCTTGCGTGGATCAAAGAGCGATACCGGGAAGCGGCAGGCAAAGTCTGCGTTGACATTCAACCGGTGATGGACAAAGCCTGGGCTGCGCGGGCCGGATTGGGCTGGATCGGAAAGCACACCAATCTGATCACGCTGGAACATGGTTCCTGGGTCTTCATCGGGGAATTACTGCTCAACCTCGAACTTGAATACGACTCTGACATAATCGAAGATCACTGCGGCACGTGCACACTTTGCATCGACGCATGTCCGACGGGCGCGATTGTCGAGCCCTACGTTGTGGATTCCAATTTGTGCATCTCGCACGCGACGATCGAATCGCGAGCTACCGAGATGCGCAAAGACGTCGTGGCGTACCTCGACGGATGGTTTTACGGCTGCGACATCTGCCAGGACGTCTGTCCCTGGAATCGGTTCGAGCAGCCGACCACCGAGAAGCGTTTTGAGCCGCGACCGGGAAACGTCAATGCGGATCTTTCCGAGATTATCGAACTGACACCCCAGACTTACGCTGAACGCTTTCGCCGCAGCGCGATGAAGCGCGCAAAACTTTCAGGGCTGCAACGAAACGCACAGACGCTGCTCCAGGGAGCCCAGAGTTCCGTAAGAACTAAATGCTTATAGTTGCCGGCTCCCCTCTTGGAACACTGGAGGAGCGAGAGCTGGAGCAGAATGCGCCAGCTCTCGATCCTCCACAGTAGGTGATGGATTGACTTGCCTATAAACATTACCGGAGCCACACGAAAAAACCGGCCGCTTAAAGTTGTAATCACTCTCCGCCTGATTTATCGTCATCCAAATTTCTAATCGAGGTTTATTAAAATGAAGTTGCTGACCCTGTTTCTGACGGCGTGCGCAATAATGATCGTCTCCTCCAGCTCGACTCCAGCACAGAACCCAACTACACCCGCGGACCTGCGCAAATTGGCTGACGATTACTACAACTGGCGCAATCAGCAGTTTCCCGTCGCCAGCAGCGACGCGGGGTTGCACACGTGGGACAACCGTCTAACTGATTACTCGCTTTCGGCGCTGCTGGCGCGACGTCTGCACGTCAAGGAAGTGCTCGGCAAGGTGCGGGCAATGCAGACCGCGAGCTGGAGCAAGGATGACCGGATCGACTGGTTGCTGTTTCGTTCGGAACTCGAAGGCAACGCTTTCTTCGATCGCGTGATGGACTTTGAAGAGACCGACCCGCAAACCTATGTCAATGAATGCAGCAACGGCATCTTTTCTCTGCTCAAGAAAGAATACGATACACCGGGCAATCGCGCGCGCTCCGCAACGGCGCGTCTGAAGCAGATGCCGTTCGTAATCGAGCAGGGCAAACAGAATCTGACTAAGCCCGTGCGCCTCTATGCCCAACTGGCTATCGACTCCGCGCGTTCGATTGACAGTCTTTTCACCGACAGCTTGATGACCCTGGCGAAAGATCTCCCTCCGGCAGAGAAAAGCGATCTCGTCAAGGCGCGGGATGCGGCGCTCGCCTCAATCCATGGTTTTGCCGACTGGTTGGAGCGGCGCTTGCCCGGCATGATCCCGTTCAAACCGATGGGCGAAGAGAATTACAACTATCTCTTGAAAAATGTTTACCTGCTGCCCATTGACGCGAAGCAACTCGAGATGTTGGGCCAGACTGAGCTGGCGCGTTATCGCGCCCTGGAATCTTTGCTACCCGATCCGTCGCTTGCCGATCCGAATCCGGCGCGCAGCCAGAACATCCCAAAAGATCAGGAAGCATTTTTGAAAGCTTACGAGAGCCGCGAGACGGAGATGATCGCATTCCTCAAAGACAAACATCTGGTCACGCTCCCTTCGTATCTCGGCCGGTTTGAAATTCGTCAACTGCCGGAAGCGTTCAAGCCGACCAGTCCCGGCGGCTTCATGAATGCACCCGGCGTTTACGACAAAGACGCGAGCGGCTTCTACTTCATTCCCACTTACAACCCCGCGAGCAAGAACTTTTACATCCGCGCAGCCATCGAGGATCCACGTCCGATTCTCGGTCATGAAGGCATCCCCGGCCACTTCCTGCAACTCTCAATCGCGAATCATCTGACCGACGAGATTCGCCGCCAGCATTCCGACGGCATCTTCATCGAAGGCTGGGCGCTCTATGGCGAAGAGATGCTGATGCGCACAGGACTTTATCCGAACAACTCCGCCTCGCAGGGACAGATCCTGCGCCTCTCGCGCTATCGCGCCGCGCGCGTCGGCGTCGATGTGAATTTGCACAGCGGTCGCTGGACCTTCGAACAGGCGGTGAAATATTTCATGGAAGCGGGCGGCTTAGATCGCGAAGCTGCGACGGGTGAAGCGGCCGGCGCGGCCGCGAGTCCGACGCAGAAGATCACTTACATGACAGGCAAGTGGCAGATCATGCGTCTGCTCGGCAAATATCGCGACAAGCAAGGCGCCAACTTCCGCCTCGGACAGTTTCATGACGACTTGATCAGGAACGGCAGCTTGCCGCTCTCGATTGTCGAATGGATCCTGTTGGATGATTCGTCGTCGTTGGAGCAAGCGCTTAAGTGACGCTTCTTTGCGGCTATGCCGCCTGACTCTGCGCCTCTCTGGAGAGTGGTTTTCATCGCGATGTCACCACCGAGACACAGCGTTCACAGAGGCGGCACAGAGAAGACCATTGAAACCAGTACACGACCTGCGACTCCGGTAGCTCGGTTGAGAAGCCGACGCTGATCCCGTCGACTCCATCCCGGTAACCTGAACCGTTTGTCTCACGCGCTGTCCATGTTATCCTAAGCACCCTCCCTCGATAACCCCCTTTTTGAAACAGAGCGCACCCCGGCGTCTGAGTTCTACTTTGTAAGAACAAGGAGAAGTCTCATGCGTACCTACGGATCAAAGCTGTCCACACTTGTCTCTCTTTTCGCGGCAATTGTGCTCGGTGTGTTTGGCGCAGCTTGCCAGCCAGCGAGCAACACCAATGCAAACGCCAACGCGAACGCGGTCGCAAATACCAACACCGCGCCCACCAACGTCAACGCGAGCGCTCCAGTGGAAACTGCGAGCATTGCCGCGCGCGAACCCGAAAAATATCGCGCGACGTTGACGCTGTCGGCCGAAACTGAAGGCGGCGATAAGACGATCGGCATTCCGACTTTGTCGGCGGAGGTTGCGCGCAATGGCGCGGACCGGCGCGTGTCTTTCAAACTGCCTGACGGCTCGGATCTCATTTACCTGGACCACGCCGATCATCGTTACGTCATCGCTCCCGGACGCAAGCAATACGCGGAGCTGACACCGGAGGCCGTTGGCTTTCAAGTTCAGAAGCTGATGACGCCCGGCCAGATCGTGTCGTACCTGGAGAAGCTGAAAGGTGTGCAACGCATCGGCGAAGAAAAAATCAATGGCCGCGACGCCGACAAATATAGCTATGCCGCAACGGTGAAAACCGGAACACAAGCGGGCGATGTCAGTAATCAGGCTTACGTCTACGTTGATAAAGAGACGGGCTTGCCTCTTCGCTCCGAGCTGTTTACCGAAGCGAGCAACAGTGTGAAAGGCGTGAAGGGCGCGAAGATTGTCGCCGAGATGCGCGACATTGCAACTGGCATTGACGCCTCGATGTTTGAAGTTCCCGCGGGCGTCGATAAGGTCCCGCCGGAAAAAGTGCGAGCGCAAATCGACGCGCTGACCGCCACGGTTGCGACAGTGCTCAAAGCGTTGCTGACCAACATCAATGCGCAGAGCAGTCCCGCTGCTTCGCCGACTCCGGTTTCGCCGGCGGCGTCTCCCAAGAGTTCAAACTGAAGGATGTGTGAAGATGAGATACCTGATCATTCTTTTGCTTGGGCTGGTGCTCGGCGGCGGCGGCGCGATTTATTTCCTCGGCGCGCCGCGAGCGAACTCGTTGCCGGGCACGCGCGTTCAAGGCCCTAATCCTGCAGGTGACGCGCCGGGAACGGCGGTAATTACTCTTGATGAGAAGTTCTTCGATGCGATTCTCGGAACAGTTTTTCGCGACCTTGGATCGCCTTCGTTTCAGATCGCGCAAGGAAACATCGAGTCCGGCAACGTGATCATTCAACAGGCGGTCTTCCAGGGCGGTTGCACGAACAACGTGACGCTGCTGGCGGAAGGCAGCAGCGTGAAAACGCACATCCAGTTTTCCGGGGGAAAGATCTCAATGCCGATGGCCTTCAGCGGCAGCTATAACCTGGCCGGGAGCTGTATGCAATTCAAGGGCTGGGCTCAGACCGACATTCAGCTCTCTTTCGATCAAAGCAAACAGACGGTGTTCGGGCAAGTGAATGTTCAAGGGGTGAATCTTGAAGGAGTGGCGCCGTTTGCAAACACCTTCGTCACGGTGTTTGTGCAGAACGCGATCAACCAGCGCGTTAACCCATTGGAGTTGCTGCGCGCGCCCCAGCTTTCGCCTGTCGTGCCGGTCAAGGCCAGCAACGGCTCAGTCAAAACACAGGTGAAGGATGTGCGCGCGGAAGTCCTCGACGGGTCGCTCAAAATGCACATCACCTACGAGTTCAATGGCGTGCGTGGCCAAGTTTAGGAGACGGGGTGACTGGGAGATGGGGTGCAGGGGTTGAGACACCGCGCCTCCCAGTCACCCCGTCCCCATGTCTCCGCGTCTGCATTACTGATTATTCGGGCAAATCTTGTTTTGGAGCGGCGCCCACGCCATGCTTGAACGTCAACTCGCCACCCAGCCAGCATGAGATTGAAATCAGCACGACGCCGAGAAGCGACAGGAGGAACGGAATCCTCATGTTGTAGTTCACCCAATGCGCTCCGGCCCTCATGCGAAAGTACAGACTGATTGCAAAAACTATCAGCGCGATGATGTTCAAGCGCGCGTGCCAGTTGGCGACTCTTTTTACTTCTGTGTTCGTGATTGACAGCCAATCAATGATGCCCGGTATCGCCGCGGCAATCGCACCGAGACAGCCGGCCGCGATCATAAACTTAGAGATGAGCAACAGATTGGGCCAATCGCGATGAAAGTAAAAAACAACGTCCGCGACAAACGAAGTGATCCAGAGACCGATCGGAAATGAAACGAGCATCGGATGAACCGGATGTCCGCCGATGCTGGCCTTACTTGTCATAACGTGTCCTCCTCGCAGACTAGTCTAGTAGGTCGAACGATGAAGAACGGAACACACTCAACTCTTGCCCAGGACTTACCCAATTCTCTTGCCGATGGTGTCTCTCGTCAAGCCTTGTGCGAGGATCCTTAGTGGGTCAGTTTGAAATCTTTCGCATTCCCAAGGTAGCCACGTTTACAGAACCGGAGCGGTAGCGACCGGATCGCAGACTCAAGTTCAGTGACAGCATCCCGTCGCTACCGCTCCGGGTTCTGTACGTGCAATTGTCCGGTCTTTTAGAGTGCTGAACGCTGTAAATGACCTGCTACCCCGGCTATCTATAGCGCAATTGTGACCAAGGAGTGAAGAAAAGAGGGGGCACGATCGTCTGCCGTGCCCCGGTTGAAAACCTGCGAAGAGGTCACTTAAACACGATGCCGACGCTGAACACTGCATCGTTGCGGGTGCGACTACTGCCGAAATTCGGATTCAGGTTGCCATTACTCTTCTGGAAGATCGGGTTATAGTCGGCGCTCAGGCGGATACCGGTGTGAGTGGTCAGCCCAAAGTCGACGCCGCCACCAAGTTTAAGCGCGAAGTCCGTTTCGCTATCGGTGCCGGTTACGAAACTGCTGCTGGCCCGCGAGTGATTACCGCCTGCGAGCGCGTGAACATACGGCGTGACCTTGCTGTTTGTAGTTTGAAAACGAAAATGCGGTCCACCCATAAAGTTGAAACTGGAGATATGGGCACTGAAGCTGGGTGGTGGACAGCCGAGCGCTTGGCAGGTAATCAAATTGAAGGTCTTGGTCTTGAAGTGGCCGTCGAAGTTGCCTTCGATGCCAAAACGCTTGTTGAGAAAGCCGGTGACGGAAGTGTCGAAACCAAATCCAGTGGTCCGGTTTCCATTCGTCGTGAAGCCTGCGCTGGCCAGGCCGGTGTCAATGCTGTCAATTGAGAATCCAGCGAAACCCTCGAGTTTCGCATCAGTAGAAGACGTGACCTGTCCAAAGCCAACAGATGCCGAGCACACAAGAAAAATTGCCAGGACAATAGCTCTCCTCATGGTAGATTAATCCTCCTTGGTTTGGTTCTTATTAGGCCTATTGAAAGGCTAGACCATAGATACGCGGGTAGTCTTAAAGGTTGCACGAAGAATCAGCTTGAGGAATTCCACTCTGAATGAGAATGGTTAAGGCGTTCGATTCTCATCCGCCTTCGGCCAACGCGCGCTGGCGGGCAAAGTGTTCGACGATCTCCTGCGCGGTCTTTTGTCCGACAAACGGCGCCAACTCTGAAACACTGGCCCGCGCGATTCTCTGAATCGAGCCAAGATTTCTCAGCAGGCGATTCTTTCGCTTGTCGCCGACGCCGGGAATCGCGGTCAGCTCAGAAGTGAAGTCGCGCAGCTCGCGCCGCTTGCGATGATAGGTAACTGCATAACGATGCGTCTCGTCGCGAATCATTTGCAGCAAGCGAAGAATCTGTGAGTGCGGATCGAGATAGATGGCTTCGTCTTCGCGGCCTTTGACCAAAAGATATGAGACCTCATTGTGACGCAACGGCGGTTTGACCACGCCAATCATCGACACTGCTTCCAGATCAAGCTCGCGCATTGCATCGGCTGCCGCGGCGAGCTGGCTTTTGCCGCCGTCGATCATGACCAGATCCGGCAGAGGCTTCCCTTCGTCCAGCAGCCGGCGATAACGACGAAACACTGCTTCACGCATCGAGGCAACATCGTTTGAACCTTCCACGCTTCGGATCTTGAACTTGCGATACTGCGAACGATTCATCTTTCCATTTTCGCAGACGACCATGCCGGCCACGTTCTCAGCGCCCTGGATGTTTGAGATGTCGAACGATTCAATGCGCGCGGGAAAGCGCGGCAGCTCGAGCGTCTCCTGCAATTCCTCGAGCACGCGCTTCATATCCGGCTGCAAGACGCGAAAGCGCTGCTCGAACGCGAGCTTCGCGTTCTTCTCCACCAGATCGATCAGATCGCGCTTCTCCCCTCGCTGCGGCGCCTGAACACGAACGCGCCGGCCCTTTCTTTCAGTCAGAGCTTTTTCCAGTAGTGTGCGATCCTCGAAGTCAACCGGCACATAGATTTCTTTCGGCACATAATCGCTGGAGTAGTACTGCCCCAGCACTTCGCTTAAGAACGACGCGGGATCGAAATCATCTTCAGGCAGGTCTTCCCAGAAGAATTCGCGGCGACCGACGACCTGGCCTTCACGCAGCGTGAACAATTGCAAAGCCAAACGCGCCCCTTCGCGATAGTAGCCAAAGATGTCCACGTCGCGTTCGGGCGAGGTCGCCATCTTCTGCTGCTCCGAAAGCTTGATCACAGTCTTCCGCAGATCGCGATACTTCGCCGCCATCTCGTAGCGCATCTCTTCCGAGGCTTCAGTCATGCGCTCTTCCAGCGTGCCCGCCAGTTCGTTGTTTCGTCCTTCCAACAACAGTCGCACGTCGCGCACGGCCTCCTGATATTGCGCGGGTGTGCACAGACCCTTGACGCATGGGCCCAGACAGCGTTTGATGTGATACTCCAGGCACGGGCGCGGCGCTTTGCCGTCAATCTCGATGTCACAGGTGCGCAGTTGAAAAGTGCGGTTAATCAAGTCGATCGTCTTGCGCGCCAGACTCGCCGGCAGGAATGGTCCGAAGTAGAGCGCGCCGTCCCGCTGAATTCTTCGCGTGATGACGACCTTTGGGAACGGCTCGTTTACCGTCAGCTTCAGATGCGGATACGACTTGTCGTCCTTGAGTTTGTAGTTGTAGCGCGGCTGGTGTTGCCGGACCAGCGTTGATTCGAGGATCAGCGCTTCGACTTCGCTGTCCGTGACGATGAACTCGACGTCGGCGATGCGGCGCACGAGTTCGCGCGTCTTGAAGTCATGAACGCGGTCCGATTGAAAGTACGAACGCACGCGGCTGCGCAGGTTCTTGGCTTTGCCGATGTAGATGGTCTTACCGGCGGCGTCTTTGTGCAGATAAACGCCCGGCGAGGCTGGTATTTCTTTGAGCTTTTCGTCTAACGTCACTTGCCTGAAAATGCTTAAGATATCGGCGATGTTTGCTGCGAACATTTTAGCGTAGAAGGATCGCGAAGACCATAAGGACGGCGCTTAGAGAATTCCCTTGCGTTCTTACTTGGCGTCTTTGCGCCTTTGCGCGAAATCTTTTCCCGCAAAGACGCAAAGGCGCTAAGAAAGCCAAAACCGAAAGAAGCTATACTTGCGATTCCCTTTTCGATTATCTGAGAACAAACAGTTCGATGCCGTAGGCTTTGGGCTAAACGCGGTCGATCACCTGATCGTCGTGCCTGAGTATCCGGTGTTCGATACGAAAATGCGTTTCCTCGAACATCGACAAACAGCCGGAGGCCAAAGCGCAACTACAATGGTTGCTCTGCAACGATTGGGTTTCAAGACCGCTTATGCGGGACGCTTTGGCTCGGATGTTGAAGGGGAGTTCGGACTCGCATCGGTCAAAGACGAAGGCGTCGATGTCGAATTTGTCGAGGTGATCGAAGAATGGCCAGGGCCGCGCGTGATTCAGGCACGATAGTTTCCGCGGATATCGACAACATCTACGAAGGCCTGCTTGAGCTTCTGCCACTCATCGACATTCTGATCGTTTCAAAAGAGTTTCCACATCGCCTGAGCGGCATCAGCGACGAGCGCGCATCACTGGTCGAATTGAAAGCGCGGTACGGTTGCGCCGTAGTTGGCATGACGCGGGGGCTGCGCGGCGCGATCATCTATTGCGAAGGACAATTCATCGAATCCCCGGCGTTCGAAGTTCCCGGTGGCTGCCGCGACACCACCGGCGCGGGCGATGCGTTTCGTGGCGGGTTTCTTTATGGACTATTAAAAGACGAAGATATTGAGAGCAGTTTGGGTTTAGCGAATGCCGTGGCGGCATTGAAGTGCCGTGACTTGGGTGCGCGCACAAAGCTGCCGACACAGAGCGAGTTATCTAAATTTTTTACGCGAAAAGATGCGACCGGTTTGTAGGGGCGGACCTATGTGTCCGCCCGGCGACCTCAGATAAATAAATTCCACGCTAGTCAGGGCGGACACACAGGTCTGCCCCTACAAAAGCTTCAGCGGTTTTAGCCTGACGGCTCCGCTAAAATCGTACTCGTTAATACAAACTCTTTAACAAACCTTCCGCGATGAAGAGACCCGGTAATTCAGCCACCGACGGGATAACGTGAGTGTGCGGCGCGCTTTCTAACTGCTCGCGGTCGTGCGCTCCTGACACCACGCCAACGTTCCAGCGTACGCCGGCGTTATAGCCCGCCTGCAAGTCGAGAGTCGTATCACCTACATTTGCGACTTTGTGAACGTCGGGGGCGCCCGCAGCCTCCATCGCGCGAAAGATAAGATACGGAGCCGGACGTCCCTGGGTCACGTCGTCGCCGCACACGACTGCGTCAATTAATCCGTCAGTCCATCCCAACGCGGCCAGCAGTAACTCCGTCGTTTCCCGATCAAAGCCCGTGTTCAGCGCGATGCGTATGCCGCGCTCGCGAAGCAAATGGAATAGTTCGACGGCGCCGCGTATGGCCCGCACTCCTTCGGTTGAATAACGCCGCGAGAGTTTTTCTCGGAACGATGCGTAAATCTCTTCGGCAAGATGCTGCTGCTCCGGCCCCGCCGGGATGAAATGAAGTATGGCCTGGCGTTTGGACGCACCACGCACGCCATTTATCTGTTCGCGTGTGACCACGATGCCCTGTCCCGCCAGTGCGGCAGTGAATGCATACGGTACCTCGCCACGGTCTTCCACCGTGGTGCCTGCTAAGTCGAAGATGACTAACTCAAGCTCGGTCACGTCGCTCATTCAGGTCTGCTTAGAGTTCGGGCCGCAGTCGGCGTGACACTTACGCCCGCGCTCAGAGTTGAGCCGCCAGGCGCGCGGCAATTGTTTGCTTGGGAGCTACGCCGATGATCTGGTCGACGAGTTGTCCGTTCTTGAAAAGAAGTAACGTCGGAATGCTGCGAATGTTGAACTGCGCGGCGATCCGCGGGTTCTCATCAACGTTGAGCTTGGTGATTTGGTAACGACCATGCGACTCGGCGGCCAACTGATCGAGCAGCGGCGCGATCATGCGGCATGGCGGGCACCACTCAGCCCAGGCATCCACCAGCACCGGCCGGGAAGACGACGCGCTGATCACATCCTGAGCGAACGTCTCGTCAGTCACGACCTGTGGTTTGCTATTGGAAGTTTCAGGCGCTCCCAAGTGGGGTAGTCTCGACCCGCATTTGCCGCAAACAGGCTGCCTGACTTCCGCCGCGCGTTCGTCGACGCGGTTTTTTGCGCCGCACCTTGCACATGTTTGAATCGCCACGGCTCCCTACTTGTTTATCGTGAGTCCTTCTGATTACGGTTTGGATTAATTACGTCTGGCCTCGATGCCGACCATTCATGGCAACAATTCCTACAGTGCCAGCGTCGCCCGTCAACGGACCGTTTCCTGACTCCCATCACCTGTCCACCACACTTGGGACAGGAAGGACTCATCGCCAGGCAAATGAGTCCCAGATCGAATAAAGCGTCAATCAACTCGACCAGAAACATCAAACCGATCCTGCTCAGGCCGGCGTAGCTCTCGCTGATGCACCGAGGTGCTTCCGAAAAAGTTCAAGCACGCGCTGCCAGGCGTCGGCGGCCGCCGCTGCGTTGTAAACTTCTGGTCGCGTATCGTTGAAGAAAGCATGATCCGCGTCGTAGCTGACGACTTCGACCGGCAGATTGTGTTTGCGCACAGCTTCCTTCAAGCCGTTGACCTTCGCGGGTGTGATCCAACCATCACGGTTGCCGGCGATGAACAGGGTCGGCGCCTTTAACCCTTTCAACACGTCGTCGTCGGGAATGTCTCCATAGAACGGAGCCGCCGCTGCCAGCTCAGGAATTTCGCAGGCCGCGCGCAGAGCGAACGTTCCGCCCATGCAGTAACCGGTGATGCCCAGCTTCTGGGCGCCATATGCTCGCTTCGCTTCAGTGATCGCCTGCCTGATCGTCTCCATGCCGTTATCGATCGCCAGCTCCTGCATCAGCTTCGACGCTTCGTCCGAATCTTTCGCCACTTTGCCGCGATAGAGATCCGGCGCGACGCAGAGATAATCCTCCTTCGCATAGCGGCCGGCGATGTCGCGAATGTGATCGTTGATGCCCCACCATTCCTGAATCAAGATCACCGCTGCGTTTGTCGTTGTCTCCGGCCGCGCAACGTATGCCGTAGTTGCGCCCCGCGAGTTATTGAGAGTTTCCACTTTCATAGCCAGTCCCTCCCGTATTCGAAAAATTGTCGAATCCGAATTTGGTTTTTGCGAGGCTGATTATTTTGCAGTCGCATTTTACGAGTACGCAGGGCGTAGTATACCAGATTGAGCCACTATAAGAGTGAGCCGGAAAGCGAGTAGAATACAATCAATGTTGAGGCTAACTCGCACTCCAGTCTTCTTGGCGGTTTGCGTCCTTCAGGCCGCCGGCGTGACATCGTTATCGCAGACGCCGCTGCCTCCTAAAGGCGAGATCACTGACCAGGTCTCCTGCGCAAGCGACGCGACGCAGAGTTACGCTTTGTATCTTCCTGCGCATTACACGGCAACCCGCTCCTGGCCCATCCTTTATGCCTTGGATCCGGGAGCCCGCGGAAAGATTCCCGTCGAACGCTACAAAGACGCGGCGGAAAAATATGGCTGGATCGTCGTCGGCTCGAATAATTCGCGCAATGGGTCGGCGCAAGTGTCGCTGGACGCCTGGAGAGCGATGTGGGCGGATACGCATGAGCGATTCGCGATCGATTCCCGACGGACGTACGCGACCGGCTTCTCAGGCGGCGCGCGCATGGCAATCTATTTCGCGCTTAACTGTGATGCTTGTGTCGCCGGCGTAATCGCCAGCAGCGCCGGCTTTTCCGCAGGAGCTGCGCCATCGTCGTCGCCTTTTGTCTTCTTTGGCACTGCGGGCGTCGATGATTTCAATTTTCCCGAGGTCAAAACTTCCGGTGAGGCTTTGACGAAATCAGGAATCGCCAACCACATCGAAGTTTTCGCCGGACGTCACGAATGGCCGCCGCCTTCGCTGGCCACGGACGCAGTCGAATGGCTTGAGCTGCAAGCGATGAAGAAGGGCTCGCGCCCGCGCGACAACGATTTCATCGATCAGATCTGGCAAAAACAATTGCAGCGAGCGCAGGCCGCTGAAGCGTCGAAGCAGGTCTACGAGACTTATAAAATCTACACCGCTCTGGCAGACACTTTTAAGGGATTACGCGATGTCAGTGCAGCGGAAAAGAGAAGCAACGAGCTGGGCGAGAGTCGCGAGGTGCAACGGGCGGTGAGCGACGAACGAGCGCAAATCAACAGACAACGCGCACTGGTG
>WNGG01001767.1_pt1 | contig 44800 bp, 43 predicted proteins | sample 5400661 | NCBI WGS metagenome assembly WNGG01 (sample SAMN13153372, study PRJNA577476) | soil metagenome | isolation source: 100 cm soil or saprolite under Garry oak tree replicate 1 | place: USA:California | collected 2016-06-15 | reverse complement strand
TCACAAGCCATCTCTGCGACGCCTACTCGGCTCTGCAGACGCTCCTTCGGCCCGGAAGAGGAAATCTTCTCGCGACCCTAACTCAGACCGCGAACCCAACCCCCGAAGCCTCGTAAGACCCCTTCGGCAACAGGCCCCATAGCAGCACCAGGTTGTCCAGGTTGGTCTCGCCGCCGTCGATCCAGTGCACCAGGTGATGCCCATCGCACATCGAGGCCGACCGTTCGCAACCTGGCCATCGGCAGCTTCCATCGCGAGCCTTCAATGCCCGACTCAATCCGCCGGAGACCACACGCTTCGAGCGACCCACATCAATCGTCACGGACTCCTGGCTGAGCAGGACGCGGGTCACGCTGCAGTCGCATGCCATGCGCTGGACTGAAGTTGAGGAGATAGGGAGCGAGAACTCCATCTCCGCGGCAGTGGCGCCGGCCAGACCCTTCAGGGTCTCGATGGTTGCGGTGACCTGAATGTTGGCCGGCTTGCCAGCGGTGGCGAGCTCGACCAGGGCGTCCGCGTAACGCTGCACCCGGTTGCGGTCATCGTGCGCGCCAGACGGTTTGGCAAGAGGTTCGAGTGCAGTGCGCACCGCTGCCCCGCCGATCGGGTCAAGGAGACCGCTAATGAGAAGGCAGCCATCCTCGGCTGTGCTCATACGCAGGCTGCGCTCCTCGGCAAGCCTCTCCTGCTCGTCGGCGTAAGCCTTGGCATCGACCGCGTGCCTGTAGTGCAAGCACTTGTAGTGGAACTTGCCGGGTGAGTTGAGCCTCGCCAGCTGCAGCAGCCTGTCCTCATCGAAGGCTTCACCGACCGCCTCCGCGGTCCGCGCCATCACGGCGAGATGGGCGAATCCGATCTCCCCCGACTCCATCGTCTGAGCTGACCGGCCCAGGTTCGCAAGCCGGTCGCCGACCGTGAGCCGGTCGGCGGCCGCGTTGGAGGTCATCCGGCAGTTGAAGCGGATCCAGTCCAAGGCGCTGTTGGAGCCTTCGTCATCCCAGAAAGTGGTCTTGGCAAAGGTCGCCGCCGCCTGGGAGAACCTCAGCTCGAGCCGGTCGATCTCCTGGCGGAGGCCAACCAGCTCAAGTGCGAGCTTGGCGCCATCGGATGCGTTGGGGATGACCGAGTCGAGCACGCGATCAATCTACGAACATAAGTACGCCAGGACAATGCTCTTAACAGGCGAAAATTCACCTACTCGGGCGTTACGTACGCCGCCGTCAGGCCGCCATCGACCATGAACGTCGCTCCGTTGACGTAGCTCGACTCGTCGCTCGCGAGGAACAGGGCGGCGTTCGCGATCTCTCGCGCCTTCGCCAGTCGTCCCATCGGCAGATGGACGCGGCGACGCTGATAAGCCCCCGGGTCCTCGTTGAAGATCCGCATCAACAGCGGCGTCTCCACCGGCCCCGGGCACAGCGCGTTCACCCGCACCCCTTGGCGCGCGAACTGCACCGCGAGCTCGCGGCTCATCGAAAGAACCGCGCCCTTCGAGGCCGTGTAAGCAATCTGCGAGGTCGCCGCGCCGAGGATCGCCACGAACGACGCCACGTTGATCACCGACCCGCCTCCCGCCTTCAGCAGGTGGGGGATGCCGTACTTGCAACAGAGAAAGACGCCCTTGGCATTCACCGCCTGGACTCGATCCCACGCGTCCGGCTCGGTGACGAGGATCGAGTCGTCGTCGGGCGGCATGATGCCCGCGTTGTTGTAGATCACATTGATCTGCCCGTAGCGCTTTGCTGTCTCCTCGAACATCGCCTGCACGCTCTCCGGATCGCTGACGTCAGCGGCGAAGAAGAACGCCTCGCGGCACTCGGACGCCGTCTTTTCCCCCGCCTCGCGGCCCACGTCCGCGACGCAAACACGCGCGCCCTCGGACGAGAACAGCAGCGCGGCTTCGCGCCCGATCCCGCCAGCCGCACCGGTGATGACGGCGACTTTGCCGTCGAGTCGACCCACTCCTAGCCGCGCTCGAAGAGCCGCTCGCGCTCGTAGTTCGTCACGACTTTGTCGAAAAGCGACTGCTCTGTGCGTGCGTAGTTCAGGTAGTGGTCGATCACGTCGTCGCCGAAGGCGGCACGGGCCATGCTTCCGCTTTCCAGGTTGCCGATCGCCTCGCGCAGCGAGCCCGGGAAGCGCTGCACGTCCGACTCGTACGCGTTGCCCTTGAACTCTGGGGGCAGCTTCAGCTTCTCCTCGATGCCGCGCAAACCGGCGGCGAGGAGCGCCGCGAAGCACAGGTAGGCGTTGACGTCCGCGCCCGGGATCCGCGACTCGGTTCGCAGGTGCTGGCCGTGACCCACGATGCGGAACCCACACGTCCGGTTGTCGTGGCCCCACGCCAGCGTGGTGGGCGCCCAGCTGCCGGCGGCGTATCGCTTGTACGAGTTGATGTTGGGCGCGAGAAAGATCGCCAGCTCCGACGCATACGCGATGTGGCCTGACAGATACTGCTTGAACACGTCGGACTCGCCGTCGAACGTGTTCCGCGTGTCCTTCCACAGGCTCGAGTGGACGTGGCACGAGCTGCCGATCCACCGGTGGTCGGGCTTGGCCATGAACGTCACAGAGCAGCCGGCCTGGTGCGCCATCTCCTTGATCCCGTTCTTGTAGATGACGTGGTTGTCGGCCATCGACACCGCGTCCGAGAAGCGGAAGTTGATCTCCTGCTGACCCGGCCACGCCTCCCCCTTCGAGCTCTCGACCGGGATGCCCGCCCCCTTCATCCCCTTGCGTACGGCGCGCAGGAAGGGCTCGTCGTAGGTCGTGGCGAGGATGTGGTAGTCGAGGATGTAGGGCACCGACGGCGTCAGGTCGATGTAATGCTTGGCGTGCGCTTCGGCGAACGTCTCCTTGAGCAGGAAGAACTCGAGCTCCGAGCCGAACATGGGCTCGAAGCCCAGCGCGCGGGCCCGCTCGACCTGCGCCCGCAGTACCTGACGCGGCGAGGGGCGGACTGGCTTACCGTCGTGCCAGGCCACGTCGCACAGCACCAGCGCGGTGGCGTCGAGCCAGGGGATGCGCCGCAGCGACGCGAAGTCGGGCACCAGGTCGAAGTCGCCGTAGCCGGACTCCCAGTTGGCCATCTGGTAGCCCGGGATGGGGTCCATCTCCATGTCCAGCGCGAGCAGGTAGTTGCACCCCTCGACCGACTCGCCATGGCCCGCGGATTCCATGAAGTACTCGGCGTCGACACGCTTGCCCATCAGGCGGCCCTGCATGTCGGTGAACGCGACGACGACGGTGTCGATGAAGCCTTTCTCGACTTCGGAGGCGAGCTGGTCCTTGCTGAGCGCCGGCTCGCGATCGGGCCGTGCCACCTTGTCCTTGGTCAGCATCTCGACACCACCTCCAGGGTCCACATCAAAACAAGCGCTGGTGAGCGCTCTCGCGCGCCCACCAGCTTAGGTTCGAATCGATGACTGAGCTAGCTTGATCCGCCGGAGGGCGCACCCGCCGGTTTGGGCGCCGCGCCCTCGGCCGGGATGTCGCTGACATGGGTCTGACCGTAGCCCTCTTTCGCCGGGTCGCCGTGCTGGCCATGGGTCAGCGCGAACTCCTCCTCGGGCGAGAGGACCAGGCGGTGGCGGCCGACGATGGCGAAGTAGGCGATGCCGACGAGGAAGTAGATGAGCGTGCCGACCACACCGGGCCGGTACGTTTCGTTGGCGTACAGCGAGATCAGCGAGATGACGGCGATGACGCCGGCGACGCCCGCGCCCCACTCGCCGAGTGGGCTGCGGTACGGCCGCTCGATGTTGGGCAGCCGGCGCCGCAGCATGATGAACGAGGCGCACTGCATCGCGTACGAGATGACGGCGCCGAACACCGCCATGTAGAGGAGAGCGCCCACGACCTGGCCCGCGACCAAGTTCTGGGTCGTGCCCAGGTAGGTGATCAAGCACGCCAGCGCCAGGCCCACCACGCCACCGGCGATGAGCGCGATGTGTGGGGTCTTGAGGGTCGGGTGCGTCTCCGAAAGGAAGTGCGGGAAGTAGCCCGCACGAGACAGCGAGTACGTGTTGCGGCCGTACGCGTAGATGATGGTGAAGAAGCTCGCGATCAGGCCACCGAGACCGATCAACGCGAGGAACGCAGCGCCGGCGTTGTTGCCGTAGACCGCCTTGAAGCCGTCGAACAGTGGCGTGGCGGAGATGCCGATCGCCTTGGCGCCGCCATCGATCGCCGTGTTCAAGACGAAGATCCCGATGCCGGTGACGACCAGCGTGGTCAGGCCCCAGACCGCGGCCCGCGGGATGTCGCGCTTGGGGTCATGTGACTCCTCCGCCGCAAGCGGCAGCTCCTCGATGGCGAGGTAGAACCAGATGGCAAACGGAATCGCCGGAAAGATTCCGGCAAGTCCGAAGGGAAGGAACGATGTCTGGCCCGGCTGCGGCGCGATGTTGGTCAGCAGGCTGAGGTTCAGCTTCCCGGAGAAGAGCACGGACGCGAAGAAGAAGGCCAGGATGCCCAGGGCGACGATGTTGATCGCGACCGTGAAACGCATGGTGGCAACGATGCCGCGGATGTTGATGGCGACGAAAACGATGTACGAGATGATGAACCAGACATAGACGCTGTTCCACCATGGGTCGCCCGTCACGTTGAAGAGCGAAACGACGATGGCCTGCATCAAGAAGCCCATCGCGCCGACCACGACCGCCGGCGTGATGACGTACTCCATGTTCTCGGCCAGGCCGGTGATGAATCCGCCCCATGGTCCGAAGGCGGATCTAGCAAACGAATACGCACCGCCAGTGTGTGGCAGCGCCGGCGACATCTCGGCGATGCTGAAGACGAGGCCGTAGTACATGACGGTGATCGCGATCGAGGCGATCAGGAATCCGCCGAGACCGCCGACCCCGAAGCCGAGGTTCCAGCCGTAGAAGTCGCCGGAGATGACCGCCGCCACTCCCAGCGACCACAGCGACCAGAAGGCCGCATGACGCTTGAGAGCCCGCTTGGCGAAATAGGCCGGGCTCGCCTCCCGATAAGCAACCGTCCCTACCTTGCGCCGCTCCTCAGACAAGTCAATTACCCCCTCTACGGGCGCCGTTTGGTGGCGGCCCCGTGATCAAGTTGTCTGACGCCCCGATGGTGTGTGCGAATGCTATGGGAGGCCCTTTTCGAAGTCAAGGCCGCCGTTTCGGCTACCAGACAACTCTCAGCCTTGACCTGAGAGTTGTCGGACAAGATACTAGGTACGCCAATGCCCGCCGGACCCGCCGAAACACGCTCCAAGCCCCGCTCCATTCGAGTCCGGGACGAGCTCACGCAGCGGATCGACCGCGGCATGCTGCCGGCCGGATCCCGCCTCCCGTCGGAGCCCGCGCTGGCCGTGGAGCTCGGGGTTTCGCGCGCCACCCTGCGCGAGGCCCTTCGCGCCCTGGAGAGCGAGGGGCTTGTGCGCCGGATGTGGGGCGCGGGCACCTACGTGGCCGACAGCCGGCGCGTCGCCAACAGCCTCGACCTCAACTTCGGTGTCACCGACGCGATACGCGCCGCGGGCATGCAGGCAGGCATCGAGCAGGCCGGGCACTCGATGGAGCCGGCGACCGTCAGCGAGGCGGCGCGTCTGGAGCTGCAGCCAGGCTCGGACGTGCTGGTGGTCGAACGCGTGAGAACGGCCGACGGCAAGCCGATTGTGCTCTCGCGCGATATCCTGCCGGGCCGTCTCATCGCCAAGCGGCCCGAGATTGCCGATCAGATGCTCACGCGGTCGATCTACGAGGTGCTCGAGCGCGAACTCGGGCTGGTGATCCACCACGGCGTCGCCAGCTTTCGCCCAGTGCGGGCCGACGTCACCGTGGCTCGGCGTCTCGGTGTCCCGCGGGGAGAGCTGCTGCTGGCGATCTGGCAGGTCGACTATTCGGAAGACGGAGCGCCGGTGCTCTCGTCGTACGAGTATCACCTGGCCGACGCATTCGAGTTCACCGTGCTGCGGCGCGGACCAGGAAGGAGGTTGTCGTGATCAGAGGTGTCGGCAAGTCGATGCGCATGAAGCGCGTCATCGATTCCGCGGGCGTGTCCGTGATCTGCGCGCTCGATCACGGCATGACCTCGCCGCAATTCCTCGAGCCGCTGGCGGATATCACCACCCGCACGAAAGAGGCGGTGGCCGGCGGCGCGAACGTGATCATGATGTCGAAGGGCATGATCCGGATCGCGGAGCCGGCCTTTGCGCCCACAACGTCCCTGGCCCTGCTTCTGTCGGCCTCGGCCAACCCCGAAAAAGGCGAGCCTGAGGTCGTGCAGATCGCGGAGGTCGAAGAGGCATCGAAGCTGGGCGCAGACGCCGTCGTGCTCTTCACGGCCCTATCCGGTCACAGCGAGCCCGGCATGATCCGCACGCTGGCCTCGGTGGGTCGCGGCTGCGAATCGCTCGGCATTCCGCTCATCGCGGAGGCCGAGTTCCCGACCACGTATGCATCGGTCGACGACCTGAAGGACCGGTATGGATTCGAGTACCTGCGGCGCAACGTCCGGCTGTGCGGAGAGCTCGGCGCCGACATCATCAAGACCAACTGGCCCGGTGACGCGGCGTCGTTTCGCAAGCTTGTGGAGGCAGCCAACGGCATCCCGGTGGTACTCGCGGGAGGGTCGCGCCTCGAGGATGACGAGCTGCTTGGCAGGATGGAGTCGGCGATGTCCGTCGGAGCGATTGGCTGCTCGGTCGGTCGCAATATCTTCATGCACCGCTCGCCGGAGGCCATTACACGGGCGCTGTCGCGCGTGATCCGCGAGAGATGGACCGCGAACAAGGCGATGGCCGCGCTGCAGCAGGAGCTCGGCTCGGTGGCCGCGCGATGAAGGCCGCCTTCATGACCGGCGTCGACATGGTGGAGATCCGTCCCGCGCCCGAGCCTTTGCTCGACCCGGAAGGCGCGCTCCTACGGGTCGAGGCATGCGGGATCTGTGGCACGGACGCCCGGACGTTCTTCAACGGCGACCCGCGCGCCCCGGCTCCCTGGATCCTGGGTCACGAGCCGGTGGGCATCCTGGAGGAGGTCGGGCCCCGCGCCACCCTCCCGCCCTGGATGAAGAAGGGTGACCGCGTCTTCCTGGGGTCGATCCTCACGTGCGGGCGCTGCCGCTACTGCATGGACGGTATGCAGAACCTGTGCGACGAACACCTCCTGTACGGCTACGACCCCTACCCCGGCGCCTACGCGGAGTACGCGGCCGTGCCGCCGATCGCGATCAAGAACCTGATCCCGCTCCCGCCCGACCTGCCCTCCGACCTGGCGACCGTGGCCGACCCGTTCGCGTGCGCGCTCAACGGGATCGAAATGCTGGATGTGCGCCTTGGTGACACGGTCGTGATCATCGGCTCAGGTCCGATCGGCTGCTGGCAGGCGGTGATGGCGCGCGACCGCGGCGCGAGCAAGGTCTTCCTGACCGATGTCAACCGGCAGCGCCTCGATGTCGCTCTCCGTGCCGTCGGTTCTTTCGTCGACGACTCGTGGGTCGCCGGCGATGATAACGGGGTGGCGGCGGCCATGGAGCGCACCGAAGGCCGCGGGCCGGAGCGCGTCATCGTCGCGGCGCCCTCGAAGCAAGCGCAACAGGCCGCGCTCGAGATGGCCGCGAAGCGCGCGCGGGTGGTCTATTTCGCGGGGCTGCCCAAGCACGACCCGGTCGCGGCGCTCGACATGAACCAGCTCCACTACAAGGAGCTGGCGATCCTCGGCGCCTACGGCGCCACCCACCGGCAATACCGGATCACGATGGATTACCTCGAGCGCCGCCGCGACGAGCTGGCCTCGGTCGTGACCCATCGCTTTCCCCTGGATCGGATCGACGAGGCGTTCAAAACGATCCGTTCGGGCTCGGGGCTGAAAGTCGTCATCGTTCAGTGACAGGGCCCTTTGTGATCGGCTGCGACGTCGGGAGTCAGGGGACCAACACCGCGCTCTACTCCGCCGACGGCAAGCTTGTCGCGTCGGCTTACCAGGCGTACGACGTGTTGTTTCTGCATCCGGGATGGGCCGAACAGGACCCGCGGGAATGGATCGACGCTCTGCGCAACACGATCCGGCGCGTCCTCGAGCATGTCGAGCCATCCGCCGTCAAGGCCATCTCGTTTGGCTCTCAGTTGGACGGCATGGTCGCGTGCGACGCCCGCGGCAGACCGCTCCGCAACGCGATGATCTGGATGGACCGCCGCGCCGAGGCCCAGGCGGCTGCGCTCGCACAGCGCGTATCTCCCGAGTCCTTCTACACGCACACCGGGACCAATCTGGATTCATCACACGCCGTGTTCAAGGCGCTGTGGATCAGGGACGAGGAGCCCGAGATCTTCGCCCAAACCAAGAAGCTGATGCCTCCCGGCTCCTTCGCGGTGCAGGAGGCCACCGGCGTCGCGATGGTCGACTACTCGAACGCGTCGTCACTTGCGCTACTCGACCCTCGCACACGTCGTTGGTCGGACGACGTGATCGGCGCGGTCGACCTGGATGCGGCGATGCTGCCAGAGCTCGTGCCGGGAACTCACGGTATCGGCCGGGTCACGGAGACGTTTGCTTCGGCGACCGGCCTCGCGCGCGATACATGCGTGGTGGTCGGATGCGGGGACGAGATGGCGGCCACCCTCGGGGCGGGGGTGTTCGCGCCCGGCGAGGTGTGCGACGTGGTGGGCACCGCGGAGCCCGTGTGCGCCGTTTCCTCGGCGCCGCGCGAAGACCGCACGATGCTCGTCGAATGCCACCCGCACGGAGACCCGGACAGCTGGCTGCTGGAGAACCCGGGTTTCGTCTCGGGCGGCAACCTGCGCTGGTGGCGCGATCACTTCTTCGGCACGGACGCCGACTACAACGCGATCTGCGCGCCCGCAGCCGACGTGACCCCGGGCGCGGAGGGCCTCGTCTTCCTGCCGTGCATGCAGGGCGCGATGGCGCCGGAGTGGAATGGCGCGGCTCGCGGCACCTTCTTCGGCTTGAGCCTTGCCCACACGCGGGCACACATGACCCGCGCCGTACTCGAAGGAAGCGCGTTCGCCCTGCGGGACATCCTGGAGGCGATGACCAAAGCCGGCCTCGATGTCCGCCGGCTGACCATCGTCGGCGGCGGCGCCAAGGGCCCGCTATGGCGGCAGATCAAGGCTGATGTCACAGGCCTTCCGGTACGCGTGCCCGACAACATCGAGACCACCGCGACCGGGGCCGCCATCCTGGCCGCCGTCGGATCCGGCGTGCTCCCATCTGTCGCCGAGGCGGTGAGCGCGTTCGTCCACTATCGGCCGGAGGAGCACGTGCCCGACGCCGCAACCCGCGCGGCCTACGACGAGGCGTATGGACGCTATCGGGCGGTCTACTACGCGCTGAAGCCGGTGTTCGGTGCCTGATTCCGTGGTCGCGAGCAACGCGACCCATGTCTTTCCGCTGGAGCTGGACCGCCGCTATCCGGTCGTGGTTTCCGGAGACGGCGCGTGGGTCGAGGATTCGACCGGCAAGCGCTACCTCGACGCGATGAGCGGAGGCTCGATGGCGGCCACGCTCGGCCACGGACGGCGCGACATCATCGGCGCGGCGGCCGAGCAGGCCTCGCGTCTTTCATATGTGCACAACGAACGCCTGACCAACCCGCTGCGCGAGCAGCTGGCAGCGGAGCTCGTGGAAATCGCTCCGCCAGGCATGACCCGCGTGCGCTTCGTGACCGGCGGCGCCGAAGCGAACGAGATGGCGATCCAGATGGCGCGGGCCTACCACGTCGAGCGCGGCGATCCGAAGCGATGGCAGGTCATCTCTCCAGCGCAGGCGTACCACGGCCCGACCATGGCGACCCTCGGCTTGACCGGACGGCCCGGCTTGCAAGCGCCGTTCGGGCCCTACATGCCGGCCCACCGCCACATCCCTCCCAGCACGTGGCGCTTCGATCCGAGCGGGGAGGCAGCGCTCGCCGCCCTCGACCAGGTGCTGGACGAGGTCGGCCCGGAAAACGTGTCCGCGTATTTCTGCGAGCCGATCACGGCCGCCGCGCTGCCGGCCTACACGCCGCCGCTGCGTTTCTGGCAGGGCCTCGCTGAGCGCCGCGACCGCCATGGATTCCTGATCTGCTACGACGAGGTCGTCACAGGCCTCGGCCGCAGCGGCCAATGGTTTGCCGCGGAGAAGCTGCCGCTCGTTCCGGACATCATCGCCACCGCGAAGGGCCTGGGCGCGGGCTACGCGGCGATCGGCGCCGTCATCTGCACGGACCACGTCTACCAGGCGTTCGCGAAGGGCTCGCGAAGGTTCACGCTCGGCCACACGTGGGACGGCGCTCCGATGTCCTGCGCCGTAGGGCTGAAGGTCCTCGAGGTGCTGCGCAGCGAGCAGCTTCTCGAGCGGGTACGGGCCGGCGGGCCGCGGCTGCGCGACGAGCTGTCCGCGGCGCTCGCCGGGATTCCGATGGTGCGTGAGGTGCGTGGCCACGGATTCCTGCTGGGCGTCGAGTATGTGGATCCGCGAGACGGCAAATCGTTCCTGCCCCCGACGCTGGGCGTCGCCAGACGCATCGATCTGACTGCGATGGAGATGGGCGTCATCGTTTACTCGACGATGCCGACGCGCGACGGATTCGCGGGCGACCAGACGCTTTTCGCGCCGCCCTTCACAACGCCTGATGACGACCTGGGCGAGATGGTGGTCCGGTTTGCCAAGACGGTCCGCGCCGTGGCCGGTTCGGTCGAGAGGGAGCTGCGATGACCGCAGCGTGGAAGCCGCGCACGTTGATCCTCCAGCACGAGGAGGCGACTCCGCCCGGCCTCATGACAACCTGGCTCCACGAGCAGTCTGCGCGCGTGGAGACCGTGCGCATCGACGAGGACGACAGGGCCCTCGATCCGCGCGACTACGACCTGATCGTGTCCCTCGGGTCCGAGTTCGCGGCCTTCGACGACTCGATTCCATTTGTGCCCCGCGAGGCCAAGTTGTTCGAGCAGGCGCGCGAGGCTGATGTGCCGATCCTCGGTCTGTGCTTCGGCGGCCAGATGCTGGCGCGAGTGCTAGGCGCGAGGCTCTACCGTTCGGAGGAGGCGGAGATCGGCTGGCTCCCGGTGCGGACGAAAAATCCGGAGCTGATCGGCATAGGGCCGTGGTTCCAGTGGCACTTCGACACGTTCAGCGCGCCGCCGGGCGCTGAGGTCATCGCGGAGACCGACGTCGGGCCGCAGGCGTTCGTCTCGGGGCGCAGCCTCGGCTTGCAGTTCCATCCCGAGGTGACGCCCGCGATCATGGCGGAGTGGGTGCGCGTCTACCCGCACGAGCTCCGCGCCGAAGGCGTCGACCCGGCGGGATTGCTGGAAGAGACCCAGCGGCGAGCCGCTGACTCGCGCAGGTTGACCTGGCGATTGTTCGACCGCTTCCGCGACGAGGTGGCGACCGGGGCCAGGCGCACGTGATCACCGCCGAGCAAACCAGCACCTTTCCACGATTCCTTGGTCTCGCGTACCCGAACGTCGAGCGCGGCGAAGGCGTGTGGGTGTACACGGCGGACGGAAAGAAGATCCTGGACGCGTGCTCCGGCGGGGCGATGGTGGCGAACCTCGGCCACGGTGCGCAGGAGGTGATCCAGGCTGGAGCCCGGCAGGCGGAGAAGATCGCCTACTTCTACATGGACCACTTCACCAACGAGCCGATGGAGCAGCTCGCCGACCGGCTGATCACCACGACCGCGCCCGAGATGGCGCGCGTCCGTTTCGCCTCCAGCGGCTCGGAGGCCAACGAGGCCGCGCTGCGGCTCGCCCGCTCGTACCACGTGGATCGCGGAGAAGGCGAGCGGTGGCGCGTGATCTCGCCGGCGCAGGCCTACCACGGCTCGACGATGGCGACTCTCGCGCTAACCGGACGCACGCGTACGCTTCAGCACCCCTACGAGCCCTACCTGTCGCCGCACCTGCACATATCGATGGATGGGTCTGGCGAAGGTGCCCTACGCGAGCTGGACGCTCGCCTCGAAGAAGCCGGCCCGCAGGCCGTGGCGGCGTTCTTCTGCGAGCCGATCAGCGGAGCCGCCCGGCCGGCGTTCTCACCGTCGGAGAAGTTCTGGCGCGGGCTGGACGAGCGGCGGGCGAAGCACGGATTTTTGATCTGCTTCGACGAGGTCGTCACCGGGATGGGCCGCACCGGAACGTGGTTTGCGTACCAGCAGCTCCCGATCGAGCCGGACATCGTGACGGTCGGCAAAGGGCTGGGTGCGGGCTACGCGCCAATCAGCGCCTTGCTCTGCAAGCAGCATGTCTACGACGCGATCGACCGGGGCTCGCGCTTCTTCGAGCTCGGACACACGTGGGACGGCGCGCCAATCTCATGCGCGACAGGACTGGCTGTGCTGGACGCGCTCGTCGAGTCCCGATTGGTGGAGAGAGTGCGCGAGCGCGGACCGCGACTGCTGGCGGACCTTGAGTCCGCGCTGCGGGGCAACCCGCTTGTCGCCGAGGTACGCGGGCGCGGTTTTCTGCTGGGGATCAGCCTGGTCGGCATGCCGGATGAGCTCCGCTTCGACGAGCGCGTGGAAGACTCTGCGATCGAGCATGGCCTGCTGATCACGACCACCCACTCGACCCCTGACGGCTACGCGGGCGACGAAGTCGTTTTCGCCCCGGCCCTCACAAGCACGGATGACGAGCTCGAGCTGATGGTGGCAAGGTTGGCGGCGACGATGAAGGACCTGAGTTGATCCACACCGAGGCGGAGGCCACGGCGAGCGCGGTCGACTACCGACCGACCGAGCACGTCGAGTTCGTGCTGCTCGTGATCCCAGACGTCAACGGCTCGCTGCGGGGCAAGGCGCTGCGACCCGACGCATTCGACGCCGCCGTGCGGCACGGCACGGTGATGACGGACCTCCTGCTGGCGCTGGATCCCGTCGACATGCCGATCGCCGATTACGAAAGGTTCGGCATCCGCTCGGGAGCCGCCGACCTTGTGGTGCACCCAGACACGTCGACGCTGCATGACCTGCGCTGGCGACCAGGCTGGAGGGTCTGCCTCGGCACCCCGAGCTGGCCGGACGGCGCTCGCTGCGAGCTCGCATCCCGCGAGGTCCTGCGCGGCGTGCTGGCGCAGATGCAGGACGTCGGATATGACGCGGTGGCGGCGATCGAATACGAGATGCGCCTGCGCGACGAAAACGATCGCCTGGTCACGAGTGGGATCAGCTACAGCGCGGGCGAGGTGACCGCGCTCGATCCTTTTGTCAGCGCGCTGCGCCCGGCGCTCGACGACCTGGGCGTCGAGCTCACGGCGGTGCATACCGAGGCGGCGCCAGGGCTGGTCGAGCTCAACCTCGCAGCCCGACCCGCCCTCGAAGCGGCCGACAACGCCGCCTACACGAAGTTCGCGGTCAAAGAGCTCGCCCGGTCGATGGGCATGCGGGCGAGCTTTCTCGCCAAGACGGCACCCGGGGAGGAAGGATCCAGCGGTCACGTGCACCTCTCTTGCTGGCGCGAGGGGACGAACGTGTTTGCCGGCGGCCTGACGCTGGCGTCGGCGATCGCGGGCGTGCTCGAGCACCTGCCCGCGGCCTCGCTCTTGCTCAACCCCACGATCAACTCGTACAAGCGGCTCGTGCCCGGCTACTTCGCGCCCACCAACGTGAGCTGGGGCGTCGAAAACCGATCGTGCGCGGTGCGGGCGATCCATTCGGCTCGTTCGGAGCTCAATCGCCTCGAGTGCCGGCGGCCGGGGGCCGACGCCAACCCATACCTCGCCCTGGCGGCGATCGTGGCGTCCGCCGCTGACGGACTGCGCCGGGGCGCGCCGCCACCGGAACCGGTGGTGGGCGACGCGTACTCGCGCACCGACCTCGCCGCGCTGCCGGCTTCGCTCGAGGAGTCGCTGCATGCATTCCAGGCCGACGGTGCACTGCGTCAGGCGCTCGGCGAGGAGTTCGGCGACTACTACGCGGTCTCGCGCCGGTGGGAGCTGAAGGCGTGGCAGCAGACCGTGACGGAATGGGAACGGGAGCGGTACGAACGCACCGTCTGACCTAGGGCGTTAGGCTGGCGCGCGATGCTGGGGCTCGGCCTGCTTGCAATGCTGGGTCTGATCGCCGCCAACGCCTTCTTCGTGCTTGGCGAGTTCGCAATGGTGACCCTGGACCGAGGGCGGGTTCAAGAGCTGGCCGCGCGAGGAGACTCGCGCGCCCACGCGCTCGTGGAAGCCACGGGACAGCTGACCCGGCACCTGTCAGCTGCCCAGTTCGGAATCACGATCTCCTCGCTTCTGATCGGTTTCGTCGCGGAGCCATTGGTGGCGGGCGTCATCCACCCTGTGATTCGCGGCTTGCCGCTTGCGGAAGAGGGGGTCGCGCTCGGCGCATCCGTGGCTCTGGCCTTGATCATGTCCACCTACCTGCAGCTCGTCTTTGGCGAACAGGTCCCCAAGGGCGTCGCGATTGCAAGGCCGCTGAGGACCGGGTTGTTGGTGATTGGTCCTCTTCGCGCCTTTGCCTGGCTCTTCGGACCGCTGGTTCAGCTGCTCAACAAGCTGGCTGATGCAGTCGTCCGGCGCCTGGGTGTGGAGCCACGCAGCGAGCTGACGGCGGCGCGAAGCATCGAGGAGCTCGAGGTGGTCATCCGCGAGTCGGCGGCGCGTGGGACGCTCTCCAGAGAGACGGCACGTCTGCTCTCAAGGGCAATCAAATTCGGCGGCCGGACTGCGGTCGATGCGATGACGCCCCGGCCGCAGCTGGTCACCGTCTCCAAGTCGACCACCGCCGAGGCGATGCTGTTCGCGGCGGCCAGCAGCGGTCACACGGGGATCCCAGTGCTGGGCTCGAGCTCGGAAGAGGTGATCGGCGTCGCGCGAGTGGAGGATGCATTGGCGTTGGCACCAGACGACCGCAAGCGAAGGGCAGTCTCCTCGATTGTTCGAGAAACGCTCGCGGTGCCCGAATCAAAGGACCTGTTGTCGCTGATCACAGAAATGCGATCGCAGCACATCCAGCTGGTGACGGTCATCGATGAGTACGGCGGCCTCGCCGGCATCGTCACCGATGAGGACCTCCTCGAGGAGATCGTCGGAGAGATCGACGAGGGCGGCCCCGGCACAGCCGTCACCCATGAGCCGGGCCTGCTGCCAGGGTGGGCGCGCGAGGACCAGGTGTTCGAAGAGACGGGGTTTGCCATGCCCCCGGGCCAGGGCTCATATGAGACCCTCGCCGGCTTTCTGCTGAGCAGGCTCGGACATATTCCGCTGGCCGGCGAAACCGTAGGCGCTGAGGGGTGGCTGTTCGACGTAACAGAGGTTGACGAGCATCGCATCGCATGGGTGCGAGTTCGGCCTTCGGCCATTCAGGGCCGTGACTGGGCGCAGCAGCCGTGATCCTGGCGCTCATCTTGCTCGCTGCGCTGTTGCTGTCCGCCAACGCAACCTTTGTCGCGGCCGAGTTTGCGACCATTGCCGCGCGCCGGTCTCGCCTCCAGCAGCTGGCGACCTCGGGCGACGCCTTCGCCACGGTGGCGATCAAGCATTCCAGCCGGCTGCCCAGGACGTTGGCCGCGCTTCAGCTCGGCATCAGCGCCGCCTCGATCGGACTCGGTTTCACGCTGGAGGCGATCGTCGAAACAGCTGTCGCGCCCGTGATCGGCTATGTCCCGGTCGCGCTCACAGTTGCCGTCGACGCGGGGCTGGCCGTATTGGCCATCACCATCGTGTCGAGCCTTCATACGCTTTTTGGGGAGATGGTGCCCAAGAACCTTGCCATCTCCGCACCGGAGCGACTTGCGCGCTGGCTCGCCTTGCCAACGTCAGCTGCCGTCTGGCTCGCAACGCCATTTGTTCCTGTGGTTTGGGGCAGCACCCGCCTTTTGCTGCGAACGCTTCGAATCGAGACGCCGGACAGAATCGAGGTGGCGACGTCGGCCGACGAGATTCGAACGGTGCTCGAAGCGTCGCGCGCCGAAGGCACGATCGGCGCCTACGACGAACGTCTACTCAGTAGGATCCTGGCTTTTTCGCAGATGCGAGTGACCCAGGTCATGGTCGCGTGGGCGGATGTAGTCACAGTTCCGTCTTCATCCACCGTCGCTGATCTGGAGCGTGTGTTTGCAGAGACAAGACGTGGAAGGTTGCCGATTCGCGCTCGAGATGACGGACGGATCATCGGCTACGTGAAGTCGTGCGATCTTGTCAACGTCCCGGCCGCACACCGAGAGACGCCGATTCCGTCGAGGCTGGTCCGCGAGGTGGTGCAGGTCGACGAGTCGGCGAGCGTGGTCGCGGCGCTCGAACGGATGCGCGAGGCCGGTCGCCATTTCGCGGTCGTCATGGGGTCGGATGCCCGGTCGGTGGGGATCGTGACGATGCGGAGCGTGATCGAGTTCTTGATCAACGATTTCGGCGACGACCGCTGAGCGAACGCGCCGTCTAGTGGCGGCGTGCTCTTTCCACGAACCGCTCGAATAGCTTGTGCGCCCAAGGGAGGTCGGCGGCGAGCTCTTCGGGGTGGCATTGGACCGCGACGATGAGTCCGTCCGCCGTCTCGATCGCCTCCACCGTGCCGTCGTCCCCGCTCGCAGTCTGGACGAGGCCTGGCGCGAGCTTGTCGATCGCCTGGTGGTGGAGGCTGTTGACACGGATCTTCTTGTCGCCCGCCGCGCGCCCCAGCTCGGAGCGGGGATCGACTTCGATGGCGTGGGCGAGGTGGTTTCTGCCGAACTGTCTGACCTCGTGCCCATCGAGGTGCTGCTGAAGCGATCCGCCCATCGCAACGTTGATCACCTGCTGGCCGCGGCAGATCCCCATCACGGGCAGGTTCTGGTCGCGGGCTTGCGCGAAAAGGCGGAGCTCGGTGTCGTCGAGCTCGCGGTCGATCGGCCCGACCTTGGGGTCAGGCTTCTCTCCGTAGAGGGCGGGGTCCACGTCCCAACCACCCGGCAGCAGAAGGCCATCGACGTTGGGGAGCGACGTGGTCCCAGGCGGCAGGTCGACAGGCTCCGCGCCCACCGCCTCGACCGCCCGCTTGTACGGCACGTAGTACTCGGCGCCGCGACGCGGACTGGTGGTGATTCCGATACGGGGCCGCTCTTCACGGGACATGGCTTTACTGACAAGATTACGGGCGAACACAGTGGATTTGTCAAGAACGTACCGAAATAGCCTCGTTTGGGATGAAATGTAATGTCTGTTACTGACCACCGAGTTGGGGAGCTGGTCCGCCAGCGCCTGGACTCCCTGAGCCCCGCCGAGCGGCGCCTGGCTCGAGCGCTGCTTGCGTCGTATCCGATCGCGGGTCTGGAGAGCGTCGCCCGGTTTGCCGAGCGGGCCGGCGTGAGCCCGCCGACGGTGACACGTTTCATCGCGAAGCTCGGTTTCCGCGGCTATCCCGAGTTCCAGGAAAACCTCCGTGACGAGGTCCAGGCGCGGCTCAGCTCGCCACTCGAGCGCTATCGCGAAGAGCCGAAGCGGGAGTCGGCCGTGAAGACAGCACTCGACGTGGCGACCCACAACCTGAAGGCGACCATCGAGCTGCTCTCCGACCGCGACGTCGTCGAAACGGTCGAGCTCCTGGCCGACGTCCGCCGCCGCGTTTTGGTCCTCGGCGGCCGCGTCAGCGCTCCTCTCGCTCGCTACCTCGCGGCGCAGCTTCACCTGCTGCGCCCCGGGATCGGGCTCGTGGACGCAGAGCGCAGCGCGCCCGCGCAGCAGCTGATCGATATGCGGAGGACGGACCTCCTGGTCGTCTTCGATTACCGGCGGTATCAGCCGGACACCATCGACTGCGCTCGCGTCGCCGCGGCGCGAGGTTGCGACGTGGTCCTGTTCACTGACCAGTGGCTGTCGCCAGCGTCGGCGTTCGCGCGTCAGGTGCTGGTCACGAGCGTCGAGACGGTCGGACCGTTCGACTCGCTGGTCGGGGCGATCGCCGTCGTGGAGGCGATCGTCGCGGCGGTGCTGGGCAAGCTCGGTGCGCGCGCCGAGGCGAGGATGCAGAACCTCGAGCGTTTGCGCGCCGGAGATGTTCTAGGCGGGGCCGAGACGGGGGGTTAGCGAACCAGACTTGGTTCGGGAGCCATCTGAGAGTCGGGGAGGTTAAGCCTCTACCCGGTGCAAATAGCGCTCTGGTTGCTTTTCGAACTCCGCGACGCAGCCCGCCGAGCAAAACCAGTACGTCGTGTCTCCTGCAACGACCCTGTAGGTGCTCGTGAGCGGATCGACCGTCATGCCGCAAACGGGATCGGTGACGAACGTGACGGGCGAGATCTCGACACCGGCAGGCTTCGTGCCGCGCTTGCGGCGCGCCGCGACCACCTCGGCGAGGACGAGCAGCGCGATCTCCTCCTGCGTTCCACCCCGCACCTTGCCCGCGGGGGTGCGCACCCTCGCGAGAGTGTGCTCGTCCAGGCCGCGCCGCAGCAATTCCTCCCTGACCGCCGCTGCGCGCCGGGTGCTGGCGATGAGACTCACATCGACGTTCGGGTAGGCGAGCGCCGCCTCGAGGGCGTCTTCGTCGAAGTGGCCCATCGTCGCCACCACCGCGTGTGCGTCGCCCGTCGAGATCTCGAGTGTCGCCAGGTCGGCCTGGCTCACGGCGCGCGACCGAAATCCGGTGAGCTCGGCGAGTTTGACGAGCGTGCTCGCAGCCGGGCTGTCTCCGAAAACCACGAGCAGGGGCTTGGGCAATCGCGGCTCAATGAAGATATCGAGCGAGCCGCCACTGGGGCACGTGGTGGCAATCATCAGCTCTCCACGCTTGCGCGTCTGTTTCACCTCGTCGCCTCCCACGATGTGGATCAGCTGCGGAGAGCCATCGGTCAGCGTCCGCAGGGCCTCGCGGCGCACGACGGGCTCCGAGCAGCTGCCGCCGATCCACCCTCGCAGGCGGCCGTCGGCGGTGATCACGGCCTTGTCGCCGGGATGCGCGGAGGTCGGCGCCTCGCAGCGCACGACCGTAGCAAGCGCGCACGCGGTGCCCGCGGCCTCGTACTCCTTCAGCAGATCGAATACGTCGTCGGCTATTCGGTGACTCCTCCCGCTCTCAATGCGGCCCAGACCTTGTCCGACGTGACAGGCATGTCGATGTTGGTCACCCCATACGGCGAGAGCGCGTCGATGACAGCGTTCACGTACGCCGCCGGCGAACCGACCGTCGGCGACTCGCCGACACCTTTGGCGCCCAGCGGGTGATGCGGCGACGGCGTGTTGGTCTCACCGAGCTCGAAACGGGGCGTCTCCCACGCCGTCGGCAGCAGGTAGTCCATGAAGTTGGAGCCGATGCAGTTGCCCTCCGCGTCGAAGGTGATCAGCTCCATGAACGCGATGCCGTAGCCTTCGGCCAGTCCTCCGTGGATCTGGCCCTCGACGATCATCGGGTTGATCCGCACGCCGCAGTCGTCGACCGCGACCACGCGACGGACCTTGACCTGGCCGGTGCCTTTGTCGATGTCGACCACGACCGCGTACGTGCCGAACGGAAACGTCATGTTCGGCGGGTCGTAGTAGTGAACGCCTTCGAGCCCCGCCTCCATGCCCTCGGGAATGTTCGAGTAGGCGGCAAACGCGACCTCCTGGATCGTCTTCGCCCGGTCTGTGGAACCCTTGACGTAGAACCTGCCGTTCTCCCACTCGAGGTCCTCCTCGGCAGCCTCGAGCAGGTGAGAAGCGATCTTCCGCGCCTTGTCGCGCAGCTTGCGGGCGACCATCGCCGTGGCCGCGCCCGCTACCGCCGTGCTGCGCGACGCGTACGTACCCAGGCCGTAGGGCGCAGTGTCGGTGTCGCCTTCCTCCACCGCGACGTCGGCCGCGGGGATGCCCAGCTCCTCGGTCACGATCTGGGCGAAGGTCGTCTCGTGGCCTTGGCCCTGCGACTTGGTCCCCATCCGAAGCATCGCCTTGCCGGTCGGGTGGACGCGCAGCTCCGCGCTGTCGAACATGCGGAGGCCGAGGATGTCGTACTCCGCGCCGTGGCCGGCGCCCACCACCTCGGTGAAGCTCGCAATGCCGATGCCAGTGACCTCGCCCCTCTTGCGACGCGCCTCGACGTCCTTGCGCATCTCGTCGTAGCCGAGCTGCTCGAGCGCGACACTCATCGCCCTGGGGTAGTCGCCGCTGTCGTACTCCCAGCCGGTGGCGGAGTGGTACGGAAACTGTTCAGGCCGGATGAAGTTCTTCATCCTGAACTCGGCCTGGTCCATGCCAAGCTCGATCGCGGCGTTGGTGACGAGGCGCTCGATCAAGTAGCTCGCCTCGGTCACCCGGAACGAGCACCGGTAGGCGACGCCTCCGGGAGCCTTGTTCGTGTAGTAGCCGTCCGCGGTCACATGCGCGGTCGGGATGTCGTAGGAGCCGGTGACGATGTGGAACAGGCCGGCCTTGAACTTGGTCGGCTGCGCGTCTCCGGTCCTCGACCCACTTCACGGGGCGGCCGATGAGCAGGCTCGCCGCCGTCGCGACCACGTAGCCCGGGTAGACGGGCACCTTGTTGCCGAAACCGCCACCGATGTCGGGTGAGATGACCCGGATGTTCTGCTCGGGCAGCCCGGTCACCAGGGCGAAGACGGTGCGAATGGCGTGCGGCGCCTGGCTCGTCATGTAGATGGTGGCTTTGCCCGTCGCGCCGTTGACGTCGGCGATGCAGCCGCACGTCTCGAGAGGAGCGGGATGGCAGCGCGGATAGAACGTGTGCAGCCTGACGACCCTGTCGGCCTTCGCGAAAGCGGCCTGCGTGGTGGCCTGGTCGCCGGCCTCCCAGTGGTAGATGTGGTTGTCCTTCTGGTTCTCCTTGTCGTCGCGAATCACGACCGCGTCGGCCTCCTGGGCCTGCTGCGGGCTGATCACCGCGGGCAGGACGTCGTAGTCGACGATGATCGCGTCGCGCGCGTCCTCCGCCTGGGCCTTGGTCTCGGCCACGACCGCGGCCAACTCCTGGCCCTGGAAACGGACCTTGTCTGTCGCCAGAACGGCCTGCGTGTCGTAGCTCAGGGTGGGCATCCAGGCGAGCTTGTGCTGCGCCATCAGCTCGCCAGTTACCACCGCGATCACGCCGGGCATCGCGCTCGCCGCCGCGGTGTCCACGGAGTTTATGCGCGCGTGCGCATGCGGGCTGCGCAGGATGACCATGTGGAGCATCGCCGGCAATTCGATGTCGTCGAGGTAGTTGCCCTTGCCTCTCAGGAAGCGCCCGTCTTCCTTGCGCTTGATCGACTCGCCGATGCGGCCGTTCATGTGGACTTCGGTCGCCATCTATTCGCCCCCTCCGGCGCCGACCGTGGCCGGCACGCCCGGTTTCGCCGCCGCGGCCTCCGCGCGCACCTTCGCCGCGTGCTGGATCGCCTTGACGATGTTCATGTAGCCCGTGCAGCGGCAGATGTTGCCGCTGATGGCCCAGCGGATCTCGTCTTCAGTCGGGTTCGGGTTGCGCTCGAGCAGTGCGGTGCCCGTGAGCATCATTCCCGGGGTGCAGAAGCCGCACTGCAGACCGTGCTCCTCGTGAAATCCGGCCTGGACCGCGGACAGGGTTGCGCCCTGCGCGAGCCCCTCGACCGTGGTGATGCTCCGTCCCTCGAGCTGCACCGCAAGCGCGGTGCACGACTTCACCGGCTCACCGTCGACCAGCACCGTGCAGACGCCGCAGCTCGACGTATCGCATCCGTTGTGGGTGCCGGTCAGGCGCAGGTTTGACCGCAGGAAGTCGACCAGGAGGACGCGCGGCTCGATGTCGCCGGTGCGCTCGACGCCATTGACCTTGATCGTGACCTTCATCACCTTGCCTCCCTGGCTCGACCGACCGCGGTTTTCAGGCCACGCTGGACGAACACCCGAACCACGTCCTTCTTATATGCGGCGCTTCCGCGCGCATCGTCCTTGGGCTCAGCGGTCTCCGCCGCCAGGCGCGCCGCCTCGGCAATGACCGCGTCAGTGGGCTCCTTGCCATGCAGGTACAGCTCCGCGTCCGCGGCTTTGATATTGCGGTCGCCGACAGCGGTCAGGCCGATACCGGCCTTCGCGATCTTGCCGCCGTCGAGCTCGACCTGCACAGCGACCGCCACGGTGGCGAAGTCGCCGACCCTCCGCTCGAGCTTCAGGTAAGCGCCTCCGGCATGGCCCTTCGCGACCGGGATCCGGACCTCGGTCACGATTTCGTCCGGGTTGAGAGCCGTCGTGAACGGACCCTGAAAGAAGTCCTGGGCGTGGATGACGCGCTGCCCGGACTGCGAAGTGGCCACGATGTCGGCACCGAAAGCCAGGACGACCGACCCCCAGTCGCCGGCGGGGTCGGCGTGGCAGATCGACCCGACCAGCGTGCCCCGGTTGCGGACCAGCGGATCGGCGATCCAGTGCGCCGCCTCGGCGAGCATCGGCGCGGCGATGGCCAGCTCCTTGCTGTTCTCGATGTCCACGTGGCGCGCGAGGGCGCCGATGGCGAAATGGCCGTCCGCGTCTTCGCGCTTGATCGTGTTCAGGTCGGGGATGCGGGCGATGTCCACGACCAGCTCGGGTCGAGAGAAGCGCAGCTTGAGCAGCGGGATCAGGCTCTGTCCACCGGCCATGACCTTCGCTTCGTCGCCGTGCTGCTTCAGGATCGCAAGCGCCTCAGTCAGGCTCGCGGGAGCGCGATAGTCAAAAGCGGCGGGTAGCATGCATTCCCTCCCAGCAAAAACAGCGGCCTAGATCGCGCTCGTAATAACACCGTCAGCCTGCCGTGTCAAACAAGCGTCCGAGTACGATTCGAACGTGGTGACCGAGGCCGTCAAGGCGCTCAGCGCGGAGGAGATCGCCGAGCTCTGCGTCCGGCACACGCTGTACGACTGGGGGGCGCAGACCGACCTCAAGCCGCTCCCAGTGGTGAGCGCGAAGGGAATCTACTTTCACACCGCCGACGGTCGCCGGTTCATGGACTTCAACAGCCAGCTGATGTGCGTCAACGCCGGTCACGGCGACCGCCGCATCATCGAGGCGATCCAGCGCCAGGCCGAGCAGCTGCCGTACATCAGCCCGTTCATGGCCCATGAGGCGCGGGCGCGGCTGGGTGCCAAGCTCGCCTCGCTGCTGCCTGGCGACATCGACAAGGTCTTCTTCACGCTGGCGGGCGCCGACGCCAACGAGAACGCGATCAAGATGGCGCGCGCGGTCACCGGGCGGCCGAAGATCCTCGCTCGCTACCGCTCCTATCACGGCTCGACGGGTTCGGCCATGCAGGCTACCGGGGACCCGCGGCGATGGCCGAATGAGGGACCCGTCGGCGGCGTCGTCCACGTGCTGGACCCATATCACGGCATCCAGCGCGGATGGGACACGGTCGAGGAGTCGCTGGCCGACCTCGAGGAAACGATCCAGCTCGAGGGGCCGTCGACGATCGCCGCTTTCTTGCTGGAACCGATTTCCGGCACGAACGGGATCCTCGTCCCACCCGACGGATATCTCCAGGGAGTACGCGCCCTGTGCGACCGCTACGGAATCCTGATGATCTGCGACGAGGTGATGACCGGGTTCGGCCGCACCGGACGGTGGTTCGCCGTCGAGCACTGGGGCGTCGTGCCGGACCTGATCACCCTCGCCAAGGGCCTCACATCCAGCTACGTGCCGCTGGGCGCGGTGGGCATGCGGCCGCACGTCGCGGCCTACTTCGATGACCATGCCTTCTACGGTGGCCTCACGTACAACAGCCATCCGCTGGCTTGCGCGGCGGCGCTCGGTGCGATCCAGGCCTACGAAGAAGACGATATGGTCGGCAACTCGCGTCGGATGGGCGAGGTGCTCGCGCGACATCACAGGAAGCTACGCGAGCGCCATCCATGCGTGGGCGCGACGCGATCGATCGGGCTGTTCGGATGTCTCGAGCTGGTGCGCGACCGCCAGACACTGGAGCCCCTCGCGCCGTTCAATGGAACGTCGCCAGAGATGAAGGCGGTGACGTCCGCTCTTCTCGAGGGCGGCATGCACACATTTGTGCGCTGGAACACGATAATGACCAATCCGCCGCTCTGCATCACCGAGGAGCAGCTCGACGAGGGCTTCGAGATCCTCGACTCCGCCCTTGAGATCGGCGACCGAGCAGTCCGCGATTAGCACGGACGAGATTCGCGACCAGCAGCTGAAGAAGCTACGCGCGGGCCTGACCGCCGTTCTCACGGGAAATCAGTTCTGGCGGGATCGCCTTGACAGCGTGGATGGTTGGGACGATTTCAAGCGCCTGCCGTTGACCTCGAAATCAGAGCTTCTCGCCGACCAAGCGTCCCACCCACCGTTTGGCACGAATCTCACCTACTCCGTGGATCGCTACGTGCGTTTGCACCAGACGTCAGGCTCGAGCGGGGAGCTTCCACTGCGCTGGCTCGACACGGCGGAGTCCTGGGAGTGGTGGCTGCGCATCTGGGCAGAGCACGTCTATCGCGCCGCGTCAGTCACGCCCGCCGACCGCGTGTTCCTCGCGTTCTCGTTTGGCCCTTTCATCGGTTTCTGGTCGGCGTTCGGTGGAGCGGAAAGGCTTGGCGCCCTATGCATTTCAGGCGGCGCGATGACGAGCGAGCAGCGGGTGCGGAGCATCCTGGACCTCGGAGCCACCGTGCTGCTGTCAACGCCGACGTACGCGCTGCGCCTGGCGGACGTGGCTCGCGGGATGGGCGTCGACCTGGCCGAGTCATCGGTGCGGGTCACGATTCACGCAGGCGAGGCGGGCGCCTCGATTCCGGCGACCAGGGACGCGATCGAGGCGGCGTGGTCTGCCTCTTCTTTCGACCACACAGGGATGACGGAGCTGGGACCGACGGGGTTCAGCTGCTCCGCGCGCGATGGAGTCCATTTGATCGAGTCCGAGTTCATCTTCGAGGTGACCGACGACGGCGAGCTGGTGGCCACGAACCTGGGTCGTTGGGGCATGCCTCTAATCCGCTATCGGACCGGCGATCGCGTGATCGTTTCGCGCGAGCCGTGTCCGTGCGGCAGCCCCTTCATGAAGATCGTCGGCGGAATCCAGGGTCGGGTCGACGATATGTTTACGGTGCGCGGTGTGAACCTCTATCCGTCGCAGGTCGAGGACATCGTCCGGCGCCACCCCGGGGTGGCCGAGTTCGTCATCGAGCACCGCCGCGAGCGGCGCATGGACGAGGTGGCGTTGCTCGTGGAGACGTCGGCCGCCTCCTTCTCGGCCGAACGTCTCGAGGCCGACCTTCGCCAGGCGCTCGGCGTGCGCCTGGATTGCCGGGTGGTTCCGGCCGGCACACTGCCGCGCTCGGAGCTCAAGTCGCGCCGCATCGTCCACCTCGGAGAATGAGGACGGTCGAGCTGCCGGCGGAGCCGGCCCCGATCTCCCTCGACCTCGACCGGACGGCGCTGATCGTGGTCGACATGCAGAACGCCTTCGCGAGCCCGGGCGGGATGCTGGACCTGGCGGGGATCGACGTGCGGCCTGCCCGCGACGCGATCGCCAACGCGTCATTTGTGTGCGAGGCGGCACGGGTCGCGCACGTACCGGTTTTCTACCTGACGATCGGATATCCCCCGGACCTGTCAACCGCCGGCGGGGTGGATTCGCCGAATCCGCAGAAGGAGCTGGCGCTGTGCCTGATGCGGGAGCGCCCGGAGCTGCGGGGCAAGCTGCTGACTTTCGGGACGTGGGACTTTGCGATCGTCGACGAGCTGGCGCCGGAGCCGGGCGACGTGGTGATCGTGAAGTCGAGGTACAGCGGGTTCCACGGGACCGACCTCGATTCGGTGCTCCGCGGTCGGGGCGTGCGGAACCTTCTGATGGTGGGGATCGCGTCGAACGTGTGCGTCGAGTCGACGCTGCGCGACGCGTACTTTCTCGAGTACTGGTCGGTCATGGTCGCTGACGCGACGATGGCGGCGGGACCGGCGGAGATCCAGGCGGCGACCCTCTACAACGTCAAGACGTTCTTTGGGTGGATTGCCAGCTCCGAAGATGTAGCGACCGCGTTGAAGGGTGCGGCCTAGCGGCGTTCATTAGCCCGCACGACCTCGGTCAGCAAGCGCAACAGCTCGTCGCGTTGCCGGGCGTCCAGCGGACCAACCAAACGCGCGGTCATGGCGTGCGTGCGGGGGATCAGCTGCTGCACCGCATGCAGCCCTTTGCTCGTGAGCGTGATCGTCTTGCGCCGGCCGTCGCGGGTGTCGCGCTCCGTGCGGATCAGGCCGCGCGCGCTGAGCCGAGCGACGACCTCGGCCATCGTCGAGCGATCCAGCGAGATGCGCAGGCCGAGGGTGCGCTGGTCGAGGTTCGGCTCGCCGTACAGCGCGTTGAGGGCCGCGAACTGCGGGGAGGTGATGGTGTGCGAGACCTCTTCGTCCCACAGGAGATTCATCGCCTGCACGGCGCGGCGCAGGAGGTGACCGGGATGGGTCATCAGGTCTTCGGGCTGCTGCCCGTCAGGCGGCGGTTTCGTCACGCCTCGCCTCCACCACCCGGTAACCGACAGGCAGAAGGCGCAGTCCCAGGCGCTCCTCGACCGTGCCCCATAGGCCGCGCGGCAGAGCCAGGGCGAAGAGCGCCGCGGTGGCGCCAAGCCCGACCAGGTACCAGGGACCGCCCTGGGTGAAAGTGGTCTGGATCGCGAACAAGAGGATCGCGCCCAGGATCGGTCCTTCGAACGTACCCAGACCTCCGACCAGGACCATGAAGATCATGTACGCGGACCACTGCACGCTGAAGACCGAGCTGGGCTCGATGAAAAGCGTGTTGGCGACCACCAGGACGCCCGCCGCGCCGCAGCCGAACCCCGCGAGCACGAACAGCAGCCGCTTGCGAGCCGCGACGCGCACGCCGAGCGATCGCGCCGCGTCTTCATCGTCGCGGATCGCCTGAAGCGAGGCGCCGAGGGGGGAGCGGAGCAGGAAGAAGAGCGCGGCAAGAAAGATCACCGTGAAGGCGAGCGCGAGCCAGAAGGTGTACGCCTGGCGAAAGTTCGGTTCGTACTGGTTGAGCTGGATCAGAGAGATGCCGGTGCCGGCACCGAGGTTCTGGTCGAGGCGCACGAGGATGGAGATGACCTCGGCGATCACCCACATGCCGATCGCGAACTGGGCGGCGCGAAGGCGCAATGCGAAAAGTGAGATGGGGACCGAGATCGCACCCGCGAGCAGGGTGGCGAGCAGCATCGCGACGTAAGGCGAGACGCCCTGAGCCGCAAAGAAGACCGTGCCATACGCGCCGATCCCGATGAACGCCTGCTGGCCAACCGACAGCAGACCGCCGTAGCCGGCGAGGGCGTTCCACATGACCGCGAGCAAAACGAGGATCAAAAGCGTCGTTAGCTTCTGCACCACGTCGGACTCGAAAACCAACGGCACCCCCGCGAGCACGAGCGCGGCCACGAGGGTCCCTGCCGTGAACAGCTTGGAGGTGCGGGTCCAGCGCTGGACTCTCACGCCGTCCTCAGCACCAGGCGCCCACCGCCGAAGCGGACGATCAATACCGCCAGAAAGAGCAGATGGCCGGCCATCACCGCAAACTGCGGATGGATCTGCGCGCCGACGGTCTGGGCCACGCCCAGCGCGATGCCGCCGAGCAGCGTCCCCCACAGCGATCCCATGCCGCCGATCACCACCGTTTCGAAGGCGAAGATCAGCTGCGTAGGCCCGCTGACTGGGTCGAACACCGAACGGATGCCTAGGAACAAGCCGCCGAGCGCGGCAATCCCCACTGCAATCGCGGTGGCGCGCGCATAGACGCTCCGGCTGTCTATCCCCGCGAGCTCGGCGGCGTCGGCATCCTCAGCCGTGGCGCGCATGATCCAGCCGGCGCGAGTCTTGGACAGGAACAGCTGCAGAGCAGCGAACAGCAGGACCGCAACGACCAGCACGAGCAGGCCTAGGGCGGAAACGGACAGGCCACTCGTTACCTGCCAGCTCGCGGTCGTGACCGATCCCGCGCTGCCTCCGAGTGAGCGCACGTCCGGCGAGAAGACGAGCTGCAACAGGTTCTGGATCACGATCGACAGCCCAAACGTGGCGAGCAGCGGCGTCAGGATCCCCGACTTCAGGCTCCGCTCGAGCACAGTCAGCTGGAGGACGTAGCCGAGCAGCACCATCACCGGCAGCGCGACGGCGAAGGCGACAAACGCCGGGACGCCTGTGCGTTCGACGATGACATAGACGATGTACGCGCCGAGGACGGCGACATCGCCATGCGCGAGGTTGATGATCCGCATGACGCCGAACATGATCGAGAGGCCGCACGCCAGCACCGCGTAGAACGCGCCGAGGAAAACACCCTGCAGAACGGCGTTGGCGACGGTCACGCGGGTCGCCGCAATCCGAAGTAGGCGCTGACAACGCGATCGCGGTCGAGCGAGGCCGCTTCGCCCTGGAGCACCACGCGTCCCTCGAGCATGCAGACCACGCGTCCTGCCACCTGCAGCGCGCGCGTCAGGTCTTGCTCGACCAGCAGCACGGTCGCGCCCTCGCCGATCACGTCGCCCAACGAGCGATACACCGCATCAACTACGACGGGAGCAAGGCCTAGGGAGACCTCGTCGAGAAGGAGCAGGCGCGGGTTGCTCATCAACGCGCGGCCGATGGCGACGGCCTGCTGCTCACCACCGGACAGCGTGGCCGCAGGCATGTGCCGCCGAGGCTTGAGCAGCGGAAACACGTCCAGCACGGTGTCCACGTTCCAGCGGCCGCGGCGACGTGCGGACGCCACCCGAAGGTTCTCCTCGACTGTCAGGCTTGGAAACAGCCGCCGACCCTCCGACACCAGCGCGATGCCGAGCTCGACTCGACGGTGCGCGGGCACGTGCGTGATATCGGCACCGGCAAACCAAACTCGTCCCGTTGCCGGCCTGTGCGCCCCGGCGATCGCTCGGAGCAGCGTCGTCTTGCCCGCGCCGTTGGCGCCGATCAGCGCAAGCGTCTCCCCCTGCGCGATGTCGAACGAGACGCCCCGCACGGCCTGCAGCAGCCCGTAGCGGCAGTCGAGCGCCTCGACCTGGAGCAGGGTCACCGCTTGCCGCCACCCAGGTATGCGTCGATGACCGCAGCCTGCGAGACGACCGCCTGAGGTTCCCCTTCGGCGATGATGCGGCCGGCGTCCATGCACACGAGTCGGTTCACGACCTGCAGCAGCACGTGGACGATGTGCTCGATCCACAGCACCGCGATACCTCGGTCGCGCAGACCGGCGACTGTTTCCACCAGCTCGGCCGACTCGGCATCTGTCAACCCACCACCGATCTCGTCGAGCAGCAGGACGGCGGGCTCGACGGCGAGGGCGCGGGCGAGCTCGAGGCGTTTGCGCTGAAGCAGGCCGAGGCCTTCGGCGCGACGGTTCGCGACATGCCCGAGGGCGCATTGGTCGAGCACCTGGAGACAGAGGTTGTACGCATCGGTGCCGCGGCGTTTCCCACCGGCCGTCGCCCCGACGAGCACGTTCTCGAACACGGTCATACCGACAAATGGGCGCGGCACCTGGTGGGTGCGGGCGATGCCCAGCTTGCACCGCTCGGCGGCGCCCTTCGAGGTGACGTCGCGGCCGTCATAGACCACGCTGCCCGCGTCAGCCAGCAGGGCACCGGAAAGTACGCTCAGCAGCGTCGTCTTGCCCGCGCCATTGGGCCCGACGATGCCGACGACCTCGCCTTTGTGCAAAGCAAGGTGGACACCATCGAGCACCGTCAGGGCGCCAAACCGCTTCCGGACGCCGACCGCGGCGAGGACCGCCGCCTCCATTGCTAACCCGCGGAGTAAGGCTTGAGCTGCGACGCGACAGGCACGTTGGCGTCGGCTGCGTTTTCGCAGATCACGAAGTCGATCGGCCACTTCGACGCGCCGGACTTCCACTGGCCTCCGATGATCGGCGTCGACACGACGTTCGGCACGGCTGCACCCGCAAGCGAGGCGGGCTTCGACCAGTCGAGGTTGCCGACCGGTGTCTCCACCTTGAGCGTCTTCATCGCGTCGCGGACCATCGTCTTGTCCTTCGGCGCGCCGCTCGCGGAGAGCACCGCCGCTGCGACGTCGAACAGCGAGAGGCTCGCGCCCAGCTGCTGGTTCCACTGCTTGCCGCTCGCCGACTCGTAGCCGTCGCCGATCTGCTTGCTCGTCATTCCGGTGAGCGATGACTTGTAGGGCCAGGTCGGGGCCCAGTACACGCCCGACGCGAGTCCGTTGCCAATCGACCCCAGCGCGGTGACCTGCGACGGAAACAGCCCCGTTTTTGCGATCTGTCCGATCTTCACGTGTTTCGTGTACCCCTGCTGCGCGGCCTGCCGCCAGAAGGTGGCGAAGTCGGGCGGGATGGGGAACGTGTTGAAGATCTGGCAATCCTGCTGGATGAACTTCTGGATCTGCGCCGTGTAGTCGTTGGTGCCGTCCTCATACGGCCCGGGGTCGACGATGGTGTAGCCCGCGCCCTTCAGGAGCGGCCCGAGGGCTCCCCGGATCGCGTTGCCGTCGGCGTCGTTGGGCCACATCACGCCGACCTTCTTGTTGGTCGTGACCTGCGGCCACAGATGGGTGTAGGCGAGGAAGAACTGCTCCACGCCAAAGCAGTAGTGGAACGTCCACTTGAAAGGTGAAGGCTGGCCGGGCTTGGCCCCGCGGCCGAGATACCAGGCCTCCCATGGGACCACGGTCGAGATGCAAGGCACGTTGGCCGCCTCGCACGCGTCAGACACAGGGTTCACGGTTTCCGGTGTAGAGGTCGCGAGCATGAGGTCGACCTTCTGGGTCTGGATGAGATCGTTGGCCATCTGGGCGCCGACCGACGGGGTCGACTGGCCATCGCGATTGACAATCTCCACCGAGTAGTTGGTGCCCCCGATGGAAAGGCCTTTCTGGAACGCGTCACGAGCCAGCTTGAGGGCGTAACCGTCGGGCTCGCCGAAACCCGACGCCGGTCCAGTGACCGGGCTGATGAAACCGATCTTGATGGTGCCCGAGGGCGTCGAGCTGGTCGAGGTGAGGCAGGACTCGAGGACACCCGGCACTGCCAAACCGCCCAGGACGAGTCCGGTGGACTTGAGCATTTCGCGGCGCGTGAGGCCCCTGGCTGAGTGCTTCTTCTCGGACACCTGACTCCTCCTGTCTGATCAGGCCCACTGCAAGCAGAAATGTCGGCCTCGCGCAAATTGCTCCGTGTACCGACGATCGGAGTTTGCACCAGTTCATAATCGCCGTCAAGGGTCGTGCATGGCATCGTGAATGACGAGCACTTCGAGCCTCCATACCTCTTTCCCGACTACCGCGCGACGGTCCTCAGAGCGCCGCAACATTCGCACGTGAAGCTGCCGGACGAATGGTTTCATCGCGCCGCCGGACCTGCGTTCGGGAGGATTCCGGTCCGTCCGGAAGACGCGGACCTGACGCGTCAGCACGAGGGCGAGCCTCTGGGCGAGCGGATCGTCCTCACTGGCCGCGTGACAGATTCGGACGGCCGCGCCGTGGCGAACACGCTCGTCGAGGTGTGGCAGGCCAACGCGGCGGGCCGCTATGTCGACCCGGTGGACGATCATCCCGCGCCGCTGGATCCCAACTTCACGGGCGCGGGGCGGTGCCTGACCGACTCCGAGGGTCGCTACCGCTTCACCACGATCAAGCCCGGCGCGTATCCATGGCGCAACCACACCAACGCGTGGCGCCCGGCCCATGTCCATTTCTCGGTGTTCGGCCCTTTCCTTGCGAGTCGTCTGGTGACACAGATGTATTTCCCCGGCGACCCGCTGATTCCTCACGACCCCATCCTCAACTCGATTCCCGATCCGCGCGGTCGCGAGCTCCTGATCTCGCGATTCGATATCGAGACGACAGTTCCGGAGTGGGCGCTCGGTTATCGCTGGGACATCGTGCTGCGTGGCGGCAGCGCAACCCCGAGGGAACCTTGACTCCCACCCCATCGCAAACCGTCGGGCCCTTCTTCGGATTCGCGCTTCCGTTTGAGGGCGACGCCGTGGCCGAGCCGGACGCGGTCCGGGTGGAAGGACATTTGTTGGACGGCGCCGGCGAGCCGGTAGGCGACGCCCTGGTCGAAGCTTCGCAAGGCGGCCAGTTCGCGCGCTGCCGGACGGACGGCGAGGGTGCGTTTCACTTCCTCATCGCCAAGCCTGACGAGGGGTTTTTCGACATCGTGGTGTTCGCCCGCGGCCTGCTCCGCCACCTGAACACCCGGATGTACTTCCCAGACGCCGAGGACGCGGTGCTGTCGGCGGTCGCCGCGGCACGCCGGCGCACGCTGGTGGCCAGGCGCGAGGGCGAAGTCCTTCGCTTCGACATTCGCCTTCAGGGCGAAGATGAGACCATCTTCTTCGCGTAGCGCCAAACCTCGGCAAATCTATGCCAGGCCCACCTGTTTGCCTAGATTTTATAAGCTATGGGGGTGCCCACCTGGCTGAGCCTCGATGAAGCCGCCAAGCGTCTGAGCGTCCACCCGGCGACCCTGAGGGAGTGGGCAGACAAGGGCCAGATCCGCACTTTCCGCACGCCCGGCGGGCACCGTCGATTCAGCGAGGTGGACGTGGCCGATCTCGGAGCCCATGCCAAGCCGGACCTCTCCCTGCTGCTGCACGCGACTGTCGGGCAGACCCGGATCGCGACGAGCGGCGGGCGCCTTTCGTCCGAGTCGTGGTACGCGCGATTCGATGAGGTCGCGAAGGTGCGACAGCGCGAGCTGGGGATGCAGCTCGTGCAGCTGCTGGTCTCGTTCCTCAGCGACGGCGGCCACGACTGGAGCGCTGAGATCAAGCAGCTGGGGGCACGCTACGCGGAGCTGGCGCGCGACGCCGGCCTGTCGCTTGGCGACGCGATGCGGGCGTTCCACCTCTTCGAGGGCATCGTGCGGTTGAGCGTGGCCGAGCTGGGCGCGGCGAAGGTCGGGCGTGCCGATCTGGAGGAAAACGTCGGATGGTTTTTGAATGAGGTGAGGGTGGCGATGGTGGAGGCTTTCTCATGAACGTGCTGAACGTCGTGCTGCCGCTGGGCTCGTCGGTCCTGAGCTTTGTCTTCGCCGCGATGGTGCTCGACCAGTGGTGGCAGCGGCGCCACGCGTTCCAGCTGGTCTGGGGAATCGGGCTCTTGTTCTACGGCATCAGCGCCGGCACGGAGTTCCTCGGAAGCGCCATCGGCTGGAGTGAGCCTCTGTATCGCGTCTGGTATCTGATTGGCGCGTTCTTCGTGGCCGCCTACCTGGGCTTGGGGACGATCTATCTGCTCTCTCGCTCGCGCTTTGGGTACTTCGCCGGGGCGACCGTTTTTATCGGCGGCCTTCTCTCGTTGCTGTTCAGCCATTCCACGCGCTACCCGGGGGCGGCGACGGCGGGAACGGTGACCTTCGCGATCGCCACGATTGGCGCGATCGCCATCATCGCGGCCACAGCAACACGCAGGCCGTTGGCCGCGCATATCGCGATGGGCGTGCTCGTCGTCGGATCGGTGGCGGTCGCGGGGATGGTGCTCACGGCAACCCTGACGTCTCCCGGCTGGGCCGTCGACCCGAGCACGCATGTGCCCGTGGGGTCCGCGTTCCCCAGTTATGTGCGCGTGCTGACCGGACCTTTCAACATCGCCGGCGCGCTGTGCCTGGTCTTCGGTGCGATCTACTCCGCCTATGTCTACATGCCGAAGAAGCGCGCCGTGCCCGCCCGACTGGGCATCGTGGCGGTGGTCGTGAACTTCATCGTGTCGCTGCCCCGGGCCGCTGCGGCCCTTTTCGCGGGCAAGCTGAACTCGCGCGTTCCGGCCACCATCTTGATCGCGATCGGCGCCTTCATCCCGGGCCTGACCAGCGGTCTGGATCGCTTCGGCGTGACCTGGTCGTTCTTCCTGGGCGAGTTCATAGGCCTGCTGTTCATCTTTGTGGGATTCCTCGTCAGCGAGGACGTCTTCCACAACGTGCGTATCGGGACCACGCTCTGGTCACGCTCTCCGTCGACTCCGCTTGAACGCGAGGCCGGATGACGCTCTAGATTCTGCGCGGATCCATTGACCAACTGACGCCCGCGCGGTCTACTTACGCCGGACGATGGAAGCGGTTTCACGGTCGGCGACCAGCCTGGGCGAGGTGGCGCGGGCGGCAGGGGTGTCGCGGGCGACCGCATCCAAGGTTTTGGGCGGACATCCCCAGGTCAGCGAGAGCGCCCGCCAGGCGGTGGAACGAGCCGCCGCTGAACTTGGCTACTTGCCCGATCGCGCGGCGCGGAGTCTCGTCGCCGGGCGGAGCGAATCAGTCGGCGTCCTGATCCCGGATCCTTCGTCACAGCTGTTCGGTGATCCGATGCTGGCACGGCTCCTCGGAGCGATCGGCGAGGAGCTGTCGGCCAACGGACTCCAGATGGTGTTGTTCGCGCCTCAATCCGCGACGGACATCGAGCGCCTGGACCAGTACCTCGCGGGAGGCCACGTCGACGCGGTGCTCCTCCTCGCCCTGCACGAGTCGGAGTCGCTGCTTGCCCGTCTGCAGGCGCGCGGGATACCGATGGTCTTTGGCGGAAGCCCGCGCACCGCAATCCTGGCCAGCTACGTCGATGTCGACAATCACGCAGGTGGGCGGAGCGCAACGCAGCACCTCGTCGCCCAGGGCCGGCGGCGAATCGCGCACATCGCGGGACCCCGGGATGGTCCCGCGGCGGGGCAGAGGTTGCAGGGATACCGCGAGGCGCTGTGGAACGCGGGGCTGCGATCGGACCTGGTCGAGCAGGGCGCGTCTGACCGCGACAGCGGCGAGCTTGCGATGGCGCGCCTGCTTGCAACGCAGGACGACATCGACGGGGTGTTCGCCGCGTCGGACACGATGGCGGCCGGTGCGATGTGGGCGCTGCAGGTGCTGGGTCGGCGCGTGCCCGATGACGTCGCCGTCATCGGATTCGACGACTCCCCCATCGCGATGGCGACCCAGCCGCCGCTGTCGAGCGTGCGGCAACCAGTCGAGCTCATGGGACGCGAGATGGCGAAGCTCGCGTTAAACATGAGCGCGGTGCGCGGACAGTCGCCGCGACAGATCGTCCTCGACCCCGAGCTCGCGCTGCGCGAATCGACCGTCGGATCGGCGAACTAAGCAGCGCGATGGCCGACGCGAAACAACTCGCGGCCCGAGCGTTCAAGGCCGCGGAGTACGACTTCAGCCGCTTGATGGACGTACCGCAGGCGCTCATGCACCGCGAAGATCGGCACGGCGTGAGACTTCTGATCGCTCCGACGTTTGCGCTTCCCGACGCGGCGCTGGACGCGATCCTTTCGTGGCGCCTGGGCCAGTACCTGCTCACGCGCTTCTACGACGCAGACGTCGTCGCGGATCAGGGCCTCGTGCGCGAAGACGCCGCGACTGTGCACGCCGCCGATGTGCACGGCCTCGCCATCGATCCCGATGGTGGATTGCTCACATATCTGACGTTGAAGCAACCCGAGGAGCTCGAGGGCTTCCGCTACGGAAGCGCAGACCGTCCGGCGTTTCCCTGCGAAGAGGTGCATGGGCGTGGGTGGCAGGAGTCCATCACCGACGCGGGCGACGTGCCCGCGGAGCAATGCTGGGAGCTCGCGCGGTTCGTCACCGACCAGCGACGTCCGGAGGACCCGATCATCCATCGCGGCGCGCTCGAGATCGCGTTGGTCGCGGCGCGTCTCACATGCAGGCCCGCGTTTGCTTCGCGGGTGAGACTGGTCACGGGAGACCTGGATCCGGACATCGCTCTCCGCAACCTTCGCTACTTCTTCATCCCGGTCGCGACGTTCACGCCACACCAGGTGACGCTGCCCAATGGCCATCCGCTGCGCCCTCGCTACGCGGAGCATCCCACGTCGCCCTTCATCGCGAACGCCGGCGACCTCGACTGGGCGACATTCGTGCGATGGGCGGATATCGATCTCGCGCTCAACTCCGGCGAGGAGGAGACATACCTGCGCTTCCTACTGCTGCGCCAGTTCGTCAGCGTGAAGGAGTCGTCGCTCAAGCGGCCCAACGAGCCGCGCGATGAATCCCGGTACCCGGTCGAGGCGCTGACATCGTCTTCGTCCCTGGGCGCGTCGAATGCGCTGTGGCGAAGCGCCACCGCAGGAGCGATACCGTGGCAGGCGCTGACTCTAGGACCAGGCGAGCCGTTGCCTCGCGATCGTGTGTCGTGGATCGTCGAAGGTTTTGCGCAGGCTCTGACGTATCGACCCGAAGGTCTTGCTCACCTCGCGGGCATCGGACCGGAGGTTTGTTTCGTGCCGCATGAGTCGATCGCGGGGTCGATCGCATCGCTCGATGCAGCGACGCCGCTGCGGGCGCTGACGACGACGCGCGAGGACTTCGAAAGCTTCTGGAGACAACGCCAGGCGCTGTTCGAGACCTCTTCCGAAAAGCTCTACGGGATGACCGAGATTGTCCGTGCCGCCGAAGCCTGAGGACCACGAGTCGTTCTACGCGGAGCTGACGGAGCGCAACCATGGCCTGATCGCACCAGAGATCCAGTCGTCCTTGCGGTCGACGCGATTCGTGGTCGCGGGGTGCGGCTCGACAGGAGGTGCAGTCCTGATGCCGCTGGTCAGGACTGGCGCCGAGTCCTTCATGCTGTTCGATCCGGGCGACTATGAGCTCAACAACCTCAACCGGCAGGATGCTTCGCTCGCCGATCTCGGGCGCAACAAGGCGCGAGCGTGCGGGGATCGATTGCTGGCGGTCAATCCTTATTGCTCGATCGAGGTGCACGAGGATGGAGTGCAGGCCGATTCGATCGGAGGCCTCCTGCACGCCGGCGACCTCGTGTTCGATGCCATCGACGTGACGACTCCTCAAGGCATCTCCGCCAAGCTCGCGCTGCATGAAGCGGGAGTGGGCAAGCGCTTGAGTGTGATCACCGCCTATGACATCGCGTCCACGCAGTTCATCGAGATCTTCGACTACAGCAAGCAACGCGCCCCGCTTGGCGGCCGCGTCCGCGATCCGAACGCGGGTCCGGAAGCAGTGCTCCGGAGCCTGATCCCACCGCTCGCCCTGCCTCGCGAGATCTTTGCGGTGCTGCTAGAGCGACGGCGCGATCCAAGTCGTGGGTTTCCCCAGCTCGCGATGACCTCGACGTTCCTGGGCGCGCTGGCGGTCGAGATCGCGCTGCGGCTGCTGGCGCACAAACCGGTGAAGCGGCGGATCCGGGTGGATCTCGGCGACCTCGTGCGGCCGGCCTTGCGACGGGCGGCGGGAGACGTCAGGACCAAGGTGGAGCTGATCGATCTCTGGAGAAAGATGCGTTGACGGACCGGATCAAGGGCCTCGTCCTGGCCGACGGCGCAAACGAGTTCGACGGATTGTTCGCCATGGTGCAAGCAGCCGGGCGCTGGCCGGGACTGCGCCGGGAGATGCGCGGCGCGCCGGGTTACGTGGCCCATCACCTGTGGTTTGCGTGGCCGACCACCGTCGGCATTCTCAGCTGGTGGGAGGACGAGGCGTCGGCCTATCGGTTTGCGCACCTCCCGGCCCACCTCGAGTTCTGGGAATGGGCCACCAAGCCGGGGCACACCCGCGGCGGCTGGCTGGCGTTCTACGCACTCGGGCACGGCGGCCCGCTGTGGGGCAACGGCGTGCGCAAGCGCGTCACGACCTTCGGACGGTTCACGTCCGCTCCGTCGGGCGAGCCGCCCAAGGGGACGCCCGAACAGCGGCGGTCGTTGCAGCGAAAGAGCTGAGGCCGCTGCTCTGGGCGGTGGGTGTGACCGCCGCCGAGGCGGCCGCACGTCGAAGCCTGCGGTCGCGGTCGGCGGCGTGGCTGGTCGTCTACCCGCTGCTGGCCGCCGGCGCCGTGCTCGATGAAGCGCCACCAACGCGGCGCGGTGGTTCCAGGTCCGGATGGTGGCTGGGCGTGCCGCTCGCGCTGGCGGGCTATCCGCTCGGGTGCGCGTTGTTGGGCCACAAGCCCTACCAGGCGCCACCGGATCCGATGGCCCTCGAGCTGGCCGCGCTGGCGGGAGCGGTCGCGCCGGCGGAGGAGATCGTGTGGGGCCGAGCCGTGGAGCGAAGTCTCGGCATCGGGACGACGGCGGCCCTGTTCGCGACCAAGCATGTCGTCATCGACGGGCGGTGGAGACGTGCGGGCGGCCTGTTCTTGTTCTGGGTCGGCCTGGGCCTGGTGCGCCGGCGCTCACCGATGCTGGCGTTGGGCCTGCACGTGAGCGCGAACGCTTCCGGGGTTGTGCTCGGTCACATGACAGGCCGCGATTTGTTCTAGGGAGGGCGAGATGAGATTGGTGGACCCAGACATACACAACTCGAAACCGCTCGAGTTGGAAGGACTGCGGCTACGAGTCCAGGATCGGCCGAACCACTGAGTTCAAAGTGCGCGCGCGTTTAGCCGGAGGCCGTGCTGCCCTGGCTGGAGGTGGCCGCAACCCGCTCCTCGGCGAACCAACCGTCCGGGCCGACTTTGGCCCCGCCCTGGAGCCTGGGCGCGTAGTGCTGAAGAAATAGCTGCGCCACGAGCTCTCTGCGGCTCCTGACGCCGACCTTATCGAAAACCGCTTTGAGATGATCCTGCACCGTGTAGGGGGAAACTGTGAGCCGCTCGCTGATCTCGCGGGTCGAAAGACCATTCAGCACGAGACGAGTCACCTCGCGCTCACGTTTCGAAAGACCATATGCCTCGGCGATCAGGCCGGAGATCTGCGGTGCGCTTGCCGGATGGACGATGACGCCAACCCTTCCCTTGGGATCGTCGCCCATCAGCGATGCATCGAGGATGAGCCAGCCGCCCGCCCGACGCGGGACGCGAGCCTGGGCCACCTCTTGCGTCCGCTCGGCAAGGGCCTGCCGGGCTCGATGAGGAACACTCGCGACGATGAGCGGCAGTTCGCCCGAGTCAGCCGTCGAATCGAGAATTTCGCCGATCCAGAAACTGGCCGCGGGAGTGAGGCTCTCGACCGAGTCGTCCTCGCGGAGGAGGGTGAGACCTGGCGGATCGGTTCCGTCATCGCCGCCCAGGGCGGTGGTGAGGATCGCGCGACGGATTCCTTCCGCGATGTAGCCACCGATATCAGCGATCAGGGCGACCTCGTTCGCGTGGAACCTGCCCTGGTGACGATGCAGAGCCACGCATCCCCACGCCGAATCGCCATCCATGAACACCGCCCTCAGCTCGTCCCCGTCCTCATGTCCATACGGGGCGAGCACTTTGGTGAAGCGAGGGCTTCGATGGAGGTCACCCTGCGTGGCCGCGTACAGGGTGCCCACAGGTGGTTTGGCACGTGCCAGGTCCGCGAACTTGTTCAGATCGTCCTCGAGAAACTCGTTCGCCGCCAGCGCCATCAGGACTTCGATGCCGTGCTCGCGGGTGAAGTGACTGGTGGGCAACAGCGTGGCTGGATCAAGGGTCAGCCAGCATGAGTCGTCGAACGGCAGCACGCTCACCAGGGTCCGGTCGGCGGCTTCGAGGAAGGCAGCAAGGTCGAGGCCACGATGGAGTTCCACAAGGGCGGTCTCCCAGATTCCTGGGATGGACAAGGGATCGAGGCTTGCTTACGGTCGCTAGGCGTCAATCCAGGAGGTAGGCCAATGGCGAAATCCGGCGACATACTCGAGCATCCCGTCACGGGGGAGCGGTTGGTCTGGCGAAAGGTCGCCCGGGACACCGGGGGAGAGCTTTTGCAGGCGGATCTCTACGTGGCGCCCGGAGGGTTTGTTGCTGCCGAGCACGTCCACCCAATGCAGGAGGAGCGCTTCGAGGTCCTGGCGGGGGTGCTCCGCCTGCGTATCGACGGGAAAGAGAAAACCATGCGGACCGGCGAGATCGAGGTGGTGCCCGCCGGGCGGCCGCACGTCTGGTGGAACGGCGGCCAGGAGGAGCTGCACGTCCTCGGCGAGTTCAGGCCTGCGCTCCGGACCGAGATGTTCTTCGAGACCTATTTCGGTTGGGCGAAAGACGGTAAGACGAATCGGAAGGGCCTGCCCAATCCATTGCGCCTGGCCGTCTTGGTGGACGCGTACCAGGATGAGCTCCGGCTCGCCAGGCCTCCCTTTGCCATCCAGAGAGCGCTCTTCGGACCACTGGCGATGCTCGGTCGTTTGCTCGGCTATCGGGCGTGGTATCCGCGATACAGCGCAGAGCCGCTGGGATCACCAGCGAGGTCCGACGAGCGACGTCCTACTTCTGTCTGAGAGCATGTTCCGCGCTGCGGCCCTCCTGCCGTTTGAGATCGCGCTCTGGATCGGTTTCGACCTTGCCGCTCCCGCCTCCCGCCGCGGCGGTCAGTCTCGTCCGCTCGCGATCGCCTGGTCCGCGCTCGCGTAACGCAGCTCGTGGATCTTCAGGCTGCGGCTTCGATCCTGAAAACTGGGTGTTGGTCCGGGTCCGGAAGTGTCTCCGACATCATCCGGCGCGTCGGAGCGTACTTACTCGAGGCGACGAAAGCCTCGATGACGGTTCGTTTCTCGTCGCCGTGCGCCTCGATTGCGCGAATTTGAATTGTGCGGCCGTGCTCCCACAGGCGAGCCTGCCCGACTGCTCGCAGGTTGCGGGCCCACTGGGTCTCGCCTCGGATTGCGACGAGGTATCGGCTCTCGCCCACCGTGATGGTCCGCGCCAAGGTCGTCCTCATCTGGCCTGAACGTCGACCACGGACCTGGAGCACCGCATCGCCGGTCAGCCGGGACATCAAACGCGCGGCGGGCGGGATCGCCGCCATGATGTGGCGCTCGAACCATGATGGCCTGACGTACGTCAGTCGATCACCCATTGGATATCGCACATGATGCTGGCAGCCCTGCACTCTTTGTGCCGATGATCGCGATGCGCGACCAATTGGGCCGGAATGGCGCTACCTAGCCCGAGGACATGACCATTTGGGCCCGAATCGGGAGATCGACCAGAAATTGGTGGACCCAGCCATACACAACTCGAACACCTTTGAATTCGGTGGGCAGCGCCTCCGGTTAGGTTTGAACGGCAGTCGAGCCTCGGACCAAGCGCTCGAGGCGGTGACCCACGCACGCATGAGCCCGTCCGAAAAGACGATCCGACGTCGCTTCGGCAGCTTTAAGGCGGCAGTCCAATACGCCGGCATCGACTTTGTTGACCCGGCGTGACCGGCGTTGACCAGAGGCCACTTTGGCTCGCTGCGCTCATATCCGCGCTGGGTCACGGCAGATAATCGCCGGGCACGTGATCGCAGTTTGGGAGTTGGAAAAGGATTCTCTTTAGGCGGGATCGCTCCGCTTATCACGGCTCCCCTGAACTACCTTCCCGCCATCCATTCTTCGACGCGGTCCGGTGGAAGTAACGGTCCGCACCTTGCCAGGAGCAACTGGCTCTGGGCGGCGGCGCTGAGTGGCTGAATCGGGCGCGGCACCGTTTCCGCCACACCGGCTGCTGGCAGCGCCAGGGGACGCTTGATCACAATGAGCGCGACGATCGCCGCCACAATGCTGATGGCGGCGGCGATCGCAAACGCCTGGTGGTATCCGGCTATAACGGCACCTGCACCTTGCGCCAGGGACACCCTGGTGACCGACCCAGCGATGTTGACCAGAATCGCCAGTCCCACTGCCATTCCGACCTGCTGGGCGGTGCCGATGAGACCGGAAGCGATTCCCTGATCCCGATCGGGGACGCCAGCTGTGGCGGCCATGGTGACGCTTACGAAGGCAAGTCCTACGCCTACGCCGGTAACCAGCATGGCGGGAATGAGGACAGTGACATAGTCGCTTGCGGGGGCGGTTCTCAGGAACAGGAGCATTCCCGCCCCCAGCACAAGAGTTCCGAGTGCGATCAGGGTTCTGGCCCCCAGCTTCGTGGCAATCCGGGCCCCGATGTTGGAGACGACCATGATCAGTACTGTTTGGGGCAGCCAGGCAAGACCTGCCTGGATCGGTGAATATCCGAGGATCTCCTGCAGATACAGCGAGTTGAAGAACACGGCGCCGATCATCACGACCGACACGAGCGCCGCCACCGAGTTGCCCGCCACCACGGATCTCAGCCTCAGCATCCGACCCGGCAGAAGGGGCTGGCTGCTGCTCTTCTCCACCACGACGAATGCAATCAGGAGCGCGGCAGAGAGAGCCAGAGCGATTAGCACCTTCGGGGAGGCAAAGCCTTGCCCGGTCGCCTCAGTCACGCCGTACGCGAGGGCGAGAACTCCGCCGGTCAGGCTCACCGCCCCGGGGATGTCGAGGCTGACCTTCGCCCCATCGCCAGGAGCATCTGCCGGCAGCACCGAAGATAGCAGAACCGCGGCGAGACCCAATGGCACATTTATGAAGAGCGTGAAACGCCAGCTCAATTCCTGGGTGAGCAGGCCTCCCAGGATCAACCCAGCCGATGCTCCGCCGGCAGCCATGGCACTCCACATCCCAAGCGCACGATTACGCTCCCGGCCTTCGTTGAAAGTCGTTGTCAGAAGCGACAGTGCCGCGGGCGAGACCAAGGCGCCGGCAAAGCCCTGGATTACGCGGGCGGCGATCAGCATTCCGCCCGACTGGCTGAATCCGCCCAGCATCGATGCCCCGATGAACAAGACCAAACCCGTCAAGAACATGCGTCGCCGGCCGACGACGTCAGCCAGCCGACCGCCCAGCATGAGAAAGCCGCCAAAGGTGAGCGCATAGCCGCCGACCACCCATTGGATGTTCTCGGCCGACAAACCCAGACCACGTTGCATCGAGGGAAGCGCCACGTTGACGATCGCGATGTCCAGGATCAGCATGAACTGCGCCGCGCAAAGCAGCGCGAGTATCCGATTCGAGCGATGACGTGTGATGTCAACAACCAGCCTTTTCGTTGGCCAGTTCCGATAAAAGAACTTTGTCGAGGGGGTCGGGACTTGAACCCTGGGCCTCACGCCTTCACGCGTCTCCCTGATGTCGCGGACCTCTCGATGGCGGCGATGACTTCGTGGCGCCGGACGGCGTCGGCAAGGTCCGGCACGGTGTGAGTCCCGTTGTCGATGTCTGCCGCGAATGCGGCGTAGGCACGAGCGACGTTGAAAGCGGGCGCTCCTTCCAGGCTGGTGAGCGTGGGCCATTTCTGTGTCAGCGCCGTAGGGACAGCAAGCTCGGCGGGCTCGTTCCGCCCCTGAGCGCCCGCGACGGTCAGGGGAAAGATTTCAGGGAGTGCGGCGTCAGCAGTGATCCGGAGCGTTCCGTCGGTTCCATTGATCTCCCATAAGAACCCGGTACCGCCGGCCACCGCTTCACGGATGTGGACGCTGGCAGTCGCCCCGGACTTGAGGGTGCCGATCACGGCGATCTGGTCGGGGGCTGTTTTCATGATCTGTTCGCTGCTCCCTTCAATGGTGATCAACGGCCTACGAAGATCCGAAATCGCGGACAGGTCGGCGAACTCGCCGAGCACGTAGTTGAGGACGTCCAGACTGTGGCCAAAGGCGACCGTGAGCAAATTGGCCCCGTTTGTCTTGTCGAGCATGTAGGCATTGGGCTGGACCAGGGTGCCGCCAAGAACCGACAGCCCGACCATGCTGGTGGACAGGACTTCGCCGACGTATCCGTCACCGAGCAGCTGCTGGACGAACTCGATCGCCGGGGCCTGGCGTGCCTGCAACCCGACGACCGTGCGCACCCCTTTTTCGGCGGCGAGCGCAGCCATCGCCCGCGCTTCCTCGAGGTCGCGGCCGAGCGGCCACTCGCAGTACACGGCCTTGCCGGCGGCCAGCGCAGCAGTGACAAGCTCTCGATGGTGCGGCACCTTAACGGTGACAGCGACCACGTCGATATCTGGCTGTATCACCAGCTGCTCGTGGTCTGGAAACACTGCCTTGATCCCGAACGCTTCGCCAGCTGCGCGAGCTGATTCGGCGCTACGCGAGCTCAGCGCCCGTATCACGTAGTTCGGCAGCGCACGCAGTGCCGGGATGTGGGCGGTGGCGGCCCAGCCCCAGGCGGGGTTGACCCCGATGATCCCGACACCCAGCATCGATTTCGGGATTGCTAAGGCTGATGTAGTCTCTCGCGCTTCTGTGCGGGGCACTTTAGAACCCGAGCACCTCGTCGACCAAGACCACAGTGATCCGCCCCGGAGTGATTTCCCGGTTGATGATTACAACTTTGTTCACCGCGCTGTGTATGCCATACGCGGCTTGGGCGCGGGCGTCTTCGAGCCGCCACGCGTATTCATTGATGCGGAGGAGACCTTCTTCGAGGTCAGTAACGATCTTCTGCGTCCCGACGACGAGAATGACTCGTCCGGCGCCGCTGACATACGGCCCGAGCTGGCTGCCACTCATGGAAGCCGCGAGCAGCGACCCGGTCTCGGTGACCGCGTGGACGCTTCCGAGCATGACATCCGGCGCCGCGCCCAGGCGGCGGATCTCGTCGGCCTCGGTCTCGCGATCCATGCTCCAGATCCGCGGGCGGAGCGCCGCGTAGCGACCGGACTTTTCGATCTCGTAGGTGATGCCCAGCACGTCGAGCGTTTGCGAGGCCCCCTGGTGCACCGGGGAGGCGTCAGGGATGAGGTCCAGGACAATCCGCTTTGCCGCGGCGCCGTCCGAGGCCCGGACGACCCTCACTCCATTTGCCTCGAGGGCGGCCATGGTCCTTTTCACTCGGCCGTCGTCCGCTCTGGTGCCCCACCGCCGGGTCAGCGATCCATCCGGGTTGAGTTCGACTTGTTTGATCAACGCAATCTCCTTCCCGTATCGATATACTTGCGACTGCAAGTATCTTAAGGCTTGGTGATTGCATATGCAAGTACTTTCGGAACCGGATGCCGCTGCTCACTTCGATCGGATCCTGGCAAGAGAGGTGCCGGGCGGGCGCGGGTTGAAGGCGTGGGACGCGCTGCTCCGGGCCCACGCCACGCTCTTGCGCCAACTTGAGACCGATCTCGAAAGCAAGACCGGTCTGGCCCTGGCCGACTTCGACGTGCTGGCTCAGCTGGCCATCGCTGGAGGTTCGCTGCGGATGACAGAGCTGGCGGACCGGGCCCTCATCTCACGCTCCGGCATGACTC